>MDSZ01158912.1_pt1 | contig 111377 bp, 96 predicted proteins | sample 811201 | NCBI WGS metagenome assembly MDSZ01 (sample SAMN05326647, study PRJNA326480) | marine metagenome | isolation source: seawater | place: Indian Ocean: North | collected 2010
AGGGGGAGAGGGGGAGAGGGGGAGAGAGGGGAGAGAGGGGGGATGCCGCGGCATCCGCCCGATCAGAGCGAGATCTCGGCGATCGTCTCGCCGAACTCGGTCTCGCCCACGGGGGTGAAGCCGACGCGGCGGAAGAAGGCCTCGGGGCCGCCGTCGCCCGGCTCGTAGATGACGGTGAGACGGCTCGCGCCGCGCGTGCGCGCCTCGGCGAGCAGGCCGTCGACGGCGAACCGCCCGATGCCCTTGCCCTGGTCGTCGGCGTCGACGTTGATGCGCCAGAGCACCGAGCGGAAGTGGTCCTGGAGGGCGTCCGGGTCGAAGTTGCCGCTCACGAAACCGACCACATCGTCACCCTCGAGCACGACGCGCTGCCAGGTGGTGGTGGGGTTCACGACGGTCGCGGCGATGCCGTAGCTCACCGGTGCGAGGAACTGCTCCTGCCCGGGTTTCAGCGACAGATTGTTCACGGCCACAATGGTGGCGGCGGAGAGCTCTTCCAGACGGAGGTCGGCCATGGTCACAGGCTAGCCCCTGTGCGGGTGCGTCCCAACGCCTGTGTGCGAACCTCACAAGAAGGCCACGGATGCCGCCGCCACGGGGGGTCGCGGCATCCATGAATTCTCTTGATATCGAGATACTTTCTCCGTGCGATAGGCTGGTCCGCGGTCTGAGAAGCGCACGAGAAGTGAGGATCCACCGGTGGAGAAGATCAAGGTCGAGGGAACGGTCGTCGAGCTCGATGGCGACGAGATGACCCGCATCATCTGGCAGTTCATCAAGGACTCCCTCATCCACCCGTATCTCGATGTGAACCTCGAGTACTACGACCTCGGCATCGAGCACCGCGACGCGACCGACGACCAGGTCACGATCGACGCGGCGCACGCGATCCAGAAGCACGGTGTCGGCGTCAAGTGCGCCACCATCACCCCCGACGAGGCCCGCGTCGAGGAGTTCGGCCTCAAGAAGATGTGGAAGTCGCCCAACGGCACGATCCGCAACATCCTCGGTGGCGTGATCTTCCGCGAGCCGATCATCATCTCCAACATCCCGCGTCTCGTTCCGGGCTGGAACAAGCCGATCATCATCGGCCGCCACGCCTTCGGCGACCAGTACCGCGCGACCGACTTCCGCTTCGCCGGCAAGGGCACGCTGACCGTCGAGTTCACGCCCGAGGATGGCAGCGAGCCGCTGAAGTTCGAGGTCTACCAGGCACCCGGCGACGGCGTCGCCCAGGTGCAGTACAACCTCGACGCGTCGATCCGCGACTTCGCCCGCGCCTCGCTGAACTACGGTCTCGCGCGCAAGTTCCCGGTCTACCTCTCGACCAAGAACACGATCCTGAAGGCCTACGACGGCCGCTTCAAGGACCTGTTCCAGGAGGTCTACGACGCTGAGTTCAAGCAGGCGTTCGAGGCCGAGGGACTGCACTACGAGCACCGCCTCATCGACGACATGGTCGCCTCCTCGCTCAAGTGGGAGGGCGGCTACGTCTGGGCGTGCAAGAACTACGACGGCGACGTGCAGTCCGACACCGTCGCGCAGGGCTTCGGCTCGCTGGGCCTCATGACCTCCGTGCTCACCACCCCCGACGGCAAGATCGTCGAGGCGGAGGCCGCGCACGGCACCGTGACGCGTCACTACCGCCAGCACCAGCAGGGCAAGCCCACCTCCACCAACCCGATCGCCTCGATCTTCGCGTGGACCCGCGGCCTGCAGCACCGTGGCGTGCTCGACGGCAACCAGCCCCTCATCGAGTTCGCGGCCACCCTCGAGGATGTCGTGATCACCACGGTCGAGTCGGGCGCCATGACCAAGGACCTCGCGATGCTCGTCGGCCCTGAGCAGGCCTGGCAGACCACCGAGGACTTCCTCTCGACGATCGACGCGAACCTCAAGGCGCGCCTGGGCGCCTGAGACGTCACGACGAAGGGGGCGGATGCTGCGGCATCCGCCCCCTTCGTCGTGACGGGGGTCGACCCGGGCTCAGTAGTGCACGCTGACCTGCGTGCCGATCGGCGCCCAGGTGTAGACGAACTTCGCGTCGGGGATGCGCATGTTCACGCAGCCGTGGCTGACGCCGCGGATGCCGAACTCGTTGTGCCAGTAGGCACCGTGCAGCGCCTCGTCCCCGTTGAAGTAGGAGACCCACGGCACGTTCTTGGTGCAATAGGTCGAGGTCGCCGTGCACCCCATGTCCTGCAGTGCGATGTGCGCGTAGATGCGGAAGTTGCCCGTCGAGGTCGGCGTGGACGGCTTGCCGGGGGAGACCGGGTAGCTCGCGACGACCTGCCCGTTCTCGTAGAGCGTCGTGGTGAGGGTGGTCAGGTTGACGTCGATGTTGCGGCTCACCGTCTCGGTCTGGAACGCGGTCTCGGCGACCTGGAGACGGTAGACGCCGGCGTCGGGGGATGTGGTGGCCGACCCGAGCTGCGACGCGAAGGCGGCGGCGATGCCGGTGGTGTCGCCGATCGAGCGGCCATTCGTGCCGTCGTTCTCGGTGCCCAGCTGCTTGCCCTGGAGGTCGGTGATGATCTTGGCGTTCACGGGCGCGGTGTCGACCGCCGCGGCGAGTCCGTCGACGGCCTTCTGGATGCCGGTGCGGTCGGCGGTCACCGTGAGGGCGCCGTTCGCGTCGCTCACCGTCAGCCACGAGGCGACCGTCGCGGCGTCGAGCGGGACCGTGCGCTCCTCGCCGACATAGAAGCCGGCCGTGGAGAGCACATGGTTGAGGTTCGAGGCCACGGCGGTGGCGGCATCCGTCGTCACCGCGGGGCTGAGCGGCACGCGCTGGCCCGAGATCGTCGTCGCTGAGCGACCGTCGGTGAAGGCGCTCACGAGGGCGGCCGTCACGGCGGTCGCGTCGAGGCCGGAGCCTGCGACCGCCGGGGTCACGGTGTAGGCGCCGGATGCGCTGTCGAAGCCGACCGATGCATCGGTCGGCTCGGTGTTCTGGTCGGGGGCCGCGGCCGCGAGCACCTTGTGCACGGCTGCCGCGTCGACGGTCACGTTGACCGCGACCGGGGTGCCGTTCCACTGGGTGACGTTCCATGCGGGGCGGGTCTCGAACACCGACGAGGCGATCTCGGTGGCGTTCACCGTCGCACCCAGATCGGCACCGGTGACCGAGACGGTGCCCGCCGACGTCGTGATGTCGACCGTGGTCTCGGCGAGTCGCTGGGTGATGGCGGCGGCGGCGGACCCCGGCGTCATCCCGCCGACGGTGACACCGGCGACGGCGGTGCCCGGAGCGATGAGCACGAGCGATGCGGCGACGACCGCGACGACGGCGAGCGCGACGGCCGGCGCACCGATCCACCAGCCCAGGCGACGGCGCGCACGCGGCGGCTCGGCCGGCGCCCAGGCGTACTCGGGCTCCGGCGTGTGCGCGGACTCGTCGGACATCGGCAACCCCCTGCGATTCGTGCCTCCATGGTACGCGTGGGGCTGGAGGGGAAACGCCCGGTGAGGTCACATTCGCATCACACCGGGCAGGGGGTCAGGACACGCCGCAGACCTCGCCGAACCGCCGGAGCGCGCCCTGCATGTCGGCGGAGAGCCCGGCGAGGTCGTCGAGCTTGCTCGCGTCGCCGGCGGCCATCGCGGTCATGGCGTCGCCGACCGACGCGTAGAGCTCGATGAGTGGCACCACGGCCGCCGCGACCGCGTCGTTCGTGATCTGCGGCTGGGTGTCGCGCAGCCGCGCCGAGGCGTCGGCGAGAGCGGATGCCGCGGCCCCCGCGTCGCTCTGCTCGGAGACTCCGCTCCCCACGTCGGCGATCGTCGACGCGACGAGCGCGCAGGCCTCGGCGGTCGATTGGCCCGCGTCGCCGGGCTGGTCGACAGCGGTGCCGGATGAGGCGGGCGCTGCGGTTCCGGTGCACCCGGCGGCGAGGAGGGCGACCACGAGGAGGAGTGCGGCGACCGCGCCGTTGCGGGCGCCGCGGCGGGGGGAAGCGGGCATGTCTCTGACCTCCAGACCGGGTCAGGCTACGGGCTGGCGCGGGAGCGTGTGCATCGTTCCCCACAGGCCCGTGGCGCCGGAACGGCCACGTAACGGTTGTGTTAATCGTCGGCGGCGCGGGAAGGAAATGCTTGCGTCAAGTTTGTTCGTAAGGTGTACTAACAAACATGACGACGACGGATGTCCCGCGCAGCCCCTCCGGGCACGAGGGAGCAAGTGCTCTCGCCTTCGCCCCCGGTCGTGCCCTCCGGTCGGGCGTCAAGGTGCTCCCCGAGCACGCGCGCGCCCACAATCGATCCCTCGTCCTCCAGACGCTCTACCACCAGGGCGCGATGAGCCGGGCCGACCTCTCGCGGGAGACCGGCCTCACCCGCGTCACCATCTCCGACCTCGTCGCCGAGCTCATCGGCGACGGGCTCATGATCGAGAAGGGCGTGCGCGAGGACTCCCGGCCCGGAAAGCCCGCGATCCTCGTCGACATCCACCGCGACGGGCACCGCATCGTCGGCCTCGACCTCTCCGGTGCCGACGTCTTCCTCGGTGCGGTGCTCACCCTCGACGGCGACATCGTCGCGCGCGCCGAGCGGCCGCATCCGTCCGACCCCGCCGAGGTGCTCCCCACCGTCATCGACCTCGCCCGCCAGCTCGTCGGCGAGGCCCACGCCCCCGTGCTCGGCGTCGGCGTCGGCACCCCGGGCGTCGTCGACGACCGCGGCGTCGTGCTCACCGCCCCCAACCTCGGATGGGCCGGCTTCGACCTCGAGGGCGCCCTGAACGCCGCCCTCGACCTGCCCGTGCTCGTCGCCAACGACGCGAACGCCGCCGTGCTCGCTGAGTACACGTTCGGCGGCGCGGGCGACGACGTGCTGCTGGTCAAGGTCGGACGCGGTGTCGGCTCGGGACTGCTCGCGGGGGGTCAGCCCATGCGCGGCGCCCGCTTCGCCGCGGGCGAGCTCGGGCACGTCACCGTCGGCACCGACGGCGGCCCCGTGTGCGCGTGCGGCAAGGTCGGCTGCCTCGAGGCGTGGCTCGCCGTGCCCGCGATCGAGGCGCGCATCGCCGCCGACCCGGCCGCGGGCGACACCGTGCTGCGTGAGGCGGGCGAACGGCTCGGCATCGCGCTCGCCCCCGTCGTCGGGGTGCTCGACCTATCGGAGATCGTGCTCTCCGGCCCCACTGAACTCCTCGGCGGTGTGCTTGCGCAGGCCACCGCCGAGGCCCTCCGCACCCGAACGCTCGCGCCCTTCCATGAGGGCGTGCGGGTGCGGATGACGGCGCAAGGCGCGGACATCGTCCTGCGCGGCGCCGCCGTCATGGTGCTGACCGCCCGGCTCGGAGTCTCGTAGCCGGCGGTCGACCAGGAAGCAGGCGGCATCCGTCGCCACCACCCACCACACCAGAGAGAACACAGAAGGACACCCATGAAGAAGTCCCTCGGAGCGGTCGCCCTCCTCGGCGCCGCGGCCCTCGCGCTCAGCGGCTGCGCCGGCAGCGGCAGCGGCGGGTCGACCTCCAGCGGCCCTGCGCAGATCCGCGTCTGGCTCGTCGGAACGGACACCCCCCAGGAAGCCCGCGATTACCTCGTGAAGACGTTCGAGGCGCAGAACCCCGGTTCGACGCTCGTCATCGAACAGCAGCAGTGGACGGGCCTCGTCGACAAGCTCACCACGAGCCTGTCGTCGAACGACACCCCCGACATCGTCGAGATGGGCAACACCCAGGCCGCCGCCTTCACCTCGAGCGGCGCCCTCGCCTCGCTCGACGACATCAAGGACCAGCTGGGCGGCAGCGATCTGCTCCCCGGCTTCGTCGAGGCCGGGACGTACGACGGCACGCTCTACGCCGCCCCGTACTACTCCGGTGCCCGCGTCGTGTTCTACAACACGGCCCAGTACCAGCAGGCGGGCGTGTCAGTGCCGACGACGCTCGATCAGTACATCTCGAACGCGCAGACCCTCGCCCAGAAGCTCCCGGGCGTCTCGGGCGTGTACTTCCCCGGGAAGGACTGGTACAACGCGCTGCCGTTCATCTGGGCCAACGGCGGCGACATCGCCACGCAGGACTCGAGCGGCAAGTGGACCGCCCAGTTCGAGAGCGACGCGTCGGTGAAGGGCCTCCAGCAGGTGCAGGAGCTCATGAAGACCTCGCTCGCCCCCAAGGACGGCGACGAGACCGACGGCTGGGTGCCCTTCCGCACCGAGAAGGCCGCGACCTACTCCGCCCCCAGCTGGGCGTACTGGTCGATCGTCGCCGACGAGAACAAGGCGCCCACGGCTCTCGCCAACACGACCGGCTACTTCGCCCTCCCGGGCGCCGGCGGCGGTGTCGCCCCCGTCTTCGCGGGCGGCTCGAACATCGGCATCGCCGCGAAGTCGCAGCACCAGGACCTGGCCAAGAAGGCGCTCGAGATCATGCTCGGCACCGACTACCAGGGCCTGCTCGCCAAGGCGGGGCTCGTGCCGGCGCGCACGTCGCTCGGCGGCCAGGTCGCCGCGGCCACGCCCGAGCTCGCGAAGGTGATCGCCTCGGCGGCCGCCAACGCGAAGCTCACCCCGGCCTCGCCCAAGTGGGCGGACGTCGAGGCCAAGGGCATCCTCCAGGACTTCTTCGTGCAGCTGGCCAATGGCGGCGACGCGAAGACCCTGGCGACCGCGCTCGACCAGCAGATCGACAGCATCCTCAACGGATGACCCACCCCGGGGCGCCTCGCATCGCGGGGCGCCCCGTTCCCTGCCCGGATTCCCCCCCGACCCCCGACGAGAGGAGGCGCGCGATGACCACCCAGCTCGCCCCGACGGTGACGGATGCCGCGTCCGGCGGCTCCGCCCGCTCCGCGCCACCCGTCCGGCGCCGCCGTTCCCGCACCCCGTGGGTGCTGCTGCTGCCGGCGTTCATCATGCTGGCTGTGTTCATCGGCTGGCCGCTGGTGCAGCTGATCGTGATGTCGTTCCAGAAGTTCGGGCGCGAGCAGATCTTCGGGAAGCCGCCGCTGTTCGTCGGCCTCGAGAACTACGCGCGGGTGCTCAGCGACCCCGAGTTCTGGACCGTGCTCGCCCGCAGCGTCGTGCTGTGCGTCGTGAGCGTGGCGGCCACCATGATCCTCGGCGTGCTGATCGCGGTGCTCATGACGAAGCTGCGCGCGGTCATGCGCACCGCCGTCTCGGTCGCGCTGCTGCTCGCCTGGGCGATGCCGGCCCTCACCGCCACGATCGTGTGGGGCTGGATCTTCGACACCCAGTACGGTCTCGTGAACTGGGTGCTCACCCGGGTGACGGGCCAGGACTGGTCCGGCCACAGCTGGCTGATCGACCCGGTGAGCTTCTTCACCGTCGCCGCCATCATCATCACGTGGGGCGCCGTGCCGTTCGTCGCCTTCACCGTCTACGCCGGTCTCACCCAGGTGCCCGATGAGGTGCTCGAGGCGGCCGCGCTCGACGGCGCCGGCGGGCTCCAGCGGTTCCGCCTCGTGGTCTTCCCCTACCTCCGCTCGATCCTCACGGTGCTGCTGATCCTGCAGATCATCTGGGATCTGCGCGTGTTCGCGCAGATCTACGCCCTGCAGACGGTGGGCGGCGTGCGCGCCGACACGAACACGATCGGCGTCTACATCTACAGCGTCTCGATGGCCTCGGGCGACCTCGGCGCGGGCGGGGCGATCAGCGTCATCCTCGTCGTCATCATGCTCGCCCTCTCGGCGTACTACATCCGCTCCATGCTCAAGGAGGACCGCGCGTGAGCGCCCTCGCCCGCCGACGCACCTCCCGCGTGCTGCTGAACGCCGCCGCGGTCGTCGTGATCGCGTTCTCGATCTTCCCCGTCTACTGGATGGTCAACACCTCGCTGCTGCCGGGGTCCGCCATCAAGAGCGACACCCCGCACCTGTGGCCCGACCAGTTCACGGTGCAGAACTACGTCACCGCGCTCGGCTCCAGCGGCTTCGGCGCGGCCCTGCTCACGAGCGTCGTCGTGACGGTCGTGACGGTCGCCGCCGCCCTCGTCTTCGCGTTCCTCGCGGCGATCGTGCTGTCGCGGTTCCGCTTCCGCGGGCGCACCGCGATCATCGTGACCGTGCTCGTCGTGCAGATGATCCCCGCGGAGTCGATGATCATCTCGACGTTCCGCGTGCTCGACGGCTGGCACCTCGTGAACACGATGATCGGGCTGTCGCTCGTCTACATTGCGCTCGTGCTGCCGTTCACGATCTGGACCCTGCGGGGGTTCGTCGCCGGCATCCCCGCCGACCTCGAGGAGGCGGCGATGATCGACGGCTGCAGCCGCACCGGCGCGTTCTGGCGGGTGACGTTCCCCCTGCTCGCCCCGGGTCTCGTCGCCACCGGCGTGTTCGCGTTCATCCAGGCGTGGAACGAGTTCGTGTTCGCGCTCGTGATCATGACCCGCCCCGAATCCCAGACGCTGCCGATCTGGCTGCGCAGCTTCGTGCAGGCCACGAAGGCGACCGACTGGTCGGTCGTGATGGCCGCCTCCACGCTCATGGCGATCCCCGTGATCGTGTTCTTCCTGATCGTGCAGCGGCGCATGGCCGCGGGCCTCGTGTCGGGGGCGGTCAAGGGATGACCCGGATGCCGCGCAGCGCCCCTCCTCGCGGGGGAGGCGCCTCATGAGGGTGGGCCTCGACGTCGGCGGTACGAAGACCGACGCCGTCGCCGTCGACGACGCGACCGGGGAGGTGGTCGTGCGGGTGCGCCGCCCGACGCGGGTGGGTCCGGAGGGCGTCGTTCGCACGATCGTCGACACGGTGCACGACCTCGCCGGCGAGCTCGGCGTCGCCGTCGCGTCGTTCGCCTCGGTGGGGGTCGGGCTTCCGGGCCAGGTGGACGACCGCGGCGAGCGCGTCGTGCACGCGGTCAATCTGGGGCTCGAGCGGCTGGAGGTGGCATCCGTCGTCGCGTCTGTGCTCGGCACGCCGGTGCGCGTCGAGAACGACGTGAAGGCGGCCGCGCTCGGCGCCTACGCGATCGAACGGCTCGATCGCAGCATGGCCTACCTGAACCTCGGCACGGGCGTGGCCGCCGGCATCGTCGTCGACGGCGACCTGTGGCGCGGTGCACGGGGGGCGGCGGGCGAGGTGGGCCACGTGTCCATCGATCCGCGCGGCCCCGCGTGCCGTTGCGGCCAGCGCGGTTGCATCGAGGCCCTCGCCGGAGGCGGGGCGATCGCCGAGAGGTGGGGGCGCGCGGCCGTGCTGCCGGTGCGCGACGTGTTCGACGCTGCCGACGCCGGCGATCCGCGGGCGGTCGAGCTGCGCGACGGCCTCGCGCGCGGCGTCGCCGCCGCGGTGCGCCTGCTGGTGCTGACGTGCGACGTCGACACCGTCGTGCTCGGCGGCGGGCTGACCGCCCTGCGCGAGCGCCTCACCGTGCCGGTGCAGGCGGCGCTCGACGAGGGCACCGCGGCATCCGGATTCCTCCGTTCCCTCGACGTGCCCGCCCGGCTGCGTCTGCTGCCCCCGGCCTCGCCGGCGCCCGCCTTCGGTGCGGCGCTCGTCGGCGCCGCCGCGACCCGGAAGACGATGACCCATGGCTGAGATCGTGATCCTCCCCGACGCGGATGCCGCGGGCTCCCTCGTCGCCCGCGAGATCGCCGCCCTCATCGCCCGCACGCCCGACGCGGTGCTGGGGCTCGCGACCGGTTCCACGCCGCTGCCGGTCTACCGCGCCCTCGCGCGGCTCGTTGCCGACCTCGACGTGTCGCGGGTGCGCGGCTTCGCGCTCGATGAGTACGTCGGGCTCGAGCCGGGGCATCCCGAGTCGTACCGCGCGGTCATCACGCGCGAGGTGGTCGAGCCGCTGGGCCTCGACCCCGACCGGGTGCGCACGCCCGACGGGGCGCTCGAGGGCATCGCGCACGCCGGCGCCGACTACGAACGGGCGATCGCCGAGGCGGGCGGGGTGGATCTGCAGATCCTCGGCATCGGCTCCGACGGGCACATCGGCTTCAATGAGCCGGGCTCGTCGTTCGCCTCGCTCACGCGCGTGAAGACCCTGACGGCGCAGACGCGGCGCGACAACGCACGCTTCTTCGCGTCGCCGGGCGACGTGCCGATGCACTGCATCACGCAGGGACTCGGCACGATCCTGCGGGCGCGCCACCTGGTGCTGCTCGCGTTCGGCGAGGGCAAGTCGGCGGCGGTCGCCGGCGCGGTCGAGGGACCGCTGTCGGCCTCGGTGCCCGGGTCGGCGATCCAGCTGCACCCGCACGCCACGGTCGTGATCGACGAGGCCGCCGCGTCGGCGCTGGGCGACGCCGACTACTACCGCTACGCCTGGGCGAACAAGCCGGCCTGGCAGGGTCTGTGACCGGAGCCGCTCACTCCCACGCGAGTCGCAGCAGGTGATTGCGGCTGAGGTTCGCGAGCGGGGTGGATGCGGCATCCGCCGCGGTCAGCCAGCGCAGCTCCTCGATCTCCCCGCCGCGCGCGACGTCGGCATGGCGCACCCGCACCCGGAACGCGTCGGCCACGACCGTGTGGCCGGGCTCGTTCGCCGCTAGATCGCGGAACACGCCGAGCGGCTCGACCTGCGCCGGGTCGACGTGCACGCCGATCTCCTCCGCGATCTCCCGCACGAGCGCCGTCATGGCGTCCTCGCCGGCCTCGGGCTTCCCGCCCGGCTGCTGGAACACGACCGCACCGGCCTTGCGCACCACGACCGCCCGGCCGTGCTCGTCGATCACGACGCCGGCGCTCACCCGGATCTCGGGGGCCGGCTCGAACACCTTCCCCGGGTTGAGGATGCCGGCCGGATCGAACGCCTGCCGCACGCGCTGCTGCAGCTGCCACTGGGCGTCGCCGAGCTCGTCGCGCAGCCACCGGCGCTTCAGCACGCCGACGCCGTGCTCGCCGGTGAGGGTGCCGCCGAGCCGGAGCGCGGCCTGGAACAGCGCGTCCGCCGCCTCCCAGACCGCCGGGGGCACCTCGGGTCCGTCGAAGATGAAGTTGGGGTGCAGGTTGCCGTCACCGGCATGCGCGACCGCGGGGATGCGCAGTCCGTAGCGCGCCTCGACGGCCGCGATCTCGTCGAACATCGCCGCCAGCTGCGAGCGGGGCACCGAGACATCCTCGATGAGGGTCGTGCCGAGCCGCGCCATCGCGGGGTGCATCGACCGGCGGATGCGCAGCAGCTCCTCGCCACGGGCGGCGTCGGTGGTCACCTCGACCTCGCCGCCGTGCGCCGCGAGGATCTGCGCGACCTCGGCGGCCTCGGCGGCGGCCGCGGGGCCGTCGGTCTGGATGGTCAGCTGCGCGGCGCCCGCGGGCGGCGGCGCGAGCTCGAGCAGGTCGTGCACGGCCGCGAGGCTCGCGGCATCCATCAGTTCCATGATGGCGGGCTGCACTCCGGCGGCCGTGACGGCGGCGGACGCCGCGGCAGCGGTGCGCACGTCGGCGAACACCGCCGCGATCGTCGAGACCTCGCCGGGCACGCGACGGCGCAGCTTCAGGGTCGCGCCGACGATGACGCCGAGGGTTCCCTCCGACCCGATGAGCAGCGATGTGAGGTCGTAGCCGGTGACGCCCTTGACGGTGCGGTGGCCGAGGTGCAGCAGGGTGCCGTCGGCGAGCACCGCGTCGACCCCGAGCACCGCGTCGCGCACGACGCCGTACTTCGCGCACAGCAGGCCGCCGGCGCCGGTCGCGATGTTGCCGCCCACGGTCGAGATCGCGCGGGAGGCCGGGTCGGGCGCCCACCACAGGCCGTACGGGGCGAGATGGGCGTCGAGGTCGGCGTTGACGATGCCCGGCTCGACGACGGCGATGAGGTCGTCGGGCCGCACCTCGAGCACACGGTCCATGTGGCGCACCGACAGGGCGATCTCGCCGCCGCCGGCGTTCGCGCCGCCCGCGAGACCCGTGCCGGCGCCACGGGTGACGACGGGGGTGCCGGTGGCGCTCGCGATGCGCAGCACCTGCTGCACGTCGGCGACCGACCGGGCCTCGACGACGCACAGCGGCGGGGCGGATGCCGCGTGGCCCGACGCGTCCGCACGGGCGGCCTCACGGGCGGCGACGCTCACGTCGACGCGGCCGGGCAGGGTCTGCTGCAGCCGGGCGACGACGTCGGCCGCGCTCATCCCAGGCGCCGCAGGCCCGCGATGAGTCCGACCGTCACCGCGACGATGCCGTAGCCGAGGCCGACCCACGCGAGCCCCATCGACCAGAAGGCGATCGTGGCGCTCACGTAGACGAGCAGCTCGACGGCGGCGCGCACGAACGGGTGCACCCGCAGCACCGCGCGGGGGCTGACGAAGAGCGCCCACAGCAGGATCGCCACGACGGGCGCGCCGATGCCGACGACGATGTTCCACGGGAACGGCCAGGCGGCGAAGCCCCAGAAGGCGAGCACGACGAACGCGATGATCTCGCACAGGAACGCCAGCAGGTCGAGCGGCGTCAGGGCGGGGCGGGTGCCCGCGGGAAGCGGCGCGTCGGTCGGAGAACTCACGCCGTCAAGTCTAGATTCGCGCCCGCCGTCCAGACGCCGCGCACGGTGAGGCGCGCATCGAGCAGCACGGCATCGGCGAGACGGCCCGGTGCGAGCGCGCCGAGGTCGTCGCGGGCGATCGCGCGGGCGGGCGCCCCGGTGAGGGCCTCGACCGCGACGGGAAGGGAGACGCCCGCGGCGACAGCGGTGCGCAGCGCGGCGTCCTGCGTGAGGGTGGAGCCGGCGATCGTGCCGTCCCCGGCGAGGCGTGCGACGCCGTCGGTCACGTCGACGTCGAGCGCGCCGAGCAGGTACCGCCCGTCGCCGGAGCCCGCGGCCGCCATCGCGTCGGTGATGAGCGCGACGCGTCGGGGCGCGGCATCCATCAGCACGCGGATGAGTGCCGGATGCACGTGCACGCCGTCGGCGATCGCCTCGATCGTGACGCCGTCGCGGGCGAGTGCCGCCCCGAGCGGCCCCGGCGCGCGGTGGCCGAGCCCGGGCATGGCGTTGAACGCGTGGGTGACGAGGCTCGCGCCGGCGTCGAAGGCGGCGGATGCCTCATCCCACCCGGCCTCGGTGTGTCCGACGGCGACCGCGACCCCCGCCGACACGAGGCGTCGCACGGCGTCAAGCCCGCCGGGGAGTTCGGGGGCGAGCGTCACCTGCACGATCGTGTCGTCGCCCGCGGCGAGGAACGCGTCGAGCAGATGCGCGGTCGGCGGCGTGAGGAGGGCCGCTTCGTGGGCGCCGCGCCGGGCGGGAGCGAGGAAGGGGCCCTCGAGGTGCGAGCCGAGGATGTCGGCATCGGTGCGGGTCAGCTCCGCCACCATCGCGGCGCGGCGGGCGAGCAGCGGCGGCGGCGCGGTCACGAGCGAGACCACCGCCCGGGTCGTGCCGTGCGCACGGTGCAGGGCGCGTGCCGCCCGCACGTCGTCGGGGCCGTCGTCGTAGGCGTGACCCGCGCCGCCGTGCCCGTGCAGGTCGAGGAACCCGGGCGTGAGCACGGCACCGGGGCCGGCGGCATCCGTCGCGTCGACCACCCGGTCCGCGGGTTCCCACCCGTCGCCGGTGCCGATCGCGGCGACCCGCGCGCCCTCGAACCGCACCCACGCGTCGGCGGTCTCGACTCCGGCCGTGACGAGCCGGGCCGAGTGGATCACCGTGCTCGTCATGAGACGCCTCCGAGCGGACGCCACGCGATGCGCGCGACCCGCGCGTGGAAGTCGGCCGCGTCGATGCCCCGCGGTGACCACGCCTTCTCGGCCGCCGACGCGAGCCGCGGCCAGATGAGGCGGTCGATGTCGGCGGCGGAGCGCACCGTCTCGGTCCACATCGCGGCCTCGACCCCGAGGATGTCCTCCTCCGCGAGGCCCGGGACGACCTCCGCGGGGTCCCAGTCGTACGAGCGTTCGAGGCTCGTCGGGCCGTCGGCCCAGGTGAGGCCGAGCGGCTCGTCGCCGTCGGGCTTCATGTCGAGGTAGATCGCGTCGGCCGGAGAGAGGATGACGCGGCCCCCGCGTCGCACGAATCCGCGGGCCTTCTCGTCCATCCCCTCGATCGGGGTGCGAAAGCCCCAGTACTGCCCGACGGTGCCCTCCGGCAGGTCGGGCGTCGTTCCCGCCTCGTGCCAGGTGACCGGGATCTTGCCGGCCTCGATCACGAGCCGGGCGGCGCGTGCGACGAATCGGTCGAAGTCGGCGCGGTCGGTGCCGAGCGCCTCGTCGCCGCCGAGGTGCAGGTAGGGGCCGGGGGTCAGCGCGGCGAGCTCGCGGACGACGTCGCGCACGAAGTCGTACGTCTCCTCGAGGTCGGTGCGCAGCGACGAGAACCCCACCGCGAACCCGGTGTACGGCTCGTCGCGTGTCGGCGCCCCGCCGCCGTAGGCGGCGACGACCTCGTCGATGTGCGGGCTCAGTACGGGGTCGCACGCGATGCCGGGGTAGGCGAGCGAGACGGCGTGGGTGTGTCCGGGCATGTCGATCTCGGGCACGACGGTCATGTGCCGGGAGGTCGCGTGGGCGACGATCGTGCGGTAGTCGTCGGCCGTGTAGAAGCCGCCCGCATCGCCGAGGGCCGCCGTCGCGCTCGCGCGCTCGGTGAGGAGAGGCCGCGTCGCCATCGCCAGGCGCCAGCCCTGGTCGTCGCTCAGATGCAGGTGCAGCACGTTGAGCTTCAGGTCGCTGAGCCGGTCGATGAGGGCCGTCACGACCTCGACCGGGAAGAAGTGGCGCGCGACGTCGAGCATGAACCCGCGGTGCCGGAACCGCGGGGCATCCTCGACCTCGATGGCGGGCACGACCCAGCCCTCGCCGTCGCGGGTGGCGAGCTGCGCGAGGGTGCGACCGGCGTAGAACACGCCCGCGTCGTCGGCGGCGGAGATCTCGATGCCGGACTCGTCGACCCGGAGCCGGTACGACTCCGCGGCCCCCGGGTGGCGCGTGACGACCACCCCGTGGGCGCCCGGCTCGGGCGCCGCGACGCCGCGCCACGGCGCGGTGCCGGCGACCCGGGTGACGAGCGGGCGGGGGAGCAGCGCGGCATCCGTCATGTAAGGAACCCTAACAAACTACGGATGCCTCGCCCAGACCCTCCGATCCGATATGCTCGACCCGTCGCGACTGGCGTTGAGGTGGGACACCACCGGGGAGCGACCGACACGGTTATCGACCGCACGCCTGGGCCGATACGGAACCCCTTTTTTCCGAACCGTCGTCAGGAGATCGCCATGACCGATTCGTTCTTCAACGCCCCGCTCGCCGAGGTCGACCCCGAGATCGCGCAGGTGCTCGACCGAGAGCTCGCGCGTCAGCAGGGCTACCTCGAGATGATCGCCTCCGAGAACTTCGTTCCCGTCTCGGTGCTGCAGTCGCAGGGCTCGGTGCTGACCAACAAGTACGCCGAGGGCTACCCCGGACGTCGCTACTACGGCGGCTGCGAGGAGGTCGACGTCGCCGAGGAGCTGGCGATCGCCCGCGCCAAGGCGCTCTTCGGTGCAGAGTTCGCCAACGTGCAGCCCCACTCGGGCGCCACCGCGAACGCCGCCGTGCTGCACGCGATCGCCCGCCCCGGCGACACGCTGCTCGGCCTCTCGCTCGACCAGGGCGGCCACCTCACTCACGGCATGAAGATCAACTTCTCGGGCCGCCTCTACAACATCGTCGCCTACGGCGTCGACCCGGAGACCTCGCTCATCGACATGGACGAGGTGCACCGTCTCGCGGTCGAGCACCAGCCCAAGGTCATCATCGCCGGCTGGTCCGCCTACCCCCGCCACCTCGACTTCGCGCGCTTCCGTGCGATCGCCGACGAGGTCGGCGCTCTCCTCTGGGTCGACATGGCCCACTTCGCCGGGCTCGTCGCCGCGGGCGTGCACCCCTCGCCCGTTCCGCACGCGCACGTCGTCTCCTCGACCGTGCACAAGACCATCGGCGGCCCCCGCTCGGGCTTCATCCTCACCAACGACGCCGAGCTCGCGAAGAAGATCAACTCTGCCGTCTTCCCGGGCCAGCAGGGCGGGCCGCTCATGCACGTGATCGCCGCGAAGGCCACCGCGTTCAAGCTCGCCGGCACACCGGAGTTCAAGGACCGCCAGGAGCGCACCGTGCGCGGTGCGGCCCTCATCGCCGACCGGCTCGGCCAGGCCGACGTCGCCGGCGCCGGCATCACCGTGCGCTCCGGCGGCACCGACGTGCACCTCGTGCTCGTCGACCTCCGCAACGCGGAGCTCGACGGCAAGCAGGCCGAAGACCTGCTCCACGAGATCCACATCACCGTCAACCGCAACGCCGTGCCCAACGACCCGCGTCCGCCGCTGGTCACCTCGGGCCTGCGCATCGGCACCCCGGCGCTCGCGACCCGCGGCTTCGGCGACGCCGAGTTCACCGAGGTCGCCGACATCATCGCGCTCGCGCTCGTGCCCGGCGCCGACCTCGAGGCGCTGCGCACCCGCGTCGCTGCCCTCACCGCGGCCTTCCCGCTCTACGACGGCCTGCAGCAGTAAATCCGCTTCCGGGCGCGGGGGCTGTGGCCCCCGCGCCACGAAAGGACGACCCGTGACAGCAGAACCACTCGACGGCAAGGCCACCGCCGCCGCCATCAAGGACGAGCTGCGGGTGCGTGTGGCCGCGCTCGCCGCGCAGGGCGTGGTGCCCGGCATCGCGACCGTGCTCGTCGGCGCCGACCCCGCCTCCCAGCTCTACGTCGGCATGAAGCACCGCGAGGCGGAGGCGATCGGCATGGCCTCACTCCACGTCGAACTGCCGGGCGACGCCACGCAGGACGATGTGGAGGCGGCGATCGACGCGCTCAACGCCGACCCGGCGTGCCACGGCTACATCGTGCAGCTCCCGCTCCCCGGGCACCTCGACACCGAGCGGGTGCTCGAGCGCATCGACCCCGCGAAGGACGCCGACGGGCTGCATCCGACCAACCTCGGCCGACTCGTGCTCAACGTCAACGGCACGATCACCAGCCCCCTCCCGTGCACGCCGCGGGCGGTCATCGAGCTGCTGCAGCGCAACGGCTACGACCTGAACGGCAAGGATGTCGCGGTCGTCGGCCGCGGCGTCACGATCGGCCGGTCGATCGGTCTACTGCTCACCCGCCGCGAGATCAACGCGACGGTGACCCTCACCCACACCGGCACGCGGGACCTCGGAGCGCACCTGCGGCAGGCCGACGTCATCGTCGCCGCGGCGGGCGTGGCCCACCTCGTGCGCGCCGAGCATGTGAAGCCGGGTGCGGCGGTGCTCGATGTCGGCGTCACCCGCGAGCGGGATCCCGAGACCGGCAAGTCGATCGTCTACGGCGATGTGGCCCCGGAGGTCGCGGAGGTCGCCGGCTTCCTCTCGCCGAACCCCGGCGGGGTGGGACCGATGACCGTGGCGCTGCTGCTGACGAACGTCGTCGAGGCCGCCGAGCGGGCCGTCGCATCCTGACGCAACCCTGCGGTCGGCTCCCTCCCGGGTGCGCGTGGCAGAGTGGTTCGACGCCGCGGGCGGAAGGACAGCAGTAATGAGTGAGGTCGCCACCAAGCGGGCCTACGACTCGTCGGGCCGGCGCAAGGCAGCCGAAGAGCGCAGCAGACGGATCCTCGAAGCCGCGGCGCGCCACTTCGACGAGTGGGGCTGGCCGGGCACGACGATCGCCGCGATCGCCGCCGAGGCGGATGTCTCCGAGAATCTCGTGTTCCAGAGGTTCTCGTCGAAGTTCGATCTCCTGATGGCGGTGATGAGGGCCGGTGCATTCGGCCGCGCCCCCGACCTGCGCGGCGCGCTCGCCGAGCTCGACATGTCTGCCATCGCCGATCCCGGTGAGCGCCTCGAGCGCTTCCTCGACCTCGCGTGCGCCGCCGTGCCGCACTTCGCGCATTACGCGATCGTGTGGGCGCAGGCGTCCGCGTCCGATGACCGGGCCCGGGATCAGATGGATGCCGCGGCCCGCGCCCATCGCGACAACGTCCTCACTGTCGTGCGGGGCCTCACGGGAAGGCCGGACACCCCGGCGGATCTCGTGGACCGGGTGACCGTCGCGACCTCGGCGGAGACCTACCTCCAGTTCGCCCAGCTCGGGTGGGAGATGTCGTCGTACCGGGTGTGGCTGCGTGCCACGCTGCGGGGCATCCTGGCACTCGATCGAATCGTTACGTAAGCACCTTCCCTCGGGCCGCCTGCGCTCGTATATTCAGAGGAGTCCGCTCGTGTCAATTCGCGGCGGACCGTCGACCCGGGGGTAGCGGGGTGGCGGGGGGTGTCGAGAGCGCCGGGGGTTCTCGACACCCCCCGCCCTTTCTGTCAGCGACGCGTCAGTAGCCGGCGCGGGGCGCCGCGTCGTCGCCCGGCACGAAGCGGGCGGCGAGGGCCTCGGAACCGCGGGCGAGCAGGGTGACATCGGCGCCCACGAGCACGAACGACGCGCCCGCGGCGATGTAGGCATCGGCGACAGCCGGGTCGAACGCGTTCACGCCGACCGGCTTCCCGGCCGCGCGGACCGCGTCGAACGCCCGGTGTACGGCCGCCACGACATCGGGATGAGTCTGCTGGCCGAGCACGCCCATCGATGCCGCCAGGTCGCTCGGACCCACGAACACACCGTCGACGCCGTCGACCGCTGCGATCTCGGCGGCCGCGGCCACGCCCTCGGCCGTTTCGATCTGCACCAACAGCGAGACGTGCCGGTCGGCGTCGGCGAGATAGTCGTCGACGCGGTTCCAGCGTGCCGAGCGGGCGAGCGCCGAGCCGACGCCGCGGCGACCGTGGGGCGGGTAGCGCACATCGGCGACGAGCTCGGCGGCCTGCGCGGCCGAGGACACCATCGGCACGAGCACCGTCTGCGCGCCGAGATCGAGCACCTGCTTGATGGTGACGGTGTCGCCGATCGGCACCCGTACGACGGATGTCACGGGGTACGACGCCACCGCCTGCAGCTGCGCGAGCACATCGGCGAGGCCGTTGGGGGAGTGCTCCATGTCGATGAGCACCCAGTCCAGGCCCGACCCCGCACAGATCTCGGCGACGAGCGGCGAGCCGGTGCAGGCCCAGATGCCCGCCAGCGCGCGCGGCGACGAAGAGGCGCGCTGCGCCGCGAGCACATCGCGCAGGGTCGGGGTCAGGCGAAGCGGCACGAGATGACCCCCAGCGGTCCGTAGTCGGCGAGCACGGTGTCGCCGCGCGAGATCCACGTCGGGCGGGTGAACGAGCCCGCCAGGATGATCTCCCCCGCCTCGAGCCGGGCGCCGTGCTGGTGCAGCTTGTTCGCGAGCCACGCCACCCCGAGGGCGGGGTGGCCGAGGATGCCGGCCGCGACACCGGTCTCCTCGATCGTCTCGTTGCGGTACAGCAGGGCCGAGATCCAGCGAAGGTCGACAGCGTCTGGGGCGACCGGCGACCCGCCCAGCACCATGCCGCCGTAGGCGGCATTGTCGCTGATCGTGTCGACGATCGTGCGCCCGTCGAGCTCGATGTGGGAGTTCAGCACCTCGAGTGCCGGTGTCACGTACTCGGTTGCCCGCAGCACGTCGAACACCGAGCAGTGCGGACCCTCGAGAGGGGCGGCCAGCACGAACGCCAGCTCGACCTCGATGCGCACGTTCGAGAACGCGTCGAACGGGATCGTCGCGCCGCTCTCCCACACCGTGTCGTCGAACATCACTCCGTAGTCGGGCTCGGTGATGCCGGTCGCCTGCTGCATCGCCCGCGACGTCAGCCCGATCTTGCGGCCGACGAGGCGACGGCCCGCCGCAAGGCTGCGGTCGCGCCATACGCCCTGGATGGCGTAGGAGTCCTCGACGGTCGCGTCGGGGTGGCGCGCCGTGATGCGCGGCACGACACGCTTCTCGCGGTCGGCGACCGCGAGCTCCTCGGCGAGCGAGGCGATGACCTCGGGGGGCAGCATCCGGATGTCTCCTCTCGCCCTGAACGCTACAGCTGCGCGCCGAGCTTGAACTCGCCTGCGGCGACGCTCTCCTCGTCGCGTCGCGTGTAGGAGAAGCCGTCGGCGCCGATCGTGACCGCCATCTCCGAGGCGTCCGTGCGTGCCACGACGGGCTTCGGGTTGCCGTCGAGGTCGAGCACGAGCGACGCGTCGGTGTACCACGACGGCACGACGGGGTTGCCCCACCAGTCGCGGCGCTGGTTGTCGTGCACGTCCCACGTCACGACCGGGTTGTCGGGGTCGCCCGTGTAGTAGTCCTGCGTGTAGATCTCGACGCGGTGGCCGTCGGGGTCGCGCAGGTAGAGGTAGAACGCGTTCGAGACGCCGTGGCGACCCGGTCCCCGCTCGATCGCGTCCGAGCGGCGGAGGGCACCGAGCTTGTCGCAGATCGCGAGGATGTTGTGCTTCTCGTGGGTCGAGAAGGCGACGTGATGCATGCGGGGGCCGTCGCCGCCGGTCATGGCGGTGTCGTGCACGGTGGGCTTGCGGCGCATCCACGCGGCGTAGACGGTGCCCTCGTCGTCTTGGATGTCCTCGGTCACCCGGAAGCCGAGATCCTGCATGAACGCGACCGCGCGGGGCACGTCGGGGGTGACCTGGTTGAAGTGGTCGAGACGCACGAGCGCGCCCGGGGTGTACAGGTCGTAGCGCCAGGCGAGACGCTCGACGTGCTCGACCTCGTAGAAGAACTCGTACGGGAAGCCGAGCGGGTCCTCGACGCGCACCGACTCGCCGATGCCCTTCGTGAAGCCCTCCGCACGACGTTCGACGCGGCATCCGAGCTCGGTGTAGAACGCGACCGCGCGGTCGAGGTCCTCGGGCGTGCGCACGCGGTACGAGAACGCGGCGACGGCGGCGACCGGGCCCTGACGCAGCACCAGGTTGTGGTGGATGAACTCCTCCATCGAGCGGAGGTAGACCGTGTTCTCGTCCTCCTCGGTGACCACGAGGTCCAGCACGTCGACGTAGAACTCGCGCGACGCGGCGAGGTCGGTCACGACGAGCTCCATGTACGCGCACCGCAGGATGTCGGGTGCCGGCGAGGTCGGCGTGGGCACCGGGTTGTCGGTGCGGATCGGCGCCTCCTGGGAGACGTAGAAGCCCGACGAGGTCAGGGTGCGGTCTTCGGGATTGGTCATGTCAGCGTCCTTGCTCGATGGTGGGAAGAAGAAGGGATGCCGCGGCGACTGCCCGCGGCATCCGGGTCAGTGGTGGGTGCTCGCGCCCTTGCCGAAGGTCGGGTTGTGCACCTCGCCGAGGGTGATGTGCACGGCCTGCTGCTCGGTGTAGAAGTCGATGGAGCGGTAGCCGCCCTCGTGGCCGAGGCCGGACGCCTTCACGCCGCCGAACGGAGTGCGCAGGTCCCGCACGTTGTTGGAGTTCAGCCACACCATGCCGGCGTCGATCGCCTGCGCGAAGTTGTGGGCGCGCTTCAGGTCGTTCGTCCACACGTAGGCGGCGAGTCCGTAGCGCACGCCGTTGGCGAGGGCGAGGGCCTCCTCGTCGGAGTCGAACGGCGTGATCGCCACGACCGGGCCGAAGATCTCCTCCTGGAAGATGCGCGCGTCGGGGGCGACGTCGGCGAACACCGTCGGCGACACGAAGTTGCCCGTCTCGAAGCCCTCCGGACGGGACCCGCCCGCGACCAGGCGCCCCTCGGACTTGCCGATCTCGACGTAGCTCATGACCTTCGCGTAGTGCTCCGGGTGCACGAGCGCGCCGACCTCCGTGGCGGGGTCGTGCGGGTAGCCCACCGTCACGCGCTTCGCCTGTGCCGCGTAGCGCTCGACGAACTCGTCGTAGATCCCGCGCTCGACGAGGATGCGGCTGCCGGCGGTGCAGCGCTCGCCGTTGAGGGAGAACACCCCGAAGATGGTCGCGTCGATCGCGGCATCCAGGTCGGCGTCGGCGAACACGATCGCCGGGCTCTTGCCGCCGAGCTCCATCGACAGGCCCTTGAGGAACGGGGCCGCGTTGCCGAAGATGATCTGGCCGGTGCGGCTCTCGCCGGTGAAGGAGATCAGCGGCACGTCCGGGTGCTTCACGAGGGCGTCGCCGGCGTCCTCGCCGAGACCGTTCACGAGGTTGAAGACGCCCTGCGGCAGGCCGGCTTCTTCGAAGATGCCGGCCCACAGCGACGCCGACAGCGGCGTGAACTCGGCGGGCTTGAGCACCACGGTGTTGCCGGTGGCGAGCGCGGGGGCGAGCTTCCACGACTCGAGCATGAACGGGGTGTTCCACGGGGTGATGAGACCCGCGACGCCGATCGGCTTGCGGTTCACGTAGTTGATCTGGCGTCCCGGCACTTTGTAGGTGTCGTCGGCCTGGGCGACGATCAGGTCGGCGAAGAAGCGGAAGTTCTCGGCGGCGCGGCGCGCCTGGCCGAGCGCCTGTGTGATCGGCAGCCCCGAGTCGAACGACTCCAGCTCGGCGAGGCGGGCGTCGCGGGTTTCGACGATGTCGGCGATGCGGGTGAGCACGCGGGCGCGTTCGCGCGGCAGCATCCGCGGCCACGGACCCTCGTCGAATGCGCGGCGCGCGGCGGCGACGGCGCGGTCGATGTCGGCCTTCTTGCCGGCGGCGGCCTGCAGGTACACCTCGTTCGAGACCGGGTCGAGCACGTCGAACGTGTCGCCGTCGATCGAGTCGACGAAGGCGCCGTCGATGTAGTGCTGAATGCGCGTGGGCAGATCGGCGGGAACGTGGTGGGTGTCGAGTGCGACGGTGGTGTCGGACATGGGACCTCCTCGAAGGGTCAGAAGGCGGGAAGCCCGAGGGCTTCGTCGGGGTGTTCGTGGATCATGTAGGCGTCGAGCGTGGCGGAGCGGTGGCGGCGGGCCGCCTTCTCGATCTCGCCGAGGGGGGCGCCCTGCTCGATGAGCAGCACGATGTTCTCGTGCTCGTGCACCGACTCCTGGGCGCGGCCCGGGACGAAGCTGAACGTCGAGTCGCGCAGATGGCCGAGCCGGCCCCACTCCGCCTCGACGAGCTCGAGCATGCGGGGGTTCGCGCACTTCGAGAACAGCGTCGAGTGGAACTCGTGGTTGAGACTCGTGAACGCGCGGGGGTCGAAGCTGTCGAGGGTCTCGATCATCAGTTCGTTGATGCGGCGGGCCCGGCGCAGGTCGTCGGCCGTGAGCCGGCGGGCGGCGAGCGCTGTGGCCGTCCCCTCGAGGATGCTCAGGGCCTGCATGCTGTAGCGGTACTGCGTGTCGTCGACCATCGAGACCCGCGCGCCGACGTTGCGCTCGAAGGTCACCAGCCCCTCGGCCTCGAGCTGCCGGATCGCCTCGCGCACCGGCACCACGCTCATGTCGAGCTCGCCCGCGATGCCGCCGAGCACCAGGCGGTGGCCGGGCGCGAACAAGCCGCTCGCGATGCGCTCCTTGATGAAGTGGTACGCCTGCTGCGACTTGCTCAGGTCGGCGAGGCGCTCGGCGCCCCGCTCGCTCGTCAGTTCGTCTCGCGCCATGCGCGGTACCTCGCCTTCCACTCCTCGTTGGGCGGGAAGAGGCCGTCGACGGGATGTCCCTCCCGCACGCGGTCCGCCACCCAGGCATCCTCCTCCTCCTGTGCGAGGGCCGCCTCGACGACCTCCGCGACCAGGGCGGGTGGGATGACGATGACACCGTCGGCGTCGCCGACGATGACGTCTCCGGGCTGCACGACGGTGCCGCCGCAGGCGATCGTGACGTCGACGTCCCAGGGCACGTGGCGGCGTCCGAGCACGGCGGGGTGGGCGCCCACCGTGTAGACCGGGATGCCCACGGCGGTGACGGCGTCGGCGTCGCGCACGCCGCCGTCGGTGACGACGCCGGCCGCGCCGCGCGCCTGAGCGCGCAGTGCGAGGATGTCGCCGAGCGTGCCGGAGCCGCTCTCGCCACGGGCCTCGATGACGATGACCTCACCCGGTCGCACGTCGTCGAAGGCGCGCTTCTGCGCGTTGTAGCCGCCGCCGTGCGAGGCGAACAGGTCTTCGCGATGCGGGAGGAAGCGCAGCGTCTTGGCGAGTCCTACGAGCTTCTGATCGGGATGCAGCGGCCGCACGCCGTCGATCGTCACGTTGTTGAGCCCGCGCTTGCGCAGCTGCGCCGAGAGGCCGGCGACCGGGGTGAGGGCGAGCTTCGCCCGCAGGTCGTCGTCGAGGGCGAACGGGCGGGGGAGCGGCGGGAGGCCCGCCTCCTCGCGCGATCCCCAGGCCTCGGCGCGCTGGGTGTCGTCGACCGCGGGAAGCGAGCCGAGGGTCTCGTCGAAGACGTCGTCGCCCTCGACCACGCGCGAGCGCAGGCGGCCCGACGTGGGGGAGCCCGCGGCATCCGGGGCGTCGACCTCGACCTCGACGACGGACCCCGGGCGCACGACGGACGAGCCCGCCGGGGTGCCGGTGAGGATGACGTCACCGCGCTCGAGCGTCATGTGCTGGGCGAGGTCGGCGACGATCTGGGCCAGGGGGAAGATGAGGTCGGCGGTGGTGTCGTCCTGCGCGAGGACGCCGTCGACCCAGGTGCGCACGCGCAGCGCGGCGGGGTCGACGGTGCGCGCGTCGATGAGGCCGGGCCCGATCGGGGTGAACCCGTCGCGGCCCTTGGAGCGCACGTTGGATCCCTTGTCGACGGCGCGGAGGTCGTACACGCCGACGTCGTTCGAGGCGGTGACCCACCCGACGTGCGCCCAGGCGTCGGCGAGCGTCACCCGGTGGGCGGGGGTGCCGATCACGAGCGCGATCTCGCCCTCGAAGGCGAGCAGCTCGGTGCCGGCGGGGCGCACGAGCACGCCGTCGGTGGGGGCGAGGGTGCTCGACGGCTTCAGGAAGTAGCTCGGCTGCGCAGGCCGGCGGCCCCGCTGGTCGGCGCGGGACGCGTAGCTGAGGTGCACGGCGATGACCTTGCCAGGCCTCGTCGGCAGTGCCGCGAACCGCGGATCGGCCGCGGTATCGGTGTCGTGAGTCATGAGCTCCCTCGCTCTTGCGTCGTATTCGAAATCGTATATGATCAACCGCACACCGGCAAGCCGCACCATCACCCTGCCGGAGACGATGAAGTCCCCTTGACGAAGGAGTCACCGCGCATGAGCGCAGAAGCACAGCAGGGCTTGACGCCCACCGGAACCATCGCGTCGGCGGTCGACCGTCGACGCGTCGTCTTCGCCACAGTCGTCGGCACCACGGTCGAGTGGTACGACTTCTTCATCTACGCCTCGGCCGCCGGACTCGTGTTCGGCGAGCTGTTCTTCAAGCCGGCCGGTGCCGGCGTCGCCACGATCCTCTCGTTCCTCACGGTGGGGATCAGCTTCCTGTTCCGTCCGCTCGGAGCATTCCTCGCGGGCCATTTCGGCGATCGCATCGGCCGTCGCCGCGTGCTCGTCCTCACGCTCATCCTGATGGGCGCCGCGACGGCGCTCATCGGACTTCTGCCGACGTACTCGGCGATCGGGATCGGCGCGCCGCTCATCCTCATCCTGCTCCGCGTCCTGCAGGGCATCTCCGCCGGAGGCGAATGGGGTGGCGCCGTCCTGATGGCCGTCGAGCACGCGCCGCGCACGAAGCGCGGTCTCTTCGGGGCCTCGCCCCAGATCGGCGTGCCGATCGGGCTTCTGCTCGCGTCCGGCGTGATGGCCCTTATGGCGCTCATCGCACGCGGGGACGCATTCCTCGCGTGGGGATGGCGAGTGCCGTTCCTGCTCAGCATCGTGCTCATCTTCATCGGCTACTGGGTGCGTCGTCGCGTCGAGGAGAGCCCGGTCTTCGTCGAGATCGCCGAGCGCAAGGAGCAGACGCGCATGCCCATCGTGCAGCTGTTCCGGCGTCACGCCCTGCTCGTCATCATCGCGGCGCTCGTCTTCGCCGGCAACAACGCGGTCGGGTACATGACGACCGGCGGCTACATCCAGAACTACGCCACCGACCCGAAGGGTCCGATCGCGCTCGACCGTGAACCGGTGCTCTGGGCGGTCGCCGGATCCGCTGTCACATGGCTCATCGCCACGTGGGTCGCGGGATGGCTCAGCGACCGCATCGGGCGTCGCACCACCTACATCATCGGATGGGTCGCCCAGCTTGTCGGCGTCTTCACCCTGTTCCCGCTCGTGAACAGCGGCAGCGTGGGCGCTCTGTTCCTCGGACTCGCCATCCTCACGATCGGACTGGGGTTCACCTACGGTCCTCAGGCGGCCCTGTACTCCGAGCTGTTCCCCGCCTCGATCCGTTTCTCCGGGGTGTCGATCTCGTACGCGCTCGGGGCGATCCTCGGTGGCGCGTTCGCTCCGACCATTGCGACGGCGCTCGTGCAGGCCACCGGCTCGACCCTGTCGGTCACGGTCTACCTCGCCGGCATGACGGTGATCGGCCTGATCGCGACGCTCCTCTTGCGCGATCGCAGCGGCATCCCGCTCGGCCCCGAGCATGAGGCCGAGCAGGCGAAGAGCCCGATCTACGGAGCGGCGCGCGGCTGACGCGTTTCGCGACGAGGCCCGCACGTCCGAGGAGTCGGGGTGCGGGCCTCGTCGTCGCGCCCGACCGGGCGTCGTCGAGGTGTTCCGCCTGGTGACCCCCGCCGCGCGCTGATCCGTCAGCCGTCGAGGGCCGAGCGGATCGCCGCAGCGCACCGCTCGAGGCGCCGGGCGATGGGCTCGGGGTCGTCGGGGCTGGCGACGTGCACGACGGCGATGGCGGCGGCGGGCCGTCCGCGCAGGGCGAGCGGCACGGCGACGGCCTGCACGGTCGGGATGACCTCGTCGGCGCTCGTCGCGTATCCGCGTTCTCCGGCGGTGCGCACCTGGGCGCGCAGGGCGTCGGAGGCGCCGGGGGGCCATTCGCCGGGGGCGAGCTGCGCGAGGATCGCCTTGCCGGGTGCGCCGACGGTCACGGCGTGACGGGCACCCGGTCGCTGGGCGACCGAGGCGACGGCGTGGCGCGGTTCGACGCTGGCGAGGGTGACGCACTCGTCGCGGTCGTGCACCGCGAGGAAGCACGTCATGCCGAGCTCGTTGGCGACGGCGGTGAGCTCGGGCAGTGCCTCGGCCTGCAGGTCGGCGGAGACCCGCGAGGCAAGCGCGGCGAGCCGGGCGCCGAGGGCGAGCCTGCCGCCGGCGTCCCGCACGACGAGTGCGTGGTCCTCGAGGGTGCGCACGAGCCGGTAGGCGACCGAGCGGTGCACGCCGAGTCGCGCGGAGACCTCGTCGATCGAGAGCGGACCGGTCGCCTCGGCGAGCACCTCGAGCACGCGGATGCCGCGGCTGAGGGTCTGTGAGGCGGGCTGATCGCGGGCGCTCTCGGGGGGCATGCGGCATCCTCTCGTCGCCGTTCCCTTGTGGGCGCCGGACGTCGTCGTATACGATCCATTCAATAGTAGAACGGCATGTTCGAATATAGAACATAGCGCGCGAGCGCCCCGCCGTCCACACCCTCGACGTCGATGTCGCAGGAAGGGATCGAAGACGATGCAGTTCCACCACCACGGTTACGTGTCCACCGACCCGCGGGTGCAGCCCGCCGCCGGCATCGGCCTCGACCGGCCCGCCGATCTCCCCGACGCCGTCGACGTGCTGATCGTCGGGTCGGGCCCCGCCGGCATGCTCCTCGCCGCCCAGCTCTCGCAGTACCCGAGCGTCGTGACCCGCATCGTCGAGAAGCGGGAGGGACGCCTCGTGCTCGGCCAGGCCGACGGCATCCAGCCGCGCAGCGTCGAGACGTTCCAGGCCTTCGGGTTCGCCGAGCGCATCGTGGCCGAGGCCTACAACATCGGCTGGATGAACTTCTGGGGACCCGACCCCGACGATCCCACCCGCATCGTGCGGCGCTCCCGCACGGCCGACTACGCCTTCGACATCAGCGAGTTCCCGCACCTCATCGTCAACCAGGCGCGCGTGCTCGACTACTTCGCCGAGGCCGCCGCCGCCGGCCCCGGCCGCATCGTTCCCGACTTCGGCGTCGAGTTCGCCGGTCTCACCCGCGACGACGCCGCGGAGTATCCGCTCGCCGTCGAGCTGCGTACCGCCGAGGGTGCCCGCACCGTGCGGGCGAAGTATGTCGTCGGCTGCGACGGCGCCCGCAGCCAGGTGCGCGAGGCGATCGGCCGCCGCCACCTGGGCGGCATCTCGGCCCACGCCTGGGGGGTCATGGACGTGCTCGTCGAGACCGACTTCCCCGACTGGCGCGTGAAGTGCGCGATCAACTCCGAGGCCGGCAACATCCTGCACATCCCGCGCGAGGGCGGCTACCTCAGCCGCATGTACATCGACCTCGGCGAGGTCGCCGCCGATGACGACCACCGCGTGCGTCAGACGCCCATCGAGGACGTCATCCGTCGGGCCAACGAGATCCTGCATCCGTACTCGATCGACGTGAAGGATGTCGCGTGGCACAGCGTCTACGAGGTGGGACACCGCGTCACCGACCGGTTCGACGACGTGCCCGACGACGGGTCGCGCTCGCCGCGGGTGTTCCTCACCGGTGACGCGTGCCACACGCACAGCGCGAAGGCCGGGCAGGGCATGAACGTGTCGATGCAGGACGGCTTCAACCTGGGCTGGAAGCTCGGCTCCGTGCTGACAGGCCTCAGCCCCGAGACGCTGCTCGACACGTACTCGTCGGAGCGGCAGCCCGTCGCCCAGCAGCTCATCGACTTCGACCGGGAGTGGTCGTCGCTCATGGCGCGCAAGCCCGAGGAGATCTCCGACCCCGGCGACCTCGCGACCTACTACCTCGCCACCGCCGAGTTCCCGTCGGGGTTCATGACCCAGTACCCGCCGTCGTCGATCGTCGCCGCCCACGCCCGCCCCGAGCTCGCCACCGGGTTCCCGCTCGGCAAGCGCTTCAAGTCCTCGCCCGTCGTGCTGGCGAGCGATGGCAACGTCGTTCACCTCGGGCACCACGCGCGCGCCGACGGCCGCTGGCGCATCTACGCGTTCGGCGACGCCGACGGACTCGCCGAGGGGTCCGCGCTCTCGCGGTTCGCCGACTGGCTGCTCACGGCCGACGCGTCGCCGGTGCGGCGCTTCACCCCCGCGGATGCCGCGCTCGACGCCGTGTTCGACGTCAAGGCGATCGTGCCCCAGAGCTTCGAGGACGTCGACGTCACGGCCGCACCGCGGGTGTTCCGTCCGCGCAACGGCGCGCTCGGGATCACCGACTGGGAGAAGGTGTTCGCCGCCGGCGCGAGCCGCTGGAACGACAGCGACATCTACGCCGAGCGCGGCATCGACCGGGCGGGCGCGGTCGTGGTCGTGCGCCCTGACCAGTACGTCGCCGACGTGCTCTCGCTCGCCGACACCGACGCGCTCGCCGCGTTCTTCGAGGGCACCCTGCTGCCCCAGCGGCAGCCGGCCGCCGTCTGACTCACCGCGGCGCGCGGGCGCCGTCGAGCCGCAGCTCCTCCAGGTCGAGGCCCGACTGCAGTCGCCGGGCGACGAGGTCGTCGATCGTGCCCTCGCGCCGCAGGCGCAGCAGCACTTCGCGCTTGCGTCCGAGCAGGGCGAGCCGCAGTCGTGATGCCTCGTCGAACCGCACGATCGGGGAGCGCTGCGCGACATCCACGTCGGTGCTCGACGCGAGCATCTCGAGAGGCGCCGCCGCCGCGGCACCGCTCGGCGCGACGAACGACGTCGTCGAGGTGTCCGCGCGCACCGCGTCGTCGTCGGTCGTCGCGATCACGATCTCGAGCTCGGCGATCTCGCGGTTGAGCAGCGTCTGACGCTGTCGTTCGAGTGCACGGGCGTTGGCGAGCTCGAGGTGCTCGTAGCCGTCGCGCCGCGCGCGGTCGCGCACGTCGTCGCTGATGCCGTGCTCGAGGGCGAGGTCGTCGAGGGCCGCGAGGGCGGCCGCCGAGATCGCCCGCTGGGCGATCTCGATCTCGTCGAGGTCGGCGTCGTCCTGCGGCAGGCGCGCCCACCGTACGACGCCGACGAGCAGCGGCCCCTGCACGAGCAGGCTCAGCACGATGACCCCGGCGGTGACGAACACGACGGCGTCGCGTCCGTCGAGGGGCGCGCCCGCCGCGGTCACCGTCGGCACCGAGAGAGCGATCGCGAGCGAGACCGCGCCGCGGAATCCGGCCACCGTGCTCACGAGGCGCGACCGGTGCCGGGGACCGGCGGCCGCGCCCGCGGGCGGGCGCGAGAACGGGGCGAACAGCAGTTGGAAGAGGTAGCGCACGACCAGGAGCGCGAGCCAGGCGCCCACGGTCACGAGCGAGAGCCACCCGATCTGCGCGGGGGAGATCTCGTGCACCACGTGCTGCACCTCGAGACCGATGAGCACGAACAGCGCACCGTTGAGCAGGTAGACGCCGAGCGGCCACGCGGCATCCGCCTGCCGTCTCGACGAGGCTGTCGTCACCCGCGGCGAGACCCAGGCCACGATGATGCCCGCGAACACGACCGCGAGCACGCCCGACGCGTCGATCAGCTCGGCGATGAGGAAGGCGGTGAACGGCACGAGCAGCAGGGTCAGGTTGATCGCGAGGGTTCCCGACAGGCGCCGCAGCAGCAGATACGCGGCGGCCGCCACGACGATACCGGCCGCGGCTCCGCCGACGTACGACACGAGCACCGTGAGGGTGACGCTCCACGGCGTGATCTGGCCGCCGAGGGCGAGGGAGAGAGCGATCGCGTAGAGCACGAGGGCCGTGCCGTCGTTCGTCAGGCTCTCCGCCTTGAGCTTCATGAAGGTGCGCGCGGGCAGCAGGCGTCCGAGCGCCGCGACCGCCGTGGCATCCGGCGGGGCGACCGCCGCCCCCAGCAGCAGGGCCGCCTCCCACGGCACACCCATCGCCGCGGCGATGCCGGCGACGGCGAACGCGGATGCCACGACCAGCAGCGTGCTCATCGGCACGATGTAGCGCAGCGACCGGCGCACCGCCCGCAGCGATGTCGTGAGGCTCTCCCAGAACAGCATGACGGGGAGGAACAGCAGCAGCACGGTCTCCGGCGGGAGCTCCACACCGCGCAGGGCCGGCACGAATCCGAGCGCGAGCCCGATGATCAGGAGCACCAGCGGGGTGGCGAGCCGCAGCCTCGGCGCGAGCAGCGTCCCGACGAGGATCGAGACCCCCAGCAGCACCGTGAGTTCGAGGCCTTCCATGGCGGCTCCCTTCGTCGCGCTCCAGTGTGCGCCCGCACCACAACGCTGCGCCAGGGACCGGCATTCCCCCTCTCGGTGACGGTCGTCTGCGTCAGGAGTTCACGCGGATGATCTCCCGCTGGTAGGGCGCGATCACGTCGGGCGAGATGCGCAGATCGAGCATGAGGAACCGCCGCTCGCCGACCGGCTCCGCCGCCCACGTACCGAGCCGGTCGAGGTCGGCGAGCGAGCGCACCACGACTCCCTCGGCACCGACGGCCGTCCCGAGGGCCGCGAAGTCGACGTCGGGGATGAGCATGGGCTCCGTCGCGAGGCCCTTCAGGCCGTAGAGGTTCACCTCGGCGCCGTACGCGCCGTCGTTCCACACGACCGCGACCCCCCGGCCGCCCGCCACCCGCACCGCCGACTCGAGGTCTGCGAGCGCCATCAGTCCGCCGCCATCGCCGGTCGTGAGCACCACGGTCGAGTCCGGCCGCGCGAGGGCTGCGCCCGGCACGCTCGCGAGCCCCAGTCCGATCGACTGGTAGGCGGTGCCGACCATCATGGCGCGGTCGGGGGAGGCGACATCCCAGTACATGTTCGACCAGCCGAGGAAGTGTCCGCCGTCGCTCACGACCACCCGGTCGCGCGGCAGCAGCTCACCGATGCGCGCCGCGGCCGAGCGGGGATCGAGGCGGCCGTCCGGCGCGAGTGCGTCGCCGGCCTCCCGCGCCCGCCAGCCGGCGACCTCGTCGGCGGACGCCCAGGGCGCTCGCGACGCGGAGCCGACGGCGTCACGCAGCACCTCGGCGGCGAGCCGCGCGTCGGCGCGCACGTACACACCGACATGAGGATGCGTCGCCGCCGGCGCCACATCCACCTGCACGACATGCGTGCCCGGGGAGAACAGCTCGCCGAAGCGCATCGTGAACTGGTTGAGCGAGGCGCCGAACACGACGGCGACGTCGGCCCGCGCGATGGCGGCCATCGCACCGTCCGCACCGAAGCCGCCTGTGACGCCCAGGTCGCGCGCCGGGTCGGCGAACAGGCCGCGCCCGAGCGCGGTCGTGGCGGTGAGCGCGCCGGTCGCCGACGCGAGGGCGTCGAGGGCCGGGCCCGCCCCCGCCAGCCAGGCACCGCGCCCCGCAATCAGCACGGGCCGCGACGCCCCGGCGAGCAGCTCGCCGACCCGACGCAGGGTCACCGTGTCGAAGCCGGGCTGCACGGCCAGCGGTGCGGGCACCGCGGGGGCCGCGGCATCCGGCACGTCACCCGCGTCGCGCCGCGCGACGTCGTAGGGGATCGCGAGCACCGCGGGTACCCGGTAGGCGAGGGCGTGCTCGATGGCGATCGCCGTGGTGGCCGCGGCATCCGTGCGCCCGACCGTGTACGTGCGCGCGCCGACGGCCGACGCGAGGGCGATCTGGTCGACGTCCCACGGACGTGGCCCCGATGTCGGCTCGTCGCCGACGACGAGCACGAGCGGCACGTGGGCCTGCACCGCCTCGGCGAGGGCGGTGAGGGTGTTGGTGAAGCCGGCGCCGTAGGTGGCGGTGGCGGCGGCGATGCGTCCGGACGCGCGGTAGTGCGCGTCGGCGGCGACGACCGCGCCCGCCTCGTGCCGCAGCGCGGTGTAGGTCGCGGCGGTGCCGGTCACGAGGGCATCGAGGAAGTAGGCGTTGCCGTTGCCCATCACGCCGAAGACGTGATCGACGTGTCGGGCGAGGGTGTGGGCGACGTGGGCGGAGACGGTGGGCATGGCGAAGCGCTTTCGACAGGAACGGAACTGAGGCCGTGTGTGTCTCGCGCGCCGGCAGGCGGCTTCGTGCCCTTTTTTCGAGCACCGGGGCGTCGATGCCCGCGGACACGGTGAGTATACGACGCGTGCGGAGACCGTCGTCAGCGACCGCCGATGCGCCGCGCTGTCGAGGTGACGTTCGTGTGATCGCCGTGATGGCGAAACGTCCCGCGCACGACGGCGTGAGAATGGGACCGAACCACCGATTGATCGTATACGATCCATACCAGGGCGCCCGCGCGGTCGCCCGTGACGAGGGAGTCCCATGAGCGAGAACCGCGAGCGCGACCTGCTGGCCGCCGTCCCCGACAGCCTGTTCATCGGCGGCGAATGGCGTCGCGGCGAACGCGAGAGCACCGTCAAGGTCTACGACCCGGCGACCGGGGAGCTCATCAAGGAGATCGCGGATGCCTCGCCCGCCGACGGCATCGCGGCACTGGATGCCGCGGCCACCGCGTTCGAGACGTGGTCGCGCACGCCGTCACGTCAGCGCGCCGAGATCCTGCGCCGCGCGTTCGACCTGCTGCAGGAGCGCAAGGAGGACTTCGCGCTGCTGATGACCCTCGAGATGGGGAAGCCCCTCGCCGAGGCCCGCGGAGAGGTCGCGTACGGCGGCGAGTTCCTGCGCTGGTTCAGCGAGGAGACCGCCCACGTGCAGGGCCGGTACGGCGCGAACCCCGAGGGCACCGGCCGCATGATCGTCTCGCAGCACGCCGTCGGGCCCTGCTTCCTCATCACCCCCTGGAACTTCCCGCTCGCGATGGCGACCCGCAAGATCGCGCCCGCGCTCGCCGCCGGGTGCACGGTGGTCGTCAAGCCCGCCGAGCTGACCCCGCTCACGACCCTCGCCTTCGCCAAGCTGCTCGAAGATGCGGGCGTGCCCGCCGGTGTCGTCAACGTCATCACGACCTCCACCTCGGGCGCCGTGTCGGAGCCGATCATCCGCGACCCGCGGCTGCGCAAGCTCTCGTTCACGGGTTCCACCCCGGTGGGCCAGCGTCTGCTCGAGCAGGCCTCGCAGGGCGTGCTGCGCACCTCCATGGAGCTCGGCGGCAATGCGCCCTTCGTCGTGTTCGACGACGCCGACCTCGACAAGGCCGTCGACGGCGCGATCGCCGCGAAGTTCCGCAACATCGGCCAGGCCTGCACCGCCGCGAACCGCTTCATCGTGCACCGCTCGGTCGCCGACGAGTTCGCCCGCCGGGTCACCGAGCGGGTCGAGGCGTTCGGCATCGGCCGCGGCACCGAGGACGGCGTCACCATCGGCCCGCTCATCGACGACCGTGCGGTCGCCAAGGCGCAGAGCCTCGTCGCCGACGCCGTCGGGCGCGGCGCGAGCCTGCGCACCGGCGGCTCGCCGATCGACCGGCCCGGTACGTTCTTCGAGCCGACGGTGATCTCCGACGTGCCGGCGGGAAGCGACATCCTGCGCGAGGAGATCTTCGGACCGGTGCTCGCCATCGTCCCGTTCGATGACGAGGACGACGCGGTCGCGCTCGCCAACTCGACCGAGTACGGACTCGTGTCATACGTCTACACCGAGAACCTCGCCCGCGGGCAGCGCATGATCGAGCGCCTCGAGACCGGGATGATGGGCCTGAACATCGGCGTCGTGTCGAACGCCGCCGCCCCCTTCGGTGGGTGGAAGCTCTCCGGGCTCGGCCGCGAAGGCGGCGCCGAGGGCATCCACGAGTACCTGCAGACCAAGTACACGCTGACGCCGGACCCTTTCGCCTGAGTTCGCCGATGTCGACGGGTGCCGCCAGACTGACGCGGTGGCATCCGTCGACCTGATCGAGCACCGCCTGCGCTCGCACCTGCTCGCCGCGCCCGAGGGCGGGGTGGTGGCGGCGGCACGTCACATGGTCGCGACCCAGGCGCAGGAGTGGTGGGCCGGGCGGTGGGGACTCGCACTGCGCACCTCGGGCACGCCGGGCGCGGCCGCGGTCGACAGTGCGTTCGACGACGGCCTGCTCGTGCGCTCGTGGACGCAGCGCGGCACCCTGCACATCGTCGCGGCGGGCGACCTCCGCTCGTTCCTCGCCCTCACCGCCGATCGTCAGCACGCCCAGGCCGCGAGCGTGCACCGCAGCCGCGGGATCGACGCGGCTGTGATCACCCGCGTCGAGCGCTCCGTGCACCGCGCGCTCGCCGATGCGGGCCGCCTGTCGCGCGCCGAGCTGTTCGACGTGATGCGTGCCGACGGCCTCGACACGGGCGACATGCGTGGCTCGCTCCTCCTTCAGGCGCTGAGCCTGCGCGGTCTGATCTGCCAGGGACCGACCCGCCCGGAGCCCGATGGGCTGTCCCGCGAGCAGTGGTTCGTGCTCGTCGACGACGTCGTCCCCGACGGGAAGGCCGCCGACCTCGCGACGCTGTTCACCCGCTTCGTCCACGGGCACGGTCCGGCGTCCAGCCGCGATTTCGCCTGGTGGATGGGGCTCACACGCACCGCCGCGCGCGCCGCCGCGCTCGCGGCGACCGATGTGGAAAGGCTCGACGACGACCTGTGGGCGCCGCTGCTCACACCCCGCGACCCCGCGGCGCCCGACCTCGTCGCCCTCCCCGCCTTCGACGAGTACGTGCTGTCGTACGTCGATCGCAGCGCGGTGTGCGCTCCGGAGGATCTGAGCGCGGTGGGACCCACGGCCAACGGCGTGCTGAGTCCCGTGCTGCTGCATCGGGGCCGCGTCATCGGCACGTGGACCCACTCTCGCGCCCGCGGTCGTCTCGCCCAACGCCCGGTCGCGACGCTCTTCGCCACCGCCGCCGATCAGGTCGCGCCGGGCGAGATCGAGGCCGCACTCTCCCGCTACACCGGGTTCCTCGGCGGGGGAGGGGTCCGCCGTCTGACACACTGATCGCGTGAGCACCGAGACCGGCGCCGACGCGCCCGCGGCCCCCGCCCCTGCGCCGCGCCCACGCCGCGGGCTTCTCTGGATCGCCGTCGGCGCGGTCGTGGTGGTCGCGGTCTACGTGACCGTCGCCGTGCTCTACGCGATCAGCGCGGCCGGCTCGACGTCGACCCCGATCAGCGCGGCGAACCCGCAGGCGGTCGTGGTGCTCAGCCCGCAGTCGATGGATGCCGCCGGCAACCGTCTCACCCTGTCGATCGACGTGCAGCCGGGGGAGTCGCTCACCGGCGGCGGCCTGTTCCTGACGAAGCCGCTCACGCTGCTCATCAGCGATGTCGACGGTCCGCGCACGATCACCTTCGCGGCGGGGCAGGCTCCGTCTGTCGTGAGCGTCAAGGTGATCACGTCCGGGCTCGTCGAGCAGTGGCCCTTCGATCGATACGCGGTGTCGCAGATGAACATCGCCCTCGCGCAGACCGCCGACGACGGCACGACACTGCACACCGTGCCGGTCAGCTGGCAGGTGTCCGACCGGGTGCCCGGCTGGAACGTCGAGTTCCGCGGTCAGCCCGATTCCACGAACGACGAGGTGTTGGTGACGGATGTCGCCGCCTCCCGTTCCGCGTCGACGGTGGCGTTCGCGATCGTCCTGATCACCCTCATGCTGGTGCTGCCCGCTCTCGCCCTCACGGTCGCGATCTCGGCCTTCCGGGGGCGTCGCAAGACGGAGGCGACCCTGCTCAGCTGGATCGGCGCGATGCTGTTCGCGATCGTGCCGCTGCGCGGCTTCTTCCCCGGCTCCCCTCCGATCGGGTCGTGGGTCGACTACCTCGTCGTGCTGTGGGTGGTCGCGGGGCTCATCGCCGCGCTCGTCGTGTTCGTCGCGGCATGGATGCGCTGGGTGCCGGGGGCCGGCGAGCGACCGGTGCGCTGAGGCATCCGGGTCGTCCCCGGCCGGTCCGCTCCCGGGTTGGGGTGATCAGCCGCCCGCGTGCCGTTCGAGGAATGCATACACCTCGGAGTCGTCGATGCCGGGGAACAGGCCCGTCGGCAGCGGCGAGAACATCTGCATGTGCACGCGTGCGCTCGGCCAGGCCTTGCCGACCCAGCGGGCGGCGACCTCGTCGGCCGGGCGGCGGCAGCACGACTCGTCGGGGCAGCGCGACACGGCGCGCTTCTGCGTCTCACGGCCGCGGAACCAGCGGGCGTCGTCGAACGGCACGCCCACGGTGATGGAGAACTCGCCATCGGAGGTGGACCCCGTCTGCGTCGAGCACCAGTAGGTGCCGGCGGGGGTGTCGGTGTACTGGTAGTGCTCGACGGTGCGGTTCTGCTCGGCGAACGCCGACCGTGCCGAGAACCACCGGCAGACGACCTGACCCTCGACGGCGCCGGTCACGTCCATCGGCAGCGGCAGGTCGTCGTTCTCGTAGACGCGGGAGACGGCGCCGGCGCCGTCGACGCGCAGGAAGTGCAGCGGGATTTCGAAGTGCCGCGTGAGGAGGTTGGTCATGCGCATCCCGGCGGCCTCGTGGGTGACGCCGAACGCATCGCGGAAGTCCTCGACGGCGAGGTTGCGGTCCTTCTTCGCCTGCTGCAGGAACGCGACCGACTGCGTCTCGGGCATGAGCGCGCACGCCGCGTAGTAGTTGATCTCGAGTCGCTGCTGCAGGAAGTCGGCGTAGTCGGTGGGCGGCTTGTGCCCGAGAAGGCGGTGCGCCATGGCCTGCAGCGCCATCGACCGCAGGCCGTGGCCGCCCGGGATCGAGGCGGGCGGCAGGTAGATGCGGCCGTTCTCGAGGTCGGTGACCGAGCGCGCCGAGTGCGGCAGATCGCTCACGTAGATCAGCTCGAAGCCCAGCTGCTCGGCCATGATGCTCACCGTGCGGTGGGTGAGGGCGCCGCCGTGGTGGCCGGCGGCCTTGAGCTGCTTCTCGGCGAGACGCTCGATGTCGCCGAGATAGTTGTCCTGGTCCCGCATCCGCAGGCGCAGGTCGGTGTTCGCGCGCCGCGCCTCCTCGGGGGTGGCGATCGTGGCGCGCTCACGGCGCTGCAGCTCCCGGTGGAGGCCGAGGATCGTCTCGATCGTCTCGTCGGGGAGCCCCTTGGACACCTTCACCGGCGGAATGCCGAGCTGGCGGAACAGATGGCCTCCCTGCGCCCGCTCCAGCTCGATCTCGAGCGCTGCCCGTCGGTTCGGCGGCTCGCTCGAGAGGAGGTCGGAGAGCTGGCTGTCGGTCGCGTCGGCGATCTGCTGCAGCAGCGAGAGCTTGGGCTCGCGCTTCCCGTTCTCGATGAGGCTGAGGTGGCTGCCGGCGACGCCGACGAGTGCGCCGAGCTCGTCGAGGGTGAGCCCCTTCTCGGAGCGACGGTGTCGGATGCGGTGCCCGAGGGTGGACAGCTCGATCGAGGTCGCCATTGTTTGAGTATACGGAAAGAACGCATCTTCTTTCGCCGAAAACGTGGGAAAAGAGTGCGCGCTCCTCCGTGAGAGTGGAGGCACGACCCGTCCACGACACCGACCGTCACGACACGAGGAGCGCGCCATGGCCCTGGCTGAGACCTTCACCCCGACCGCATCCGGCACCCGCGCCGGCGGCGTCGCCGCCTTCGGGCAGCGACCCGAGGCATCCGGCCCCGCCATCGAGGAGCTCTATGCCTGGGTCGACGAGCTCACCGCGCTGCTCAAGCCCGAGCGGGTGCACTGGGTCGACGGATCGCGCGCCGAGAACGAGGCCCTGCTCCGCGAGCAGGTCGCCGAGGGCAAGCTCATCAAGCTCAACCCCGAGTGGCGGCCGGGCTCCTACCTCGCCCGCTCACACCCCAGCGACGTCGCCCGCACCGAGGGGCGCACCTTCATCGCCTCCGAGAAGGAGGAGGACGCCGGACCCACGAACAACTGGGTCGCGCCGGCCGAGATCCGCACGACCCTCACGGGCCTGTTCGACGGGGCGATGCGGGGCCGCACGCTCTACGTCGTGCCGTTCTCGATGGGTGCCGTCGGCGGACCCCTCTCCCACATCGGCGTGCAGCTGACCGACAGCGCCTACGCGGTCACCTCGATCGGCATCATGACCCGCGTCGGCGCGGAGGTCGTCGAACAGATCGCCGCCGGCGCTGCGTGGGTCAAGACGGTGCACTCGGTGGGTGCGCCGCTCGAGCCCGGTCAGGCGGATGTCGCGTGGCCGTGCAACGACGACAAGTACATCGTGCACTTCCCCGACACCCTCGAGGTGTGGTCGTACGGCTCGGGGTACGGCGGCAACGCGATCCTCGCGAAGAAGTGCTTCGCGCTGCGCATCGCCTCGGTCATCGGACGCGACGAGGGCTGGCTCGCGGAGCACATGCTGCTCATCCGCGTCATCAGCCCCGAGGGCAAGGCCTACCACGTGGCCGCCGCGTTCCCGTCGGCCTGTGGCAAGACGAACCTCGCCATGCTGCGGCCGACGATCCCCGGCTGGCGCGTCGAGACCCTCGGCGACGACATCGCGTGGCTGCGTCCGGGGGAGGACGGTCGGCTCTGGGCGATCAACCCCGAGGCGGGCTTCTTCGGCGTCGCGCCGGGCACCGGCGAGTCGACCAACGTCACCGCGGTGGAGACCCTGTGGGGCAACACGATCTTCACGAACGTGGCGCTGCGTCCCGACGGCGACGTGTGGTGGGAGGGTCTGACCGACCAGCCGCCGGCAGAGCTGACCGACTGGGAGGGCAACGCGTGGACCCCGGCGTCGGGCCGGCCGGCCGCGCACCCGAACTCGCGTTTCACTGTCTCGGCCGCGCAGTGCCCGCAGATCGCCCCCGACTGGGATGCCGCGGAGGGCGTGCCGCTCGACGCGATCCTGTTCGGCGGGCGCCGGGCCACGAACGTGCCGCTCGTGGTCGAGGCCACCGACTGGACGCACGGCGTCTTCCTCGGCTCGACGATCTCGTCGGAGCGCACCGCCGCCGCCGAGGGCACCGTCGGCGAGCTGCGCCGCGACCCGTTCGCGATGCTGCCGTTCTGCGGCTACAACATGGCCGACTACTTCGGCCACTGGATCGAGGTGGGGCAGAAGCTCCGCTTCGACCGTGCGCCGCGCATCTTCCAGGTGAACTGGTTCCGTCGGGGTGCCGACGGCCGGTTCCTGTGGCCGGGCTTCGGAGACAACGCCCGTGTCATCGACTGGATCATCCGTCGCGTCGAGGGCAGCGTCCCCGCCGTGTCGAGCCCCATCGGTCGCCTCCCGCGCACCGATGACCTGAACCTCGAGGGCATCGAGGTGCCCGATGAGGACCTGGCCGAACTGTTCTCGATCGACCGCGACTCGTGGCTGACCGAGGCCGATCTCACGGAGCAGTTCTACGCCACCTTCGGTGGCCGGGTTCCGGCGGCGCTCCAGTCGGAGCTGTCGTCGCTGCGCTACCGCCTCAAGAGCGCGTAGCTCTCGCCCTCCCGGGCACGAACGGGCCCCCGTCGATCGCGCGACGGGGGCCCGTTGCGTCCGTGCCGCCCGGGCGGTCGGCGCGGTGATCGTTCAGGCGGCGGGCTCGAGCGTGGCGGCCGGAACGCGCATGCCGGGCCGCGAGCGGAAGTGGCCGGCGACCGTCAGCACGACGCCGAGCACGACCCACCCGCCGAGCACCAGCCACTGGGCGGTGGCGTCGGCATCGGGGAAGTAGCTGAGCCCGCGCAGCAGCCACGACGCCGCGCCGGGCACCAGGTACTGCCCGATCGCGCCCCAGGGGGCCACGAGGAACTGCCACGGCATGGTCGCGCCCGAGATCGGGTTCGCGAACAGGATGGTGACCACGGCGCCGATGCCGATGCCGGCGGGGCCGAAGAGCGATGCGCACCCGACGACGAAGGCGGATGTCGCGGCGATCGCGAGGGCGATGGCGGCGGCGTTGAGCAGGAAGTCGCCCTGCAGGTAGCCGAACCAGGTCTGCAGCACCACGGCGAGGAGGAGCCCGCCCCCGACGCCGTACGCGAGGAGCGCCGTGAGGCGGCGGAGAGGGCCGACCACGAGCAGCGAGATGAGCACGCCGCCCAGCATGCCGCCGAGGGTCAGTGGGAACGCGGCGGCGGCGAGGCCGGTGCCGGAAGGGTCGCTGTCCGACAGCGGCACGACGGCGGTCACGGCGACCTGCGGCACGGTGGGCGCGCCGGCGGCGTGCGCCTGCTGGCTGAGCTGGGCCTGCAGCTGTGCGGCGAGACCGGTGAGCAGCTGGGTCGGCACGGCTCCCGCAGCGGGGGCGGTCAGCACCTCGGGGGCGGCGGTCGCCGACAGCACGATCGCACCGTAGGTCGCCCGCGTCTCGATCTGGTGCACGGCGTCCTCGCGGTCGGTCGCGGCCACGAAGGTGATGCTGTCGCCGCGGGCGGCCACGGCGTCCTCGATCGCGGTGACCGCGGCGTCCGGGCCGCTGATGCCGATCGGGAGGTCATGGGCGCTGGCGGTCTTGGTGGGCCAGAGGAAGGCGAGCACGACGACCCCGACGACGAGGGCGCCGATGAGCCCGAAGGCGAGCGAGAGTGTCCAGCGGGTGTGCGGACGGACCGGAGCGGCCATGGGGATCCCCTCTAAAAAGAACATCTGATCTGTTTGATATCACCATAGCAGAACGCCTATTCTGTGTACGTGCCCCGCTTGAAAGAGGAGACCCGCCTCGCCCGCCGCCGCGAGATCGCCGAGGCGGCCCTGCGGTGCTTCGCCCGTCAGGGGTTCGCCGCGACATCCATGGCCGACATCATCGCCGAGTCGGGGCTGTCCGCCGGATCCATCTACTCGCACTACGACAGCAAGGCGGCGCTCGTGCACGAGGCCGCCAAGGAGATCCTCGACGACAGGTTCCGTCAGGTCGTCGCGGCGATCGACCTCGACGGCACCGCGACGATCAGCCCCGGACGGCTCTTCCTCGCGGTCGTGGAGACGATGTTCGTCGCGAGCGCGGGGCCGGTGCTGCTGCGTGTGTGGGCCGAGATGCCCGTCGACCCGGAGCTCGCCGCCGTCGGCGTGAAGAACGTCGGCTTCATGCGCGCCCGCGTCTCCGAGCTGCTCGTTCCCTGGGTCGGCGCCCGCGCCGGCGCTGAGCTCACCGCCGACGATCCCCTCGTCGGCCGCACCGCCGACCTCGTCATCGCCGCCGTGCAGGGACTTCTCGTCCGTGCCGCGTTCGACGAGCCCGAGACGCTCGCCGCACTGCGTCAGACCCTGGCGCGCGCGCTCGACACCGCCGAGGTGTGAGGCGGCTGCCGCTCAGACCAGCAGCTGGTGCTTCGCCAGGTCTCGGTAGAGCGGCGTGGACGCCACGAGCTCCGAGTGGGTGCCGACCCCGACGACCTCGCCGCGATCCATCACGACGATGAGGTCGCTGTCGACCACCGTCGACAGGCGGTGCGCGATGACGACGAGCGTGCGACCGGTGGCGACCGCGTCGATGGCCTCCCGCATGCGCTGCTCGTTGAGACCGTCGAGCGACGACGTCGACTCGTCGAGCAGCAGGATCGGGGGAGCGGCCAGCAGTGCGCGGGCGATCGCGAGGCGCTGACGCTCGCCGCCCGACAGCATCACTCCCGCCTCGCCGACCTGCGCATCGAGCCCTTCCGGACTGCGGTCGAGCACGTCGCCGAGGTTCACCGCCCGCAGCACCGCCTCGCACGCCTCGTCGGTCGCGTCGGGGGATGCGAGGCGCAGGTTGTCGCCGATCGAGCCCGCGAGAGTCGGGGCATCCTGCTCGACATAGCCGAGCCGCGCGCGCAGCGCGGTGCGATCGTGCAGGCGCACATCCACCCCATCGACCAGCACCGCACCGCCCGTCGCGTCGTAGAACCGCTCGATGAGCGCGAGCGTCGTCGACTTCCCGGCGCCCGAGGGGCCGACCAGCGCGACGCGCGATCCCCGCGGCGCCCGGAAGCTCACCCCGCGCAGCACCTGCGCGCCCGCCTCGTCCCCGTCGTCCTCGATCGCCGACGCATCCACCCGCACGCTCGCCAGCGCCCGTCGCGCCTCGCCCTCGGCCCGGCGGCGGGTCGCGACGACGGCGTCGGGATAGGAGAAGTGCACGTCGCGGAACTCGACGGCGGGGGCGGATGCCGCGGCATCCGTGTCATCGACGACGACGCCCGCGGCGCGCTGCGCGTCGTCGGCGTCCTCGGTGGGGAGGTCGAGCACCTCCTGGATGCGTCCGAGGGCGCCGAGCGCCTGGTTGACCGAGAGGATCGCGCCGACGAACGTGCCGAGGGGAGCCACCAGCAGGAAGAGGAACATGATGAACGCGACGAGGCTCGCGATGCCGAGCTCGCCGGAGGCGACGCGCAGGCCGCCGACCCCGAGCACCACGAGCAGGGAGACCTGCAGGGCGATGCCGGCGACGGGCACGACCAGTGCCGACACCTTCGCGATGCGCACGCCCACGCCGTACGCCTCGTCGGCGAGGCGGGTGACGCTCGCGGTCTCCCGCTCGGTCGCGCCTGCCGCCCGCACGGTGCGGATCGACCCGATCGCGCGCTCGACGCCGGAGGCCAGCTCGCCGACCTTCGCCTGCTGCGCGCGCGTCGCGACCCGGATGCGCCCCGAGAGCACCACGACAGCGCCGATCGACGCGCCCAGCACGAGGACGATGAGAAGCAGCAGCACCGGGTCGATGACCGCCATCGCGATGAGCGCCCCGAGGAAGATGAGGGCGTTGCCGACGGCGTCCGCGAGGCCCTGGGTGAGCACCGCATAGAGGAGAGTCGTGTCGGTGCCGACGCGTGAGACGAGGTCGCCGGTGCGGCGGGCATCGAACTCCGCGATCGGGAGCCGCAGGATGCGGGCGATGAGCCGGCGACGGCTCGATGCGACGACCGCGGTGCCGGTGCGCTGCAGCAGATAGTGCTGGTAGCCGGAGATGAGCGACGTCACCACGACGAGCGCCACGATGGCCCACACGAGCGGGCCGAGCCCGGTGCCCGACTGCACCTCGGCGATCACCTGCTGCACGACGAGCGGCTGGGCGAGCGTGGTCACCGCGCCGACGACGCTGAGGAGCGCCACCGCGACGAGCGTGCCGCGGTGGTCGGCGAGGAACGGGAGCAGGTGGCGCAGGCTCGCGCGGGGACCGTCGTCCTTCGACGGACGGGCGAACGGGCTGCGACGGGGGGTGGCGGGTGCGGACATGACTTCCTCGTGGGTCTCGTGCCGGCGCCCCCACGCGCCCGACGGGCGCCTCAGGGGAGCGGCACCGTTCACGAGTATCGCCCCGCACCGGGTCCCGCTCACAATCGACCCGGCGATGTCGCCGCCGCGGGCTACGGTGGATCGCGTGTCAACCCCCGTGATCACCGCTCAGAACCTCGCCAAGTCCTACCGCGTCAAGGGCAAGCCCGACTTCGTCGCCGTCGACGGACTCAGCTTCGAGGTCACGGCCGGGGAGTCGTTCGGGCTGTTAGGGCCGAACGGGGCGGGCAAGTCGACCACCATGAAGATGGTCGGCGCCGTGTCGTCGCGCACCGGGGGGAGTCTCAGCATCCTGGGGCTCGATCCCGACCGCTACGGACCCGAGATCCGCTCGCGCCTGGGCGTCGTGCCCCAGCAGGACAACCTCGACGCCGAGCTCAACGCGCGCGAGAACCTCTACATCTACGGCCGCTACTTCGGCCTGCCGGGAAAGGTCTGCCGCGAGCGCGCCGAGGAGCTGCTCTCGTTCGCGCAGCTCGAGGACAAGGCCACCGCCAAGGTCGATCAGCTCTCCGGCGGCATGAAGCGCCGCCTCACCATCGCCCGGGCTCTCATCAACGAGCCGCGCATCCTGCTGCTCGACGAGCCGACGACCGGCCTCGACCCGCAGGCGCGCCATGTGCTGTGGGACCGGCTGTTCCGGCTGAAGGAGCAGGGCACGACTCTCGTGCTGACGACCCACTACATGGACGAGGCCGAACAGCTGTGCGACCGCCTGGTCGTCGTCGACAAGGGCCGCATCATGGCCGAGGGGTCGCCCGCGACCCTCATCCGCGAGCATTCGAGTCGCGAGGTGCTCGAGGTGCGCTTCGGCTCCGACCGCAACGAGCAGGTCGCGCCGCAGCTGGCCGGCATCGGCGATCGCGTCGAGGTGCTGCCCGACCGCATCCTCATCTACGCCGACGACGGCGAGGCGGCCCTCGAGCGCATCCACGCCCTGGGACTCGAGCCCGTCACCTCGCTCGTGCGCCGCTCGTCGCTCGAGGACGTCTTCCTGCGCCTCACCGGACGGTCGCTGGTCGAATGAGCGAGCTGAGAACCACCCCGACCCTCGACGAGCTGCGCGACGAGGCTCTCGCCTGGGGTCGCACGCCCCGGCGGGCGGGCACCCTGTTCGTGCTCGAGCACTGGCTGCGCGCCATGCGCGCGTACGGCTGGACGATCGTCGTCAACGCGATCGGGCAGCCCATCGTCTACCTGCTCGGCCTCGGCCTCGGCCTCGCCGCGCTCATCGCGGTGCCGATCGACGACGGCACGCAGCACGTCCGCTACGTCGTGTTCGTCGCGCCCGCCCTGCTGGTCACCGCGGCCGTCGCCGTGGCATCCGAGGAGTCGACCTATCCGGTGATGGCGGGCTTCAAATGGCGTCGCTACTTCTTCGGATTCAACGCCGCGCCGCTCTCGCCCCGGCAGATCGTGAACGGCGTCGCCGCCGGCGCCTGCGTGCGCATGTTCATCGTCGTTGCCGCGTACTACGTGATCATCTGGGTGTTCCGGGCCGTGCCGCACCCCGAGACCGGGTGGCTGTCGATCATCGCCGGCGTGCTCGGCGGGCTCGCGTTCGGGGCCCCCCTCATGGCCTATGCGGCCTCCATCGAAGACGACCGCGGCCAGTTCGCGCTCGTGCAGCGGTTCATCTTCATGCCGCTGTTCCTGTTCTCCGGCACGTTCTACCCGCTCGGCAACGTCGGCTGGCTGCAGTGGATCGGGTGGCTCTCGCCGGTGTGGCACGCCTCGGAGCTCTCCCGCATGGTGACCTACGGGCGGGCGATCGAGCCGTGGCTGATCGCCGTGCATCTGGGCTACCTCGTGGTGCTGGCGGCGATCGGCCTGCTCGCGGCGCACAACTTCTTCGGACGGAGGCTCTCGCGATGACGAGCACCGTCGCCTCCGCACCCGTGCGCGCCGGCAGCGTGCGGGCCCTCTGGGCCGGCAACCCGCAGTCCGTCGTGCAGCGCGGTCTGCTCTCGGCGCGGTCGTCGAGCTGGGTGGTCGTGCTCTCCGGCTTCTTCGAGCCCGTCTTCTATCTGCTCGCGATGGGCGTCGGACTCGGCTCCCTCATCCCGGGTGTCACGGTCAACGGCCAGAGCGTCGCGTACGCCGCCTACATCGCCCCGGCACTCCTCGCGGTGTCGGCGATGAACGGCGCCATCTACGACTCGACGTGGAACGTCTTCTTCAAGATGAACTACGGCAAGCTCTACGAGGGCATGCTGGCCACATCTCTCGGCCCGCTCGACGTCGCGCTCGGCGAGATCCTCTACGCGCTGCTGCGGGGGCTCCTCTACGCCTGCGGCTTCATGGTGATCATGCAGGTGCTCGGGCTCAATCTCTCGTTCACCGCGCTCCTCGCGCTCCCCGCGGTGCTGCTGATCGCGTTCGGATTCGCGAGCGTCGGCATGGCGGTCACGAGCTACATGAAGACCTTCCAGCAGATGGACTGGATCAACTTCGTGCTGTTGCCGATGTTCCTGTTCTCGGCGACGTTCTTTCCGCTCTCGGTCTACCCCGAACCGGTGCAGTGGATCGTGCAGGCGTTCCCGCTGTGGCACGGCGTCGAGCTCATCCGCGGGCTCACCACCGGCATCCTCACCCCGGCGATGCTCATCCACGTCGGCTACTTCGTGGCGATGATCACCATCGGGCTCGTCTTCACCACGACGCGACTGCGCGCGCTGTTCCTCGACTGACGTCGCACAGAACGCGGATGCCGCGGGGCCCCCGGCCCCGCGGCATCCGCGTTCTGTCGTGGTGTGCGGTTCAGAGGGAACCCGTCGATCCCACGCCGAGGTTGTCGTCGTACGAGGCGTCCTTCGTCTCGCGCGACAGGAGCAGCGCGATGAGGGTGAGCACGGAGCATCCGGTCAGATACAGCCCGACGAGCCACGGCGAACCGCCCGCCGCGGCCCAGAGGGCCACAGCCACGATGGGGGCGAGCGCGGCGCCGAGGATCGACGACACGTTGTACGAGATCGCCGAGCCCGTGTAGCGCACGTTCGTGGGGAACAGCTCGGGCAGGATCGCGCCCATCGGGCCGAAGGTCGAGCCCATCAGCACGAAGCCGAACACGAGGAACGCCTGCGTGAGCGCCCCGGTGAGCTTCGGGTCGGCGTACGGCGCGAGGAACACCGAGAAGGTGAGGCCGAACACGATGATGCCGACCGTCACCCAGATCAGCAGCTTGCGGCGTCCGATCGCGTCGGCGAGGGGGCCGGAGATCAGCGTGAAGATGCCGAAGAAGACCACGCCGATGATCTGCATGATGACGAAGTCGGTGTAGGCGAAGCCTTGGCCGGGCACATAGCTCGCGGCGAACGCCGCGGGATCGAACACCTTGCCGGCCGCCTCCGCGGCCTTCTGTGCGGCCGCGCTCGCCGTCGCGAGAGTGGCCTTGGTGCCGTACGAGAGAGTGAAGCTCGTCATCAGGTAGAAGAGCACGTAGGTCGCCAGCATGATGAACGTGCCGAGCACCAGGTGCCACCAGTGGCGCCGCAGCACCTCGCCGAGCGGGAACTTGCGGATCGCGCCGGTCTTCTCGGCCTTCGTGAACGTCTCCGACTCGACCAGACGCAGACGCACCCACAGGCCGATGATGACCATGACGGCGGAGAAGAGGAACGGCACGCGCCATCCCCAGCTGAGGAAGGCCTCCGAGCGCTGCGCGCCGCCGTCGGGGTGGGGCAGGGCGAAGTTGATGACCAGGAACACGCCGTTGGCGATGATGAAGCCGATGGGGGCGCCCAGCTGCGGGAAGGTGCCGTACCAGGCACGCTTGCCGGCGGGTGCGTTCTCGGTGGCCACGAGGGCGGCGCCTGACCACTCCCCGCCGAGCGCGAAGCCCTGCGCGAGGCGGAGGATCAGCAGCAGCACGGCCGCCCAGACGCCGATCTGGTTGAAGGTGGGCAGGCAGCCGATGAGGAACGTCGCGATGCCCATCGTGAGCAGCGACGTGACGAGGGTGGCCTTGCGGCCGAACCGGTCGCCGAAGTGGCCGAACACGACGGCGCCGATGGGTCGTGCGACCATCGCGGCGCCGAAGACGCCGAACGAGGCGAGCAGCGACGCGGTGTCGTTGCCGGTGGGGAAGAACAGCACCGGGAACACGAGCACCGCCGCCGTGGCGTACGCGTAGAAGTCGTAGAACTCGATCGTGGTGCCGATGAGGCTCGCCGTGATGACGCGCGAGCGCGGATTGGCGGGTGCGGGAGCGGAGGAAGGTGCGGACGAGACAGCCGTAGACATGCAAAACCTGCGTACAGAGAAGGGAGGAGGGGAGCGGTGCCGGAGGCGACGCACCTCGCGGGTGTGCGAGGGCCGGGACCGGGGCGCCACGGGATGGGTGACGCGGACCAGGTGTTCAGCCTACTCTTCGGCGACACCTGTCGGATTCGCGGTCCCCACCGTCCGGGGAGTGGCCCCGGCGATACCTTCACCTACGATGAAGGTATGGACACGCTTCTCGGAATCCTGCACGTCGGCACGGCCGTCTTCATCGTCGGACCGCTCGCGATCCTCCCGCACACCGCCCTGCGGGCGCTGCGCATCCGCAACGTCGACTCGGTGCGCACCCTCGCCACGTCGACGATGGTCTTCGCATGGCTGTCGTTGCTCACGTTCGTCTTCGGGTTCGGCGCCATGGGCATGGCCGATCCGAAGTATCAGCTGACGTTCACGACCCCGTGGATCCTGACCTCGATCATCCTGTACGCCGTCGCGTTCTTGCTGGCGGTGTTCCTGCTCGTCCCGCGCCTGCGCGCCGGGGCCGACGCCATCGAGGCGGCGGGGGCGGATGCCGCGGCGAAGCCCGCCAGCTACGGCGCGATCGCCGGCGTCAGCGGTGTGGTCACCCTGCTGCTCGTCGCGATCGTCGTGCTGATGATCTGGAAGCCCTGAGCCCCGTTCGGCGTCGCGCCCCTCGGCGCGCGACGCCGATCCGTGTCAGGCCCCGCGCAGCTCGCGCAGAGTGAGCGCGGTGCGCAGCGCGGCATCCGCCGCCTCGGCGCCCTTGTCCTCGGTCGACCCGGGGAGGCCCGCGCGGTCGATGCCCTGCTGTTCGTCGTCGAGGGTGAGCACCCCGAATCCGACCGGCTTCCCGGTGTCGAGCGCGACGCGGGTGAGCCCGTCGGTCGCGGCCGACGCGACGAAGTCGAAGTGCGGGGTCCCGCCGCGGATGATCACGCCGAGGGCGACGACCGCGTCGGCTCCGCTGGTGAGTGCAGCCTGCGCCACGACCGGAAGCTCGAACGACCCGGGCACCCGCACGAGGCGCCAAGTGGCGCCGGCGGCGTCGAGCGTGCGCGCGGCCCCCGCGATGAGTCCGTCGGTGATCGTCTCGTGCCACGTGCCGGCGATGACGACGACCTCGATGCCGGTCGCGTCGATCTGATCGGCGGTGCGCGGGGCGCCGTGTCCGCTCATCGGGCGTTCTCCTCGGTGCTGGGGGCCGCCTGGTGGGCGGCGGTGGTGGCGAGCGCCTCGGCGAGAGCGCCGTCGGCGATGATGTGACCCATGCGGTCGCGCTTGGTCTCGAGGTAGCCCTGGTTCGCGGGCCCGACCCCGACGATCAGCGGAACCTGCTCGACGACGTCGACGCCCAGGCGGCGCAGCTGCGCGACCTTGTCGGTGTTGTTCGTCAACAGCCGCACGCGCGCGACGCCGAGGTCCGAGAGGATGCCGGCGGCCGCCGCGTAGTCGCGGGCGTCGGCCGGGAGCCCCAGGGCGAGGTTCGCGTCGACGGTGTCGAGTCCGCGCTCCTGCAGGCTGTACGCGCGCAGCTTGTTGATGAGGCCGATCCCGCGACCCTCGTGGCCGCGCATGTAGATGACGATGCCGCCGTCCTGCTCGATGACGTCGAGGGCGGCGTCGAGCTGCGGGCCGCACTCGCACTTGAGCGAGCCGAACGCCTCGCCCGTGAGGCACTCGGAGTGCACGCGCACCAGCGGGGCCTCCTCGGTGAGCTCGCCCGAGACCACGGCGAGGTGGTCGGTGCCGCTGATGCGGTCGCGGTAGGCGAGGAAGCGGAACACGCCGTGTGACGTCGGCACGAGCGCCTCGGCGCGCAGACTGACGCGACGGCGCGGGCCGGAGGCCGCGGCATCCGTCGGCTCGACCTCGTCGAGATAGGCGATCAGCTGCTCGATCGTGATCACCGGCAGACCGTCGGTCTCGCCGAGCTCGAGCAGCCCGGGCAGTCGCATCATGCTGCCGTCGTCGGACACGATCTCGCAGATGCCGCCGACCGGGGGGAGCCCGGCGAGGCGCATCAGGTCGACAGCTGCCTCGGTGTGACCGGCGCGCTCGCGCACGCCGCCGTCGACGGCGCGCAGCGGCAGGATGTGGCCGGGGCGGATGACGCTCGACGGCGTCGACGCGGCGTCGGCCAGCACGTTGAGGGTGTGCGCGCGGTCCGAGGCGCTGATGCCCGTCGACTGGCGGTCGGCGGCGTCGACGCTGACCGTGTAGGCGGTGCCGCGGGCGTCCTGGTTGACCGGCACCATTGGGGGCAGGTCGAGGCGGTCGGCCCACTCGCCGGGGAGCGGGGCGCAGATGAATCCGCTGGAGTGGCGCACGATCCACGCGATCCACTCCGGGGTCGCGAGGGCGGCGGAGATGATCGCGTCGCCCTCGTTCTCGCGGTTCTCATCGTCGGCGACGATGACGGGCTTGCCCTGACGCAGGGCTTCGAGGGCTTCGGGAATGGTCGACAGGCTCATCGGGAGCCTCCTTCTTCGGGGGATGCAGCGGGGGGGATCGGGGCGCCGGCGGCCGGGAAGGCAAGCAGTCGGCGCACGTGGCGGGCGAGGATGTCGGTCTCGAGGTTCACCGCGTCGCCGACCGCGCGGCGGCCGAGCGTCGTCGCCTCGAGGGTCTCGGGGATGAGCGAGACCTCGAACCAGGGGACGGATGCCGCGGGCTCGCTGACCGCGCTCACGGTCAGGGACGTGCCGTCGACCGCGATCGATCCCTTGTCGACGACGAGGGGCGCGAGCTCGGTGGGCAGCGAGATGCGCAGCACGCGCCACTGGGCGCCCGGGCGCACCTCGAGCAGTGCGCCGGTGCCGTCGACGTGTCCCTGCACGATGTGGCCGCCCAGGCGTCCGCCCGCGCTCGTCGCGCGCTCGACGTTGACGGGGGTGCCGGCGCCGACGCCCGCGAGGGTCGTGACGTCGAGCGTCTGGCGCATCACGTCGGCGGTGAACCAGTCGTCGCCCTGGTCGATGACGGTGAGGCAGACGCCCGAGATCGCGATCGAGTCGCCGTGGTGCGCGTCGGACACCGCCGCGGGCGCCCGCACGGTGAACCGTGCGCCGTCGCCCGAGGGCGAGACATCCGTCACGGTGCCGATCTCTTCCACGATGCCGGTGAACATCAGCTCTCCTTCTCAGAGGTGGTCTCGGATGCCGCGGGCACCGCGACGACCAGCAGGTCTTCGCCGAGCCGCTCGAGGTGGGTGAGGGCGAGGCGGCGCTGGTCGGCGATCGTGTCGACGCCGATCACCCGCAGTGCGGGGTTGTCCCGCCCGTCGGAGCCCGCGCCGATGAGCGTCGGGGCGATGTAGGCGAGCACCTCGTCGGCGAGCCCGGCGCGCAGGAACGCGCTCGCGATCGTCGGGCCGCCCTCGACGAACACGCGCTGCACGCCGCGGTCGCGCAGCTCGGACAGCACGGATGCGGCGCGGTCGTCGCCGGGGTGCTCGCCGAAGAGGTTGTGACCGTCGCGCTGCAGGAATCCGCGTGGGTGCGCGCGCACGAGCGCACGGTCGGGCACGATTCGGGCGCCGAGCACGACCGGCAACGGCTGGTGGTCGTAGAGGGTGCCGTCGGGGTGACGGGCGGTGAGGGCCGCGTCATCGACGAGGATCGTGCCGATGCCGGCCACGATCGCGTCGGCCTCGGCGCGGCGACGGTGCACGTCGGCGCGCGCCGCGGCTCCCGTGATCCAGCGGCTCGTGCCGTCGGCGGCGGCCGCGCGGCCGTCGAGCGACTGCGCCCACTTGACGGTGACGTGCGGACGGCCGAGCCGCTGCACGGTCAGCCACGAGTCGAGCAGGGATGCCGCGGCATCCGCCTCGAGGCCCGACTCCACGTCGACGCCGCCGTCGCGCAGGGTGTCGCCCCCGCCGTGGGCGTTCTCGGTCGGATCGGCGAGCGCGTAGACCACGCGGGCGATGCCCGCGGCGAGCAGCGCCTGCGCGCACGGGCCGGTGCGGCCGGTGTGGTTGCACGGCTCGAGAGTGACGATCGCCGTCGCACCCTGCGCCTCGCCCGGGGCGAGCCGCGAGAGCGCGTCGACCTCGGCGTGCGCGGTTCCGGCGCCGCGGTGGAAACCCTCGGCGAGCACGTCGCCGGCGGGGGAGAGGATCACCGCGCCGACCTGCGGGTTGACGCCGCGCGGCCCTTCGGCGGCGAGCGCGAGGGCACGTCGCATCGCCGCGTGTTCGGCGGGGGTCGTGCTCATGTCGTCTCGTCCTGTCGGTGTGGACTCCGGGCAGGGTCGACGAGCGCACCGTGGTGCGCGTGCCTCCTCCCATCCGGACTAGAGACGCCTGAGCGCCTCATCACCGTCGGTCCCGGAATCCCACCGGGTCGACCGCGACGGTGCCGATGTGGCACGGATGTCGCGGCTCGCGGACTGTCACCGCCGGTTCGGATTCTCACCGACCCCGGAGCACGTTGCTGTACTCGAGTGTACTGAACGCCTCCGACACGGATTCATTCCGCGACATGTGGGGACCCGCAGCATCCCCTCAGTGCAGCAGCCGCGACATCCGCCGGTCGGCGAGCGGCGTGCCGCCGGTCTGACACGTCGGGCAGTACTCGAGCGAGCGCTCGGCGAAGAACACCGACCGCACCGTGTCGCCGCAGACCGGGCAGGTCTCGCCGCGCCGGCCGTGCACCTTCATGCCGCGCCGCTTGGCGTCCTTCAGGTCGGCCGGGGGCTTTCCGGATGCCTCGGCCACCGCCTCGGCGAGGGTCGCGACCATCGCGTCGTAGAGCCGGGCGACCGTCGCCTCGTCGAGGGTCGCGGCGATCGCGTAGGGCGACAGGTGCGCGGCGTGCAGGATCTCGTCGGAGTAGGCGTTGCCGATGCCCGCGATCGTCGCCTGATCGCGCAGGAGCCCCTTGATCTGCGTGCGACGGCCGGAGAGCAGCGCCGCGAAGGCGTCGCGATCGAACGCGGCATCGAGGGGGTCGGGCCCGAGGGTCGCGACCTGCGAAACGTCAGCGGGGCGGCGCACCACCGACACCGACAGCGACTTCTTGGTCGCCGCCTCGGTGAGATCGAACCCGGAGCCGTCGTCGAAGCCGACCCGCAGGGCGATCGGGCTGCGGCCCGGGCGGATCACTGTCGCCGGGAGTGCGTCGTACCAGCGCAGCCACCCCGATTTGGCGAGGTGGAACACGAGATGCAGGTCGCCCGCTGCCGCGGTGGCCGCGATGTCGAGGAACTTGCCGTGCCGCGCCACGCCCGACACGACCGCTCCCTCCAAGGCATGCACCGGCGGATCGAACGTCTTCAGCGCGGCGACGGCCGTCACCCGCACGGTGCTGAAGGTGCGCCCACGCAGCCGCCCGTCGAGGAAGTCGACGAGCCCCTGCACCTCCGGCATCTCCGGCATGCGGCCATCCTCGCACGGGTGGATGACAGGGGGTCAGTCCCCGAGCGGCGGCCAGGGCCGCGGCATCCGATCATCGCTCACGAGCAGCCCGCCGACCCAGGCGTCGAAGCGCTCGCTGGCGCCGTTGAGCAACGACTGGCGCAGAAGGCCCTCGTAGCGGATGCCCACGGCGCGGGCGAGGCGTGCGGAGCCGATGTTGCCGACGACCGCCCGCCATTCGATGCGGGACAGCGCCGCGCCGACGGCGGCGAAGCCGAACGCGATGACCTCGCGCGCGGCCTCCGTCGGGAACCCGCGGCGCCGGCCGCCCGCGGCCATCCAGTAGCCGATCTCGGCGTTGCCGCGCGCGACGCGGTGCAGACCGATCATGCCCACGAGCTCGTCGTCGTGACGGATGCCCCAGGTGAGCTCCGTGCCGTCCTCCCACCACCCGGCGGCCTTCTCGACGAACCCGACCGCGTGCTCGCGCAGGTAAGGCGTCGGCACGGTCGTGTAGCGCTGCACGTCGGGGTCCTGGCAGGCCGCGAAGATCGCGTCGACATCGTCTGACGTCGGAGGCGAGAGCGTGAGCCGGGCGGTGTGGAGCGTGACGGGGGTCATGCCCCGAGAGTAGCGGCGGGGTGCGTGCGGGGCGCGTCGCGCCGGTGCTGCCCGAGCTCGCTGTGCCGTAACTCCGGAGATTCAGGTCCCCGCCGGTGAGGATGCGGCGTGTCTCGTCGTATTTCCGGAGTTGTGGCACGGCGCCGGCCGCGCGGCCGCACGAGTCCGGACCCGCGGTAGTCCCTCGCCGCGCCCCCTCGAGACACCCCGCGTCGCCGCCGGCGCGCCGGCTCCTGCCGAACAGCGTGCGCCCTCGTGAATTCCACCGCCCCCTCGGGGCGCCGCAACCGATCAGTCGATGTCGGGCACTCTGCCCCGATGACAACGCCAGCGCTCTTCCGCACGATCGACACCGCCGCGCTGTCCCGACGCACGCGCCAAAGGATGATCCGAAACGGCACCATCATCAGGGTTCGACGCGGCCGGTACGTGGCAGCCGATCTCCCTGACGCGGTGGTGCGCGCCGCGCGCCTCGGCGGGCGTCTCGACTGCGTGAGCCTCCTCCGTGAGGTCGGAGTGTTCGTGGCCCGATCGCACGGGCTTCACCTGCAGGTTGAGCCGCACGCAAGTCGGCTGCCGCATCGCCCGAAGGACGTGCGCGCCCATTGGCGCGGTGACTCAGCCGATCCGACCCGCCTCGGCACCGATCTCGTCGGCGCGATCGTGCAGGCTGTGCGCTGCCAGTCGCCGCGCGACGCGGTCGCCACGCTCGACAGCGCGTTGCATCTCGGTCTCCTCGACGAGGAGATGATTGGCCAGGTGTTCGCCGCATTGCCCGACAGATGGCAACGACTCCGGGCACTCGTCGATGGCCGTGCGGAGTCTGGCATCGAGACGTTGGTGAGGCTGATGCTCCGGGGTATCGACGTGCCGTTCGAGGTGCAGGTGCGGATCCCGGGAGTAGGGCGTGTCGACCTCCTCGTCGCAGGCCGGCTCATCATCGAGTGCGACAGTCGAGCGTTTCACGGCGACGTCGCCTCGCAGCGGCGAGATCGGGCCCGCGACCTGGCCGCGGCCGCGCGGGGATACGTCACGCTGCGGCTCCTCGCCGAAGACGTGTTGTTCCGTCCGGAACACACTCTCGCGGCCTTGCGTGGCGCGGTTTCCGGGGTGCGTCGTGGACAGGTGGACCGCAACTCCGGAGTTCGGACGCCTCACCGGGGGGTCCCGGGCTGATTCCCCAGATTCTCCGGAGTTGCCGCACACCGTAGACCGCTGACGCGCCGCGGCGGGCGGCTCACCGGCGGCGCAGCAGGCCGATCTTGTCGTAGACCGCGTCGAGGGTCGCGTCGGCGACGGATGCCGCACGCTCGGCGTTGGCCGCGAGCACCCGGTCGAGCTCGGCCTCGTCGGACAGCAGCGCCAGCGCACGCTCGCGCACCGGACCGAACTCCGACACCACGACCTCGGCGAGGCCCTTCTTGAAGTCGCCGTAGCCACGACCCGCGTACTCGTCCTCGATCGAGGGGATCTGGCGTCCGGTGAGGGCCGCGTAGATCACGAGCAGGTTCGAGACGCCGGGCTTGTTCTCCCGGTCGTAGCGCACCGAGCCCTCGGAGTCCGTCACCGCGCGCATGACCTTCTTGGCCGACACCGACGGCTCGTCGAGCAGCCACAGCACGCCCGCGTCGGACTCTGCCGACTTCGACATCTTCGCGGTCGGGTTCTGCAGGTCGTAGATGCGCGCGGTCTCCTGCTGGATCATCGGCACGGGCACGGTGAAGGTCTCGCCGAACCTCGAGTTGAAGCGCTCCGCGAGGTCGCGGGTGAGTTCGACGTGCTGCTTCTGGTCGTCGCCGACGGGCACGACCGACGCCTGGAAGAGCAGGATGTCGGCGGCCATCAGCACCGGGTAGGTGAAGAGTCCGACCGTGGTGCCGTCGGTGCCGTAGCGCTGCGACTTGTCCTTGAACTGCGTCATGCGGCTCGCCTCGCCGAAGCCGGTGAGGGTGCCGAGCACCCACGCGAGCTCGGCGTGCGCGGTGACGTGCGACTGCACGTACAGCGTCGACTTGGCGGGCTCGATGCCGGCCGCGATGTACTGCGCGGCCGTTCGGCGGGTCTTCTCACGCATCTCGGCGGGGTCGAACGGCTGCGTCAGCGCGTGCAGGTCGACCACCGAGAAGTACGCGTCGTACGACTCCTGAAGGTCGCGCCACTGCAGGAGGGCCCCGATGTAGTTGCCGACCTGCAGAGAGTCGGCGGAGGGCTGCATTCCCGAGTACAGACGCGCTTTGGTCACTCCCCGATTCTAGGGCGGTCGGATGCCGCACCCCGCGGCATGCGGACGGCGGCGGGCCCCGCACCGGCAGGGCCGACATGAGGACAGTGCGCTCTCAGCGACCGATCGCGTAGTCGGCGACGACCGGGGCGTGATCACTCCACCGCTCGGCGTAGGTCGCCGCCCGCGCCACGTGGTAGCCGCTCTCGCGTGCCGCGAGCGCGGCGGTCGCCAGGTGGTAGTCGATGCGCCAGCCGGTGTCATTGTCGAACGCCTGACCGCGGTTCGACCACCACGTGTACGGACCCTCGACCTCTCCCGCATGACGGCGGCCGATGTCGACCCAGCCGAGACCGGTGCCGGTCGAGCCGTCGACACCGACGACCTGTGCGCCCGCGTCGCCGAGGAACCGGTCGACATAGGCCCGCTCCTTCGGCAGGAAGCCGGCCTTCTTCTGGTTTCCTCGCCAGTTCTTGATGTCGAGCGGGCGGTGGCCGACGTTCAGATCGCCCGTGACGAGAACGAGCGCACCGCCGGCGGCGAGGCGCGACATCCGCTCGGTCATCGCGTCGAGGAAGCCGTACTTCGCGTCCTGGCGCGGGGTGCCGTCCTCCCCGGAGTGCACGTAGGCGCTCACGACGGTGACGGTCTCGCCGTCGATCTCGAGGTCGGCCTCGATCCAGCGCCCCCGGGAGTCCACGCCCTCGCCGAGGTCGATGCGCGATGCGGCCGCAGGGATGCGGGACAGTACCGCGACCCCCGATCGCCCCTTGCTGAGCGACTCGTCATGCACGATGTGCCACCCGGGCAGCAACTCGGTGATGTGCGTCGTTTCGGCGCGCACCTCTTGCAGCGTGAGGATGTCGACGCCGGCACCGTCGAGCCAGCCGGTCATGCCGTTGCGCACCGCCGCCCGGATGCCGTTGACGTTGACGCTGGCGATGCGGACGGAGCGGGGCACGGGCTCCACCCTAGCGGCGGCCTCCGACGTCCTCGCCGTCCTCGGCCTCGAGCTGCTCCACCTCGAGTTCGGCCTGTGCGACCCGGCGGCGTGCGGCACGACTGCGCCACCAGGGAGCCTCGGTCTGCTCCTGGCGTGCGCGCCGCAGGTCGACCCGTGCGACGACCAGCCGAGCCTCACGCTCGATCGCGCGTCGCTCGGCGTCGGAGGTCGGCACGATCGCGACGTGGCGGTCGGCGGCGGCGACAGCGATCCACGCCGAGGCCACGAGGATGACCACGCCGACCACCCGGAACAGGAGCAGGAATCCGATGAAGGCCGTGAACGTCGCGAGCAGCGGATTGCGCGGGGCGTAGAGCAGCAGCAGCCCGGCGCCGAGCTGCACGACCGCGAGCGCAGCGCCGCCCATGAGCGACCCCGGCAGAATGCGTCGCCATCGCAGCGCGGCGCCGATCAGGAACCGGTAGAGGGCCGCGAGGGCGGCCGAGTTGATGACGAAGGCGACGAGCAGAGACGCGCCGCGCACGCTCACGCTCGACCAGAACGAATCACCGTCCAGCCCGAGCAGCGACCACACGAGATCGATCGCCCAGGTCGTGAACGAACCGACCACGGCGCCGAGCAGGAGCGCGACGCCGAACACCAGCGCCGCGAGGAAGTCGCGTGCCTTCAGCAGCACGTACGACCTCGAGTCGTAGGGCAGGCCGAAGATGTCGCGCACCGCGCGGCGGGCGTAGGTCACGAAACCGATCGCCGTCCAGATGACGACGATCGCGGCCACGGCGCCGGTCACACCCAGCAGGCCGCGCCCGCCGCTCGCGACATCCTGCACCTGGTCGGTGCTGACCAGACTCGACTCGCCGCCGATGAGACCGGGGATGTACCGGTTGATGAGGTCGATGAGACCCTGCACGGCCTGGGGAGAGCCGCCGAGCCACAGACCCACGGCGGCGAACGCGAGGTAGAGCACCGCGAAGATCGCGAACAGCGACTGATAGCTCATTCCGGCGGCGAGCAGCAGGCCGTTGCGCTGCAGGAAGAGCCGCCACACCCGCACGGGGAACCACCCGAGCGTGCGCCGGGTGACCCGCGTCGCCTGGGCGATCGGCTCGTCGAGACGCTCGCGCACGACCCGCTGCGCGTCCTGCAGGCGGGCGCGCACACGCTCGGCGAGCTCGCGCTCCTCGTCGGCCGGGTCGGTCCGACCCCGGTCGGTGGTCACGGAGCCAGACTAGCCAGCGTCGGCCGCCGTGACGGATGCCGCGGGCCGCCGCAGTCGTCGGAGCACCGGCAGCACGGCGGCGAGGGCCGCCGCGGGCAGCAGGAAACCGAGGGCGAGTGCGGGACCGCCGGAGAGCAGCCCGACCAGCACGGCGCCCGCGATCGCGCCGGCGTAGTTGAAGAGGTTGACCCGCGCGATGATCTCGTCGCTGCGCGCGGGATCGAGCTCGCCGGTCGCGCCGAATGTGATCGGCACGAGGGCGCCGACCGCCACACCGGCCAGGGCGAAGCCCGCGATCGCGGCACCACCGACCGGCACGAGGGCGACGACGAGGCATCCGATGACCGACACGATGACCGCGATGGCGGCCACCGTGGCGCGAGGGAGCGTGCCGAGCAGCCGGTCGGTCACGAGGCGGGTCACCAGGATCACCACCTGGTAGAGCGCGTAGCCGAGCGGGGCGAGCGCAAGTGTCGTGCCGAGGTTGTCCGTGAGGAGGATCGAGCTCCACGTGCTCACCGCCGAGTCGACGGTGAACGCGGCCAGGATGATGAATCCGAGCGCCCAGATCGCGCGGTGGGGGAGCGCGGTGCGCTCCGCGGCGACAGCGGTCTCGGGCGCCGCCTCCCGGGCGAAGAAGCGCAGCCCCGCGAGAGCGACGAGCAACGCGATCGCCGCCCCGACACCGAGCGCGACGCCTGCCGTCGTCGGGGTCAGCGCGAAGGCCGACACCAGCAGGGCGCCGACGATCGCGGCCGCCGTGTAGGCGGCGAAGAACCCGCCGAGCAGGGACCGGCCGTACGCCCGCTGCACCACGACGCCCTGCATCGCCGACGCCGCGTCGACGCATCCGAGACCCACGCCGTAGACGACGAAGGCCGCCACGAACACCGGGAACGGCACGGGCACCGCCGCCACCGGCAGGGCGATCGCCTGCAGCACGAACCCCGCCGAGAGCGCCACGCGCCCGCCCAGCCGAGTCGCCAGCGCACCGGCCAGCACCGATCCGGCGGCGGCGGCGACGCACACCCCCAGGATGATCAGACTCACGACCGTGTCGTCGATCTGCTGCCGGTTCTTCAACGTCGGCAACGACGTGACGACCACCGCGTAGCCGAGGCCCTGCGTCGCATAGGCGGCGGTGACGGCCACGCGGGAGGCGCGCGGCATCCGCTCACTGCCGGGGGAAGGAGCGAGCGGCACCGCCATCACCTCACGGCTTGCCGCGCAGAACCGCCTGCTTGACCTCGGCGATCGCCTGCGTGACCTGGATGCCGCGGGGGCACGCCTCGGTGCAGTTGAAGGTGGTGCGGCAGCGCCACACGCCTTCCTTGTCGTTGAGGATGTCGAGGCGCACGTCGGCCGCGTCGTCGCGCGAGTCGAAGATGAAGCGGTGCGCGTTCACGATCGCGGCCGGGCCGAAGTACTGACCGTCGGTCCAGAACACCGGGCAGGACGAGGTGCACGCAGCGCACAGGATGCACTTCGTGGTGTCGTCGAAGCGCTCGCGGTCGACGATCGACTGCACGCGCTCCTTGCCCTTCTCGGGGACCGAGTTGGAGATGAGGAACGGCTGCACCTCGCGGTAGGAGGCGAAGAACGGCTCCATGTCGACGATGAGGTCCTTCTCCAGCGGCAGGCCCTTGATCGCCTCGACGTAGATCGGCTTCGAGATGTCGAGGTCCTTGATCAGGGTCTTGCAGGCGAGGCGGTTGCGGCCGTTGATGCGCATCGCGTCCGAACCGCAGATGCCGTGGGCGCACGAGCGGCGGAAGCTCAGCGAGCCGTCGACCTCCCACTTGATCTTGTGGAGCGCGTCGAGGACGCGGTCGGTCGAGTAGACCTCGACGTCGTAGTCCACCCAGCGCGGCTCTTCGTCGACCTCAGGATTGAATCGACGCACGATGAAGGTGACCAGGAACGCCTGGATGCCGGTGTCGTCCGCCTCTTCGAGGTTCGCGACGGCGTCGGGATCGACGAGAGCGGTGGACATCAGTACTTCCTCTCCAGCGGGGGATAACGCAACTCGCCGGCCTCGTTCTTCGTGAAGACGACCGGCTTCCAGCCGAGCGCGATGTGGTCCTCCGGGCTCGACGAGTGCGGGTCGCCCGAGAGGTAGGCCATCGTGTGCTGCATGTAGTTCTCGTCGTCGCGCTTCGGGAAGTCGTCGCGCATGTGACCGCCGCGGCTCTCCTTGCGGTTCTTCGCGGTGACGACGACGACCTCGGCGATGTCGAGGAGGAATCCGAGCTCGACGGCCTCGAGCAGGTCGGTGTTGTACCGCTTGCCCTTGTCGTCGACGTGCACGTTCTTGAAGCGCTCGCGCAGCTCCTCGATGACCTCCAGCACCTCGCCGAGCGACTCGTCGGTGCGGAACACCTGCGCCTTGCGGTCCATCTCGTCCTGCAGCGTCTTGCGCAGCACCGCGATGCGCTCGGTGCCCTCGTTCGTGCGCAGGCCCTCGATGAGCTCGCGCACCTCCTTCGCGGGGTCCTCGGGGAGGGCGACGAAATCGGCGGTCTTGACGTACTCGACGGCATTGCGGCCGGCGCGCTTGCCGAACACGTTGATGTCGAGCAGCGAGTTGGTGCCGAGGCGGTTCGAGCCGTGCACCGACACGCACGCGCACTCGCCGGCGGCGTAGAGGCCCGGCACCACGGTCGTGTTGTCGCTGAGCACCTCGGCGTTGTTGTTCGTCGGGATGCCGCCCATCGCGTAGTGCGCGGTCGGCATCACGGGAACGGGCTCGACGACCGGGTCGACACCCAGGTAGGTGCGGGCGAACTCGGTGATGTCGGGGAGCTTCGTCTCGAGCACCTCGGCGCCGAGGTGCGTGCAGTCCAGCAGCACGTAGTCGCGGTGAGGACCGGCGCCTCGACCCTCCGCGACCTCCTGCACCATGCAGCGGCTGACGATGTCGCGCGGCGCGAGGTCCTTGATCGTCGGGGCGTAGCGCTCCATGAAGCGCTCACCCGACACGTTGCGGAGGATGGCTCCTTCACCGCGGGCGCCCTCGGTGAGAAGGATGCCGAGGCCGGCGAGGCCGGTCGGGTGGAACTGGAAGAACTCCATGTCCTCCAGCGGCAGGCCCTTGCGCCAGATGATGCCGACGCCGTCGCCCGTGAGGGTGTGGGCGTTGGAGGTGGTCTTGAAGATCTTGCCGAAGCCGCCGGTCGCGAAGATCACGGCCTTCGACTGGAACACGTGCAGATCGCCCGTGGCGAGCTCGTAGGCGACGACGCCTGCGACCTTCGTCGAGCCGTCGGCATCCTTCACCGTGACGAGGTCGAGCACGTAGAACTCGTTGAAGAAGTTGATGCCGAGCTTCACGCAGTTCTGGAACAGCGTCTGCAGGATCATGTGGCCCGTGCGGTCGGCTGCGTAGCAGGCGCGGCGCACAGGGGTCTTGCCGTGGTCGGCGGTGTGACCGCCGAACCGGCGCTGATCGATCTTGCCCTCGGGCGTGCGGTTGAACGGCAGGCCCATGTTCTCGAGGTCGATGACGGCGTCGATGGCCTCCTTCGCGAGGATCTCGGCCGCATCCTGGTCGACGAGGTAGTCGCCGCCCTTCACGGTGTCGAAGGTGTGCCATTCCCACGAGTCCTCTTCGACGTTGGCGAGCGCCGCCGCCATGCCGCCCTGCGCCGCACCCGTGTGGGAGCGCGTCGGGTAGAGCTTCGAGATGACCGCCGTGCGGGCGCCCGGACCGGCCTCGATCGCCGCGCGCATGCCGGCGCCACCGGCGCCCACGATGACGATGTCGAACTGGTGGTAGTAGACCCCGTCCTTCAGGACGGGCGCGGTGTCGGAGGCGGTGTCAGTCGTCATGATCGCAATCGGTGAGGCTCAGGAAGCGCTGCAGAAGTCGGGGAGAAGGTTGGCGGCGGCGCCGGCCGGGCACGGGTCGAACGTGAAGACGACGAGCGTGCCGAGGAGGATGAGGAAGGCCGCGACGAGCCAGATCGCCCAGATGAGCGTGCGTCGCACGCCGTTGTGGGTGACGTAGTCGTTGGTCACTGTGCGCATGCCGTTGGCGCCGTGGATGAGGGCCAGCCACAGCATCAGCACGTCCCACCACTGCCAGAACGGCGAGGAGAGCTTCCCGCCGACGAACGCGAAGTCGATCTGGTGGATGCCTTCGCCCGTGAGGAGGTTCACGAACAGGTGGCCGAAGATGAGCACGATCAGCAGCACGCCCGAGACGCGCATGTAGATCCAGCCCCACTTCTCGAGGTTGAGGCCCGTGCGGCGCGGCGCGGTGTGCGGGGCGCGCGGGTCGGCGATGGCGGTCATCAGTGCCCCCCTCCCGTCGCCGAGAAGACGTTCATGAGGTGGATGGGCGCGAAGCCGAGCATCGTGATCAGCCAGATCACCAGCACGACCCACCACAGCTGACGCTGGTACCTGGCGCCCTTCGACCAGGCGTCGACCAGGATGATGCGCAGGCCGTTGAACGCGTGGTAGGTGATCGCGGCGACCAGGATCGTCTCGCCGACGCCCATGACCTGGTTCTTGTAGGTGCCGATCACCGCGTTGTACGCATCGGGGGAGACCCGGATGAGCGCGGTGTCGAGGATGTGCACCAGCAGGAAGAAGAAGATCGAGACGCCGGTGATCCGGTGCAGTACCCACGACCACATGCCCTCGTGTCCGCGGTACAGCGTTCCGCGCGGGACTTTCGATGTGGTTTCCGAGATCTGCGGCGTGACACGCGCTGGTGCAGACACGACGGTCCTCCCTGTTCGAACACGGTCGGGGCAGACGTTGCCCCCGGAGGCAGAGCCCCCTGGCGTCACTCGGGCGCTGGGTCTCATCCTATGCCGAGCATGTGCATCGGTTCGCGTTAGGCAGACCTAACTGTCTTGATATCGAGATAAACGGGAGCGTCATCCGACACCGCTACTCTGTGGCCATGACCGAGCCGATCCCCGACTTCTACGCCGTCATCCCCGCCGGAGGAGTGGGATCACGTCTCTGGCCGCTGTCGCGTGCCGACGCACCCAAGTTCCTCCACGACCTGACCGGGTCGGGGCACACCCTGCTCCGCGACACCTGGAACCGTCTCGAGCCGCTCGCCGGACACGACCGCATCGCCGTCGTCACCGGGCGTGCGCATCGCGCGGCGGTGGAGGCCGAGCTTCCCGGCGTGCTCGACCGCAACGTCATCCTCGAGTCGGAACCACGCGACTCGACCGCCGCCATCGGGCTCGCTGCCGCCATCCTCGTGCGTCGGGAGCCCGACGTCATCATCGGATCGTTCGCGGCCGACCACGTCATCAAGGTGCTCCCGGTGTTCAGCTGGGCCGTGGAGCTGGCCGTCGCCGTCGCGCGCGAGGGATATGTGTGCACGATCGGCATCCAGCCGACCGAGCCGTCGGTCGGTTTCGGGTACATCCGCAAGGGTCAGATGCTGACCGTCGCCGGTGCTCCGGAGGCGGCGCTGGTCGACGCGTTCGTCGAGAAGCCCGACGCGGAGACCGCGCGCGGCTACTTCGCCGATCGCGGCTACCTCTGGAACGCGGGCATGTTCATCTCCCGCGCCGACGTGCTCCTCGCCGAGATCGAGGCGAACGAGCCCGAGCTGCACGCCGGACTCATCGAGCTCGCGGAGGCGTGGGACGACCGTGATCGTCGAGGCCCCGCCGTCGACCGCATCTGGCCGCGCCTGAAGAAGATCGCGATCGACTACGTGGTCGCCGAGCCCGCCGCCGCGAAGGGGCGACTCGCCGTCGTGCCCGGCCATTTCGACTGGGACGACGTGGGCGATTTCGCCAGCCTCGCCAAGCTCAACAGCAGCGGCCGCAAGAACGAGCTCGCGATTCTGGGGGAGAACGCCCGCATCCTCGCCGACACGTCGAGCGGGATCGTCGTCTCGCAGACCTCTCGGGTCATCAGCGTCATCGGCGTGCACGACATCGTGGTCGTCGACACCGAGGACGCGCTGCTGGTGACCACGAGCGAGCACGCGCAGAAGGTGAAGGGGATCGTCGACGCCCTCAAGCTCAGCGGTCAGGGCGACGTGCTCTGACCGAGCGGTCCCAGCGCGGCCCGATGGTGCGCATGAGCATTTCGCGGCGTTCTGTTAAGTGTTTGTAACCATTCCGTACCAGGTGTTGGTCAGGACAACAATTCGCCCGACGCGATAGGTAACTTCGACTCGTCCCGACTCCCCGCGACATCCGCGGGGTACCGATTATGGAGGAACGAGTGACCATCTCAACCACCAAGAAGATCGCCGGCGCAGCCACCGCCGCCGGGCTTCTCGTGGCTCTCGCCGGCTGCGGATCCGCGCCGACGGCCACCAGCACCACCACCGCTCCCGCTGTCGCGGGCTTCAAGCCGTGCATCGTCTCCGACGCGGGCGGCTGGAACGACAAGTCGTTCAACGAGTACGCCAAGAAGGGTCTCGACGAGGCTGCCGCGACCCTGGGCGTCACCCCGGTCGAGGTGCAGTCGAGCTCCGCGAACGACTACGCGCCCAACCTCGAGAGCCTCGTCGCCGCGAACTGCACGCTGATCGTCTCGGTCGGCTTCAACCTGGCCGCCGACACCGTGAAGTCCGCCCTCGCGAACCCGAACCTGCAGTACGCGATCGTCGACGACAGCGCCGACCTCAACAACGACGGCAAGACGGATGCCCCCAACATCAAGCCGCTGCTGTTCAACACGGTCGAGGCGGGCTACCTCGGCGGCTACGCCGCCGCGGCGTGGTCGGCGCAGGACGGCGTGAACAAGGTCGGCACCTTCGGCGGCATGCAGATCCCGCCGGTGACGATCTTCATGGACGGCTTCATCGACGGCGTGCAGAAGTACAACACCGACAAGGGCGCGAACGTCCAGACGTTCGGCTGGGACGTCGCCTCGCAGAAGGGCGTCTTCACCGGCGGCTTCGAGGCGAACGACACCGCGAAGCAGACCGCGAAGAGCATCCTCGACCAGGGTGTCGACGTGATCCTCCCCGTCGGCGGACCGATCTACCAGAGCGCCGCTCAGGCGATCAAGGAGTCGGGCAAGAACACCGTCATGCTCGGTGTCGACTCCGACCTCGCCGTCGCCGACCCCTCGGTCGCCTCGGTGCTGCTCACCTCGATCACCAAGCACGTCGACAACGCCGTGCGCGACACGGTGATCGCGGCGGCCGCGGGCAAGTACGACCCGACCCCGTACGTGGGCACGCTCGCCAACGGTGGTGTCGGTCTCGCCGACTTCCACGACTTCACGAGCAAGCTCCCGGCCGGTCTGACCGACGAGCTCGCGAAGCTCCAGAGCGAGATCATCGCCGGCACCCTCACGGTGACGTCGCCCAGCTCGCCCAAGTGATCTGATCACCCAGCTGCGGCCGGGGACGCGTCAGCGCCCCCGGCCGCAGTCCGTTGTCCACGACACCTCGATCGATAAGGTGCAGATATGAAGCTCGAACTCCGTGGCATCACGAAGCGGTTCGGAGCACTCGTCGCCAACAACCACATCGACCTCACGGTCGAGGCGGGCGAGATCCACGCTCTCCTGGGGGAGAACGGCGCCGGCAAGTCCACGCTCATGAACGTGCTGTACGGCCTGTACCAGGCCGACGAGGGCGAGATCCTCCTCGATGACGAGGTGCAGCACTTCCGCGGTCCCGGCGACGCGATGCGCGCCGGTATCGGCATGGTGCACCAGCACTTCATGCTCATCCCCGTCTTCACGGTCGCCGAGAACGTCATGCTCGGCCATGAAGAGACCAAGGGTCTCGGCACGCTCGACCTCGCGAAGGCGCGAGCGCGGGTGCGCGAGATCGCCGACCGGTTCGGGTTCGACGTCGATCCCGATGCCCGCGTCGAGGACCTCCCCGTCGGCGTGCAGCAGCGCGTCGAGATCATCAAGGCGCTCTCCCGAAACGCGCGCGTGCTCGTGTTCGACGAGCCGACAGCTGTGCTCACCCCGCAGGAGACGGACGAGCTCATGGCGATCATGCGCCAGCTGCGCGACGAGGGCACCTCGATCGTGTTCATCACCCACAAGCTGCGCGAGGTGCGCGAGGTCGCCGACCGCATCACCGTGGTGCGCCTCGGCACCGTCGTCGGCGAGGCGAGCCCCACCGCGTCGAACGCCGAGCTGGCGTCGATGATGGTGGGTCGTGCCGTCGAGCTGCGCGTGCAGAAGGATGCGGCGACCCCCGGTGAGGGCGGGCTCGCCGTGCGCGACCTGCGCGTCATCGACCCCGCGGGCGTCGTCGTCGTCGACGACGTCAGCTTCGACGTGCGCCCCGGTGAGGTGCTGGCGATCGCCGGTGTGCAGGGCAACGGCCAGACCGAACTGTCCGAAGCCATCGTCGGCCTCCAGGCGCGCGTCACCGGGTCGGTGCGGCTGGGCTCGGTGGAGCTCGTCGGCAAGAGTGTGCGCGGCATCCTCGACGAAGGTGTCGGGTTCGTGCCCGAGGACCGCACGCACGACGGTCTGGTCGGCTCGTTCTCGGTCGCCGAGAACCTCATCCTCGATCGCTCTGCGGATGCCGCGTTCAGCGTCGCGGGGACCATTCGCCGCGGAGCGCTCGATCGATTCGCCCGCGACCGGATCGCCGAGTTCGACATCCGCACCCAGGGACCCCAGACGCGCGCCGGCGCGCTGTCGGGCGGCAACCAGCAGAAGGTCGTCATCGCGCGCGAGCTCAACCGCGAGCTCAAGCTCTTCCTCGCCTCGCAGCCCACCCGCGGCGTCGACGTCGGCTCGATCGAATTCATCCACAAGCGCATCATCGACACGCGCGACGCCGGCATCCCGGTGATCGTCGTCTCGACCGAGCTCGACGAGGTCACCGCCCTCGCCGACCGGATCGCGGTCATGTACCGCGGCGCGATCGTCGGCATCGTCCCGGGGGACACGCCCCGCGACGTGCTCGGACTCATGATGGCCGGGGAGGCAGCGGCGTGAACGACAACACCCCCGGGAGCACCACCCCCGACGCCGGCGGCGAGCAGCTGCCCGCGGCATCCGGTCCCCTCACCGGCCACGCGGTGACCGCCGACGGCCCCGCGGCACTGGTCGCGGGCGCCGCCGTGCCGCCGCCGCCCCGCTCGAACCAGCTCATCCGCGAGATCCTGCGGGGGAGCGTCGTCACCACGATCCTGGCGGTCGTCCTCGCGATGCTCATCGGCGGCATCCTCATCGCCGTCACCGACCCGAAGGTGCAGGCCGCGGCCGGCTACTTCTTCGCCCGGCCCGGCGACACGTTCGTCGCGCTGTGGACCTCGATCTACGGCGCGTACGACGCGATGTTCCGCGGGTCGATCTTCAACGCGACCGCGCCGACCTTCGAGGCGGCCATCCGCCCGCTGACCAACACACTCGGGTTCGCGACACCGCTGATCGCGGCGGCGCTCGGCGTCGCACTCGCGTTCCGGGTCGGCCTGTTCAACATCGGCGCGCGCGGTCAGATGCTGATCGCCGCGGCGACCGCGGCGCTGGTCGCCTTCAACCTGAACCTGCCGATGTGGATCCACATCCCCGTGACGCTCCTCGCGGGCATCGCCGGAGGTGCGATCTGGGGCGGCATCGTCGGGCTCCTCAAGGCGCGCACCGGCGCCCATGAGGTCATCCTCACGATCATGCTCAACTACGTCGCCTACTACCTGGTGTCGTGGCTGGTGCGCACCCCCGGCCTGCTGCAGAAGCCGGGCACCAACCAGCCGATCTCGGCGCCGACGCCAGAGACGGCGCAGTTCCCGGCGCTGTTCGGCGAGCAGTTCCCGCGCCTCGACTGGGGCTTCGTGGTGGTCATCATCGCGACGATCTTCGTGTGGTGGCTCATCGAGCGCTCGAGCCTCGGCTTCCGCATGCGGGCCGTCGGCGAGAACCCTCACGCAGCCCGCGCTGCGGGCATCAACGTCAAGCGCGTCTACGTCTACGCGATGCTGTTCGCGGGCGCGCTGGCGGGACTTGCCGGCATGAACCAGATCATGGGAACGGTCACGAGCGGGTTCGACGGCGGCATCGACGCCGGCATCGGCTTCGATGCGATCACCGTCGCGCTGCTGGGGCGCAGCTCGGCGTGGGGCACTTTCGCCGCCGGCATCCTGTTCGGTGCGCTGAAGTCCGGATCGTTCACCATGCAGGCGAGCGAGGGCATCCCCGTCGACATCGTGCTCGTCGTGCAGTCGCTCATCGTCCTGTTCATCGCGGCGCCGCCGCTCGTGCGCACGATCTTCTTCCTCCCGAAGGACGAGGCCGAGCGTTCCGCGCGGGCGAAAGCCCGCCTGGCGAAGAAGGCGGTGGCTCGATGAGCGTCGCAACCCTCGCGGCATCCGCGGTGCCCCACCTCGTGGTGCGGGTACGCCGCATCAAGCTCCCGGTCACCCTCACGATCGTCACGGTCGGTCTCGCCGCCCTGTTCCTGTTCGCGCCGCGCGACGGGCAGAGCGTCTTCCGGCTGAGCGACGACGCAGCGGTCATCGCCCTCGGCGACGTCGCCGTACCGTCGGCGCCGACGGCGTGGATCACGGTGGCGATCCTCGCGCTCCTCACGGTCTGGACCTGGCTGGATGCCGCGGCCTACCGCCGATCGAACCTGGCCGTGCCGATCGTCTACGCGATCCTGGCCGTGTTCGCCTTCCTCACCTGGTCGGCCGCGGGCGGTCTCGTTCCCGTCACGGGCCTGCTCTTCGGTGCGATGTCGCTCTCGGTGCCGCTCGTGTTCGGCGCCCTCGGCGGTGTGATCGGCGAACGGGTCGGCGTCGTGAACGTCGCGATCGAAGGGCAGTTCCTGCTCGGCGCGTTCGCGGCGGCCGTCATCGGCAGCATCACGCAGAACCCCTTCATCGGGCTCCTGGGCGCCATGGTGGGTGGTGTGCTGGTGTCGTTCGTGCTGGCCGCCTTCAGCATCAAGTACCTCGTCGACCAGGTCATCGTCGGCGTCGTGCTCAACGTGCTGGTCACGGGTCTGACGAGCTTCCTCTACGGCGTCGTGCTCGCCAACAACGAAGCGGCACTGAACAGTCCCGTGACGTTCTCGCGGTGGAAGATCCCGGTGCTCGGCGACATCCCGGTGCTCGGTCCGGTGCTGTTCGATCAGCCGTTCATCGTCTACCTCATGTACGCGGCCGTGATCCTCGTCGCATGGGGTCTGTACCGCACGCGCTGGGGCCTGCGCCTGCGAGCGGTCGGTGAGCACCCGCAGGCGGCCGACACGGTCGGCATCAGGGTCAACACGCTGCGCTTCTGGAACGTCTCGCTGGCGGGTGCGATCGCCGGTATCGGAGGCGCCTACTTCACGCTCGTCTCGGTGCCGCACTTCACGAAGGAGATGACCGCCGGCCTCGGCTTCATCGCCCTCGCCGCGGTGATCTTCGGACGCTGGGACCCGGTGCGCGCCGCGCTCGCGGGGCTGCTGTTCGGCTTCGCCACCAACCTGCAGAATCTGCTGACCGTGCTGAAGACCCCGATTCCCAGCGAGTTCATGCTCATGCTGCCCTACGTCGTCACGATCCTCGCGGTCGCCGGTTTCGCCGGTCAGATCCGGGGGCCTGCGGCGGCCGGCAAGCCGTACATCAAGGGCTGATGAGCGGATGCCGCGACCCGCGGCATCCGGTTCATCACCCCTCGCACCCCACACCACGGAGGTCAGCCATGCCCGACATCGACTGGGACGCCCTGCGCGTCGCCGCGAACGACGCGATGCGCCGCGCGTATGCGCCGTACTCGAACTTCCCCGTGGGGGCGGCGGCCCTCACCGACGACGGTCGCATCGTGTCGGGATGCAACGTGGAGAACGCGTCGTACGGCGTGGGCCTGTGTGCAGAGTGCGGTCTGGTCTCGAACCTGAACATGACCGGTGGCGGACGACTGGTGGCGTTCACCTGCGTCGACGGTCACGGCGCGACGCTCATGCCGTGCGGGCGCTGCCGCCAGCTGCTGTTCGAGTTCTCGGCGCCCGGGATGCTGCTCGAGACCGTGTCGGGTGTCCGCACGATCGAGCAGGTGCTTCCGGATGCCTTCGGTCCCCGCGAGCTCGAGGAGTACGCCCAGTGAGCGTGGAGCCGTTCGACGCGGTCGATGTGATCCGCACGAAGCGTGACGGCGGCGCCGTGCCCGAGGACGCGCTGCGCTGGATGGTCGACGCATACACGCGCGGCTACGTGTCCGACGCCCAGATGGCGTCGTTCGCGATGGCGGTGCTGCTGCGCGGCATGGAGCGCGACGAGATCCGTGTGATGACCGACGCGATGATCGCGTCGGGGGAGCGGATGAGCTTCGACGGCCTCGGCAAGACCACCGTCGACAAGCACTCCACGGGCGGGGTGGGCGACAAGATCACCCTGCCGCTGGCTCCTCTCGTCGCCTCGTTCGGCGTCGCCGTGCCCCAGCTCTCGGGCCGTGGGCTCGGGCACACGGGCGGCACGCTCGACAAGCTCGAGTCGATCCCCGGATGGCGCGCGGCGCTGTCGAACGAGGAGCTCACCGCGCAGCTCGCCGGCGTCGGCGCTGTCATCTGCGCCGCCGGCTCCGGGCTCGCCCCCGCCGACAAGAAGCTCTACGCGCTACGCGACGTGACCGGCACCGTCGAGGCCATCCCGCTGATCGCCTCGAGCATCATGTCGAAGAAGATCGCCGAGGGCACGGCCGCCCTCGTACTCGACGTGAAGTTCGGCTCGGGCGCGTTCATGCAGGACATCGATCGTGCGCGCGAGCTCGCCCGCACGATGGTCGCCCTCGGCACCGACTCCGGGGTGGCGACCACGGCGCTCCTCACCGACATGAACACGCCCCTCGGCCTCGCCATCGGCAACGCCAACGAGGTGCGCGAGTCGGTCGAGGTGCTCGCCGGCGGCGGTCCCGCCGACGTCGTCGAGCTCACGATCGCCCTCGCCCGGGAGATGCTCGCGCTCGCCGGGCTGCCCGACGCCGACGTCGAGGGCGCGCTCGCCGGCGGCGCCGCGATGGACGCCTGGCGGCGCATGATCGTCGCGCAGGGCGGTGACCCCGACGCATCCCTGCCGGTCGCCCGCGAGACGCACACCGTCACCGCCGCGCGCGACGGGGTGGTGTCTCGGCTGGAGGCCCTGCCGTTCGGCATCGCCGCGTGGCGCCTGGGAGCCGGACGCGCCCGCGCCGAGGATCCGGTGATCCACGCGGCCGGCATCGACCTGCACGCCAAGCCGGGCGACGCCGTGCGCGCCGGCGACCCGCTCTTCACCCTGTCGGCCGACGACGACGCCCGTTTCGAGCGCGCGCTCGCCGCTCTCGACGGCGCCTACGAGATCTCGGATGCTGCGCCGGCCCGCGCGGCGATCGTGAGGGAGCGGATCTCCGCCTGACCCGTCAGAATGATCGGTGGGGGAGCCGCGACATCCGATCAGAAGGAGACCCGATGCCTATCGACCAGCACGACGACGCCCGCCTCGAGGGCGTGTCGATCCGGTCCCTTCCGAAGGTGTCGCTGCACGACCACCTCGACGGCGGGGTGCGCCCCGACACGGTGATCGAGCTCGCCGAGGAAGCGGGCATCGCCCTGCCCACCGGGGACGCCGACGAGCTCGCGGAGTGGTTCTCGGCGGTGCGGCCCGATCGCTCGCTCGTCGAGTACCTGCAGCGTTTCGAGCTGACGACCGGGGTCATGCAGACCCGCGACCAGCTGACCCGCGTCGCCCGTGAGTTCGTCGAGGATCTCGTCGACGACGGCGTCGTGTACGCGGAGGTGCGCTGGGCGCCCGAGCAGCACCTGCGCGGTGGGCTGACGCTCGAAGAGGCCGTCGAGGCCGTGCAGGAGGGCATCGAGCAGGGCGAGGACGACGCGGCGGAGGCAGGCCACGACATCCGCGTCGGACAGCTCATCACCGCGATGCGCCAGAACGACCGGTCGCTGGAGATCGCGAAGCTCGCGGTCGCGTTCCGCGAGGCGGGTGCGGTCGGCTTCGACATCGCCGGGCCCGAGGACGGCTTCCTGCCGTCTCGGCACCGCGAGGCGTTCGAGTACCTGGCGGGCGAGTTCTTCCCCGTCACGGTGCACGCCGGCGAGGCCGCCGGCCTGGAGTCGATCCGCTCCGCCCTCGTCGACGGTCGCGCGCTGCGGCTCGGACACGGCGTGCGCATCGCCGAGGACCTCGACGTCGTCTCGCGCAAGGGCGAGCAGGTGCTCGTCGAATTCGGCGACCTGGCGCGCTGGGTGCGCGACCGGGAGATCCCGCTCGAGCTCTCGCCGACCTCGAACGTGCACACCGGCGCGTTCGCGGCGTGGGGCAGCGAGCTCGAGGACCACCCCTTCGACCTGCTCTACCAGCTCGGCTTCGCCGTCACGGTGAACGTCGACAACCGCACGATGAGCCGTACGTCCCTCACCCGCGAGCTGGCCCTGCTCGCCGAGACGTTCGAGTACGACCTCGACGACCTCGAGAGCTTCCAGCTCAACGCCGCGGGCGGCGCGTTCCTGCCGGTGGAGGAGCGCGAGGAACTCATCGACCTCATCTCCGAGGGCTTCGACCGCTGAGCCCCGACATGGTCGAGGGCGGCACCACGATCGGGTTCGCGGCGCCGCCCTCGGTCGGTGCGGTCAGGCCAGGTCTGCCTGCCGGGTCGTGACGGCGGCCACGAGGCCGTCGAAGAGCGGATGCCCCGCCTCGATGCCCGTGACGCGGGTGACGAGCGCCGTGGCCTCGGTCGTGCGCAGCAGCTCCTGCAGCTCGACGGCTTCCGGGTCGTCGGCGGTCTCGAAGGCGAGCGCGGCGCCGACGGTGCCGAGGAGCGCCGCGACCGACAGGCCCCGTTCGGCGGCGTCGGCCGCCGGGCCGACGAACCGCTCGTGGCGGGAGAGCTTGCGCAGCGGCTGACGACCCACACGCCATACGGTGTCGGGAAGCTCGGGGTTCTGGAACCGGCGCAGGATCGTCGCGCGGTAATCGGCGAGCTCCTCGGCCGTGAAGCCGTGACGGGCGATGAGCACCGCCGACGTCTCCTCGAGCGTCGAGCGCACCGCCGCGAGGATCTCGGGATCGGCGAGGGCGTCGGAGATGCGCTCGATGCCGGCGCGGGCGCCGAAGTAGGCGGTCGAGGCGTGACCCGTGTTCACCGTGAAGAGCTTGCGCTCGATGTACGGCGTGAGGTCGTCGACGAAGTGCGCACCGGGGATCGACGGCACTGCTCCCGCGAACGGACCCTGCTCGATCGCCCACTCGAAGAACGGCTCCACCGTGACATCCACCCCGTGCTGGCCCTCGGGCTGCCCGGGCACGATGCGGTCGACCGCGGTGTTCGCGAACACGGCCTTCGCCGCGACCGCAGGCCAGCCGGCGCCGGCGAGGGCGGCGATCTCGTCGCGCAGGGTGTCGGTCGCGCGGATCGCGTTCTCGCACGCCATGACGGCGAGGGGAGGCAGCTCGGCAGAGCGCGCCACGAGCCCGGCGTAGATCACCGGGGCGATGAAGCGCAGGATGTTGGGACCGACCGCTGTGGTGGCGACATCCGCGGTCGCGAGCTCGTCGACGACCGCCTGCGGGTCCAGCTGGCTGTTGACCGCGCGGAAGCCGGTCACGACGGTGTCACCGCCGCCGTCTCCGACGGCGTGCACGGTGTAGCTCGTCTCGGCGTTGATCGCGTCGACGAGGGGGGCTGCGACATCCGAGAACACGACCTCGTAGCCGCCCTCGTGCAGCAGCAGGCCCACGAAGCCGCGACCGATGTTGCCGGCGCCGAAATGGACGGCCTTCATCAGGCGTTCACCGTGGCAAGGCGGGCGAAGAGCTCCTCGGGCGTCGCGGCGGCCTTGAGGGCTGCGACCTCGTCCTCGTCGGAGAACAGGATCGCGATCTGGGAGAGGATCTCGAGGTGCTCATCGCCGCGACCGGCGATGCCGATCACGAACGTCACCGGCTCCCCGTCCCAGTCGACGCCGCCGTCGTAGCGCACGACCGAGAGGGCCGAGGCGAGGATCTCGCTCTTGGCCTCGTTGGTGCCGTGCGGGATCGCCAGCTCATTGCCCATGTAGGTCGACACGGTCGCCTCGCGGGCGAGCATCGCGTCGTAGTAGGCGCCGGTGACGGCGCCCGCGGCCTCGAGGATGTCGGCGGCCTCCCGCTGCGCCTCGAGGCGCGTGGCGGCACCCGCGTGGATGCGCACCTGTCCGAGGGTCAGGATCTCTCCGGTCATGTTTCTTCCTTCCACAAAGAGTGCGGGGCGGGCGGATCGCTCCGCCCGCCCCGCGACGAACTCAACCCTGTACACCGTCCTGGTGCTGCGAGGCCACGAGGTCGACGACCTCGTCGTATCGCGGCGAGTTCATGAAGTTGTCGACCGACACGTGGAGCGAGTTCGGCGACGCCGACCGGGCGCGGTCGGTGAGCTGGTTCTGCGTGACGACCAGGTCGGCCGACCCGTCGAGGTTGGCGATGGCCTGGTTGGTCACCGTGACGCCCTCGATACCGGCCTTCTTGATCTTGTTGCGCAACACGCTCGCACCCATCGCGGACGACCCCATTCCGGCGTCGCAGGCGAACACGATCGTGGAGATCGGCTTGGTGGCGACGGCGGTGGTGCCGGCCTCCGACGAGGTGCGCAGGCCCGCGAGGGTGCTCGAGGACTTGCCCTTGTTGGCCTCGGTCGCAGAGATCGCGGCGCTGAGGTCGCCCGACTCGCCGAGCTCGAGGTCACGCTTACGCGTGCGCAGGAGGAACAGCGAGGAGAGCAGGAACGAGACCGTTGCGGCGAGGATCACCGACAGGATGACGCCCACGTAGCCCCAGCCGGGACCGAAGTTGCTGTCGCCGGAGGTCTGCAACAGCACCGCGAAGATCGATCCGGGCGATGCGGGAGCGCGAAGGCCGGAACCGAACACCGCGTTGGTCGCCACACCGGTCATGCCGCCGGCGATGGCCGCGACGATGATGATCGGCTTCATGAGCACGTACGGGAAGTAGATCTCGTGGATGCCACCGAGGAACTGGATGACGATCGCGCCGGGGGCGGAAGCGCGGGCGGCGCCGACACCGAAGAACGCGAAGGCGACCAGGATTCCGAGGCCGGGGCCGGGGTTCGCCTCGACGAGGAACAGGATCGAACGGCCGGTCTCGAGGGCCTGCTGGGTGCCGATCGGGGTGAACACACCGTGGTTGACGGCGTTGTTCAGGAACAGCACCTTGGCGGGCTCGACCAGGATCGACAGCAGCGGGAGCAGGCCCGCGGAGACCAGGAAGTCCACGACGGCGCCCAGGGCGTTCGAGACGGCGGTCATGATCGGGCCGAACCCGAAGAAGCCGACGATCGCGAGCAGCATGCCGAGGATGCCGGCCGAGAAGTTGTTGACGAGCATCTCGAAGCCCGCCTTGATCTTGCCTTCCCAGATGCGGTCCATCCACTTGGTCAGCAGCGCCGCCAGCGGGCCCATGACCATGGCGCCGAGGAACATCGGGATCGTCGTGCCGACGATGACACCGACGGTCGCGATGGCGGCGACCACACCACCGCGCTCGCCGTAGACCATGCGGCCACCGGTGTTCGCGATGAGGAGCGGGAGAAGGTAGGTGATCATCGGGCCCACGAGGCCGACGAACACGGGGATGACGTTGCCGTCCTTCGTCTGCGAGAGCGCGGTCATGGCGTGAGCCCAGTTGATCTGGCTCGCGTCACCGAAGCCGCCGAGGATGTCGGCGACCGGGTGCCAGAAGCCGAGCCAGCCGGTGGCGATGAACAGTGCCGTGATGAAGCCCCACGCGATGAAGGCCGCGATGTTCGGCATGATCATGCCGGAGAGGAAGGTACCGAATCGCTGCACGGCGATCTGGGCCTTCTTACCTCCCGACAGCGCGGGCGACGTTGCCGTCGTTGTCATGTTTCTTTCCTTTTCTAGGAAGCGGCGGCCCGGGCGGCCGCACGCGCCGTTGCCGCGTCATTCGCGGCAAGTGCTGCCTCGGCGACGCGTCGGGCGTCGTCGAGCGAGTGGGAGAGCAGGCTCTGACGCACGTCGGCGAGCGCTGTGGGAGCCATGGACAGGGACGTCGCGCCGAGGCCGACGAGCACGACCGCCAGCAGCGGGTCGGCGGCGGCCTCGCCGCAGATGCCGACCGGCTTGCCGAGGGCTGCGCCCGCGGCGCCGACCGACTGGATGAGGCGGAGCACCGCAGGGTGCCAGGGGTCCTGGAACGACGCGACCGAGCCGAGGAGCCGGTCCGCGGCAAGGGTGTACTGGGTGAGGTCGTTGGTGCCGATCGAGGCGAAGTCGGCCTGCGCGAGCACCCTGTCGGCGAGGAGGGCCGCCGACGGCACCTCGACCATGACTCCCGCGGTCTTCACGTCGTACTCGCGGGCGAGGGCGACGAAGTATTCGGTCTCCTCGACGGTCGCGACCATCGGCGCCATGACCCACAGATCCGCGGCCTCGCCGTCGGCGGCCGCCGCGGCGTTGGCCTCCGCGAGGGCGGTGAGCTGCTCGCGCAGGATGTCCTCGCTGGCCCGGAGGGCGCGCAGGCCCCGCAGGCCCAGCGCCGGGTTCTCCTCGTGGGCGTCGTTGAGGAACGGCAGCGGCTTGTCGGCACCGGCGTCGAGCACACGCACGACGACCTTCTTGCCGGCGAACGCGCGGAAGAGCTTTTCGTACGAGGTGCGCTGCTGGGCGACCGTGGGGGCGGTGTTCGAGCTCAGGAAGAGGAACTCGGTGCGGAACAGCCCCACGCCTTCCGCCCCGAGGGCCACGGCCTCAGCGGCGCCGTCCGGGCTGCCGAGGTTGGCGAGCAGCGGCACAGCGGTGCCGTCGGCGAGCGCACCCGGGGTGAGCGGCGCGGATGCCGCGGCCGACCGCGCGTCCGCGCGGCGCTGAGCCGCCGCACGCTCGTCCTCCGAGGGCGACACGGTGATCACGCCCGCAGCGGCGTCGACGATCACGGTGTCGCCGTCGGCGAGGTCGAGGGCGCCGGCGGTGCCGACGACGGCGACGATGCCCTTCTCGCGGGCGAGGATCGCGGTGTGGGAGGTCGGGCCGCCCTCGCTCGTGACGAGCGCGAGCACCTGGTCGAGGTCGAGGAGCGCGGTGTCGGCTGGGGCGAGGTCGGTGGCCACGAGCACGTAGGGGTGGCCGGGCTCGGGCACCCCGGGGGCGGCGACGCCTCGGAGTCGCGCGATGACGCGCTGGGCTACGTCGTCGAGATCGGCGGCGCGCTCGCCGAGGTAGCCGCCGACCGCGGTGAGCTGGTCGCGGAAGGAGGCGAACGCGTCGTAGACGGCGAACTCCGCGGTCTTGCCGGCGGTGATGCGTGTGGCGACCTCGGCCTCGAGCGTGGGGTCCTCGGCCATCATGGCCTGTGCCTCGAGCACGTCGCGGGCCGAGCCGCCCGCCTGGGCGCCGCGCGCCTCGAGCTCGCGGGCGACGACGCCGATGGCCTCCTGCACCCGCGCGGTCTCGGCATCGGGGCCGAGCGTCGAGGGGGCGTCGGCGGGAGCGGGGAGGGGCGCCGCCATACGGGCGACGGGGCCCTGGGCGACGCCCAGGCCGATGCCGACTCCGCGGAGGGTTGTCGTGGTGCTCATGTCTGCGCTCCGTCCGGTCAGGCCGCGTCGTGGTCGGTCGTGAGGAGGTCGGCGAGGTCGTCGAGCACGTTCTCCGCGCCCTCGCCGTCGGCGGTGAGCGTGACGTAGTCGCCCTGCTCGATGCCGAGCGCGATCACCCCGAGGATGCTCGCGGCGTTGACCGGCGCACCGGCGTCCTTCGCGATCGTGACGGGGAGCCCCGCGTCCTTCGCCGCCTGGGCGAAGAGCTTCGCGGGGCGGGCGTGCAGACCGTGGGCGGATCCGATGCGCACGGTGCGGGTGGCGACTGTCATAGTGCTTCTCTCGTTGCGGCCGTCCGCGCACGGCGCGAGGCCGGGTGCGACGGACGGATGGTGCGGTCTCGGAGCGGGGAGCGGCATCCGTTCCGGCACGAGCGACGTGACGGTTCGAGTGCGTCTCCACGGTTCGGTGCGTGCCCTCGCGTCGTGCGCTGCGTGACGCAGCTGCTGTGCTTCGCCTGTGCCGGTCGTACCGGCGGCGCACGTCGCCAGGATCCTCATCGATCCGCCTCCTGGGTCTATCTTGAGAATTCCCCGAGAGCGCGGGCAACCAGACCTGTTTCCGCCCCCCGCGGAAACGTCGCGGTCGCGTGATGGAATAGGGGAATCGGCGTATCGGAGGGATCACGTGACGCGTGCCAAGCAGGACCGGCTTCTCGGCCTGCTCCTTCGCGACGGCGGATGGGTGACGGCGGCGACCCTCGCCGATCAGCTGGGCGTGACGGCCCGGTCGGTGCGCTCCTATGTCACGAGCGTGAACGGTCGTGTCTCCGGCGGCCAGGCTGTCGAGTCGGGGCCGCAGGGCTACCGCGCCGGCGTCGAGGCGGGCGCCGCCCTGCAGACCTCTCCCGGTGACGGCGGGTCGCCCCGGGATCGCCTCCACACCCTCGTGACGAGGCTGCTCGACGCCCCCGACGGCCTCGACGTGTACGCCGTCGCCGACGAGATGTTCGTGAGCGCCGCGACGGTCGAGTCCGATCTCGCGCGGGTGCGCAGCCTGCTGGGTGGCACCGAGCTCATCCTCGACCGCCAGGGCGCACAGGTGCGCCTGCGCGGCACCGAGATGGCGCAGCGGCGGCTGCTCAGCCGGCTCGTCCATGACGAGATGGATGCCGGTGCCTACGACACCGCGGCGCTCCGGCGTGCGCTCGGCGAGCAGTCCGCGGTGCTCCCGTCGCTCGCGCCGTTCAAGGCGGCGCTCGTGGCACAGCTGGTCGATTTCGGCTATTACGTCAACGAGTACGGGATGAGCGACGTGCTCACCCACGTCGCGATCGCGGCCGACCGCGTCGCACGCCAGCGCGGCCTCGACGCGGAGGGGCTCCCCGAGCCGGTCGCGGCGCAGCTGCGGGTCGCGAACGCGATCGAGACGCTCGCCCGAGAGCATCTCGGCGTCGACCTCGGGCCGGCCGACAGCCGCCACCTCGCCTCCGTCGTGCTCACGCGGGTCGTCGCGCCGGGCATCGCCGACGAGACGCGGGCGCCCCTCGACCCCGAGGTGGAGGGAGCCGTGCGGGAGGCGGTCGGGGCCGCGGCATCCGAGTTCCTGGTGGAGATCCACGACGAGGACTTCGTGTTGCGGCTCGCCCTCCATGTGCAGAACCTGCGGCTGCGGGCGCGGGACAAGGCGTGGTCGCGCAACCCGCTGACCCGATCGTTGAAGTCGACCTATCCGATGATCTTCGAGGTCGCGGTCTTCATCGCCAGTGAGCTGTCGCAGCGACTGAACATCCCGCTGCACGACGACGAGATCGCCTACATCGCGATGCACGTGGGCGGCCAGCTCGAGCGCAGCCGCCGATCGGACGAACGGCTCACCGCGACGATCATCTGCCCGGGGTACTACGAGCTGCACGAGCTGCTGCGCTCGAGCGTCGCCCGCTCGCTCGGCCAGTCGATCGAGGTCGTGCGGGTCGAGACGCGCGTCGACCCCGACTGGGCCGACATCGACACCGACCTCGTGCTCACGACGATCGACGCGCCCCCGGGGGCGCCGGTGCAGCCCGAGCGCGTCGTGCGCATCCAGCCCTTCCTCACGCCTGCCGACGTCGACCGCATCCAGGTCGTCGCGGTGCGAGCGCGACGCACGCGTCGCCTCGCGAAGCTGCGCATCGAGCTCGAGAGCTACTTCCGCCCCGACGCGTTCGTGCACGGCATCGATCCGACGCTCGGCGAGGAGGGCACCATCCGCCTCCTCGGCGGGCTGCTGCGGGACGCCGGCGTCATCGACGACGCCTACCTCGAGCGCGCGGTCGCGCGCGAGGGGATGTCGTCGACCGCCTTCACCGACGCGCTCGCGGTGCCGCACGCGATCGGGATGACCGCGGCCCACACGGCGATCGCCGTCGGCATCGCCGACCCGTCGATCCCGTGGGGCGACGCCCGCGTGCAGGTGGTGGCGCTCGTCGCCTTCTCGGAGAACGACCGTGCGGCGTTCCAGACGGTCTTCGAGCAGTTCGTCGAGGTGTTCAACGAGCGCGAATCGGCGCAACGCATCGTGCGCCGCGCGACGAGTCTGCCGTCGTTCCTCGACGAGCTCGTCGCCGTCATCGACGGCTGATCCGCCGATCCCGCGTCAGGCCCGGATGAGCCTCTCGTCGAGCCCGCGCCGCACCGCGGGCCACTCGTGCGCGAGGATCGAGTAGACCACGGTGTCCCGCAGTGAGCCGTCGGGCATGATGCGGTGGCTGCGCAGCACGCCGTCGAGCTTCGCGCCGAGCCGCTCGATGGCGGCCCGTGACTGCCGATTGTGCCAGTGGGTGCGCAGCTCGACCGCGACGGCATCGCAGGTCTCGAAGGCGTGGGCGAGCAGCAGGCGCTTCGCGGCCGTGTTCACGGCGCTGCGCTGGGCGGAGAGTCCGAGCCAGGTGTGTCCGATCTCGACTCGACGGTTCTCCTGGTCGATGTTGCAGAACGTCGTTTCGCCGACGACCTCGCCGTCGCTCTCGCGCACGACGACCCACGGATTCATGCCGCCGGCGGCATGAAGGCCCTCGCGCATCGCGATGTCGGCATCGACGGCGGCGTCGCTCGTCGGCACGCTCGTGTACCAGGCGTGGTCGAGACCGGATGCCGCGGCGCGGAGCCGCGCTGCATGTGCGGCCGTCAGCGGCTCCAGGCGGACCCAGTCGTTGGCGAGGACGAGCGGTGCGGCGAACTCCATGCCCCGAGCCTAGGGGCGCCGGGCGGCGGGACGTGTGGGTCAGCTCCGATCGGACAGCAGACGGCGGGCCCCGTCCCGCAGTCGTTCGAGCCGCGCGTCGGCGTCGGAGGCGCTGTCGCCGCGCACGTCGAGGTAGAGCTTGAGCTTCGGCTCGGTGCCCGACGGGCGCACGATCAGTCGGGTCTCTCCCTCGAGCCAGTAGCGCAGCACGTCGCCGGGGGGGAGGTCTCCGTGACCCGTCGCGAGGTCGTCGACACGCTCGACGGCGAACCCGCCGACCTCGGTCGGGGGAGCCTCTCGCAGCGACCCCATGAGGCGGGGGATCACGGCGAGGTCGTCGACCCGCACCGAGACCTGACCGCTCGCGACGTGGCCGACCTCCTCGGCGAGCTCGGCGAGCAGGTCGGAGAGGGTGGCGCCGCGTTCGCGGGCCTCTGCAACCAGGCCGAGGATCGCCACGGCGGCCGAGATGCCGTCCTTGTCTCGCACCGTCTCGGGGTTCACGAGATAGCCGAGGGCCTCCTCGAACCCGTAGACGATGCCGGGCGCGCGGGAGATCCACTTGAACCCGGTGAGGGTCGCGTGGAAGCCGAGGCCATGGCGCTCCGCGATCGTCGAGAGCGCCGGCGACGACACCAGTGAGCACGCCAGTGACGCACCCGCGACCGGGTGGGCGGCGGCGAGCCGTGCGGCGCGCAGCCCCAGCAGCAGACCCGTCTCGTTGCCGGTCAGGCGGCGCCAGCCGCCGGGGGCGGCGGCATCCGGGATCGCGACCGCGAGCCTGTCGGCGTCGGGGTCGTTCGCGATGACGAGCTCCGCGCCGGCGGTGCGCGCCGTCGCGAAGGCGAGGTCCATCGCTCCCGGCTCCTCGGGGTTGGGGAACGCCACCGTCGGGAAGGCGCCGTCGGGGTGGAGCTGCTCGTCGACCGTGACCGGCAGCGGGTAGCCGGCCGTGCGCAGGATCGCGGCTGTCGTCTCCCAGCCGACTCCGTGCAGTGCCGTGTAGACCCACCGCAGGCCGGCGGCGCCGGCGGGGGCGGGCGCGACGGCCGCCGTGGCGGCGACGTAGGCGGCCACGACCGCCTCGTCGGCGATCTCGTAGTCCTGGGAGCGGGGCAGCGCGTCGACGCGCTCGTCATCGGCGACCCGGGTGATCTGCGCCGCGATCTCGGCGTCGCTCGGCGGCACGATCTGCGCGCCGTCGTCGGCGCCGCCGAGGTAGACCTTGTAGCCGTTGTCGTTCGGCGGATTGTGGCTGGCCGTCACCATCACGCCGGCGTCGGCGCCGAGGTGGCGCACGGCGAAGGCGAGCACGGGGGTCGGCAGCAGGCGGGGGAGGAGGATCGCGTGCAGACCCTGACCGGCGATGAGCTCGGCCGAGTCGCGGGCGAACACATCGGAGTTGCGCCGACCGTCGTAGCCGATCACGACGGTCGGGGTGTGGCCGGGCCGGGCCGAGGCCGCGAGGTACCGCGCGAGGCCGGTTGCGGCCTGCGCGACGAGCACCCGGTTCATGCGCTGCGGGCCCGCGCCGAGCTCTCCGCGCAGCCCTGCGGTGCCGAAGGCGAGGCGTCCCGAGAACCGCTCGCGCAGGGCGAGCACAGAGGCGTGATCGGATGCCGCGGCCCCCGCGATGAGCGCATCGAGCTCGGCGGCGGTGAGGGGGTCCGGATCCTGCGCGACCCAGGCGCGGGCGCGGACGAGAAGGTCGTCGTCGCTCACATCGCCTCGATCACACGGGCCAGGAGCGCGGAGATGACCGGCTCGGCGAGCTGGCCCGCCTCGATGACCTCGGCGTGGCTGAGCGGGCTGGTCTGGATGCCCGCGGCGAGGTTGGTGATGAGAGACATCCCGAGGATCTCCATGCCAGCCTGGCGGGCCGCGATCGCCTCGAGGGCTGTCGACATGCCGACGATGTGGCCGCCGATCGCCTTGGCCATCTGCACCTCGGCGGGCGTCTCGTACTGCGGCCCGCGGAACTGGCAGTAGACGCCCTCGTCGAGGGTCGGGTCGATCGTGCGGGCGAGATCGCGCAGGCGTCGCGAGTAGAGGTCGGTGAGATCGATGAACGTCGCGCCCTCGAGCGGCGAGGCCGCCGTGAGGTTGATGTGGTCGCTGACGAGCACCGGCTGCCCGGGAGTCCAGGCCTCTCGGATCCCGCCGGCGCCGTTGGTGAGCACCATGATGCGGGCTCCGGTGGCGGCAGCGGTGCGTACGCTGTGCACGACGCGGCGGGTGCCGTGCCCCTCGTAGAAGTGCGTGCGCGCGCCGATGACGAGCACGCGCTTTCCGGTCGGGGTCAGGATGCTGCGCAGCGTGCCGACGTGACCCTCGAGCGCGGGCTTGCTGAAGCCTGTCACCTCGGTGGCGGGGATCGTCGCGACCGTCTCACCGAGGAGGTCGGCGGCCTTGCCCCATCCGCTCCCGAGCGTCACCGCGATGTCGTGCGTTGCGACGCCGCTGAGGCGGGCGATGTCGGCGGCGGCGGTGGCGGCGACCTCGAACGGGTCGGCGGCGGGGTCATCGAGGGGGTGGGCGGTGTGCGTCATCCCCTCACTCTAGGAACACCGCTCGGACGGGGCCAGTCGGTCCCGGTTCGCTGCGCGCGACGAGACGCACCAGAATGGAGGCATGTCGACGAGCTTCGATAACGCCCAGCGGGTCGCGATCATCGGAGGCGGACCCGGCGGCTACGAGGCGGCCCTGGCCGCCGCCCAACTCGGGGCCGAGGTGACCCTCGTCGAGCGTGCGGGCGTCGGCGGCTCGGCCGTCATCACCGACGTGGTGCCGTCGAAGAGCCTGATCGCCACGGCCGATGCCGCCGTCGCCATCGCGGGTGCGAGCGACCTGGGCGTGCAGCTGTTCGCGCGCGACGCCAAGGGCACGCCGCTCACCCCCGAGATCGCCATCAACCTGGCCGCGGTCAACAAGCGGCTGCTCGCTCTCGCCCGCCAGCAGTCCGACGACATGCGCTCGTCGCTGGTCGAGGCGGGCGTGCGCATCATCTCCGGCCACGGCCGGCTCGACGGCCCGGGAGCCGTCGTCGTCTCGACCGGGCCGCAGGGCACCGCCTTCGACCGGGTCGAGGCCGACACCCTCGTCGTCTCGGTGGGCGCCTCGCCCCGGCAGCTGCCGCACGCCAAGCCCGACGGCGAGCGCATCCTCACGTGGACACAGCTCTACGACATGGCGACCCTTCCCGAGCACCTCATCGTGGTCGGGTCGGGTGTCACGGGCGCCGAGTTCGCCTCCGCCTACATGAACCTCGGGGCGAAGGTCACCCTCGTCTCGAGCCGCGACCAGGTGCTCCCGGGTGAGGACCCCGACGCGGCCGCCGTGCTCGAGAAGGTCTTCCGCCGCGGGGGGATGACCCTCCTCGCCAAGGCGCGCGCCGACCGTGTGGAACGCACCGACGACGGCGTGCGCGTGCTCCTCGCCGACGGCCGCGAGATCGTCGGCAGCCATTGCCTCATGGCGGTCGGTTCGATCCCCAACACCCACGACATCGGTCTCGCCGAGGCGGGCGTCGAGCTGACCGACTCCGGTCACATCCGGGTGAACCGGGTCTCGCGCACATCGGTGCCGAACATCTACGCGGCCGGAGACTGCACGACGCTCATGCCGCTCGCGTCGGTCGCGTCGATGCAGGGTCGCACCGCGGTCTTCCACGCGCTCGGCGACGTCGTCATCCCGCTCGAGTCCCGCCGCATCACCGCGAACATCTTCACCGCGCCCGAGATCGCGACGATCGGCTGGCAGGAGAAGGACATCGCCGCCGGTCTCATCAACGGCGTCGTGCACAAGCTTCCGCTCGCGGCCAACGCCCGCGCCAAGATGATGGGCATCAAGGACGGCTTCGTGAAGGTGATCGCCCGCGAGGGCAGCGGCACGGTCATCGGCGGCGTGATCGTCGGTCCCCGCGCCTCCGACCTCATCTACCCGCTCGCGATCGCCGTCGAGCGCCGCCTCACCGTCGACCAGATGTCGCGCGTGTTCGCGGTGTTCCCCTCGCTGACCGGCTCCATACAGGACGCCGTGCGCGCGATGCACGGCGTCGAGCGCTCCAGCGGCGACGAGAACTGACGAACGACGAGGCCGCGGCATCCTGATCGGCTGATCGGATGCCGCGGCCTCGCCGTGTGCGTCAGGAGATCGTGAGCAGCTGGTGGCCGGCCGACACGGTCGTGCCGGGATCGGCGTTGATCGCGCCGATGACACCGTCCTTGTGGGCCTGGATGGGCTGCTCCATCTTCATGGCCTCGAGAACCACGACGAGGTCGCCCTTGACGACCTGCTGACCCTCTTCGACGGCGATCTTCACGACCGTCGCCTGCATCGGCGACTTGACCGCGTCGCCCGAGGCGCCCGCGGTGGCGGACGTCTGGTGCGAGCGGCGCGACGAGGGCACGGCGGCGGGGCGGCCGACCTGGGCCGGGGAGCCGGCGATGCGATCGGGCAGACTCACCTCGAGTCGCTTGCCGCCGACCTCGACGACGACGGTGTGTCGCGTCTCGGCGGGCGCGGGGTCGGCGAGCTCGCCGTCCCACGGGGCGATGTCGTTGTCGAACTCGGTCTCGATCCAGCGCGTGAACACGCCGAACTCGCCGTTCTCGGCGGTGAAGGCGGGGTCGCGCACGACCTTGCGATGGAAGGGGAGCACCGTCGGGAGCCCCGCGACCTCGAACTCGTCGAGGGCGCGGCGGGCGCGCTCGAGCGCCTCCTGACGGTCGCGACCGGTGACGATGATCTTCGCGAGCAGCGAGTCGAACGCGCCCGAGACGGTGTCGCCGGCGGTGACGCCGGAGTCGAGCCGGGTGCCCGGCCCGCCGAACGTCTTGAACACCTTGATGGGGCCGGGCTGGGGGAGGAAGGCGCGGCCCGGGTCCTCGCCGTTGATGCGGAACTCGAAGGAGTGGCCGACCGGCTCCGGGTCGCCGTAGCCGAGCAGCTCGCCCTCGGCGATGCGGAACTGCTCGCGCACGAGGTCGATGCCGGTCACCTCTTCGGAGACCGGGTGCTCGACCTGCAGGCGGGTGTTCACCTCGAGGAAGGAGATGGTGCCGTCGGCGCCGATGAGGAACTCGCAGGTGCCGGCGCCGATGTAGCCGACCTCCTTCAGGATCGCCTTCGACGCGCTGTAGAGCGTCTCGCGCTGAGCCTCGGTGAGGAACGGCGCCGGGGCCTCCTCGACGAGCTTCTGGTGGCGGCGCTGCAGCGAGCAGTCGCGGGTGGAGACGACGACGACCGTGCCGGCGCCGTCGGCGAGGCACTGGGTCTCGACGTGGCGCGGCTTGTCGAGGTACTTCTCGACGAAGCACTCGCCGCGGCCGAACGCGGCGACGGCCTCTCGGGTGGCGGACTCGAACAGCTCGGCGACCTCGTCGAGCTCGCGGGCGACCTTCAGGCCGCGGCCGCCGCCGCCGTAGGCGGCCTTGATCGCGATCGGAAGACCCACCTGCTCGGCGAACGCGATGACCTCCGACGCGTCGGCGACGGGCCCGGGGGTACCGGGGGCGAGGGGGGCGCCGACCTTCTCGGCGACGTGTCGCGCCGTCACCTTGTCGCCGAGGGCCTCGATGGCGTCGGGCGAGGGGCCGATCCACACGAGGCCGGCGTCGAGGACGGCGCGGGCGAACTCGGCGTTCTCGGCGAGGAAGCCGTAGCCGGGGTGCACGGCGTCGGCGCCGGAGCGCCGGGCGATCGAGAGGATCTTCTCGATGGAGAGGTAGGTCTCGGCGCTCGTGGCGCCGTCGAGGGCGTATGCCTCGTCGGCGAGCCGCACGTGGAGGGCGTCGCGGTCCTGGTCGGCGTAGACCGCCACCGAGGACCTGCCGCTGTCGCGCGCCGCGCGGATGATGCGGACGGCGATCTCACCGCGATTGGCAACGAGGACCTTGGCGATTCGAGGCATGAGTGCCAGCCTACCGACGGATTCCCGGCGGAATTTGACCGTCCCTCACAAGAACTCGGCGGAAGCGTGTGCGGATGTCTACGAATCCACCCACAGCGACGTCCAGTCGACTCCCAGCCGACGCACCAGCGAGCGCAGGGTGGGGAGCGACATCCCGACCACCGTCGAGGGGTCGCCGTCGATGTGGGAGATGAAGGCGGCGGCCCGCGCGTCGAGGGTGAACGCACCCGCGACGAGCAGTGGTTCGCCCGTCGCGACGTAGGCCGCGATCTCGTCGTCGTCGACGTCGGCGGCGAAGGTGACGGATGCCGCGGCCACCGCGTGCTCCTCGCGGTGACCGCCGTCGGGGGTCAGCCGGAACACGCTGTGACCGGAGTGCAGCACCCCGGTGCGGCCGCGCATCTGCTCCCATCGGGCCGTCGCCGCCTCGGCGGTGTAGGGCTTCCCGAGGATCTCGTCACCGAGCGCGAACATCGAGTCGCCGCCGATGACGATGCCGTCGAACGCGGGGTCGTCGGCGCGCACGGCGGCCGCGACATCCGCCGCCTTCCGTCGGGCCAGCAGCAGCACGTGCTCGTCGGGGGAGAGCGTGCGCCCCTCGGATGCCTCGACCGCCGCGACGACCGCTTCCTCGTCGACCTGCGGGGCGCGGGTCTCGGGGTCGATGCCGGTCTGGTGCAGCAGCATGAGGCGGGCGGGAGAGGTGGAGGCGAGCACGACGCGCATGCGCACCACGGTAGCCCGCGGCATCCGCCGCGCGGAGCGCCCCGGTGTGGGAGGCTCGGGGGATGACTTCTGCGGGCGACCTGATCGATCTCGACATCACCGGCGTCGCGCACGGCGGCGTGTTCGTCGGCCGGGTCGGGGGCGACGGGCGCGTCGTGTTCGTGACCGACACCCTCCCCGGCGAGCGTGTGCGGGTGCGGGTGACCGAGGCGGGGGACAAGTCGTTCTGGCGCGCGGAGCCGGTGGAGATCCTGGATGCCTCGCCCGACCGTGTGCCCCACGTGTGGGCCGAGGCGGGGCTCGACGTGCCGGCCGACTGTCGCCCAGGCGGCGCCGACTTCGGTCACATCGCGCTGCCGCGGCAGCTCGAGCTCAAGAAGCAGGTCGTCACCGACGCGCTGAGCCGCGTCGGACGCCTCGACCTTCCGGTCACGATCGAGGCCCCCGCGCCCGTCGACGGCCTCGCGCCGGAGCCCGCGGACCGCGGCGGCTGGCGCACCCGCGTGAGCCTGCACGTCGACGAATCGGGGACGGTCGGGCCGATGGCCTCGCGCAGCCACCGCGTCGTGCGCACCGAGACGCTGCCCCTGGCCACGGCGGCGATCGAGCGCGCCGCGGCGCGCCTCATCGGGGAGCGCCCCGGGCGCATCGACCTGGTCCAGCCCGCCGACGGACGTGTGCGTGTGATCAACCGGCCGGCCCTCGCCCGCGGCCAGCGCCGGCCCGTGAACCCGAAGGACCCGGCGTTCGAGCCGGTCGTCGAACGGGTCGGGGAGCGTGCGTTCCGGGTGGATGCGGGTGGCTTCTGGCAGGTGCACCGCCTCGCCGCCGCGACCCTCACCGCTGCGGTCGCCGCTGAGCTCGGCGTCGTCGGTGTCGACTCCGAGGGGCGCCACCTCGACTTGTACGGCGGGGTGGGACTGTTCGCCGCGACGATCGCCGAACTCGGCGGCGAGGCGACTCAGGTGGTCTCGGTCGAGGCCGATGAGCGCGCGACCGAGCACGCCGGCGAGAACCTGTCGGAGTGGGTGGGTGCTCGCGCCGAGACGGGTCGCGTCGACCGATGGCTCGCCGCGCTCGCCGCGGGAGCCTCCGTGCGCGACCGCGACCGGCTCTCCCGCGGAGTCGTGGTGCTCGACCCGCCGCGCGCGGGCGCCGGCCGTGACGTCGTGCGGGCTCTCGTCGCGCTCGCGCCCGCTGCGGTGACCTACGTCGCCTGCGACCCTGCCGCCCTCGCCCGCGACCTGGCGTTCTTCCGCGAGGCCGGCTACGAGACCTCCAGCGTGCGGGCGATCGACCTGTTCCCGCACTCGCATCACATCGAGGCCGTGGCGACCCTGACTCCGGTCGCGCCCCGCGGATAGCATGAGCGCATGATCCGCGTCGCCACCATCGACGACCACGAGTCGGTGCGACTCGGCGTCGAGGCGGCGTGCTCGCGGGACGCGATGATCGACGTCGTGTTCTCGGGCAGCGGTGTGCGCGACTACCGGCGGTGGCTGCGCGACTCCGGTGCCGACCCGGTGCAGGTCGCGCTCCTGGACATCACCCTCGGCGACGGCACGACGGTGAGCGAGAACATCCAGTCGCTGCAGTCCGACGGCTCCGAGGTGGTCATCTACAGCGTCGCCGACCGGCTCGTCGCCGTGCGCGAGGCGCTTGCGGCGGGCGCGGCGGGTGTCATCAGCAAGTCGGCGCCGATGGATGACATCGTGGACGCCGTCCGCACGGTCGCCGCCGGGGAGCCGCTGAACAACATCGAGTGGGCGAGCGCGGTCGCCGGCGACAGCGCGTTCGGAGATGCCCAGCTCTCGGCGCGCGAGCGCGAGGCGCTCGCGCTCTACGCCGCCGGACTCCCGCTGAAACTCGTCGCGCAGCGCCTCGGCATCACGTACAACACGGCCAAGGAGAACATCTCCCGCATCCGGGCGAAGTACATCGAGGTCGGCAGGCCCGCCCCGACGAAGATCGACCTCCGTCAGCGAGCGGTCGAGGACGGCGTCATCGACCCCGACGCGGTCGTGTCCGGGGCGCGGTCATGAGCGGCATCCGCTTCGACTCGGGCCCCGTGGTGCTGCCGGCGCCCCACGCGATCGCGCGCGACGGATCCCTCACCCGCGAGCGGGTCGAGATGGTGCTCGGCCGAGCCGTGGCGCTCGCGAGCGTGGTGCTCGGCGCCCAGACGATCGTCGAGGCGATCGCCTGGCAGGCGGTCGATCCGTTCTGGAACACGATCGAGATCCTGCTGATCTTCGTCCCCCTCGCGGTGGCGATCGTCTCGTTCGCGACGGGGTGGCAGAAGGAGCTCGCCGGCACGATCTTCGTGATCGCCTACACGATCGCCCTCGTCCTGTGGCCCGTCGGCGCCTACGGCCACGGATCGCCCGCCACCTCGCACGCCTGGCCCTATGTGCTGGGCAACGTCGCGACCCTCGCCGCCGTCGTCGCGCTCCCGAGGCGGTGGCAGGTCATCGCGACGGTCGGCATCCCTGTCGTCTACGGTGCGATGCGCATGGTCGAGCTCGGCTTCGCGCCGGCGGCCTGGCTGCCGACGGCGCTCGACGTCGCGTTCCTGGTCATCTTCGGCGCGGTGCTGCTCGCGCTCGCCTGGACGTTCCGTTCCACGGCGAGCCGTATCGACGAGCATCGCGAACGCGCGATCGAGGCGTCCGCGCGGGCGGCGGCGATGGCTGCGACCGAGAGTGAGCGTGTGGCCGTCGCCGCTCTGATGCACGACAGCGTCATCGCGGCGCTCATCGCCGCGCAGCGCGCGGGGACCGATCGGGAGCGCGAGCTCGCCGTGCAGATGGCACGTGACGCGCTCAACCGCCTCGCGAACGTCGACGTCACGGCGGGCGAGGGCAGTGACCATCCCCGGTCGGCGTCATCGCTCGCGGACGAGCTGCAGCGCGCGCTCGTCGAGGCGGGGTCGGATGCCGCGGTCCGCCGTCGCATCGCCCCCGACACCCCGGATGTGCCCGGCCGTGCAATGCGGGCGATGGTGCTCGCGGGCACCCAGGCCATCGTCAATGCGATCGCCCACGCCGACGGTGCCGGGCTCGAGGTGACCGTGACGGGAGAGCGTGCGCCCGGCCGGGTGACGGTGACCGTGCGCGACGCCGGGCCCGGCTTCTCGATCGACGAGATCCCGGATGACCGCCTGGGCGTGCGCGGGTCGATCATCGCGCGCGTGGCCGCGTTCGGCGGCGAGACCCGCATCTCCTCGGATGCTTCGGGCACGGTCATCGACCTCATCTGGAAGGCGACGGTCTCCTGATGTCCACGGCCTCCGTCATCCGACTCCTCGCGGTCGCGTTCAGCGTCGCGCTCACGCTCCGCGGCATGTGGATCGGCGCGCCCGTCGACGACGGATGGCTGCTGCTGGGCTGCATGCTCGGGTACCTGGCGGTGGCGTGGCTGTGCATCCTGTGGGGCTGGACCGCGGTGATCACGCGGTCGAGCCAGCCGGAGACGGTGTCGAGTTCGGGCGATCACCTGCCCATCCCGCTGGCGCTGCTCGCCCTCGCGGCGACGGTGGCACTGCCCCCGCTCGTCGCCTACGGCGCGGGCCCCCACACGACGCCGGGGACGCACACCACCTGGTACCTCGGTGCCACCGGCGCGCTCATGGCGACGCTCACCGTGCGCCGGCGCCCCTGGATGGCGTGGACGGGAATCGTCGTGCTCGCGGGGTGGTCGATCTCGTTGCTGGGCCCGGCGACCGCGCTCGGTCTCGGTCTCGTCGGGTCGACGGTCTGGGTGGGCGCCGCGCAGTTCCTGGTGCTCGCACTCGACCGTGCCGCGCTCGACACGGAACGGCTCGGCGAGGTGCAGCGTGTCGCTTCGGCCCAATCGGCCGCGCAGGGCGCGCAGGCCCACGAACGCCGCGTGCAGGTGAACCGTGTGCTTCTGAGCGCCGGCGACGCGCTCGCCCGGGTCATCGATCGCCGGGGCGTCCTCTCCGACGACGAACGGATCGAGGCGCGCGTGGTGGAGGGGCGCCTGCGCGACGAGTTGCGCGGTGCGCGCCTGCTCGATCCCGAAGTCAGGGCGGCGCTCGAGAGCGTGCGCCGACGCGGGGCATCCGTGTCGTTGTCCGACGACGGGGCGATCGACGACATCGGCGAGGAGGAGCTGGGCGAGATCCGGGCCGAGCTGGCCGACACCCTGCGTTCGGCCCGGTCGGACCGTGTGTACGTGCGCACGAGCAGCGATCCTCGTGTCGCCGTCACGGTCGTCGGGCGCGCCGCCCGCACCATCGGCCTCGACGAGGACGACAGTGTCGACCTGTGGCGCGAGATCGAGCGCTCGCCGCGCTGAGCGCTCGGAGTGCTCGCGCAGACCTGCCGCGCACAAAAAGAGAGGGCGAGGGGCGGCGGATGCGCCTGCCCCTCGCCAGCAGACGATTACCCGATATCGTCTGCGAGTGGCTCCCTGACCCCGCAACAGTGTCAGGTCGAGCTCTCGCTGGGAAACCCAGCGATATCAGTATTCGCACCTTCAGCGCGCCTGTATGTAGGTACTTCGGGTGACATCGTTCCGACAGCGTCGGATCAACCGCGGAAGCCGCCCCAGCCGCCCCTGCGGTCGATCGATGTGCGCAGCGCACGGCGGGTGAGCTGCCATCCGCTCGGTCGCCGCGCCGGGGCGGCGACCGCTCCCGCCTGTTCGGCCGCATATGCCTCGGTCACCACCGCGACGATCGCCGCCAGCTCCTCGTCCGTCGGGTTGCCGCGACGCACGTCGATGCGCACGGGCACGGGGGACGCGGCATCCGTCTCGTCGAACAGGCTCACAGGGGGATGTTCCCATGCTTCTTCGGCGGGAGCGACGCACGCTTGCCGCGCAGCGCCCGCAGGGCCTTCGCGATCGACACGCGGGTCTGCGCCGGCTCGATGATGCCGTCGAGCTCGCCGCGCTCGGCGGCGAGGAACGGGGAGGTGACGTTGTAGGTGTACTCGTTGGCGAGGCGGGCGCGCACGGCGGCGACGTCCTCGCCGGCCTCCTCGGCGCGCTTGAGCTCGCCGCGGTAGAGGATGTTCACCGCGCCCTGGCCGCCCATGACCGCGATCTCGGCGGTCGGCCATGCCAGGTTGATGTCGGCGCCGAGCTGCTTGGAGCCCATGACGATGTACGCGCCGCCGTAGGCCTTGCGCAGGATCACCGTCACCAGCGGCACTGTCGCCTCGGCATACGCGTAGAGGAGTTTCGCGCCGCGGCGGATGACGCCGGTCCACTCCTGGTCGGTGCCGGGGAGGTAGCCGGGCACGTCGACGAGCGTCACGATCGGGATCGAGAACGCGTCGCAGAAGCGCACGAAACGCGCCGCCTTCTCGCCTGCGTCGATGTTCAGGGTGCCCGCCATCTGCGACGGCTGGTTGGCGATGATGCCCACCGACCGGCCCTCGACGCGGCCGAACCCGATGAGGATGTTCGGCGCGAACAGCGGCTGCACCTCGAGGAAGTCGCCGTCGTCGACGATGTGCTCGATGACGCCGTGCATGTCGTAGGGCTGGTTGGGGGAGTCGGGGATGACCGTGTTGAGGGTGCGGTCGGAGTCGGTCGTCTCGAAGTCGAACGCCGACTCGTAGTCGGGCACCTCCGACATGTTGTTGTCGGGGAGGAAGGCGAGCAGCGAGCGCGCGTAGTCGATCGCGTCCTCCTCGTCGTCGGCGAGGTAGTGCGCGACGCCCGACCGGGTGTTGTGCGTGTGGGCGCCGCCGAGCTCGTCCATCCCGACGTCCTCGCCGGTGACCGTCTTGATCACGTCGGGGCCGGTGACGAACATCTGGCTGGTCTTGTCGACCATGATCACGAAGTCGGTGAGCGCCGGGCCGTAGACGGCACCGCCCGCAGCCGGGCCCATGATGATCGAGATCTGCGGGATCACGCCCGACGAGGCGGTGTTCAGGCGGAAGATCTCGCCGTACTTGCCGAGCGCGACCACACCCTCCTGGATACGCGCGCCGCCCGAGTCGAGCACGCCGATGATCGGGATGCCGCTGCGCAGCGCCAGCTCCATGACCTTGATGATCTTCTCGCCCGCGACCTCGCCGAGGGAGCCCCCGAAGGTCGAGAAGTCCTGCGAGTAGACGGCGACGGTGCGACCGTGGATCGTGCCGACGCCGGTGACGACGGAATCGCCGTAGGGACGCGACTTCTCCATGCCGAACGCGGTGGTGCGGTGGCGCACGTACTCATCGACCTCGGTGAACGACCCGTGGTCGAGCAGCATCTCGATGCGCTCGCGGGCGGTGAGCTTGCCCTTGGCGTGCTGCTTGGTCTGCGCGACGGTCTCGGCGTCGACGACCGCCTCGCGGTAACGGCGGCGCAGGTCCTCGATCTTGGCAGCGGTGGTCGTGAGGTCGGGGGTGTCGGTCACGGATTCCACCCTATCCACCGGCCCCGTCCGACGCTTGGAGGGTTCGGACAACAGGCGGAGGCATCCGCTGTTCCTCGTCTGAGACATGGCGGCGGATGCCGACGGCCCGGAGCCCGCGCGTAGGGTGGCGGCATGCCCATTCCCACCGCAGGATTCCCCCTCGCCGCCGCGGTCAGCCCGAGGCTCCAGGTCGCCGAGCACACCGACTCCACGAACGCCGACCTCGTGGCCGCCGTCCGCGACGCGCCCCGCGACTGGCCGCACCTGTCGGCGCTGCTGACCACCGACCAGCGTCGGGGGCGGGGTCGCCTCGACCGCACCTGGGTCGCGCCACCCGGCGCCGCGCTCGCCCTGTCCGTCGTCGTCGACGTCGCCGGGCTCCCGATTGCGGCCCGCGGCTGGATCCCGCTCGCCGCCGGCGCCGCGATGACCCGCGCTGTCGCCGCGCAGCTGCGCGGAACCGGCAACTCCGCCGGGCTGAAGTGGCCCAACGACGTGCTCGTGGACGGACTGAAGATCTGCGGCATCCTCGCCGAAGCCGTCGCCGGCTCGCCCTCGACCGTCGTCGTCGGCTCCGGAGTGAACACGCGGATGGCCGCGGTCGACCTGCCCGTGACCACAGCGACCTCGTTCGCCGCCCTCGGGGTCGCCGTCGACGAGGATCGCCTGATCGCCGACTACCTGACGGCTCTCGACGAGCAGCTGGCCGCGCTCGCGGCAGCCGGAGGCGACGCGTCGGCGGCGGGTCTGCGAGGTGAGATCGAGTCGCTGTGCCTGACGCTCGGGCGCGCCGTCACCGTGTCCCTCCCCGACGGTTCCGCGCTCGTGGGCGAGGCTGTGCGCATCGACCCCGACGGACGCCTGGTCGTGCGCGGGGCTGCGGGTGAGACGGCCGTCGCAGCGGGAGACGTCACCCACGTGCGGTGAGGTGGGGCGTCGCTCGCCGTTCCGGTCCCGCGTGGCGCAGCTCGCGCCGTCGGTACCGGCCGCCACAATGAGAGGGTGAGCAACACCTCGGCCTACGGCTACGGCCGGCCGCAGACCCCTGCCCCGGGTGTCGACGCGCCCGAACGGCGCATCGCCCGGATGCGACCGGTGGGTGCCGGACTGTTCTGGTCGGCGCTTCTGCTCATCGCAGTGTGCGGCGCGACCGGCTACTTCCTGTTCGACCCGCCTTTCGGGCTGCCGATCTGGGTGCTCCCCGCCGTGGCCGCGATCGTCATCGTGCTGCTCGTCGTACTGCCGTATCTCGCGTGGTCCGCGCACACCTACACGATCACGACGCGCCGGGTCATCGAGCGCAGCGGTCTGCTCTCACGCACCCACCGCGAGGTCGGTCACACGCGCGGCTATGCGATCACCGTCCGGCGCGGCCTGTGGCAGCGTCTGTGGCGCGCGGGCACGATCGAGCTCGCCTCCGGCACCGAGAAACCTCTCGTGCTGCGCGGCATCCGCGACGTGAACCTCGTGCACGAGGTGCTCGTCGACCAGGTCGAGGTCGGACAGATCCTGGCCCACCGCGACAGTCACACCACCGGCGAGACCCTCTGACGCGCACCCGTCGCGACGCCTGCGGCAGAATGGATCGGTCGAAGGGAGACGCATGACCGTGCGCGTCGGAGTCGTCGGGGGCGGGCAGCTCGCCCGCATGATGATCGCCCCGGCGGTCGAGCTGGGCGTGGAGATCCGCGTGCTCGCGGAGGAGCCGGGCATGTCGGCGGCGCTCGCCGCGACGGCCGTGGGCGACTACCGAGACATCGAGACGGTGCGGGCGTTCGCGAAAGACGTCGACGTGCTCACCTTCGACCACGAGCACGTTCCGCAGGACGTGCTGCGCGCCCTCATCGCCGACGGCGTCGCCGTGCACCCCGGGCCGGACGCCCTGCAGTACGCGCAGGACAAGCTCGCGATGCGCCGCAAGGTCGCCGAGCTCGGCCTCCCTCAGCCCGACTGGGCGGAGGTCGCCGACGCCGAGGCGCTGGGTGCATTCCTCGCCTCCCACGGCAGCCGCGCCGTGGTCAAGACTCCGCGCGGCGGCTACGACGGCAAGGGCGTGCGGGTCGTCGGTGCGGCCACCGACGCCGACGACTGGTTCGCGGCGCTCGCCGAGGATGGCCGCGGCGGTGCGCTGCTCGTCGAGGAGCTCGTCGACTTCGACCGCGAGCTCGCCGCGCAGGTCGCCCGCCGCCCCTCGGGGGAGCTCGTCGCGTATCCGGTCGTGGAGACGGTGCAGCGCGGCGGCGTGTGCGCCGAGGTCGTCGCCCCGGCGGCGGGCCTCGCCCCCGAGGTCGCCGCCGAGGCGACCCGCATCGCGACCGGCGTCGCGCACGGCGTCGGCGTCACCGGGATGCTGGCGGTCGAGCTGTTCGCGACGGCCTCCGGACGCGTGCTGGTCAACGAGTTCGCGATGCGCCCGCACAACAGCGGCCACTGGACGCAGGACGGCGCGGTGACAAGCCAGTTCGAGCAGCACCTGCGTGCCGTGCTCGATCTGCCCCTGGGCGACACCGCCGCGCGCGCGCCCTGGACCGTCATGATCAACGTGCTCGGCGGCCCCGTCGCCGGATCGCTCGACGAGCGCTTCGCTGCGGCGATGGCCGCGCACCCCGACGCGAAGGTGCACGCGTACGGCAAGGCGCCCCGACCCGGGCGGAAGGTCGGCCACGTCAACGTGTCGGGGAGCGATCTCGACGCGGTCCGCGCGGACGCCGCGGCCGCGGCATCCTTCTTCCTCGACTGAGGCGTGCGCCGGGCGCCCGGCGCCCGGATGCCGTGACCGCGCGCCGTTGCGGTGGTGTCCAGCACGAGCGCCCTAGCCTGGACGGGTGACGCGCGCGCTGCATTCCTCCGACGCGCCCCTCGTCGGGGTCGTGATGGGTTCCGACTCCGACTGGCGGGTGATGGCCGACGCCTCCCAGGTGCTGAGCGACTTCGGCGTGCCGCACGAGGTCGAGATCGTCTCCGCCCACCGCACCCCCGACAAGCTGATCGCCTACGGGCGTGAGGCGCGCGGCCGCGGCCTGAAGGCGATCATCGCGGGCGCCGGCGGTGCCGCGCACCTCCCCGGGATGCTCGCCTCCGTCACCGCCCTCCCCGTCATCGGGGTGCCGGTGCCGCTCGCGACCCTCGACGGGCTCGACTCGCTGCTGTCGATCGTGCAGATGCCCGGCGGCATCCCGGTCGCGACCGTCTCGATCGGCGGCGCGAAGAACGCCGGGCTGCTCGCCGTGCGCATCCTCGGCGCCTCCGATCCGCGCCTCGCCGACAGGGTCGAGGCGTACGCGCGCGAGCTGGAGGATCAGGTGGCGCAGAAGAACCGCCGCCTGAAGGACAGCCTGTGACCGTCGCCCCCCGCACCCCCCGGCGGCCGGGCGACGAACGGGGTCTCGTCAACCCCTATCCGATCCGCTACCCCGACAGCACGTCGCCGGCGGTCATGACGCGGCGGGCCTGGTGGCTCGTCGTCGTGAACCTCCTGATCCCGGGCTCGGCACAGGCCGCGGCGGGCAACCGCCGCCTCGCGAAACTCGGCCTCGGTGCGACCCTCGTCATGTGGGTGCTCGCGGTTCTGGCCGTGCTCGTCGCCGTTGTGTGGCGACCGTTCTTCCTCACGGTCGTCACGAACAGTCTCGTGCTGCTGATCATCCAGATCGCCCTCGTCGCGTACGCCGTGCTCTGGATCGTGCTCGCCCTCGACACGCTGCGGCTCGTACGGCTCATCAAGACGCGCCCGTGGGCACGCCTCGCGGTGCCGGCCGCTGTCGTCGCGGTGACGCTCGTCGTCAGCGGCGGCGCGGGGTACGCGGCGGTGCTGGTCGGCTCGGCACGGAATGCGCTCGGGTCGGTGTTCAGCGCGGGCGGCCCCGCCGTCGCGCCGACCGACGGGTACTACAACATCCTCCTGCTGGGCGTCGACAGCGGAGCGGGACGCGATTCGATGCGCCCCGACAGCATCTCCGTGGCATCCGTCAACGCCGACACCGGACAGGTCACGATCACCGGTATCCCGCGCGACATGAAGGACGTGCCGTTCGCGCCGGGGCCGATGCAGACGCTCTTCCCCGACGGCTACAAGGGCAAGAACTGCGGCACCGCCCACTGCGCGATCAACGAGATCTTCACCGAGGTGAACGTGCTCCGCAAGGGCACCGACATCTATCCCGACGCGACCACGTATCAATACAGCCCCGGTATCGAAGCGGTGAAGGATGCCGCGGAGGGCGTCACCGGACTCACGATCCCGTACTACGTCTTCATCGACATGGACGGCTTCGCGGCCCTCATCGACGCGCTCGGCGGCATCGACATCACCGTCACCGAACGACTCCCGAAGGGCTGGGGGCCGACGTACACGAACGAGCCCGCGAGCAAGTGGGCGATCGGGTGGATCGAGCCGGGTGCGCAGCACATGGATGGCGACACGGCGCAGTGGTACGCCCGCTCGCGCTACACGACGAGCGACTGGGACCGGATGCTCCGCCAGCGTCAACTGCAGGAGGCGATCCTCGCGCAGTTCACCCCGGCGAACGTGCTCTCGCGCTTCCAGGATGTCGCCAACGCCGGCACCCACATCATCGAAACGGACATCCCCGACTCGATGATCGGCTATTTCCTCGATCTCGCGATCAAGGCGAAGGGTCAGCCCGTGCAGTCGCTCGAGCTCACGCCCGCCGGTGCGAACATCGACCCCGACAACCCCGACTTCGCGACCATCCGCACGCTCGTCGCGCAGAAGCTGCACCCGTCGACCGCATCGCCGAGCCCGTCCGACTGAGCGCGTGCTCGGGTTCGCCCGGGGCGGGGTGGGTAGTCTCGATGTCATGACGGTGACCCTGCGCGTGGTGCTCGATCAACTGGTCGGAGCGCCCGCGTCGGAATTCACCGCGGTGTCCGCCGAGGTGGCGCGCGCGCTCATCGCGACCGCGCCGCGCGACTGCGAGGTGGCGGCCCTGGTGCCCGCCGGAGACTCCGCCGCCCTCGAGCGCGAGGTGCCCGGTCTCGCCCGCGTCGACGCGGTCGGGATGCCGCGGTCCGCCGCTCTGACGTCCTGGCAGCTCGGCGTCGCGCCGGGTGTCGGCGGCGGGCTCATCCACTCGCCCACTCTCGCGGCGCCGCTCGTGCGTCACGACCGCATCAACGACAACGACCAGACGATCGTGACGCTGTGGGAGATCCCGGACTTCTCGGATGCCGCGTCGAAGACCGCCGCGCTCGCGCACAAGGCGATGCTCAAGCGCGCCGAACGGCACGCCGACGCCGTGATCGTCCCGACCCATGCGATCGCGGAGCGACTGGCGGCGACCACGAAGCTGCGCGGCCGTGTACGCGTGATCGCGGGGGCGGCACCTGAGGGGTTTGCCGTTCCCGGTGACGCGATCGGACGCCGCCGCGCGCTCGTCGTGCCCGACCGCGTGCTCGTGCTCGACGGTGCGGGTGCCGAGGCCGACCTCGACGCCGGATTCGCGGCGGCACTGTGCGGCGCCCCGGATGTGCCGATCGTCGTGCTGGGCGCCGGCGACATGCGCGTCGACCGGGTGAGGGCGCGGGCGGAGCAGGCCGGGGTGCCGAGCGCCCACCTGCGGGTGCTCGCCGGGCTCGACGCGCACGACCGCGCGGCGGTGCTGGATGCGGCGGTCGCCGTCATCGCGCCCTCGCGGGCCTCGGCGTTCCCGTGGCGGGTCCTCGAGGCGTTCGCCGTGGGGGTGCCGGTCATCGCCGCGGACTGCGACGACCATCGGGAGATCATCGTCGACGGGGGAGTGCTCGTCGACCCCGCCGAGCTCGGCGCAGCGCTGCATGACGCGATCGGCGACAGCGCGCGACTGCGGGTGCTGGCCCGCGATCGCGGACGCGGCTTCTCCTGGTCCGACCACGCCGCGCGGGTCTGGGAGCTCCACGCGGAGCTGTGAGGCGCTCGCGTCAGAAGCTGCCGAGATAGCGAACCAGTGCATCCTCGACGCGCGCGGGGGTGAATCCTGATGCCTGGATCGCCGTAAGGTCGAGCACGCTGTTCGCCGGGCGCGGCGCGACGGCCGCTGTGGCGTCTGCGAAGTACTCGGCGGTCGACACCGGGCGCACGCGCTCCGGGTCGTTCCCGGTGAGCCGGAAGACCTCGCGGGCGATGTCGAACCAGGATGCTGCGTCTCCGCCGTTCGTGACGTTGTAGGTGCCGTAGGTGGCGCCCGTCTCGAGAAGGTGGGCAATGGCGTCGGCGATCGTGTCGGTGAAAGTCAGTCGACCGACCTGGTCGTCGACGACCGCGGGGTCGATGCCGCGGCCGGCGAGGGAGGCCATCGTGCGCACGAAGTTGTTGCCGTCGCCGATCACCCAGCTGGTGCGGATGACGTAGTGGCGGGGAACCGTCGCGACGATGGCGTCGCCGGCCGCCTTGCTCTGGCCGTAGACGCCCAGCGGCGCGAACGGATCGGTCTCGGTGTATGCGTTCTGCTTCGTGCCGTCGAAGACGTAATCGCTGGAGACGTGAACGAGCGTGATGCCGTTCGCGGTCGCGATACGGGCGAGAGCGGCGACCGCGGTCGCGTTCGCCTCCCAGGCGGCGACGCGTCCCTCGGGGGTCTCCGCCTTGTCGACCGCGGTGTAGGCGGCTGCGTTGATGATCGTGTCGTAGTCGCGCCACCGGCGGGCCGATGCGAGCTCGTCGGAGGTGAGGTCGAGGTCGTCGCGGGTCGCGAACTCGGCCCAGGCGGCATCCGCGAATCGCTGACGCAGCGCGCGGCCGAGCTGCCCGTTCGCGCCGAGAACGAGGGTCTTGCGGCGCGGGATCGGGGTGACGTCGGCGAGGCGCGGGTGCGCGAGGTCCTTCGGGCTGATCTCCACGTCGGCCAGCGGGATAGGCCAGGCGATCGCGGCGGTCTCGTCGGCGAGGTTCAGGAAAGAGTACGTCGCGCTCGGTGACCAGTGGTCGTTGACGAGGTAGACGTAGGCGGTGTTCGGCTCGAGCGTCTGGTACGAGTTGCCGACACCGCGCGGTACGAAGATGGCGGTGGAGGCGTCGAGCTCCGCGGTCACGACCGCCCCGAACGTCGGCCCCTCGCGCAGGTCCACCCATGCGCCGAAGATGCGTCCGGTCGCGACCGAGACGAACTTGTCCCAGGGCTCCGCGTGGATGCCGCGGGTGGTCCCGACGGCGTCGTTGAAGGAGATGTTGTTCTGCACCGGACCGAAGTCCTCGAGTCCGGCGGCGAGCATCTTCTCGCGCTGCCAGTTCTCCTTGAACCAGCCGCGGTTGTCGCCGTGCACGGGCAGATCGAAGATCACCAGGCCCGGGATCGCGGTCTCACGGCGAGCGAGGGCCTTGCCGACGTCGACCACCGGTCACTGCCCCTTCGTGGCGTAGAACGCCTCGGTGGCGTCCTTGGACGGCGCCCACCAGGCCTCGTTCGCGCGGTACCAATCGATGGTGTTCGCGAGACCCGACTCGAAATCCTGGAACTGCGGCGTCCAGCCGAGCTCGGTGCGCAGCTTCGTCGAATCGATCGCGTAGCGCAGGTCGTGCCCGGCGCGGTCGGTGACGTGGTCGTAGGCGTCGCGGGGCTGCCCCATCGTCTCGAGGATGAGCTCGACGACATCCTTGTTGTTGCGCTCGCCGTCGGCGCCGATGAGGTACGTCTGGCCCAGCTCGCCCTTCTCGAGGATGGTGAGCACCGCCGACGAGTGGTCGTCGGCGTGGATCCAGTCGCGCACGTTCTCGCCCGCGCCGTAGAGCTTGGGGCGGATGCTGCGGATCACGTTCGTGATCTGACGCGGGATGAACTTCTCCACGTGCTGGAACGGCCCGTAGTTGTTCGAGCAGTTCGAGATCGTGGCCCGCACACCGAAAGAGCGCACCCAGGCGCGGACGAGGAGGTCAGAGCCCGCCTTCGTCGACGAGTACGGCGACGACGGGTTATAGGGCGTCGACTCGGTGAAGCGCGCCGGGTCGTCGAGCTCGAGGTCGCCGTAGACCTCGTCGGTCGAGATGTGGTGCAGGCGCGTGTCGTGGCGGCGGGCCGCCTCGAGCAGCGTGTACGTGCCGATGATGTTGGTGTCGAGGAACGGCCGCGGGTCGTTGAGGCTGTTGTCGTTGTGGGACTCGGCCGCGTAGTGCACGACCGCGTCGACGCCCGCGAACAGCTCGTCGACGAGGGCGGCGTCGGCGATGTCGCCCTGCACGAACGACACCCGGTTCTCGGGGAGCCCGTCGAGCGAGGCGCGGTTGCCCGCGTAGGTGAGCTTGTCGAGCACGGTCACGTGGTGGTCGGTGTGGGCCACCACGTGGTGCACGAAATTCGAACCGATGAAACCGGCGCCGCCGGTGACGAGAAGCTTGGCCACGAGAGAACGCTACCGTGCGCGTCCTCGGCGATCCGTCGGCGTTTGGTCAGGCTCGGCCTCATCGGGGAGACTGGAGTCCATGCGTGGAATCATCCTGGCCGGCGGTACCGGCTCGCGGCTGCACCCCATCACCCTCGGTGTCTCGAAGCAGCTCGTCCCGGTGTACGACAAGCCGATGATCTACTACCCGCTCTCGACGCTGATCCTCGCGGGCATCCGCGACATCCTCGTCATCACGACGCCGCACGACGCCGCGCAGTTCGAGCGCCTGCTCGGCGACGGCTCGCAGTTCGGGGTGTCGATCACGTACAAGCAGCAGCCGTCGCCCGACGGGCTCGCGCAGGCGTTCGTGCTCGGTGAAGAGCACATCGGCTCGGAGTCGGCCGCGCTCGTGCTCGGAGACAACATCTTCTACGGCCAGGGCATGGGCACTCGCCTGCGTCAGTACAGTGACCTCGAGGGCGGCGTCGTGTTCGGCTACTGGGTCGACGACCCGACCGCCTACGGCGTGGTGGAATTCGACGCGGCAGGGCGCGCCGTCTCCCTCGAGGAGAAGCCCGCCCACCCGAAGTCGAACTGGGCTGTGCCCGGACTCTACTTCTACGACAACGACGTGGTCGAGATCGCCAAGAACCTCACCCCGTCGCCGCGCGGCGAGCTCGAGATCACCGACGTCAACAAGACCTACCTCGAGCAGGGTCGGCTGCAAGTCGAACTCCTGCCGCGCGGCACCGCCTGGCTCGACACCGGAACGTTCGACTCGCTCAGCGAGGCGACGGACTTCATCCGCACCGTCGAGAAGCGTCAGGGCCTGTCGATCGGATGCCCCGAAGAGGTCGCCTGGCGTCTCGGGTTCCTGAGCGACGACGAGTTGCGTGAGCGCGCCCAGCCCCTCGTGAAGAGCGGATACGGCGCGTACCTGCTCAAGGCTCTCGAGCAGGGGCGCGGGTGATCGCCGACGCGACGAGCGGGCGGGGGACAGCGCCGTTCAGGGATGGTGGGCGACGTCTCATCATTTACGTGATCTGGGATCGGCGAGGTCAGGTGGAGGACTACGTCCTTCACGCACTATCCGGTCTTCGTACGCCCACCACGGACATCCTCGCCGTCGTGAACGGCAAGCTCGCCGAGAACGCGCGCGAGCGACTCGCGCCGCTGGTGAGCGACGTGCTCGTTCGCCGCAACCGTGGCTTCGACATATGGGCGCACAAAGAAGCGCTCGACTACCTGGGCGATGGGGTAGGCGACTACGACGAGATCGTGATGACGAACGACACCTGGTTCGGACCTGTCCGGCCGTACGCGCCCGTATTCGAAGACATGGATCGGCGATCCGTCGACTTCTGGGGGATGACCGACCATGCGCGGGAAGAGCCCAACCCGTTCACTGGTGAGGGGGTGCTCCATTATCATCTTCAGTCGTTCTGGATCGCTGTGCGACCGCCGATGTTCCTGTCGCAAGAGTGGCGGACCTACTGGGCCGAGCTCCCGGAGATGCCCGACTACTTCGACGCGGTCCTGAAGCACGAGGTGGTGTTCACGCACCGATTCGCCGAGCTCGGATTCGTTCACGACGTCGCCTTTCCGTCGGCGTCATACCCGACGGATCACCCCGCGCTGTTCAACGCTGACCTCCTGATCGATGACGGATGTCCTCTCGTCAAGCGGCGTCCGTTCTTCCACTACCCGCCCTTCCTCGACCGGCATGCCGTCATCGGGAGGGAGTTGCTCGATCGGATCGCAGCGGCCGGTTACCCGACCGAGCTGATTCTCGACAATCTGTCGCGCAACGTGTCGCCGCGGATCGTGAACACGAACGCAGGCATGCTCGAGGTCTTCGGGGACCGCGCGAGCGACTATGACGAGACCAATCCGCCGAGGCTAGCGGTGCTCCTGCACGTCTCATCCGTTCCGCACCTCGACCCTTTGCTCGATCTTCTCGTCGCGCTCCCCGTGTGCGCCGACCTGTATGTGAGCGCGGTCGAGGGCGACGTCGCGGATGCCGTCGACGGCATCCTCTCGCGCCGCGACATGTCCGGATTCGGGACGGTGGAGGTGCGCGCGATTCCGAAGAACCCCGGGCGCCACATGGCGGCCTTCTTCGTCGGTCATCGCGACGTCATCGAGAACGGCTCGCACGATCTCCTTCTCCTGCTTCATGCGAAGTCCTCGGTGCGCAAGTCCAGGGCAGTCAGCGCGTACTTCTCGTCCCATCAGATCGACAATCTCATCGGATCGCCCGGGTTCTTCGCGAACCTCCTCGGGCTGTTTCAGCGCGAGCCCGGTCTCGGTGCCGTCTTCCCCCCCACGATCCGTGTCGGGATTCCCGCGACCGGCTCGGCATGGTCGGTGTACCGGGGACGAGTGGCGGACACCCTGAAGTCGGCGGGGGTGAAGGTGCCGCTCGACGGGGCGTCGATCGTCGCTCCTCTCGGCGGGATGCTGCTCGGGCGTCGCGAGGCGGTGCGCACGATGCTGTACCGGACGTGGACCTACGAGGACTACGCCCCCTCCGTCAAGTACACGGGAATCTCGCTCGCGCAGACGCAGGAGCGGATGGTGGTGTACACGATGGGTGAACATGGCTTCCACTGTCGAACAGTGTTGAACTCCGAGCACGCAGCTGTCAGCCATACGCAAGTCGAGTTCGAACTCGATCAGCTTCTTTCCACGACGCCGGGTTACCCGGTCGATCAGATTTCGTTCTTCCATCGGGCGGGGTGGGCGCCCCACGGAGGAATCGTCGGGATGACGCGCATGTACATCCGGGCGAATCATCCCCGCGTCGCGAGGTTCATCGAGCCGGTCTATTATCGGGCGCGTCGCGTCGTGATTCTGTGCAAGGGGCTCGCCCGTCGAGTACTCCGTCGAGGGGACGAGAACTGATGTCGACGGGTCAGCATGTATCCGAACGCGTGCGCCATGTGCTCTATACGGCCTTTGTTTCGGACGGTAGGTTGTCCGCGGGAGCGTTCTATGCGCTCGCCGCGCTGCGGACCGCGGCTGACGGCGACGTCACGGTCGTCGCGCGCGGGGAGCTGAGCAGCGAGGCGCGGCGTTCGCTCGACGAGGTCGCGGATCTGATTATCACGGTTCCCGTCGCCACGAGCGTGACAGCGGCATGGGCGGTAGGTATACGCCATCTGCCCAGCGATGCATGGTCCGGTCCCGTCGAGCTCGTGGTGACCGACGATTCGTGGTTCGGTCCGGTTGGAGACCTCGCCGGGTTGTTCGCGCGCATGGCGAGTTCGCAGGCCGACCTTTGGGGTCTGACCGAGCACGTCCGACGAAATGGCGGCGCGGCGGGGCGCCTACGGATCAACTGGCTCGTCGTTCGCGACGGAGTCCTGCGCTCATCCGAGTGGGAGCAGTTCTGGCGCGACGGAGTCGATGCGGGATCCGAAGAGGCTCCGGATGTTCCGGTCCGGGTGGTCGAAGAACATCTCAACGCGGCGGGGTTCGGGCGCGATGTCGCGTTCCCCGGCACGGACTTCGATTCGCTGGATCCGGCGCTGTGCAACCCCGATCTGCTCGTCGCGGCTGGATGCCCGATGGTGGACAGGATCTGCTTCGACACCTTCCCTTCCGTGCTCAACGAGAAGGGTGTCGTGCCCCGTAACCTTCTACGTCAGCTGGCGTCGGCGGGATATCCGGCGGATCTGATCCTCCGTTCCCTCGTCAAGACGACTGAACCACGCGTGCTCTACACGAACGCCGCAATGCATGAAGTCCTCCCGTACCTGGAAAGCTCCGACCGGGCTGCGGGGAGGTCGATCAAGGCTCTCGCCGCGCTCCACATCTTCTACCCGGAGATGACCGACGAGATGGTGGATCTCGTCGAGCGACTACCGTGTCCGTACGACCTGGTGATCACGACTCCGGACGAGGCCAAGAGACAGAGCATCCTGGATCGCCTCGCCGCGCGGAGCGTGCGCGCGCTGGAGACCGACGTGCGAGTGCTGGCATCCAACGATGGTCGCGATCAGAGCGCGTTCCTGATCGGCTGCCGGGATCGTCTGACCGACCCGACGTACGATCTCGTCGTCAAGCTCCACTCGAAGAAGACTCCGCAGGACGGGTTCAATGTCGGCCGTCACTTCCGCGAGCAGCAGTTTCTAAACCTGCTTGCGACCGAGGGGTACGCGGCGAACCTCGTCGCGCTCTTCGAGCGCGAGCCGGGTCTCGGCATCGTCTACCCCCCGATGATCCATATCGGTTATCCCACGCTCGGTCGAGGGTGGTGGTCGAACAAACCAGGGTTCGCGACGCTGGCCCGGACCTTGGGTGTGGAGGTTCCGCTCGACGAGATCTCACCGCTCGCGCCGTTCGGCTCGATGTATGTCGCGCGGCCGGCCGCGCTTCGCCGCCTCGTCGATCACCCGTGGTCGTTCGCGGACTTCGGCGGCGCCGAGGCGTACCGCGACGGGGGGCTTGCGCACGTCCTCGAGCGCATGCCCACGTACGTGGCCGCTCAGGACGGCTACTACACACGCACCGTGAGTACGAGAGACTACTTCGCGATCAGCCACACGATGATGGAATACGCGCTCGACGAGGTCGCCGGGCAGATTCCGGGAGGCATGACCGATCGGATCGCGTCCGTCAAGCGCGCCGGATACGTGGGTCACGGGACGCGGCGTGACTTCGTGCGAATGTACCTCGCCGTGCATCCTCGGATCGCTCGTATGATCGGCGTCGCCCTCCCGCTCCTGAGGCGCTCCTCGGCGGGCAGACGGCGCGCTCGTGGACGTTCCTCGTCCGCGGGATCAGAAGGTTAGGATTCGATGATGTCTGACAGTCCGGTGGCGGTCGAGCGTTATAGACGACTTGCCGCTCTCCCGCTCAGCGGTACGACGGCGCGCCGCGGAGCCAGCGTGTGGGGCGTCGTCGCTCCCATCCGTGAGATCTTCCGGTATCGCGAGATGCTGGATCTCCTCGTGAGACGTGACCTGAAAGCGCGCTACAAGGACTCGGTGCTCGGGTTCTTCTGGTCGATGGCGCGACCGCTCATGCAATTGGCCATCTATTTCATCGTCGTAGGACAGTTCCTGCAGGCCGCGAAGGGCATACCCGATTTCGCGGTGTATATTTTTTCCGGTCTGACGGCGATGGGTCTGTTCTCTGAAATTCTGCTCGGCGCGACCGGTTCGATCCTGGGCAACGCGGGCTTGGTGAAGAAGGTGTTTGTGCCGCGCGAGCTCTTCCCGCTCGCCAGCATCGGATCCGCTCTCTTCAACTTCGGCGTGCAGCTGGTCATCCTGCTGCTGGCGACGCTGGTCGTCGGCAAGTTCCCGCTCCACACCCAACTCTGGTACGCGCCGCTTTCCCTCGCCGTGATCGTGGTGTACGGGGCCGCGTTCGGCATCCTCTTCAGCGCATGGAACGTCTATCTGCGCGATGTCCAGTATCTGGTGGAGCTGGGAACGATGATTCTGTTCTGGGCCAGCCCCGTCGTCTACTCGTGGCAGATGGTCGCGTCGCTCATCAAGTCGCCCGTCGTGCTAGAGGTGTACACGAACAACCCTCTGACCCTCGCCGTCATCGGGTTCCAGCATGCGTTCTGGGTCGCCGGTGACGGGTACGCCCAACCGACCGAGCTGTGGCTGCGGCTGACAATCGCGCTCGGGGTGGGTGTCGTCATCCTTTTTGCGAGTCACCGGGTCTTCCTGCGGCTGCAGGGCAATTTTGCGCAGGAGCTATGAACGCTGAAGGGACTGTGAGCCGAATGGCCGCGCCGGAGCGCCCGAACGTCGTCGAGGTGACGAACGTCGACAAGCGATTCACTATCCGCAAGGATTCCTCCCTCAAGGAGCGCGTCGTGACCCTGGGCCGGCAGGGGAGGAAATACCGCCAGGACTTCTGGGCGCTGCGCGACGTGTCGGTTGATATCCAAGCCGGCACCACCATCGGCCTGATCGGGCACAATGGCTCCGGGAAGAGCACGCTTCTCAAGGTCATCGGGGGCATCCTCGATCCTACCGACGGATCCGTGAGGCGACGCGGGCGTCTGGCGGCCCTCCTCGAGCTCGGTGCCGGTTTCCATCCGGACCTCACCGGGCGGGAGAACGTCTTCCTGAACGCTTCCGTCCTGGGGCTGACCCGGGAAGAGACCGCGGCCCAGTTCGACGACATCGTCCGATTCTCGGGCATCGGCGACTTCATCGACACCCAGGTCAAGTTCTACTCGTCGGGTATGTACGTGCGTCTTGCCTTCGCCGTCGCTGTACACACAGACCCCGACATACTTCTCGTCGATGAGGTTCTCGCGGTGGGTGACGAGGCCTTTCAACGAAAATGCCTCGACAAAATCCGAGCGTTCCAGGCCGAGGGTCGCACGATCATCATCGTCAGCCATGCGCTCGGTCAGGTGACCGATCTGTGCGATCGGGTGATCCTGCTCGACCATGGGCAGGTGTTCTTCGACGGCGCCCCGATCACGGCGGTCGCCCACTTCCGCGATCTGCTCGAGCAGCAGCGGCTCGAACAGGAGCCGTCTGATGAGTCGGATGGGCGGGAGGCGGATTTCGTCCGTGATACCGAAGAGGAGCGCGACGGCGCACGGCGCCCGCGCGGGCGTGTCGCCCGTGTGCTCTCCGTGGACGTTCGCGCGGAGGGCAAGGATCCGGGAGATGTCATCGCGTTCGGTGACCAAATGATCATCGATGTGACGGTCGAGTCGGCGTCCCGACTTGAAGGCTGGGCGTGCGCGATCGGCATCGATAACCCGCTAGGTCAGAATGTATTCGGCGTCGCGTCCGACAAGATCGACGTGTCGCTTCCACCGCTGGAAGGCGCCGCCACGATCCGTTTCGAGCTGTCCGATGTGAACTTCGCGGTCGGCAAGTACTTCGTCAACGCCTCGATCATGGACTCGACCGACGCGCATCTCCAAGACCTGATGCAAGCCGCATCCTTCGACGTGGAGGAACGCCAGCGTTCCACCGGGATGATCTGCCTGCCCGCGAGGATCGCGCAGCTCTGAAAAGGCCCGTTCCTTTCGCTGTGATAGCGTTGCGGGGTTGCCCCGTGACGGTCTCATGTCGCGCGTCTGGCGAGCGCCCGTGTCCGCACTACCTGGAGTTTTTATGTCGAAAAAGGCCGTCGTGATCGGAGCCGGCCCTGCCGGACTCACCGCCGCCTACGAGTTCCTCACCCGCGCAGACGAGGGTCCGGAGCCCGTTGTCCCTCAGGTTTTTGAGGGCTCGAGCGACATCGGTGGCATCTCGAAGACGGTGAACTTCAAGGGCAACCGGATCGACATCGGTGGACATCGATTCTTCTCCAAATCCGACACGGTCATGGAGTGGTGGCTCAACATCCTTCCTCCGGAAAAGACCGGCGGCGAGACGTTCACCTTGAAGTATCAGGGTAAATCGCGCCCGTTCGAGGGTGACGCGGACGGCGTCGATCCGGAAACGACCGACGACGTGATGCTGGTGCGCAGCCGCCTCAGCCGGATCTACTACCTCCGCTCCTTCTTCAACTACCCGATCACCCTCGAGTGGTCGACGATGAAGAATCTCGGCCTGTGGCGCCTGACCAAGATCGGCTTCTCCTACATTCGCGCACGCCTGATCCCGTTGAAGGAGGTCTCGCTCGAGGAGTTTTACATCAACCGCTTCGGGCGTGAGCTCTACGACACCTTCTTCAAGTCGTACACGGAGAAGGTGTGGGGTGTGCCGGTCAGCGACATCGAGCCGGACTGGGGAGCCCAGCGGGTGAAAGGCCTGTCGATCTCCAAGACCCTCGCGCATGCCGTGAAGAAAACGTTCAGCCGCAACAAGCCGAAGGACATCGCGCAGAAGGACGTCGAGACCAGCCTCATCGAGTCGTTCCTCTACCCCAAGCTCGGGCCTGGATATCTGTGGGAGAAGGTGGCCGAGCGCGTCGAGGAGAAGGGCGGCTCCATCGCGATGGAGCACTCTGTCGTCGGACTCCACGCGGACGGAAACCGCATCGTGGCCGCCGACGTGCGAGACAACAAGACCGGCGAGCTCTCACGCGTCGAGGGCGACTACTTCATCAGCACGATGCCGGTGAAGGACCTCATCGCCTCGATCCAGGACGTCGATGTTCCGTCGAACGTGAGCGACGTGGCTGCGGCGCTTCCGTATCGCGACTTCATTACGGTTGGTCTCGTCGTGAAGAAGCTTTCCATCCCCGGCGCGGTCGATCGTGACGGTGTGGCCGGTCGTGTACCCGACAACTGGATCTACATCCAGGAGCCCGACGTACTCGTGGGCCGCCTCCAGGTGTTCAACAACTGGAGTCCCTACATGGTCAACGACCCCGACACGGTGTGGGTCGGCATGGAGTACTTCGTGCAAGAGGGGGATCACCTCTGGAACATGGCCGATGACGATCTCATCGCCTTCGGCGTCTCCGAGCTCGCGAAGATCGGAATCATCGATCAGGCGGACTTCCTCGAGGGGACGGTGCTCCGCGTCGAGAAGACCTACCCCGCGTACTTCGGCGCGTACCGCCGGTTCGATGAGGTGCGCTCGTTCGTCGATGGATTCGAGAACCTTTTCCTCGTGGGCCGAAACGGAATGCACCGCTACAACAACCAGGACCACTCGATGTTGACGGCAATCGAAGCCGTCAACAACATCCTCACCGGACGCACGGACAAGTCGAACATCTGGGACGTGAACGTCGAGCAGGAGTACCACGAGGAGAAGTCCGAGTAAGGGCCTTTCTCTTTAGAAACCCCGCGAACGCTCTCCTCGAGAGAGCTCGCGGGGTTTCGGCGTGTTCCAGCTCCATGTCGCAGGTGCCGTGAGGTGGATCGGATGTCGATGCGGTTCCGCGACGGAACGCGGTGTGCGTCCGTGCGTGCTACGGAACGGTCAAGACCCCGCCCTGGAAGCGTTGCGTCACCGTGCTTCCGCTCGTCACGGGTGCGCCGGTGGGGTACCCGAGTGCGCCGTTCTCATAGCCCTGTTGGGCCCAGCGGGTGCGGATGTCGCCGTACGTCTCCCAGGCGCCGGTCG
>MDSZ01081586.1_pt1 | contig 109890 bp, 103 predicted proteins | sample 811201 | NCBI WGS metagenome assembly MDSZ01 (sample SAMN05326647, study PRJNA326480) | marine metagenome | isolation source: seawater | place: Indian Ocean: North | collected 2010
CGAGCCGTACCGCACCATGCTCGGGCACCTGCGTCACGAGGTCGGCCACTACTACCAGAACGTGCTCATCACCGACGACGCCACGTGGGATCGCTGCCGTGAGCTGTTCGGTGACGAGCGCGAGAGCTATCAGGATGCCATCGCCCGCCACTACCGGTTCGGCGCGCCCGACGACTGGAACGAGTCGTATCTTTCCGAGTACGCGACCATGCACCCGTGGGAGGACTTCGCCGAGACCTTCGCCCACTACCTGCACATCACAGGCACCCTGCAGACGGCGGCGGCCATCGGCATCCATCTCGACGCCTCGGTCACTAACCTCCGCGACATCGACGTGATCCCTCGCGAGTCCTACCTCGACCAGCCGGTGCAGCCTCTGCTCAACGACTGGACCTGGATGTCGCAGGCGTTCAATCGCATAAATCGGTCGATGGGACTCGGCGACCTCTACCCGTTCGAGCACCCCGCGGCCGTCAAGCGGAAGTTCGCCTTCGTGCACGAGCTCGTCACCCGATCGCCGCTCACCCTCGACATGCAGATCGCGCTGGCTCGCCCCACCGAGGAGGCATCCGCCTGAGCGGGGGCGCCGTCAGCACTCGGCGCACAGTGCCGCAACCGCGGCCAGAAGGTCCTGTCGCGAGACCGGCTTGATCATCACGCGATCGAGGCCGTGCTCGTCGGCGAAGCCGGTGCGTTCGGCGTCCGGTCGGGCGGTCATCAGTGCGAGGCGCGTGCCGGCGATCTCGGGATCGGCGCGCACCGCCTCGGCGACCTGCAACCCATCCAAGCCCGGCATCATCCAGTCGAGCAGTGCGACGTGCGGTCGGTCGCGACGGATCGCCGCGAGACCCGCCTCGCCGTCGGCGCAGGTCGTGACCTCGTACCCCGCCCTGGTGAGGCGAATCGAGGTGAGGGTGAGGATGTCCTGGTCGTCGTCGACGAGCAGCACTCGGGACATTCCGCATCCGTTCGTCCGGGTCGCGGCCGTGGCCGAGCGCGACATCCGCTTCCTCCGGCGATCATACGCTCGAACGGTGCGACCCCTGGGGTAACCTCAGCCCATGACCCGCCCGAGCCTTGCGCTGATCATGCGCAGGCTCCCTTTCGCGGCGCGCCTGATCACGGTGATCGGCCTCGTGCTGCTCTCGGGCGTTCTCGGGGCCGTCTTCGCCGGCATGCAGAGCGGTCCGGCGGCCACGGCGTGGTGGTGGCCGGCCGCCGGTGTCGCGGTCGCCGCTGTCGTCACCGCCGACCGCCGCAGCCGCTTCTGGGTGCTGCTGGGCATCGCGGCGGTGACCGCCGCGGCATCCGCCAGCGCCGGTCGCGGACCCGCTTTCGTCGTGCTGGGCGCGATCGGCGCGGCGTTCGAGGTGTGGATCGTCGCCACCGCCGTCGCCCCCGGCGACGACGAGCCGCGCCTGTCCACCCTGCTGGACGTCGGGCGATTCCTCGCCGCTGCCGCCGTGGGCGCCCTCGTCGTCGGCGGATGCCTCGGCCTCGGCGCCGCACTGTCGGGTGGCGCATTCGTGCCCACGCTGCTCTCGACCAGCGCCTCCCACATCTCCGCGGTCGTGCTGATCACCCCGTTGGCGCTGCTCAACCGCCTGCGCAAGCGCACCGCGTCGGCCCAGACCGTGGTGCTCCTCAGCCTGGCGCTGCTGGCGGCGGTCGTGGCCGCCTTCTCGCCGCTGAACGCGAACCCGCTCGCCTTCCTGCCCGTGCCGATCCTGGCGTGGGCCGCGTTCAGCGAATCCATGTTCGTGGCCTTCACCCAGTTCGTCGGCACGATCGTCGCCGTGGTCGCGCTCACGGCGATCGGCGGTGGGCCGTTCGCTCATCCGGCCGGCGGGATGAGCACCGGAACGCTGCTGCAGATCTACTCCTTCGCGCTCGCCGCCACGACGCTCGGCATCGGTGCCACCCGAAACGAGCGACGCCTGCTGCAGGACCAGACCGAGGGTCTGCTGCGGCTTCTGCGCGATGCGTTCGAGCGCGCCAACAACGGGTTCGCGATCCTCCAGGAGGTCGAGGGCGGACGCTACGCGGTCATCGAGATCAACGCGGTCGCCTCGACGATCCTCCGCAGTTCGTTCGCGCAGCTGCAGAAGCACGACTGGATCGTCGTGCCGCGTTCTCCGCTGCACCGGCAGCTCGCGTCCCTCGGGGCGGACGAGGCGCGGGTGCTCGACTGGGAGCTCGTCGAATCGGACAGCATCCCGGCGACCGTGTCGATCGAATCGCTCTCGCGCTCGGGCTACGGCCGCGTCTACCTCATCTCCGTCGTCGATCTCCGGCCGCTCCGCGATGCCGAGGCAGCGATCGAGCGGCGACTGCAGCGGGAACGTCAGGTCGTCGACACGCTGCGGGCCCTCAACCGTGAGAAGGACGACTTCGTGGCGAGCGTCAGCCATGAGCTGCGCACCCCGGTCACCTCGATCATCGGCTTCACCGAGGAGCTCGCCGACCTCATCACCGACCCGGTGCAACGCGACTTCGTGCTCATCGTCCACCGCAACGCCGAGCGACTGCTCGACGTCGTCGAGAACATCCTCGCTCTGTCGAAGGAGCGTCGGGCGGCCGAACGCGAGAGCGACAGCGTCGCCGTCGATCTCGAGCAGCTGCTGCGGGAGTGCATCTCAGACCTCACGATCAACCTGCGCGGCCAGAAGGCGACGATCTCCGCCGACCTGACCCCCGGAATCGTCGTGCACGGCCGTCCCGGCGACCTCGCACGCCTCTTCCTGAACCTCCTCACCAACGCGGTGAAGTTCTCGCCACCCGGTGGTCTGGTCGAGGTGTCTGCGCAGCGGTCGTCGGGCCAGGTGACGGTGCAGATCCGCGACCAGGGCCCGGGCATCGATGAGGTCGACCTGCCTCGTGTGTTCGACCGCTTCTACCGCAGCTCGTCGGCGACAGCGGCGGGGGTGTCGGGCACGGGCCTCGGGCTCGCGATCGTGCAGGAGCTGGCCGCCGAACTCGGGGCCACCGTCGCGCTCACCCGTGGCCACGACGACGTCGGCACGGTCGCCACGGTCTCGCTTCCCGCTCTCGACCCGGTGCGCCACGCGGAGCCGGTCGGTCCCACGTCGGCGGAGGGCGCGTGAGCGCCGGCAGTCTGCGAGTCATCCACATCGGCGGACCGACCGTTCTGCTGCAGCTCGGTGGTCTTTCGCTGCTCGTCGACCCCACCTTCGATCCGCCGGGCGAGGTGGGGTCCGCGACCCGCACGCTCACCAAGCTGCGCGGGCCGGCGCTCGAGGCCACCGCGCTCCCGCCGCTCGACGCCGTGCTGCTCTCCCACGACCAGCACGCCGACAATCTGGATGCCGCGGGTCGCGCCGTGCTCGCCACCGCACCGATCGCGCTCACGACCCCGCTGGCCGCTGAGCGACTCGGTCAGCCCGCCCGCGCGCTGGAGCCGTGGGAGTCGGTCACTCTCGTCGGCGAGACGTCCGAGGTCACCGTCACCGCCGTGCCGGCCCGCCACGGCCCGATCGGCAGCGAGCCCGTGATCGGCCCCGTGACCGGTTTCGTGCTCACCGGCGACGGTCTCCCGACGGTCTACGTCAGCGGCGACAACTCCGCGCCGGAGCTCGTCGAGGAGATCGCCGCCCGCGTGCCGCCGGTCGACATCGCCGTGCTCTTCGCCGGAGCCGCGCGAACGCCGTCGGTCGACGGCGCCCTCACCCTCACCGCGACCGACGCGGTCGCCGCCGCCCGAGCCATCGGCGCGCCGGTCGTCGTGCCCGTGCACACCGAGGGGTGGGCGCACTTCAGCGAGAGCACCGACGACCTCGTGCGGGCGTTCGCGGCGGCAGGGCTGGGCACCCTCCTGCGGGTGCCGGAGCGCGGCATCCCGTTCGAGATCTGACCCGCGCTCCGAATCGCCTCAGGCCCCGACGGACTCCCGCGCGCGCAGATCCTTGCGCAAGATCTTCCCCGACGTCGACTTCGGGATCTGGTCGATGAACTCCACCCGCCGCACCTTCTTGTGCGGGGCGACGTGCTCGGCGACGAACGCCTTCACGTCGTCCTCGGTGAGCCCCGAATCGGGCGCCGCGACAACGAACGCCTTCGGGATCTCCTCATGCTCGTCGTCGAGCACACCGATGACCGCGGCATCCATGATCTTCGGATGGCTCAGCAGAAGTGCCTCGAGCTCCGCCGGAGCGATCTGGTAGCCGTGGTACTTGATGAGCTCCTTCGCACGGTCGACGATCGCGTAGTAGCCGTCGCGATGAACGACGGCGACATCGCCGGTGTGCAGGAACCCGTCGGCATCCAAGGTCTCGGCGGTGGCATCGGGACGGCCGAGGTACCCGAGCATCACGTTCGGACCCTTGACCCACAGTTCGCCCCGTGCGGTGAACCCGTCGGCGCCGAACTCGGCGATCTCCTCGCCCGTCTCGGTGTCGACGAGCTTGCAGTCGATATTCGGAAGCGGCACGCCGACGGAGCTGATCGGCACGTCGGTGCGGTCGACGGGCGTGGCGTGCGACACGGGGCTGAGCTCGCTCATGCCGTATCCCTGCAGCATCCTCGCGTGCAGTCGGCGCGCGGCCGCGGCACCCGTCTCGGCGTCGAGGGGTGCGGCGCCCGAGAAGATCGAGTGCACGCTCGAGATGTCGTACTGGTCGACGATCGGATGCTTGGCGAGCGCTACCGCGATGGGCGGCGCGATGAAGATGAACGTGCACCCGTAGGTCTGGATGTTCGAGAGGAACTCGACCAGATCGAACCGCGGCATCGTGACGAGGCTCGCGCGCTGCTTGAGGGCCATGTTCAACAGCACCGTCATGCCGTAGATGTGGAAGAACGGCAGCACCGCGAGCACGCGGTCGTCGTGGCCGAGCTCGATGATCACCCGCGACTGGGCGACGTTCGCGACCAGGTTGCGGTGCGTGAGCATGACGCCCTTGGGCACGCCGGTGGTTCCCGACGAATAGGGGAGTGCTGCGACGTGCGTCGCGGGGTCGAACGTCACCTCCGGCGCGGGCTCGCCGGCCGTCAGCAGATCGCGCAACGACGGATGCCCCGGCGCACCGTCGAGCACGACGAGATGCTCGTCGTCGATGCCCACCGCGGCGGCGGCGGCGCCACCCGAGGGAAGGAGCGGGCTGACGGTGAACAGCCACGTGGCGCCGGCGTCGCGCAGCTGCTTGGCGACCTCGTCGGCCGTGTACAGCGCATTGATCGTGGTGACGGTGGCGCCGGCGCGGAGCGCTCCGTGGAAGACGGTCGCGAATGCCGGGATGTTCGGGCTCAGCAGTCCCACGACCGAACCCACGCCGACCCCGCGCGCCGCGAGCGCACCGGCCACCGCATCGACCTGATCGCGCAACGCGCCGTAGGTCGTCTCGGTGCCCGACGCCGGGTCGATGAGGGCCACACGCTCGAGCTCGTCGTCGGTGAGCGAGGCGAACAGGTAGTCGTAGACGCTGAGATCGGGGATGTCGATCGGGTCGAACGGGCTGTGGAACACGGGCTTCTCCTTCGAAGACGTGCGGTGCGGTGGCGGCGTCGCCGGCGTGTGGTGAGGCCATCATGCCATTCCCGCCGCGGGCTGTGGGACTGAGTTCCCCGAGCGTTGGGACTGCGTTCCCTCTCCGGCGGCGGCATCACTCCGGATGTCGGAACCAGATGCGATCGGGGTCGGTCGCCGATGCGACATCCCAATCGTCGTCGTCCCACGAGAACGCCGCCACGGCGCAGGGCACCATCCCGCCGATCTCGTTCGACGAGAGGCTGCGCGCGAGCATCGCGATACCCGGGTTGTGGGCGACGATCATGACGGATGCCACGCCGAGCCCGACGGCGGCGTCGAGTAGCGTGCGCGGCCCCGCACCGTAGAGCGCCGGCGCGGTGCGCACCGGCGCGCCCAGCGCGGCGCCGAACATGGCCGCGGTCGCCCGGGTGCGGCGGGCGGTGCTCGCAAGGATCAGATCGGGCTGCCAGCCGGCCTCGAGGGTGGCGGCCGCCATCGCCTCCGCCTCGAGCGCCCCGCGGGCCGTCAGCGGTCGATCGTGATCGTCGGGGCCGTCCGCGGCACTCGCGTGCCGCACGAGCAGGAGGGTCGTCATGCCGACACGTAGACCCAGGCCGTGCGGCCGCTCGACAGGCGTGCCGGGACCCGGCGGTACAGCGGCGATTCGTACTCGTCGGCGGCATCGACCTCCGCGGGCGTCAGCGCGTAGGCCAGACCCGTCACCTTGTCGCCGAGAGAGCCGGTCGGGCGTACGACCGGCTGCACCGACACGCGCGCGGATCCGCGTCCGCGAGTGTCGAGCACCTCGAGATAGTCGACCGTGTAGCCGGGGAGGAGATCGGGCTCGCCGTCGGGCGCGCGTCCGAAGACCTCCAGCTGCACCCCCCGCTGCTGCAGCGTGCCGTAGCTGAAGACGATGTCACCGACGGCGGATGCCTCGCCCATGACGTCAGGCTAGTGGCCGACGAGCGCCTGGGCCACGGTGAAGATGCCCAGACCCGCCAGAGCACCCACGATCGTGCCGTTGAGGCGGATGTACTGGAGGTCGCGTCCGACCATCAGCTCGATCTTCTCGGTGGTCTCGGCCGGGTCCCAGCGTTCGACCGTGTCGGTGATGATGGACGCGATGTCATGACGGTAGCGCTCGACGAGGAACACGGCCGCGTCGGTGATGAAGCCGTCGACGCGGCGCTGGAGCGCGTCATCCGTCGCGAGTCGCGCGCCCAGGTCTGCGATCGCGAGGGCCGCGCGCCGCCGCAGACCGCTGTCGGGATCGGCGAGGGCCGCGAGCAGCCCGCGCTTGGCGGTCGCCCATGCCTCACCCGCGAGCTCGCGCACGCGCGGCGAATCAAAGACCGCCGCCTTCGCGCCTTCGAATCGTGCGATCGTGTCGGGATCGTGCTGCAGACGGTCGGCGAGCCGGCCCAGGTATCCGTCGATTGCATGCCGGGCGGGATGCTCGGGGTCGGCGCGCACAGCGGCCACGAACTTCACCGCCTCGGAATACGCCGCGTCGTCGACGAGGCGATGGGCGATGCGTGGCACCCACCCCGGCAGTCGACGCGACAGCAGGCCCTCGAAGCTCTCGCGGTGCTCGGTGAGCCACTCGCCGATGCTGTCGGCCGCGAGGTCGACCGCGGCGTGGTGCGCACCCGTCTGCGTCAGCCGCTCGAGCCAGCCGCCCGTGGGCGCCGCCCACTCGGGGGCGATGAGATGCGTGCGAGCGAGGTCCTCGATGATCTCGCGCACATCGTCGTCGCTGAGCGCGCGAACGATTCCGGCGACCATCGTGGATGCCTCGGCCACCACACGCTCCGCGTGCGCGCTCTCGCGCAGCCACGCGCCCGCGCGCTCGGCGATCCGGGTGCTGGTGAGCTTCGTGCGCACGATCTCGCCCGACAGGAAGTTCGTCTCGACGAACTCGCCCAGCGTGCGGCCGATCTCGTCCTTGCGGGTCGGGATGATCGCCGTGTGGGGGATCGGCAGCCCGAGGGGCCGGCGGAACAGGGCGGTCACCGCGAACCAGTCCGCGAGGGCTCCAACCATTCCGCCCTCGGCCGCCGCGCGCACGTAGGCGAGTGCGGGCACGGTGGCCTGCAGCGGGAACGAGATCGCGAACAGCACCGCCATCGCGAGCAGCGCCGCGAGGGCCACCGCTTTCATGCGCCGCAGCGCCCGCCGCCGCACCTGATCGGCGGGGCTCAGCGCCGCCAGGGGGGTGCGCGGCATCCGTCTCAGCTCTCGAGCGGGCCGAGCCAGGCGCTGGCGGCCGTCGCGTGGGCCGACTCGGGGTCGGACGGGTGGAACTGACCGGCGAGCACGTCGCGGTAGAGCCGCCCGAGCTCGGAACGGGTGAAGTACGACGAGCCGCCCGCGACCAGGATCGCGTCGTCGACGACCGATTTCGCCATGACGACCGCGCGATGCTTCACGCCCGACAGCAGCGTGAACCAGCGCGCCCCGTGCGGGGCGTTCTCATCGACGTCTCGGGCGATCGAGGCGAGCTCGGTCGGCAGGGCGTCGTAGCGCAGCCCCATGTCGGCGATGCGCCAGCGGATGTCGGGATCCTGCGCATAGGTCGTGCCGCTCTTCTTCGACGTGCGGGTCTTCGCGGTCGCCACCGCGAGGTCGAGCGCCCGTCGGGCCAGCCCGGTGTAGACCGAGCCCAGCAGGATCTCGAAGACGCTGAAGATGCCGAACACGATCGGGTCGGGGTTGGGTCCCGGGGCGACCCGGCGCACCACACGGTCGGCGGGGGCGACGGCGCTGTGCAACTCGGTCGTGCGCGACTGGGTGCCGCGCATCCCGACGGTGTCCCAGTCGTCACGGGTGACGACAGCGTCCGAGCGCGGGACGAACGCGTAGACGAGTTGTGGTGCGTCCGCGGACGTGGTGTCGAGACCGTGCAGCCCGAGGTGCGTCCACACGGGGGCGAGCGAGGTGAAGATCTTGGTTCCGGTGAACGCGTAGCCACCGTCAGCCAGCGGCTCGGCGACGGTGTCGCTGCCGAACAGCACGAGATCGTTGCCGGCCTCGCTGATGCCGAACGCGAAGACCTCGCCGCGCACGGCGCCCTCCTGCACGAACCGCAGGTCGTCGATGCCGCGGTCGGCGAGCACCTTCGCCACACCCGTCCAGACGAGGTGCATGTTGATCGCGAGGGCCGTGGCGGGCGCGGCCGTCGCGAGCCGCTGCTGCAGCAGGGATGCCTCGGCGAGCCCCAGCCCGCCGCCGCCGAGCTCGCTCGGCACGAGGATCGACAGGTAGCCGGCCGCCGCCAGCTCGTCGAGGTCCTCCTGAGGGAACACGTTGTCGTGATCGACCTGCGCGGCGCGCCCGCGGATGCGCTCGATCAGGTCGTCCGGAAGCCAGGCGGCCGCATCGAAGGTCATGATGCGAGCCCGTCGAACAGCGCCGCGAGCGTCTCTGCCGGCTTGTCGCGATGCAACGAGTGCCCGGCGCCCTCGATGACCCGCACGCTCACGTGCGGGTTGGCCGCCACGAGCTCGTCGATCGCCGGGCCGGTGAACAGGCTGTTCACGGCGGGGTCGGCGGCCAGCACGAGGGTGGGCACGGTGAGGGCGAGGAACGCCTCGCGCACGTCCCAGTCGGGGTTCTGCACCGCGGTCTGGTCGGTACCCCACGTCGACGCCTGTCGCAGCGATGTCACCTTGGCTTCGACATCGTTCGGATGCCACGTCGGGTTCGCCGCCCGCACGCCCTCGGCGGTCGGCGCGGCGAACGAGGCCGCGTTGCCGGCCTGCACGGCGGCGCGCTGCTCGGGCGTGAGGTGGATGGCCGGGTCGACCAGCACGAGGTGACGCGCCCAGCGGGGGTGGGTCGCCTGGGCGAGGGTCGCCGAGGCGCCGCCGAGCGAATGGCCGATCACGAGGTCCCAGCCGCCCTCGCGGCGCACGTGCGCGACATCCGTGCCGTAGGCCGCCAGGGTGTAGTCGGTCGAACGGGGTGCGAGGCCGTGGCCCCGGAGATCGACGGCGACGGCGTACCAGCCGGCCTCGGCGAGGGCCGTGCCGAACAGCCACATGAGCGGGCCGTTGGATCCGAGTCCGTGGATGAGCAGCGCGTGGCGCTCGGCTCCGGGATCGCCCCACGCAATGCGGGGCAGGGTGACGGGTGCGGGCATGATCCGAGCGTACGGCCTCGACGTGCCGGGGCGGCCCGGTCGCGTCACCTGCCGACCGCGGCCGCCCCGGCCGGTCACACGCCGATCGTGAGGGCCGCGGTGTAGCCCGCGGCGACGTCGCCCGACATGGTCGCGATCTGGTGGATGCCGCCGTCGTCGCCGAACACGTTGTCGCTCTTCAGAGAGACCTGCGACGCGTTGCGCACGCTCTGCTCGTAGCCGCTCGTCGCGTAGACGACCGCGTTGGTCTCCTCGGGCAGCGCGATCTGAGACGTCTTCACGATCGGTCCTGAGGCGACCGCGGTCGCGACGTCGTCGTAGACCTCGAAGTGGATGTGCGGCCACCGACCCGAGTAGCACGCCGGGTAGATGGAGGTGAAGGAGACCGTGCCGGCGGCATCCGTCTCCTGCACCCCGCGCAGATAGTTCTCGTCGGTGATGCCCCGGCTGTACAGGGAGTAGTTGCCGTCGCGGTCGCAGTGCCAGAGATAGACGCCCTTGCCGGAGAGCGCAGCGCCCGTGTCGGCGTCCCGCACGGTGAGACGGATCGTGAGCGGCACGCCGTCGGCGACCGTCGTCGACGACCCGAAGCTCGCCCGGATGTCGCTGCGCACGATGCCGGAGGCCGTCAGTACGTCGATGCCGTTCGAGCCATCGGCGGGATACGGGCCCGCCGTCTCGTCGGGAACCTCGTCGAGGGAGCCGGATGCCGCGGCATCCGTCGTCGCCGATGCCGTCGCCTGCGGGGTGGCGGTCGTCGACGACGCGGCGCCCGACGACGAGGCCGACTGGATGCCGCACGCCGTCAGCAGCGACGTCATCGCGAGGCCGCCGAAGATGCCGAGCGCGCGCCGTCGGTCGACGAGGGTGCGGATGTCGTAGACGAGGCCGCGGTGGTCCTCGTCGATGGGAGCGCCGTCGGCGTCGAGCCAGCGGTCGGGATCGGCGGTGCGGGCAGAGATGTCGGCGTCGGGGGTGCGGTCGGCCACGGGGCATCCTCTCGTCGGGGGTGATGCCCCCAGTGGAACCGACGCCGGTTGGTCGCGCCTACGTGGATGCTGTGTGTCGTCTATGCGCTCAGGTGATGATCGCGTTCGGCTCGGTGTCGGGCAGCGGGCTCGGATCGCGGTGCCTCAGATCGGGGAACGCCCGCACGAACACCGCCGCCACGATCGCGCCGAGGAGCGCGAACGCACCGGCCGCGGCGTAGGCGCCCACCGCGCCGGTGCCGTCGATCAGGAAGCCGGCGATGGCGGAGCCCGCGGCGCCGCCGATGAGCTGCCCCGTGCCGATCCAGCCGTACGCCTCGGCCGTGTCGCTGAACTTCACGCTCGCAGAGGTCATCGCGAACAGCACCGCGAGGGCGGGCGCGATGCCGATGCCCGCGATGAACAGCGTCGCGCTCGTGCCGACGGGGGAGAGGATCGGGTCGCCGCTGAACAGGGCGAAGGCGATGACCGTGAGCACGAGACCGGTCGCCACGACCGTGAGGCGCCGCGCCATCGCCCACGGCGCCATCGGAGCGTGGCCGAGGGAGAGACCGCCCGCGAGGCTGCCGATCGAGAACACGGCGAGCACGATGCCCGCCTCGAACCCGCCGTGGCCGTAGGAGGCGACGACGCTCGCCTCGACCGCCGCGCACGCACCGATCAGCAGGAACCCGATCACCGTCGCGAGCAGCACCGTCGGACGCGCGAGCACCTTGCCGACCCGGCGCTTGCTGCGCGGGATGCGCACGCGCCCGACTTCGGGCGACAGGATGAACCACGATCCGCCGCCGACGAGGATCACGACGATCAGCAGCAGCGCGGGCACGGTGCCGAGCTGCGTCGCCACGAGGGTGATCGCCACCGGGGCGACGATCCAGATGATCTCCTGCAGCGACGCGTCGAGCGAGTAGAGCGGGGTGAGCTGACGTGAGGTCACGAGCTTCGGATAGATCGTGCGGGCGGCCGACTGGATCGGCGGCGTCGACAGACCCGTGATGAGACCGAGGGCGACATAGGCGGGCAGCACCATCTCGCCGAGCGCGATGACCGTGAGACAGATCGCGCAGATCGTCATGGTGAGGGTCAGGACCTTGCGCATGCCCCACATGCCCATCCAGCGGCTCGTCACCGGACCCGACACCGCCTGACCGATGGATGTCGCGGCCAGCACGAGGCCCGCGGCGCCGTAGGAGCCGGTCACGTGTTCGATGTGCAGGAGGATCGCGAGGCTCGTCATGCCGTTCGGGAACCGCGCCGTCAGCTGCGCGGCGATGATGCGGATCACGCCCGGAGTGCGCACCAGTTCCCGATATCCCGCCACCCCTCCACGCTATCGCCCGCGGCAGACGTTCTCGGCGCCCCGGGTGGCCGCCGCCGGGGCGGTGTGCTCCGCCGTGGAGGGTGTGCCGGGCGCGATGCGCGACACGCCGACACGGCGTGTCGGATCCATCCCCAGTGTCGGAGGTGCCGTCTACGGTCGTCGCTGTGGACAGTCGGCGTTCACAGCCTGCTGATGCCCGGAATTCAGCGGTTCTTCAGGGTCTGGACACCTCGTCGGCCTGTGGATGAATCGGTGGACAACCTGTGATCGGAGTGGGGAGTGCGGTGGAAAATCACACGGTTGTAACTACTACCCCTTGTGGTTGACCCCAATGTCGGCACCCATATGTAGTATTGAGGTCCCGGCGCCGGTGGGTGCTGGATTACTGGGGATTTGAGGGGAGAACAGGGTTCACATGGCCATCACCGTTTACACGAAGCCGTCGTGCGTGCAGTGCACCGCGACCTACCGCGCGCTGGACTCGAAGGGCATCGCCTACGAGGTTCACGACCTCTCGCAGGACCCGGAGGCGCTCGAGCAGGTCAAGGCGCTCGGCTACCTCCAGGCTCCCGTCGTCGTCACCGACGAGGGCCACTGGTCGGGCTTCCGTCCCGACAAGATCGACGAGCTCGCGTCCCGCCTGGCGTGAGTCATGGCGACCGCGACGCTCCATGGCAGCAGCGCGGTAGCCGCCGCGGATGACACCGCGCCCCTGCTCGTCTACTTCTCGAGCGTGTCCGGCAACACGGCGCGTTTCATCGAGAAGCTCGGCAGGCGGTCCGTCCGCATCCCCCTGAGAGCAGGCGAGCCGACGCCCCGCGTCGATGAGCCTTTCGTCCTGGTCACCCCCACCTACGGGGGAGGCCAGGGCCGGGGCGAGGAACACGGCGCCGTTCCGAAGCAGGTCATCCGCTTCCTGAACGACGCCCACAACCGCTCCTACATCCGCGGAGTCATCTCCGCGGGCAACACCAACTTCGGCGAGTCGTTCTGCCTCGCCGGCGAGATCATCAGCCGCAAGTGCCACGTGCCGCACCTGTATCGGCTGGAGCTTTTCGGCACGCCAGAAGACGTCGAGCGCATCAGCGAAGGACTGGAACGATGGTGGACACAGCACTGACCGAGACCCACTTCAAGACCGAGCCGAAGTTCGAGGGGATGGATTACCACTCCCTGAACGCGATGCTCAACCTGTACGACGCCGACGGGAAGATCCAGTTCGACGCCGACAAGCGCGCTGCGCGGGAGTACTTCCTGCAGCACGTGAACCAGAACACGGTGTTCTTCCACTCCCTCAAGGAGCGCCTCGACTACCTCGTCGAGAAGGAGTACTACGAGCCCGAGGTGCTGGGCAAGTACCCGTTCGCCTTCGTCGAGGAGATCCACCACCGCGCGTACGGCAAGAAGTTCCGGTTCGACACCTTCCTCGGTGCGTTCAAGTACTACACGAGCTACACGCTGAAGACGTTCGACGGCAAGCGCTACCTCGAGCGCTTTGAGGACCGTGTCGTCATGACCGCCCTCGGACTCGCCGACGGCGACCAGGACCTGGCGAACAACCTCGTGGACGAGATCATCTCGGGTCGCTTCCAGCCCGCCACGCCGACCTTCCTCAACACCGGCAAGGCCCAGCGCGGCGAGCTCGTCTCGTGCTTCCTGCTGCGCATCGAGGACAACATGGAGTCGATCGCCCGCGGCATCAACTCCGCGCTGCAGCTGAGCAAGCGCGGCGGCGGCGTCGCGCTGCTGCTGTCGAACATCCGCGAGGCCGGCGCCCCGATCAAGCAGATCGAGAACCAGTCCAGCGGCATCATCCCCGTCATGAAGCTCCTCGAAGACAGCTTCAGCTACGCAAACCAGCTGGGTGCGCGTCAGGGTGCGGGTGCCGTGTACCTCTCGGCGCACCACCCCGACATCATGAAGTTCCTCGACACCAAGCGCGAGAACGCCGACGAGAAGATCCGCATCAAGACGCTGTCGCTCGGTGTCGTCGTGCCTGACATCACGTTCGAGCTCGCCAAGAACGACGAGGACATGTACCTCTTCTCGCCGTACGACGTCGAGCGCGTCTACGGTGTGCCGTTCGGTGACATCTCGGTCAGCGACAAGTACCGCGAGATGGTCGACGACCCGCGTATCAAGAAGTCGAAGATCAACGCCCGCGAGTTCTTCCAGACCCTCGCGGAGATCCAGTTCGAGTCGGGCTACCCCTACATCATGTTCGAGGACACGGTGAACCGGGCCAACCCCATCAAGGGCCGGATCAACATGTCGAACCTGTGCAGCGAGATCCTGCAGGTCAACACCCCCACGACCTACAACGAGGACCTCTCCTACGCCCAGGTCGGCAAGGACATCTCGTGCAACCTCGGCTCGCTCAACATCGCGCTCGCGATGGACGGCGGCGACCTCGCCCGCACGGTCGAGACCTCGATCCGCGGCCTCACCGCGGTCAGCGACCAGAGCCACATCCGTTCGGTGCGCTCGATCGAGGACGGCAATGACCGGTCGCACGCGATCGGCCTCGGCCAGATGAACCTGCACGGCTTCCTCGCCCGCGAGCACATCCACTACGGCTCGCCCGAGGGTCTCGACTTCACGAACATCTACTTCTACACGGTGCTCTTCCACGCGCTGCGGGCGTCCAACCGCATCGCGATCGAGCGCGGGCAGACGTTCGAGGGCTTCGCCGATTCGACCTATGCGTCGGGCGAGTTCTTCGACAAGTACATCAACCAGGAGTGGGCGCCGCAGACGGCTCGCGTCGTCGAGCTGTTCGACGGCCACCACATCCCGACGCAGGACGACTGGCGCGAGCTGAAGGCCTCGGTGCAGCAGCACGGCATCTACAACCAGAACCTGCAGGCCGTGCCGCCGACCGGATCGATCTCGTACATCAACAACTCGACGTCGTCGATCCACCCGATCGCCTCGAAGATCGAGATCCGCAAGGAGGGCAAGCTCGGGCGCGTGTACTACCCGGCACCCTTCATGTCGAACGAGAACCTCGAGTACTACCAGGACGCCTACGAGATCGGCTACGAGAAGGTCATCGACACGTACGCCGCCGCCACGCAGCACGTCGACCAGGGGCTCTCGCTGACGCTGTTCTTCAAGGACACCGCCACCACGCGCGACATCAACAAGGCGCAGATCTACGCGTGGAAGAAGGGCATCAAGACCATCTACTACATCCGTCTGCGCCAGATGGCCCTCGAGGGCACCGAGGTCGAGGGCTGCGTCAGCTGCACGCTGTGAGCCCCCGCGACGAGAAGACGAGGAAGAACGGACGATGAGCGAGAAGCTCCAGCTCCTGAACAAGGTCCAGGCCATCAACTGGAACCGCATCGAGGACGACAAGGACGTGGAGGTGTGGAACCGCCTCACGGGCAACTTCTGGCTGCCCGAGAAGGTGCCGCTCTCCAATGACGTGCAGTCGTGGGCGACGCTGACCCCGGAAGAGCAGCAGCTCACGATGCGGGTGTTCACCGGCCTCACCCTGCTCGACACGATCCAGGGCACGGTGGGCGCGGTCTCGCTCATCCCCGACGCGCTGACCCCGCACGAGGAGGCCGTCTACACGAACATCGCGTTCATGGAGTCGGTGCACGCCAAGAGCTACTCGTCGATCTTCTCGACGCTGTGCTCCACGAAGGAGATCGACGAGGCGTTCCGCTGGTCGATCGAGAACGAGAACCTGCAGCGCAAGGCTCAGATCGTCATGGACTACTACCGCGGCGACGAACCCCTCAAGCGCAAGGTGGCCTCGACGCTGCTCGAGTCGTTCCTCTTCTATTCGGGCTTCTACCTGCCGATGCACTGGTCGAGCCGCGCGAAGCTCACCAACACCGCCGACATGATCCGCCTCATCATCCGCGACGAGGCCGTGCACGGCTACTACATCGGCTACAAGTTCCAGCGGGGACTCGAGAAGGTGGACGAGGCAACCCGTCAGGAGCTGAAGGACTACACCTTCTCGCTGCTGTACGAGCTTTACGACAACGAGGTGCAGTACACGCAGGACCTCTACGACGGCGTCGGTCTCACCGAGGACGTCAAGAAGTTCCTGCACTACAACGCCAACAAGGCGCTCATGAACCTCGGCTACGAGGCCATGTTCCCCTCGACGGTGACCAACGTCAGCCCGGCGATCCTCTCGGCACTGTCGCCCAACGCCGACGAGAACCACGACTTCTTCTCCGGCTCGGGCTCGTCGTATGTCATCGGCAAGGCTGTCGCGACCGAGGACGACGACTGGGACTTCTGATCCCGTCCGAACGGCGAGGGCCCCGCGAGTGTGACACTCGTGGGGCCCTCGCCGTCGGCGGAGGCACTCAGGATGACGCCTTCGCGACCACGTAATTCGCCACGAACGCTCCGCTCGTCGAGGGGTCCGGCCCCCACGTGATCACGACGCTCCACTGCGATGAGGCGAGGTGCTGCACGTGATTGCCGTCGGAGGAGAAGTCGCCGTCGAGTGAGTAGCCGGCGGACTTCAGCTTGTCTACGGCGCTGGTGATCGCGGCTTCGCTCGACGTCTGCACGATGATCGAGTAGCCGCCGTTGACGGAGACCGAGGTCGTGATCGTGCCCTCGGGTGCGGGGATGTCGCTCGGCCACCCGGAGGGCAGAGAGCCGCTGGTGGAGACGTTGACGCCCGCATCGGCGGCGGCGGATGCGGCGGCGCTGGCGACTCCCGCAGCCTGGCTGGCGACGGCGGCTCCCTGCTGGACGAGCGCGGACACCTGTCCGCAGCCGGCGAGGGCGAACGCCACGGCGACGGTGGCGGGGAGGACGAGATAACGGGGTGACATCGGGACTCCTCATGCGTGTGGTGACGGGGGTGACGAGGCCGAGTGTTCCATGGGTGCACGGATCGCGCATGGGGAGAGTGGCGACTTCCGTCTGCCCGCGGGGCACCGTGCCACGGGCCGTGGGCCGGTCTAGCATGGCTGTCATGTCTGAACGCCCCCCCTTCAGCCCGGTGATCTCCCTGTTGACGATGTCGTCGATCTGGGACGGGCAGCTCGGCGCGGCGCTGAAGGACCTGGGTCTCACCACGCGGAAGTACGGTCTGCTGGCGCACATCCGGGCGACGCCGGGCATCTCGTTCAGTGAGCTGGCCCGCCGCTCCCAGATCACGGTGCAGACCGCCCACACTGCCGTCCGCGCGCTCGCCGATGACGGCATGGTCGCCGACGGCACGGCTCATGCCGGCTCGGCGTCCGATCTGCGCGTCACGGAGAAGGGCGACGCGGCCCTCGATGAGGCCGATGCCCGCCTCGCCCGCCTCGACCGCGACTTCGCGGCGGCGTTGCCGGCGTTGACGGACGCGCTGCAGGGGCTGCACGAGGAGCCGTTCGCAGGGATCCTTCAGGGTTCCTGAAGCCCTTCAGATAGACTGAAGGATGTCGCGGGAGCCGCGGCATCCGATCTCTGCTGGAGGACCCGTGTTCCGCACCCCGTCCGCACTGTTCCGCGTGCTCGCGATCGCCGAGGCGATCACCTGGACGCTTCTGATCACCGCCCTGATCGTGCGGGCGACCACGGGGGTCGCGATCGCGGTGACGGTCGCCGGCGGCGTGCACGGCTTCGTCTTCCTGGCGTATGGCGCGACCGCCGTTCTCGTCGCGAAGAATCAGCGCTGGCATCCGCTGCGTGCCGTCGTGGCGATCGGGAGCGCGGTGATCCCCTACGCGACCATCCCGGCGGAGATCTGGCTGCACCGCACCGGCGCGCTCGCGGGGGACTGGCGGCTGCACGCGGGGAGCGACCCGCGCGACGAGCGGTGGCACGACCGCCTCATGCGTGCGATGCTTCGTCGCCCCGGACTTCTTGCGGCTCTGCTCGTGGTGGCGGTCGTCGTCATCTTCACGGGGCTGCTGATCGTCGGCCCGCCCGGCGGAAAGGCCTGAGTCGGGCGGAGCGCCTGAGCCGGGCGAGCCGGCGGCGCGTCGGGCGGAGCGCCTGAGCCGGCCGGAAGACCCGCGCTGGGCCTACTTGGCGCGGGCGTGGATCGGGAGTGCGATCGCTGCCGACACCAGCAGGATGCCACCGAAGAAGATGATGGCCTGCAGGCCCGGCACCGCGAACGCGATACCGAAGCAGAACATGCCGAGCAGGAACAGCAGCAGCGCCACGATGAACATGGATCTCCTTCGGGGGGATGGGACTTCCGACAGGATATCGGGCGCACGGCCCGCGCGGTGACCGTCGTGAGGCAAGCTTCCCCCATGACGACTCGACACGGAGACCTCTCCCTGGGCGTCGCAGGTGCCCTTGGCGCTGCGCACATCGCGGACATCGCGGTGCGCGCGGAAGCCGCCGGCTTCGCGCGCCTCTGGGTGAACGACACCCCCGGCGGCGACGCGCTGGCGGGCCTGGCTGCCGCCGCCGAGCGCACGAGCAGCATCGGGCTCGCGACCGGCGTCGTGCCCATCGACCGGGTTCCCGCTCGCGGCCTTGCCGAGCGGGCGACGCAGATCGCCGGTGCCTCCGGCCGCCTCACGGTGGGGATCGGCTCGGGACGCCTGCGCGAGGGTGCGCTCGCGCAGGTCGCCGCGGCGATCGGCGAGTTGCGCGAAGCCGGGGTGCCCGTGCTCGTCGGCGCGCTGGGACCACGGATGCGGCGGCTCGCCGTGACCGCCTCCGACGGCGTGCTGCTCAACTGGCTCACGCCACGAGCCGCGGCGGATCAGACCGCTGCGCTGCACGAGATCGCGCCCGACGCGCGCGTCGCGCTCTACGTGCGGTGGGCGCTCGAGCCGGCCGCCCGAGCCCGGCTCGACGACGAGGCATCCCGGTACGACCAGGCGCCGGGATACGCCGAGAACTTCGCCCGGCTCGGGTTCCGCGCCCACGACACCGTCCTCGCACCCGACTCGGCCGATGCGCCGGGGCGGGTGAGGGCCTATCGCGAGGCGCTGGACGAGGTGGTGCTGCGTGCGATCACCCCGACCGACGCTCCCCATGAGTTCGCGGCGCTCATCGATCGCGCGGGGCGATGGCTGGCAGACGCGTGACGGGGTGAGGGGGCGGATGCCGCGGCATCCGCCCCCTCACCCCGTTCTCAGACCCGCGCGCCCGCCGCGGGTGCCGCCGCCCGCCGTGCAGCGTCGATGCGGTCGAGCTCGTGGAGCGAGGTGCCGCGGGTCTCGCGCATCGTGAGCACGGTCACGAGCGTCACGATCGCGGCGATACCGAGGTAGATCGCCACCGGCAGGGGCGAGCCGAACGACGTCAGCAGCGCGGTCGCGATGATCGGTGCGAGCGACCCGGCGACGATCGAGGTGACCTGGTAGCCGAGCGACACCCCCGAGTAGCGCATGCGCGTGGGGAAGAGCTCCGCCATGATCGCGGGCTGCGGGGCGTACATGAACGAGTGGATGACGAGACCGAGGCAGATCGCGAGCACGATAACGAACGGGTCGCGCGTGTCGAACATCGGGAACGCGATGAATCCCCACGCGATCGCGAACACGGCGCCGATCGCGTAGACGGGCTTGCGGCCGATGCGATCCGACAGTCCTCCCACGATCGGGATGACGATCGTGTGCACGATGTGGGCGACGACCAGCAGGGTGAGGATCTCGGCCGTGTCCATGCCGAGCGCCACCTTGAGGTAGGTGATCGAGAAGGTCACGACGAGGTAGTACATGATGTTCTCCGCGAAGCGCAGGCCCATCGCGGTCAGGACGCCACGGGGGTACCGACGCAGCACCTCGAACACGCCGTACCGCGTGTCATCGGCCGCTGCCGCCTCACGCGCCTGCACGAAGATGGGAGCGTCGTCGACGCGGGTGCGCACGTAGTACCCGATCGCGACGATCACGACCGACAGCCAGAACGAGACGCGCCAGCCCCAGCTGAGGAACGCCTCGGGCGTGAGCGTGCGGCTGAGCACCAGCAGCACGATCGTGGCGAGCAGATTGCCGATCGGCACGGCCGCCTGGGGGAACGACGCCCAGAAGCCGCGGCGACGGTCGGGGGAGTGCTCGGCGACGAGCAGCACGCCGCCGCCCCATTCGCCGCCGACGGCGAAGCCCTGCAGGAATCGCAGGATCACCAGCAGCGCGGGAGCGAGGTAGCCGACCTGCTCGAAGGTGGGGAGGCATCCCATCAGGAACGTCGTGACGCCGACGAGGATGATCGCGAGCTGCAGCAGCTTCTTGCGGCCGTACTTGTCGCCGAAGTGTCCGAAGACGATGCCGCCGAGAGGGCGGGCGATGAAGCCGATCGCGTAGGTCACGAAGGCGGAGATGATGCCCGCGTACGGGTCGTTCGACGGCGGGAACATGACGACGTTGAACACGATCGTCGCGGCGGTGGCGTAAAGGAAGAACTCGTACCACTCGGCGACGGTGCCCGCCATCGATGCGGTGACGACCTTGCGTAGACCGCTGGTCTTCGGTTCTGCGGGGGATGCGGCAGATGCCATGCGCTGATACCTCCTTGTAGGCGCAGGTGCGACGGATGTCGCGGCCCGAAGTTACCTGAAAGTCAATTCAGGTTTGAAGACCGGATGCCGCGTGTCGCCGTCCCCTGGATGAGAGTTCTCTCATCGACCCCTCGACATCGGCCGCTCGCCGCAGTGGAATGGGGTCATGCGCGTTGCAGCCCGATGGCTCCTCGGCGTCGCGATGGTCGTCGCCGGCGTCTCCCACCTCACGTTCCTGCGGTCGGACTTCCGAGCCCAGGTGCCCGAGACGATCGCCGAGCTGTCGCCGCTCGACGAGGATCAGATCGTGCTCGCATCGGGCGTGGTCGAGATCGCCCTCGGCACCGCCGTGCTCGCGGCCCGGCGCCGACGCGGACTCGTGGGCGCGGTGCTCGCCGCCTTCTTCGTGGCCGTGTTCCCCGGCAACCTCGCCCAGTTCGCCAACCAGCGCAGCGCGTTCGGGCTCGACACCGACGCGAAGCGGTTCATCCGACTTCTCTTCCAGCCGGTCCTCGTGGTCTGGGCGCTGTGGGCGACGCGCCGCGGGTGAACGGGGGCGACGCACCCATCGGCCGAGCGGCCGGCGCTCGGGGGCGGATCAGCGCTTCGCGTCGACCAACCGGATACGCACGATATTGTCGGTCTCGTCGAGCTCCGCGATCTCCGGATGCGCCGACACGAACTCGCTGAAGCTGCGGTGTCCGAGCGCCTTCTCGCTGAACGACGGGTCGAGGCGCAGCAGCAGCGCCTTCACGGCCGACGCGTGCTGCCACTGCGACGGGTCCTTGTCGTTCTCGAGGCGCAGCGCGCGTTCGAGCAGCTCGGCGGCCGGGTCGACCTGGCGCTTCCGGGCGCGCGGGCGTGAGGGAGCGGCATCCTTCTTCTGCTCGGGAGCCGCGACCCCTGGAAGCGAGTCGTACGAGTCGAAGCGGTCGCACGCGGCGGCCAGAGACTTCGCGGTCGATCCCGCCACCCCGACGCCGACCACGAAGCGTCCCAGGCGCTTGCAGCGCTGCGCGAGCGGCACATAGTCCGAGTCGCCCGCCGCGATCACGACGTGGGTGAGGTCGGGCAGGCGGAACATGTCCTCGACGGCGTCGACCGCGAGCCGGATGTCGGCGCCGTTCTTGCCGTAGGCGGCCGCGGGGAACAGCTGCACGAGATCGACCGCGCGCGCGACGAGCTGCGAGCGGTACTCGGCGTTCACCGGGGCGGACCAGTCGGCGTAGGCGCGCACGAGAACCAGCGTGCCGAAGGACGTCGCATAGTCGATGATCGCGCCGATGTCGACGGTGGCGGCGGCGAGACGTTCGGCGACCTCGGTGTCGCCCGTACCCTCGGCGATGCGGGTGCGGTCGCGGCTGTACGAGCCGCGGCCGTGCACCCGGTCGTACCAGCTGATGACGATGTTGTCGAAGTCGAGGTACACCGCCACGCGGGGCGTCGTGGAGTCGGGCATCAGCTCTCCCCGGGGTAGCTCACGCCGAGCTGGGAGCGGATGTCATCGAGTGCCGCCATGATCGCCACCGTCTCGTCGATCGGCAGCAGATCGCTGTCGCGCCCGCCGTCCGCGATGATGCGCTCGGCGGCCAGTGCCTGGTGCTGCATGCCGCGCCCCGTGACGCGGTTCTCCCACGTCTCGGCGACCGTTCCGTCGGGGAGGGTGAGGCGCGCGGTCGTCGGCGTGTACCAGACGTGGTCGATGTCGATGCGGGCAGCGGTGCCGATGACGTGCGCGACGTTCGGGCCGGCGGCCCGCGACGACGACAGCGTCGTCGCGATCGCGCCGCCGGCGTGGGTCGAGATCGTGGCGACCTCGGTGTCGGCGCCCGTCTCGCCGAGGCGTCCGCGGGCGACGAGGGATTCCGGTGCGCCCAGCAGATCCCACGCGAACGAGATCGGGTAGATGCCGAGGTCGAGCAGGGCGCCCCCGCCGAGCGCGAGCGCGTTGATGCGGTGCGAGGGATCGGTCGGCAGCGACTGCGTGTGGTCGGCCGTCACCGTGCGCACCTCCCCCAGCCGGCCGCCGCGCACGAGCTCGCGCACCCAGGCCATGTGCGGCAGGTAGCGGGTCCACATGGCTTCCATCGCGAGCACGCCCGCCGAGCGCGCCGCGTCGCGCACGGCCGCCGCCTGCGCGGCATCCTGGGTGAACGCCTTCTCCACCAGCACGTGCTTGCCGTGCGCGATCGCCGCGAGGGCGTTCTCGGCGTGCAGCGGATGCGGCGTCGCGACATAGACGATGTCGACGTCCGGGTCTGCGACCAGCGCCTCATACGACCCGTGCGCCCGCGGGATCTCGAACCTGTCGGCGAACCGCGCCGACGACTCGGCCGAGCGCGAGCCCACAGCCGCGACGTCCAGGCCTGCGTGCCGAAGGTCGGAGGTGAAGGATGTCGCGATCCCACCGGTCGCGAGGATGCCCCATCGAAGCCCGCTCATGCGTCGAGCGTAGCCCTGCGGCATCTGCCGGTGCGCGGTCGTAGGCTCGGGGGGTGACCACCGCGATCGACAGGTTCATCGAGCTGCTGCGCATCCCGACGGTGTCGTCGGTCGACGAGGAGGCGGTCGACTGGGGCGTCTTCGCGACCTTCCGCTCGGCGCTCGCGAAGCTCTACCCGCTCGTGCACGAGCGGCTCGAGGTCGAGCTCGTTGCGGGCCATGCGCTGCTGATCCGCTGGCCCGGACGCAGCTCCGGCGCCCCGCTCGTGCTCATGGCGCACCAGGACGTCGTGCCCGCAGACCCCGCCGAGTGGACGACCCCGCCCTTCGATCCGACGGTGTTCGGCGAGGGCGAGGACGAGACGATCCGCGCCCGCGGCGCGATCGACGACAAGGGCGCGCTGGTGGCGATCCTCGAGGCCGTCGAGGCCCTGCTCGCGGACGGGTTCTCGCCCGCGCGCGACGTCTACCTCGCCTTCGGCCACAACGAGGAGACCGCGGGCGACGGCGCCGGCGCGATCGTCGCCGTGCTCGACGAACGCGGCGTGCGGCCCGGCCTCGTGCTCGACGAGGGCGGCGCCGTCGTCGAGGGCGTGCTGCCGGGCGTGACGCGGCCGACCGCGGTGATCGGCGTCGCCGAGCGCGGCGTCATGACCCTCACGCTCACCGTCGCCGAGGCCGGCGGGCACGCCTCCACACCGCCGCGGATGCCCGCGACCGCTCGGCTCGCGCGCGCGATCGATCGTCTGCGCCGAACCCCGTTCCGCACTCGCATCACCCCGCCCGTGCGCGCGATGTTCGCCACGGCCGCGCAGGCGGCGCCGCCGGCGCTCGCCGCCGTGTTCCGCTCGCTCGGGTGGACGGGGCCCGTGCTCTCCCGGGCGCTGGCACTCCTCGGTCCCGAGACGAACGCGCTGGTTCGCACCACGGCCGTCGTCACCGAGCTGAGCGGGGCGACGGGCGAGAACGTGCTCGCCACGCGCGCCAGGGCGGTCGTCAACATCCGCCTTCTCCCGGGCGACACGGTCGAGGGAGTCACCCGGCACGTGCGTCGCGCCGTGCGCGACGACCGGGTCGAGGTCGAGGTGTTCCGCGCGTCGAACCCGTCGCCGGTCTCGCCGTGGCGCGGTGAGCCGTGGCAGCGTCTCTCGGCCGCCGTCCGGTCGGCTCTCGGTGACGACGTGCTGGCGACCCCGTACGTGCAGTTGGGGGCGAGCGACTCGCGGTTCTTCACCGCGATCAGCGAGCACGTCTACCGGTTCACGCCGTTCCACCTGACGCGCGCGGAGCGCGACTGCCTGCACGCTCCCGACGAGCGCATCCGCGTGCAGGTCTGGCTGCGCGGGATCGAGTTCTACCGCGACCTGCTGCGCGCGAGCTGACGTCGAAGCCGGCGGCGGGATCGCGCCGGAGGCTGCGCGGCCGCCCGGCCGGGCCCGCGTCGCCGCGGCGGTCGGGTCTCAGCCGAGCGCCTGCACCAGGTCGGCGATGATCTCGTCGGGATCCTCGAGGCCGATCGACAGTCGCACGGTGGTCTCGGAGATGCCCGCCACGGCTCGCTGGTCGGGCGTCAGGTGGCTGTGGGTCATGGACGCCGGGTGGGCGACCATGCTGCGCGCGTCGCCGATGTTCGCGACGAGCCGCAGCAGCCGCAGCCGCTCGACGAACTGCTCGACGAGGGCGAAGTCGCCGTCGGCGTCCCCGGTCGAGACGAGGTCGACGGAGAACACGGATGCCGCACCCCGCGGAAGGTACGCGAGGGCCGCCGCGTGCCACGGGCTGTCGGGGAGCGATGGATGGTGCACCTTCGCGATGCGTGGGTGGTCGGCGAGGGTGGACGCGACCTTCTCGGCGCTCTCGCTGTGCCGGCCGAGCCTCAGGTCGAGGGTCTCGACGCCCTGCAGCAGCTGGAAGGCGCTCGTCGCCGACAGCGTCGGACCGAGGTCGTGCACGTACTTCGTCTTGATCAGTGCGATGAAGGGCGACCCCCGCTCGCCAAACCGTTCGACGAGGCTGCCGCCGCCGGTGCGCGCGTAGGGCGCGGTCAGCTGCGGCCAGCGCTCGGGGTGCGCCGTGAAGTCGAACGTGCCGAGGTCGACGATCACGCCGCCGAGGGTCGAGCCGTGACCGCCGAGGAACTTCGTCGCCGAGTGCACGACGATGTCGGCGCCGAATTCCTTCGGGCGCTGCAGGGCCGGGGTCGCCACGGTGTTGTCGATCACGAGCGGAAGCCCCGCCGCGTGGGCGACCTCGGCGACCTCGCTCACCCGCAGCACCTGGGCGAGGGGGTTCGCGACCGACTCCGCGAACAGCACGCGCGTCGTCGGACGGATGGCCGCGCGCCAGGCGTCGATGTCGTCCTGGTCGACGAACGTCACCTCGATGCCCCAGTCGGGGAACGTGTCGTGCAGCAGGTCGACGGTGCCGCCGTAGAGCTGGCTGGCGGCGACGATGTGCTGTCCCTGGTGCACGAGGGCGAGGAGGGAGAGAGCGACCGCGGCCTGTCCCGAGGCGACGCCTGCGGCAGCGATGCCGCCCTCGAGAGCGGCGATGCGCTCCTCGAGCACGAGAACGGTGGGGTTCGCAGCGCGCGAGTAGATGTCGCCGTTCTTGCGCAGTGCGAACAGGTCACGCGCTTCGGCGAGCGAGGAGAACGCGAACGCGGCGGACTGGTAGATCGGCGGCACGGCGGTGTGCACCTCGGTGCGCGGGTCGTAGCCCGCCTGCACCTGGGCCGTCGCGAGCGAGCGTTCGGGGAGCGTCATGCGCTCATTGTCGCGGCTCGATCTTTGTGCCGCACCTTCGTGTGTCCGCGCGTGTCAGGAGTCGCCGGCGAGGGCTTTGACGATGCGCGGGAGAGAGACCGACTCGGCCGTGCCGAGGCGCTGGGCGAACAGGCTCACCCGCAGCTCCTCGAGCAGCCACCGCGCCCGCACGAGCGGGGCCGGCGCTCCGGGCGGCAGCGGTAGCGTGCCGCCCGCGTCGGCGTAGGCGGTTGCCGCGCGCTCGAACTCGGTCTGGCGCTGCCGGTCGCGGCCGGGGTTGTCGCCGAGGGCGGCGAGGCGGTCGAGAGACCCCTGGAGGTAGCGGGGGAGGTGGGCGAGACGGTCGAGGCCGGTCGCCGAGACGAACCCGGGGTGCACGAGGCCGGCCAGCTGGCCGCGCACATCGGCGAGCGGGGCGATGAGGGTGATCGACGTCTGCGCCTTGAGCGCCCGCTCCACGTCGCGCGCGAGCACGAGGATGCGCGCGGTGAGCGAGACGGCGGCGAACAGCGCATCGGTCACCTCGGACGAGAACGCGTCGCGCGCGGCGGTGAAGGCCTCGCGGGTGCGGATGCCGCCGGGGTGCCGCGCGATCACGGCGTCGGCGACGGCGCCGCGGGCATCCTCGACGAGCGCCCGGGCGCTCGGGTAGGGCGATGCGGCAAGGGCGAGCTTCTCGGTGGCGGTGAGGTGCTCGAGCACGTAGGCGGCGGGGGAAGGTACGGCGAGCAGCAGCAGGCGCCGCACACCGTCACGCGTGGCGCGGGCGGCGGCCTCCGGGGTCGCCTGGATGCGCAGCGCCACGCTCTCGCCCTCATCGACGAGCGCGGGGTAGCCGCGCACCGTGCCACCGGCGACCCGGCTGTCGACGAGCTCGGGCAGGACGTCGAGGTCGAAGTCGGTGAGACCGGCGCGTTCGACGAAGCCGCCCGCGACGGGCCCCGTCTGGCGGGGCCCGGGAACGGGTGCGGATGCCGCGGCCTGTGGCCCGCGCGCGAGGGATCGCGCGACCGAGGAGCGCGCGCGGTCGGCGAGGCGGGACTGCAGGTCGGCGAGGTCGCGTCCGCTGCCGACCGCGCGGCCGCGATCGTCGACGACGCGGAACGACACGGCGAGGTGGGCGGGCACGCGGTCGAGCTCGAAGTCGGCGCCCGACACCGGCTGGCTGGCGACGCGTCGGATGCGGTCGGCGAGCGCCTCGGCGAGGGAGCGCGCCGGGAGTCCGTCGTGATGTTCGGGGGCGTCGGCGGCGATCTCCTCGGCGAACCGCGCGGCGAAGTCGGCGGCCGGTACGACGTGGCGGCGGATGACCTTGGGGAGGGCACGGATGAGGGCCGCGATCAGCTCGTCGCGCATCCCGGGCACCTGCCAGTCGAAGCCCGCGGGCTGGAGCGAGGCGAGCAGGGCGAGCGGCACGATCGCCGTCACGCCGTCGTCGGGAGCGCCCGGCTCGAAGCGGTAGGCGAGCTGCAGCACCTGGTCGCCCTGCGTCCACCGCGCGGGGAAGTCGCCGGCGGCGGCCGTGCCGGACCCGTCGAGCAGGTCGTCCTCGCGCAGGTCGAGCAGGTGCGGGGTGCGGGACGCGGCATCCTTCCACCACGTCTCGAACGAGCGCAGGTCGAACACGTCGCGCGGGATGCGGGCGTCGTAGAACGCGAACACCGCCTCGTCGCCGGCGAGGATGTCGCGTCGACGCTCGCGCTCTTCGACCTTCTCGAGTCGGCGTCGCAGGTCGAGGTTGCGTCGAGCGAAGGCGGTGAGCGTCTTGCCCAGGCGTGTCGGGTCCCAGTCCTCCTCGACGAGCGCGTGCCGCACGAAGAGCTCCCGGGCGAGGTCCCGATCGAACCGGGCCAGCTGCACCCGGCGGCGCGGGATGATCTCGACCCCGAACAGCGTCACCTTCTCGGCTGCGACGGCGGCGCCGGCATCCTTCGACCAGTGCGGGTCGCTGAGCTGACGTTTCGCGAGGTCGCCCGCGAGGGCCTCCGCCCAGGCGGGATCGATCGCCGCGGCCGTGCGGGCGTACAGCCTGCTCGTCTCGACCAGCTCGGCCGCCATGACCGCGTCGGGGGCCTTGGCCCTCACGCCCGAGCCGGGGAAGATCGCGAAGCGCGCACCCCGCGCCCCGCGGTACTCGGCCGCCGGGCGGCGTCCCTTCGGCGGTGCGGAGCCGGCGAGCCGGTCGTCACGGATGCCGATGTGGGACAGGAGCCCCGCGAGGATGGCCGTGTGCACAGCCACCGGGTCGGCCGCGGCATCCGTCGTCCTGTGCGTCCCGCCGATCTGGGCGCTCAGCTGCCGGTGCACGTCGAACCACTCGCGCACCCGCACGTAGTTCAGGAACTCGGCCCGGCACGCGCGGCGGAACGCGCTCGAGCCGAGCGCGGACTGCTGGGCCCGCAGGTGGCGCCAGAGGTTCAGGAGCGTGAGGAAGTCGCTCGTCGGGTCGGTGAAGCGGGCGTGCTGCCGGTCGGCCTCCTCGCGGCGCTCCTCGGGGCGTTCGCGGACATCCTGGATCGACAGGCCCGCGACGATCGGCAGCACGTCGGCGACGACCCCGGTGCGCTCCGCCTCGATGAGCATGCGGGCGAAGCGCGGGTCGATCGGGAGGCGGGAGAGCCGGGTGCCGACCTTCGTGAGACGGACGCCGTCGCGGGACCGGGTCACGGCACCGAGCTCGACGAGCAGGTCGACCGCCGCCGTGACCCCGCGGGAGTCCGGCGGGGTCAGGAACGGGAACTCGGCGATGTCGCCGAAGCCGAGCGCCAGCATCTGCAGCACGACCGACGCGAGCGAGGTGCGCAGCACCTCGGGTTCGGTGAACTCGGGCCGGCGGTCGAAGTCGGCCTCCGCGTAGAGCCGGATGGCGACGCCCGGCGCCGTGCGGCCCGCGCGGCCCGAGCGCTGCTGCGCCGACGCCTGCGAGATCGCCTCGATCGGCAGGCGCTGCACCTTCGACCGGGCGCTGTAGCGCGAGATGCGGGCGGTGCCGGTGTCGACGACGTAGCGGATGCCCGGAACGGTGAGGCTCGTCTCGGCGACGTTGGTCGAGAGGATGACGCGGCGTCGGAGTCCTGCGACGGTCGACGGCTCGAACACCCGGTGCTGCTCCGCCGCCGACAGACGCCCGTACAGCGGCAGCACCTCGGTCGGCGAGCGGTCGCTCGCGAAGGCGGCGCGCACGGCATCGGCCGCATCGCGGATCTCCGCCTCGCCGGGGAGGAACACGAGCACGTCGCCGCGGGGCTCGGCATCGAGCTCGCGCAATGCCGCCACGATCGCGGACACCTCGTCGGCGTCGCCGGGGAGAGAGGACGCATCCTCGTCGTCGGCATCGTCCGCATCGTCGGGGAGCTCGGCGACGAGAGGGCGGTACCGCACCTCGACCGGGTAGGTGCGGCCGGACACCTCGATGACGGGCGCGGGAGAGCCCGCGGCATCCGAGAAATGACGCGCGAAGCTCTCGGGGTCGATCGTCGCCGAGGTCACGATGACCTTCAGGTCGGGACGCTGCGGGAGGATGCGTCGCAGGTAGCCGAGCAGGAAGTCGATGTTGAGCGAGCGCTCGTGCGCCTCGTCGATGATGATCGTGTCGTAGCGGCGCAGCAGCCGGTCGCGGTGGATCTCGTTGAGCAGGATGCCGTCGGTGACGAGCGCGATGCGGGTGTCACCGGTCACCTGGTCGGTGAAGCGCACCTTGTATCCGACGAGACCGCCGACCTCGACCCGCAGCTCCTGCGCGATGCGTTCGGCGATCGTCCGCGCCGCGAGCCGGCGGGGCTGCGTGTGGGCGATGCTCTCGCGGCCGAGCTCGAGGCAGATCTTCGGCAGCTGGGTGGTCTTGCCGGAACCGGTCGCGCCCGCGACGATGACGACCTGGTGGTCGCGGATCGCTGTGGCGATCTCGTCCCGCGCGGCGCTGACGGGCAGCTCGGCCGGGTAGACGATGACGGGCTGCGCGGGGGGCATGGCCGTCACATCCTGCCGGCGGGGACGCCCGCCGCCGGCGGGGTCGTCGTCGTCGACCGCGCCTTCGTTCAGTGCAGCGACGAAGCCGTCGAGTGCGCGGGCGAGGGCGTCTCGCTCGACGTCCGAGAGGCTGGCCGCGGCCTCGAGCTGGTGCTCGTGCGCGGCCCGCAGCACCTTTCGCACCGGGGAGTCGGCGGGGATGGTGGGTTCCAGCACGATGCTGCGCCGGTCGCTCGGGTGCGCCGCGCGGCGGAGCAGCCCGGTGTTCTCGAGCCGGTCGATGATGGCCGTCGCTGCCGCGCTCGATGCGTCGAGGGTGCGGGCCACCTCGCTCGGGGTGACAGCGTGCCGCGCCTCCTCCGCGTCGAGCAGCAGCCGCACGAGATCGAGGTCGCGTCCGCCGAGCCCGAGGCGCCGCCGCACGTCGCGCTCCGCGTCGCCGAGTGCGCGCTGCATCCCCGCGAGCGAGCGCAGCAGTCGCTCGGGGTCCGTCGTGTACGCGCTCACGTCGCCGCCTCCTCGCGGAGCAGTCTACCCGCGATGGTTTGCTGATTTAGCCAATCGAGTGAGATACTCAGCCAGCGAACGAAAGGATGACTCATGGGCACCATGTTCTACGGCAACGGGGGCGGCATCCAGGTCGACGACCGCACCCTCGAGCACCTGCGACTCGCCGTCGCCACCCGTCTGCGACGCGGGGAATCGTTCATGGTGAGCATGCCGGTGGATGAACCCGGCCTCGGATCGCGGCGCAACCTCTGGGTGTCGCCGGCCATCCCGCTGCAGTTCATCGCCGCCGGCAGCAGGATGCCCTCGCTCAACCGGCTCTGGATCCAGGCGATGGGCGAGAGCGAGGACTCGACCGGAACTCTGACGGTGATGCCGGAGGCCGAGGCGGCGTCGTACCTCGAGCGCAAGCACCTGCGCACCATGAACCAGCTCGCGCCGCACGACGACGCGCCACGCGAGATGCGCGTCGCCGGGTGAGACGCATCCCTCGCCTTTATCATCGGAGCATGCCCTCCAACGAGTTCGACGACAGCGGGTACTGGTACGCCGACACGGAGGACGCGCGTCGCGCGCGGGCCGTCCACCTGCTGCAGGCGTTCCGTCTCTACCGCGCCGCCGAGGTCGCCATGCGTCGTCGCACGCGCGACGCGATGTCGATGGGCGAGAACGACCTGCTCGTGCTGCGCTACCTGCTCAAGGCCCAGCAGGAGGGTCGTTCGGTCTCGCCCGGTGAGCTGTCCCGCTACCTCGGCACCTCGACCGCCGCGGTCACCGCGATCATCGACCGACTCGAGCGCTCGAACCATGTGCGGCGGGAACGCCACGAGAGTGATCGCCGCAGCATCTACGTCGTGCCGACCGCGGAGAGTGACGACGAGGTGCGTCGCACCCTCGGTGACATGCACGACCGCATGCTCGACGCGGTCATCGACCTCAGCCCCGACGACACCCTCGTGGTGCTCGACACGCTCGCCCGCCTGCAGGCCGCGGTCGATCAGGTGCAGCCCGGAGCCCACGCGGGCGCCCGACGCTGAGAACGCGGCCCGCGGGTCGTTCACGAGTCGTGTAGCCAATCCAGTTTCCTACCCGACGGACATTCGACCCGCGACAGGCGGGCTGGGAGGATGACAGCGTGACCCCCGATTCCGAGCTGCCGTTCGTCGTGGACGGTTACGAGCTCACCTCCTACGCGGGCAGCGTCGATCGGCTCCTCGCCCGCCACCCGGCGAGGTCCCGCACCGAGATCGAGGCCGTTCTGGCGCGCGAGCACGACGCGTTCACGGGCGGGCGCCCAGTCGCCATCCCCGTCGCCGTGGAGAACGGTGCCGACGAGGTACTCTCGCTCCGCGAAGACGACGCGGCCGACGGCGCCGTCGCCTGACGGTCGCGCCGCGACATCCGATCCACCCGCGTCGAGCCCCGCGGGTTCATCCGTGCCGGGTCAGATCCAGCTCTGCATCCAGTTGTGCAGGCGCCAGAAGTCGTAGGGCACCGGCATGGCCGTCCACACCGGGTACCAGAAGGCCGACAGCACGACGGCGACCCCGAGGAAGACGAGGACCACGCCCTGCCCCGAGCGTCGCCGCGCGGGAGAGGCATCCGGACCGCCCGCGATGTCGCGCGCGGCCAGAGCGACCGCGATGACGAGGAAGGGCAGCATCACGATCGTGTAGAACTGGAAGATCGTGCGGTCGGGGTAGAGCAGCCACGGCACATACGTCGCGATGATCCCGACGAGCACGAAGCCCGCCGCGGCATCCGGTCTCCGGACGAACCGCACCAGCAGATAGATCGCGGCGGCGATTCCCGCCCACCAGATGAGCGGGTTCGGGATGCTCGAGATCGCCTGCACGCCGTTCGCCCCCTGCTCCCAGTACATCGAGGTGGGGCGGATGAGCAGCGGCCACTCCCAGGCCGGGCTCTGATAGCTGTGCGGGGTGTGCAGGTTCACGTTGAAGCCGTACATCGCGCCGTGGTACACCCACAGGTTCTGCAGCGGCTGCGGCAGGAGGGCGGCGAGCCCCTCAGGCGGCGCGCCCGAGTACTGCCGGTCGTAGCCGCCGGCGGTCACGAGCCACCCCGTCCACGAGACGACGTAGACGACGAGGGCGACAGGCAGCATCAGCACCGCAGACCAGAGCCCCTGCCGCACGGCGTCGAGGTGCCACATCCGGATGCCGAGACGCCACCGGGCGACCGCGTCGGAGATGACCACGTAGACACCGAGCGCGGCGATGACGTACAGCCCCGACCACTTCACGGCCGTCGCCGCGCCCGCTGCGGCACCGGCCGCGAGCAGCCACGGGCGGTTCCACAGCAGCCGGCCCCACGCGCTCGGCCGGTCGGGATCGCGGGCGCCCAACCGGCGATCGCACCACGCGCGGTCGAGGAGGACGAACCAGAACGCGAGGATCACGAAAAAGGTGAGGATGCCGTCGAGGAGCGCCACCCGGCTCATCACGATCGCGAGCCCGTCGATCGCCATCAGCAGCGACGCGATCGTGGCCGCGGCCACCGACCGGGTGAGCGCCTTCGTGACGAGGTAGACCAGCAGCACGGTGGCCGTGCCGAGCAGCGCGACCGAGAATCGCCAGCCGAACGACGACGCCGGGCCGAAGATCCACATGCCGAGTCCGATGATCCACTTGCCGAGCGGAGGATGCACGACGAAGCTGCCGGACGTCTCGTAGTCGTCGGTCACGCCCTGCTCGAACGCGCCGTTCGCATTGGCGGGCCAGTTGGCGGGGTAGCCCAGGTTCCACTGGCTCCATGCGTCCTTGACGTAGTAGGTCTCGTCGAAGACGATCGCGTGCGGGTTCTGCAGGTTCCAGAAGCGCAGCACGGCCGCGAGGAGGGGCACCAGCAGCGGCGCCAGCCACGAGATCCGACGCTGCAGGGCGGCATCGGCGCGCACGCGCATCGCCCACCGGTCGTAGCGGGAGAGGGGTGCGTTCTCGAGGAGGGGCGGCGCGGTGCGGCTCACGGGCACCAGCCTATGCTGGGGCGGTGTTGAAGCTCGCGGCGACTCCGATCGGCAACCTCGGCGACGCGTCGACGCGGCTGCGAGAAGTGCTCGAGGCCGCAGAGGTCATCTGCGCCGAGGACACCCGCACCGCCCAGCGCCTGCTCGCCGGCCTCGGCATCGAGAACCGCCCGCGGCTGATCGCGGTGCACGACCACAACGAGAAGCAGAAGGCCGCCGAGGTCGCGGCGCTCGCCGCGACCCGAGAGGTCGTGCTGCTCAGCGACGCGGGTATGCCGACAGTCAGTGACCCGGGCTACGCCGTGGTCGCCGAGGCCGTCGCACAGGGCGTCGAGCTCACCGTCATCCCCGGTCCGTCCGCCGTCGTCACCGCCCTCGCGCTCGCCGGCCTCCCGACCGATCGGTTCACCTTCGAAGGCTTCGTGCCGCGAAAGAGCGGGGAGCGCGCGTCGGCGTTCGGCGCGCTCGCCGGCGAGCGCCGCACGATGGTGTTCTTCGAGGCGCCGACCCGCCTGGCCGCGACGCTCGCCCACATGGGCGCGGCGTTCGGCGGAGACCGCCGCGCGGCCGTGTGCCGCGAGCTCACGAAGCTGCACGAGGAGGTCGTACGCGGCGGCCTCGCCGAGCTCTCCGCCTGGGCGGAGGCGGGCGTGCGCGGGGAGTGCGTCGTGGTGGTCGCGGGTGCGGTGCCGGTCTCCGTCTCCCTCGACGGCGCCGTCGCGCGGGTGGTCGAGCTCGACCGGGCGGGAACCCGATTGAAGGATGCCGCGACCGCCGTCGCCGCCGAGACGGGACTCGCCTCCCGCGACCTGTACCAAGCGGCCCTCGCGCGCCGCGGCTGAAGAGGCCGTCACAACGGCGAGGAGGGGCATCCGGCCCTTCTAGAATCTATGGGTGACGTCCGGTTCCTCCTTCTACATCACGACGCCGATCTACTACCCGAGCGATGTGCCGCACATCGGCCACGGGTACACGACCGTCGCGGTGGACACCCTTGCCCGCTGGCACCGCCAGGCGGGCGATGACACCTGGATGCTGACGGGAACCGACGAGCACGGGCAGAAGATGCTGCGCGCCGCGGCCGCCAACGGCGTCACCCCGCAGGAGTGGGTCGACAAGCTGGTCGGCGAGGCGTGGTTCCCGCTGCTGACGACGCTGGACGTCTCGAACGACGACTTCATCCGCACCACCCAGGAGCGGCATGAGGAGGGCGTCAAGCGTTTCGTGCAGGCCATCTACGACCGCGGCTACATCTACGCCGGCGAGTACGAGGCGCTGTACTGCGTGGGCTGCGAGGAGTTCAAGCCCGAGAGTGAGATCGTCGACGGCACCGGTCCGTTCGAGGGTCTGAAGGTCTGCGCGATCCACTCCAAGCCGCTCGAGCTGCTGCAGGAGAAGAACTACTTCTTCAAGCTCAGCGAGTTCACCGAGCCCCTGCTGAAGCTCTACAAGGACAACCCCGACTTCATCCGTCCCGAGTCGGCGCGCAACGAGGTCATCTCCTTCGTGCGCTCGGGCCTGAAGGACCTGTCGATCTCGCGCTCCGCGTTCGACTGGGGCATCAAGGTGCCGTGGGACGACACCCACGTCATCTACGTGTGGGTCGACGCGCTGCTGAACTACGCGACCGCCGTCGGCTACGGCGCCGACGAGACCCAGTTCGAGCGCCGGTGGCCGGCGTTCCACGTGGTCGGCAAGGACATCCTGCGCTTCCACGCGGTCATCTGGCCGGCGATGCTGCTCGCGGCGGGTCTCGAGGTTCCGCGCGGCGTGTTCGCGCACGGCTGGCTGCTCGTCGGCGGCGAGAAGATGTCGAAGTCGAAGCTCACCGGCATCGCGCCGACCGAGATCACCGACACGTTCGGCTCCGACGCGTACCGCTTCTACTTCCTGTCGGCGATCGCGTTCGGCCAGGACGGCTCGTTCTCGTGGGAGGACCTCTCCGCCCGCTACCAGGCCGAGCTCGCCAACGGTTTCGGCAACCTCGCCTCCCGCACGATCGCGATGATCGAGCGCTACGTCGAGGGCATCGTGCCGCCGCCGGCCGCGTATGCGGAGGGCGATCTCGAGATCCAGAAGATCGTGGCGGATGCCGCGGCGAACGCCGATGCGGCCATCGAGCGGTTCCGCATCGATGAGGCGATCGCCGCGATCTGGACCATCGTCGACGCCCTCAACGGCTACATCACCGAGAACGAGCCCTGGGTGCTCGCCAAGGAGGACGGCGACCGCGAGCGGCTCGGCACCGTGCTCTACACGGCAGCCGAGGGGCTGCGGGCCCTCGCCGTGCTGCTGAGCCCGGTCACCCCGATCGCGACAGAGAAGCTCTGGATCGCACTCGGCGCCGCGGAGAGCCTGGGGCGCCTGGTCGACCAGCCGCTGCGCGCGGCGGGGAGCTGGGGCATCCTTCGTCCCGGCACATCGGTCAACGGGCTGGCTCCTCTCTTCCCGCGGGTCGAGACCGCGTGAGCGCGCAGGTTCCGAGCGATCCCAGCCAGTACGTGCGCGAGCGCACGGCCGACGGGCGCAAGGACCTGCTCTATCCCGACGCGCCGGAACCCCTCGCCGTCGCCGTCTACGACAACCACACGCACCTCGAGATCGCCGACGGCGACTCCCCGCTGACGCTCGTCGAGCAGCTCGACCGGGCCGAGGCCGTCGGCATCGCCGGCGTCGTGCAGGTGGGCGGCGACATCGAGTCGTCGCAGTGGTGTGCGTGGGCTGCTGAGCAGGACCGCCGGGTGCTCGCCGCCGTCGCCCTGCACCCGAACGAGGCGCCCGAGTACGCCGCCGCCGGACGCCTTGCTGAGGCGATCGAGGTCATCGACGCCCTCGCCGCCCAGCCCCGAGTGCGCGCGGTCGGCGAGACCGGACTCGACTTCTTCCGCACCGGCGAGGACGGCATCGCGGCCCAGGTCGAGAGCTTCGAGGCGCACATCGCGATCGCGAAGCGACACCGCATCGCCATGCAGATCCACGACCGCGACGCACACCAGGCCGTCTTCGACACCCTCGACCGTGTGGGCGCCCCGGAGAAGACCGTGTTCCACTGCTTCTCCGGCGACGCCGACATGGCGCGGGTCGCGACCGACCGCGGCTACTGGCTGAGCTTCGCGGGCAACGTCACGTTCAAGAACGCCGAGAACCTGCGCGACGCCCTCCGCGTGGCGCCGCGCGATCGCATCCTGGTCGAGACGGATGCCCCGTTCCTCACGCCCGCGCCCTACCGCGGTCGCCCGAACGCCCCGTACCTCGTGCCGCTGACCGTGCGGTTCATGGCCGAGACGCTCGAGACCGACCTCGACGAGCTGTGCGCACAGCTCGCGGCGAACACGCTCGCCGTCTACGGCGAGTTCTGAACCGGCTCCGCAACAGCGGTGCGCCGCTCGGTCGGGGTCACACCCCGAACGCGGCGGCGACCTCGCCGAGCACGAGCTCGCCCGAGTCGGCGTCGTAGTCGAAGAGCTCCGCGTAGCGACCCCACTGGATCGCGATGTCCAGCTGCACCCGCGCGTCCGCCCCCGAGAAGCCGCGTCGCAGCAGGTCGAGGAAGAAGTCGTCGCGCAGGGCGCCGTCGTCGCTGTTCTCGAGCGCTGTGAGGATCGTGCGCACGAGCGGGGCGTGGGCCGCGCTGAGGCGTGCGAACAGCTTCTTCGACTCCTGGATGTCCGCGCGTCCCCAGGCGCGACCGTCCTCGGTGAGGAAGAGCTGCGCCCCGTCGACCTCGATGAACCCGAGCAGGGCGGCCGCGTCGACGAGGGGAAGGAGGTCGTCGACCTCGAAGGACAGCTCGTCGGCGAGGTCGGGCAGGTCGGTCTGGCCGTTGTGCGAGTGCACGATCTCGACGAGGCCGGCGAGCCCGCCCACGGACACGTCGGGCAGCGGCGCGCTGAGCGGAGTGGCGGCGACAGGCGCGGCCGCCGTGCCGGGAGCACCGGGGCCGGTGCCGGTCAGCAGGGCGTAGAGCCGATCGACGGTCTGGGCGAAGAGCGGATGCCGCCGGTCGCGCGGGCGGGGGAGCGGCACCTCGACCTCGGCGCGCACGTGCCCGGGGTCGAGCCGAGGACGAAGACGCGGTCGGCCATGAGCACCGCCTCCTCGATGTTGTGGGTCACGATGCAGACCGACTTCGTCGGGAAGTCGGGCTGCGCCCACAGCGACATCACCTCGTTGCGCAGGTTCTCGGCGGTGAGCACGTCGAGAGCCGAGAAGGGCTCATCCATGAGCAGCGCGTCCGGGCGCAGCACCAGGGCGCGCGCGCTCCCCACGCGCTGGCGCATGCCGCCGGAGAGCTCGCGCGGGTACGCCGACTCGAAGCCGTCCAGACCGATCAGGTCGATCGCGTCGAGGGCGCGCTGACGGCGCTCCGCGGCCGACACCGAGCGGGCGGCCAGTCCCAGCTCGACGTTGCCCTGCACGGTCAGCCACGGCATGAGCGCGAACGACTGGAACACCATCCCGACGCCCGGGTTCGCACCGTTGATCGGCCGGCCGCGGTAGCGCAGCTCGCCGCGGCCGCCGACACGTTCGACCTCCTGTCGGTTCCGGGCCGCCTGCACCTGGTGTGGCTGCTCTCGGACGACGAATCGGATGTCACGACCCTCGCTGAGCGCACCGGGGCGACGATCCCCGCGACGAGCCAGCAGCTCGCGAAGCTGCGCGCCGCCGGTGTCGTCAGCGCACGCCGGCAGGGACGCCGGCAGCTCTATCGGGTCGACGATCCGCACATCGTCGCGGTGGTCGCGGCGATGCTCGACCACATCGCGCCCGACGGCACGCTCGCCGCGCCCCCGGACCCTCGGCGCCCACCGCGCCAGCCGCGCTTCGTGCGGGCGTGACCGCGAACCGGACGGCACCGGGCCGCGGCATCCGTCACCTCTTGGGTGCCGCCACGAACAGCGTCTCGGTCTTCTCGAGCTCCATGCCCTTGGTCTCCGGCACCTTCAGCAGCACGTAGACGAAGGAGAGGGCCGCGAACACGGCGTACATGCCGTAGGTGAGCGGCAGCGACCACGCCGACATCGAGGGGAACGAGACCGTGATGACGAAGTTCGCGATCCACTGCGCCGCGGCCGCGACGCCGAGCGCGCGACCGCGGATGCGGCTCGGGAAGATCTCGCCCAGCAGCACCCACACGAGCGGGCCCCACGACGCGCCGAACCCGATGACGAACAGATTCGCGGCGACGAGCGCGATCGGGCCCCAGGCGCCCGGGAGGGACACCTCGCCGTTCACCGTGACCGAGAAGGTGAACGCGAGCGCCATGATGCCCAGCGACAGGGTCATCAGCACCGAGCCGACCAGCAGGATGGGCTTTCGGCCCACCCGGTCGACGAGGAAGATCGCGACCAGGGTGACGACGACGTTCGTGACCGAGGTGATGACGCTGATGACCAGCGAGTCACCCTCGGTGAACCCGACCGCGCGCCACAGCGTCGTCGAGTAGTAGAAGATCACGTTGATGCCGACGAACTGCTGGAACACCGACAGGATGATGCCCACCCAGACGATCGGCTGAAGTCCGAGCACGTGTCCGCGCAGCGACGCCTTCTTGGTGGTGCGGTCCGCGCTGATCGCGTTCGTCAGCTCGCGCAGGGTCTGCTCCAGGTCGGCCGGCGGCACGAGGCGGGCGAAGATCGCGCGCGCCTCGTCGGTGCGGCCGGCGGCGAGAAGGAAGCGCGGGGACTCGGGGAGGGTGAGAGCCAGGATCCCGTAGACCGCCGAGGGGATCACCCCGACGATGAACATCCAGCGCCAGGCCTCCAGGCCGAGCCAGAGCGTGTTCGCGGCGCCATCGGCCCACGTCGCGAGCAGCGCGTCGGACAGCAGTGCCCCGAAGATGCCGAGCGTGATCGCGAGCTGCTGCAGCGACGCCAGCGATCCGCGGATCTGACGCGGTGCGATCTCGGCGATATAGGCCGGCGCGACGACAGAGGCGATGCCGATGCCGAGGCCGCTCACCACGCGCCACAGGATCAGGTCGGGAACGCTGAAGGTGAGGCCCGCGCCGATCGAGGAGACGAAGAACAGGCCGGCGCCGAGCAGCATGACGCGCAGGCGCCCCCAGCGATCGGAGAGCGAGCCGGCGATCATCGCGCCGACGGCGCACCCGAGGAGCGCCACCGCGACGACGAAGCCCGTCAGTGCCGAGCCGAGGGAGAAGTGCCCGCCGATCGAGTCGACCGCGCCGTTGATGACCGACGAGTCGAAGCCGAACAGGAAACCTCCGACGGCCGCCGCGACCGACAGCCCCACCGCCCGTCGCCCGAAGGGGCTGCGCAGAGAGAAGGCGTCGGCGGGGATCGTTCCAGTGCTCACCGCACCACCCTAGTGGCGCCCGGAGGGGCGGGTCGGGGTTGACTCCGCGCCTCGTTAGGGTGAGGGGGTGACCGTGCATCTGCTCGGCGCGGCCGAGATCCGCGCCCTCGCCGCCGAGCTCGACGTCACCCCGACGAAGAAGCTCGGCCAGAACTTCGTGCACGACCCCGGCACCGTGCGCAAGATCGTGGCCGCGGCATCCGTCACGGCCGACGACCGCGTCGTCGAGGTCGGCCCGGGGCTCGGGTCGCTGACGCTCGCGATCTTGGAGACCGGCGCCCGGGTGACCGCGGTCGAGATCGACCACCGCCTCGCCGCGCGACTTCCGCAGACCGCCGCCGACCACGGTGTCGAGGACGGTGCCCTCACCGTGGTCGACGCCGACGCGCTCACGATCACCTCGCTGCCGGGGGAGCCGACGGTGCTCGTCGCGAATCTGCCGTACAACGTGTCCGTGCCCGTGCTGCTCCACTTCATGGAGACCTTCCCGCGTCTCGACCGCGGCGTCGTGATGGTGCAGGCCGAAGTCGGCGAGCGGCTCGCCGCGGGGCCGGGTTCCAAGGTCTACGGCGCCCCCAGCGTCAAGGCGTCGTGGTACGGCGACTGGCGCCTGGTCGGCACGGTGTCGCGCATGGTGTTCTGGCCCGTGCCCAATGTCGACAGCGTGCTCGTGGGATTCGCCCGCGCGCACGCGGCGCGAGGCACCGAGGCCGAGCGGCAGACGACGTTCCGCATCGTCGACGCGGCCTTCCAACAGCGCCGCAAGATGCTGCGGCAGGCGCTCTCCGGGGTGCTCGGCGGGTCGTCCGCGGCGGCCAGTGCGCTGCTCGAGAGCGCGGATGTCGCCCCCACCGCCCGCGGTGAGGACCTCACCGTCGAGGACTACCTGCGCATCGCCCGCGCGGCGGCTAGCCTGGGCGGGTGAGCACAGAGCCGCGTATCCGACCCTCCGTCCCCGACATCCACCGGCCCTACACGGCGGCCCCGGATCGGTACGACCTCACCGAGTACCGTCAGGTCGGGACATCCGGTCTCTACCTCCCGCCGATCTCGCTCGGCCTGTGGTGGAACTTCGGCGACAACGTCGCCTTCGACACGCAGCGCGGCATCCTCCGGCACGCCTTCGACCGCGGCATCATCCACTTCGACCTGGCCAACAACTACGGTCCTCCCTACGGCGCCGCGGAGACCAACTTCGGACGCATGCTGCGCGAGGACTTCAAGCCCTACCGGGACGAGCTGGTCGTGTCGTCCAAGGCGGGGTGGGACATGTGGCCCGGGCCGCACGGCGACCTCGGCAGCCGCAAGTACATTCTCGCGAGCGCCGATCAGTCGCTGACGAGGCTCGGGCTCGACTACGTCGACATCTTCTACTCCCACCGGGTCGATCCCGACACTCCCGTCGAGGAGACCATCGGCGCGCTCGACACGCTCGTGCGCCAGGGCAAGGCGCTCTACGTGGGCATCTCGTCGTACTCCGCGGAGCGCACCGCGGTCGCCGCGGCGGTGGCCCGCAGCCTCGGCACGCCGCTGATCATCCATCAGCCCGCCTACTCGATCCTCAACCGGTGGATCGAGGACGGTCTGACGGGCGTCCTCGCCGAAGAGGGCATGTCGGCTATCGCCTTCACGCCGCTCGCCCAGGGGCTCCTGACCGGCAAGTACCTCGGCGACGGCAAGGCCAAGCGCTCGCAGCCGCGCGACAGCCTGCCCGACCGGGCGCTGTCGCACCAGGCGATCGCGTCGCTGCGATCACTGAACACGATCGCGAAGGAGCGCGGTCAGACGCTCGCGCAGATGGCGATCCAGTGGGTGCTGCGCGAGCCCACCGTGTGCTCGGCGCTCATGGGGGCCTCCAGCATCGAGCAGCTCGACGAGAACCTGGCCGCCCTCACCGGACCGGCCTTCGACACCGACGAGCTCGAGCGCATCGACGCGCTGTCGGATGTCATCGACGTCAACCTGTGGGCGGAATCATCGAAGCTGTGATCCTCCCCGCCCCGACGGTGCACGTGCGCGCCCCGGGCAAGATCAACCTCTTCTTCGAGGTCGGCGCGCTCGGCGCCGACGGGTACCACGACGTCGCCTCGGCGTACCAGGCCGTCTCCGCGTACGAGGACGTGTGGGCCTCGGCGTCGGACGACCTGACGATCGAGGTCACCGGATCGGTGGATGTCGCGGGCGTCCCACTCGACGCCCGCAACCTCGCCGTGCGCGCCGCGCAGCTGGTCGCGGACGAGGCGGGCATCGACGCGGGCGTGCACCTGCGCATCGTCAAGGGTGTGCCCGTCGCAGGTGGGATGGGCGGAGGATCCGCGGATGCCGCAGCCGCCCTCGTCGCGTGCGACGCGCTGTGGGGAACCGGTATCTCGCCGATCCGGCTGCGGGAGCTGGCGGCCGAACTCGGTGCCGACGTGCCGTTCGCGCTCACCGGCGGCACGGCGATCGGGCTGGGGCGCGGCGACGACCTGAGTCCTGCCCTGGCGCGCGGGCGTTTCGACTGGGTGATCGTCACGAGCGAGGACGGCCTGTCGACTCCGGCCGTGTTCGCCGCCCTCGACGCGCACCGCGACGACGCCTCGCTCGACATCGTGCCCGCGCGTCGGCCGATGGTCGATGACGCCGTTCTGCATGCGCTGCGCGCGGGCGATGCGCACATGCTCGCCGCGAGCCTTCGCAATGATCTGCAGCAGGCCGCGCTCGCGCTGCGACCCGACCTCGCCGACCTGCTCGAGACGGGTCGCGCCGCCGGCGCCCTCGAAGGGATCGTCTCGGGTTCGGGTCCCACGGTCGCGTTCCTCGCGGCGGGCCCCGAGGCCGCCATCGACCTGCAGATCGGGCTCTCGGCCGCCGGGCACGTCGCGCACCACGTGCACGGCCCGGTGCCGGGGGCACGCGTCATCCACGACGACTGATCGGGCGCACCGCGCCGCTGGAGGAGATCATGAACGACACCGCCGTCGCCGCCTTCCTGGCGGCCCCGCTCGATGAGCGTCAGGCGCGCCGGCTCAGCGACCTGGGGCTGCGCGCCGACCTCGTCACGGACGAGGACCGTGCCGCCTCGGACGGCTGGATCGAGGCCGTCTCCCGCGGATTCCTCGGCACCGAGCGCTCCGAGGTGCAGCGCCAGGCCGCGTTCGACGGGCTGCGGGCGCGTCGCCGGTTGGGCGTCTACGACGACTCCGCCCCGGTGCCCGGCACCCCTGTCGCGACGTTCGCATCGTGGCTCGCCGAGCTCACCGTCCCCGGGCCGGCGCTCATCGACACGGCCGCCATCAGCTCCGTCACCGTCGCCCCCACCCATCGACGGCGGGGTCTCGCGCGGGCGATGATGGAGGGCGAGTTGCGGGCCGCGGCATCCGCCGGCGTGCCGGTTGCGACCCTCACCGTGAGCGAGTCGACGCTCTACGGCCGGTACGGCTTCGCCCCCGCCGCCGAGGCTGCGCACTGGCGGATCGAGGCGAAGCGCGCCGGATGGATCGGTCCGGTCTCGCCGGGACGCGTGGACTTCGTGCCGAGAGTCGACGCACGCGTCCTGATCGAGCCGCTGTACGACCGCGTGCGCCTCGCCCGGCCGGGCGAGATCACGATGCCGGCCGGCCACTGGGACCGCTTCCTGCGCACGCGTCCTGACTCGGAGAAGGGCGAAGAGCTGCGCACCGTCGTCTACACGACGGTGGCGGGGGAGGGGACCGGCGTGGCGCTCTACAGCGTGACGGAGTCGCACGACGACTTCGCCCGATCGACCCTCGAGGTCGTGTACCTCCTCGCGCTCGACGACGAGTCCTACGCGGGTCTCTGGCGCTTCTTCCTCGAGATGGATCTGATCGGCTGGATCGAGGCGACCGAGCTCTCGGTCGACGAGCCGCTGCTCTGGATGATCGCCGACCAGCGTGCCGCACAGCGCACGGTGCGCGATCACCACTACGTGCGCATCCTCGATGTCGTCGCCGCCCTCGAGGCCCGTCGCTACAGCGGCGCCGGGCGCGTGGTGATCGAGATCGCCGACCCGCTCGGGTTCGCCGCCGGCCGTGTGCTGCTCGATGTGGACGGGCGCGGCGTCGGTTCGGTGCGCCCCGCCGACGCGACGACGGATGCCCCGTCCCTCCGCCTCGGCATCGCCGAACTGTCGGCCGCCTACCTGGGAGGGGTGCGTCTCGCGACCCTCGCTGCGGCGGGACGGGTCACGGGTGACGGGGTGGCCGCGGCATCCGCTCTGTTCGCCGCGCCGCAGGCGCCCAGGCTGAGCTTCTGGTACTGATGCGGGCATAGCGCACGACATCCGGCGTCACAATCCCGTCCGAAATGTCCGCCGCTGCGAATAGCGTATGCGTGAGCGGTGATCGCCGCCCGCGATGCGAGCGGCCGGCGGCCGCCCCGAACGGAGGACGCAATGCAGGCGCGACTGGGCGACACCGTGATCGCCGAGGCCGATGAGGCCGATCTGATCCGTATCGAAGGCAACTGGTACTTCCCGCCGGCGGCGGTGCGTGAGGGTGTACTCACCACCAGCCCGACGCCGTACACGTGCCCCTGGAAGGGCGCGTGCCAGTACTTCACCGTGACCGTCGACGGGCATGCGCTCACCGACCGGGCATGGAGCTACCCCGAGCCCTACCCCACCGCGATCGAGAAGGTCGGCGCCGACTTCTCCGGGTACGTCGCGTTCTGGAAAGAGATCGAGATCACCGACTGAGAGGACGACCGATGATCGAATTCTCGGCCGTATCCAAGACCTTCCCCGACGGCACCCGCGCCGTCGCCGACTTCTCCCTGCAGCTTCCCGCACGGTCCACCACCGTGTTCGTGGGCTCCTCGGGCTGCGGCAAGACCACCCTGCTGCGCATGATCAACCGCATGGTCGAGCCGACCGCCGGGCGCATCGAGATCGATGGAGAGAACATCGCCGATCGGTCGGCCGTGGCCCTGCGCCGCAGCATCGGCTACGTTATGCAGAACGCGGGGCTGCTGCCGCACCTCAGCGTCGTCGACAACATCGCCACGGTTCCGCGGCTCACCGGTGCCACCCGCCGTGCCGCGCGGGCGCGGGCGCTCGAACTGATGGACACGGTCGGGCTCGATCGTGCGCTCGCCGCGCGGTATCCGAACCAGCTCTCGGGCGGTCAGCAGCAGCGCGTGGGCGTCGCGCGAGGGCTCGCGGCGGATCCGAACATCCTCCTGATGGACGAGCCCTTCGGTGCCGTCGACCCCATCGTTCGTGCCGAGCTGCAACAGGAACTCCTGCGTCTGCAGCGCGACATCGGCAAGACGATCGTGTTCGTCACCCACGACATCGACGAGGCGTTCCTGCTCGGCGACCAGGTCGTCATCCTCGCGAAGGGTGCCGCGATCGCCCAGGTCGGCACGCCCGACGAGATCATCGAGGCGCCCGCCGACGACTTCGTGCGATCGTTCATCGGAGCTGACCGGGGTAAGCGTGCGCTGTCGCTGCGACCGACCGCGGGCGGCGGAACGGCCGTCGTCGACGCCGACGGCCGCACCCAGGGCATCCTCGCGACCGAGGGCGCGTCGTCGTGATCTGGGTCGGCGACAACCTCGGCCTCATCGCGGGGCTCGCGGTCTCGCACCTGCGCCAGAGCCTGATCGCCATCGTGCTCGGACTCGTGATCGCCATCCCGCTCGGCTGGGCGGCGTGGCGCTACCGCCTGCTGCGCGGCTGGCTGATCACCGTGACCGGGCTGCTCTACACGATCCCCTCGCTCGCGCTGCTGATCATCCTGCCGTCTGTGTTCGGATACTCCGCGCTGAGCGAGACGAACCTCATCGTGGCGCTCACGATCTACGCCGTCGCGATCCTCGTGCGCTCGGTGGTCGACGGCTTGCAGTCGGTCGACCCGTCCGTGCGGCAGGCGGCGGTCGCGCTCGGCTACGGCGGTGCGCGTCGCTTCTTCACTGTCGACCTGCCGCTCGCCGGCCCGGTGATCCTCGCCGGGCTGCGGGTGACATCCGTCTCCACGATCGCGCTCGCCACCGTCGGCATCCTCGTCGGCGTCGAGAACCTCGGCTACCTGTTCACCAACGGCCTGCAGCGCCGCATCACCGAAGAGGTGCTCGCGGGTGTCGTCGCGGTGATGGTCATCGCGCTGCTGATCGACGCGCTGCTGGTACTCGGGGGGCGCCTGCTCATGCCCTGGGCTCGACGCTCCCGCACCGTCCGCGCACGTACCCGCCGGGTGCTCGCCGGGGCAGAGGTCGCCTGATGGATCTGTTCACCGGGGCCCTCGCCTGGATCTTCTCGCCCGATCGACTGACCGGAACGGACGCGCTGCCCATCCTGTTCGCGCAGCAGCTGTACTACACGTTCCTCTCGGTGCTCATCGCGGCGCTCATCGCGGTGCCGCTCGGCTGGCTCATCGGGCACACCGGCCGCGGTCGCGAGGTCGCCGTAGCCGTCTCGGGCGCCGCCCGTGCCATCCCGTCCTTCGGACTTCTGATCTTCCTCGTGCTGCTGCTCGGCGTGCTGCACAAGCCCGAGGCCGCGGTGATCACCTTCGTGCTGCTCGGCATCCCGCCGCTGCTCGCCGGCGCCTACACCGGCTTCGAGGCGATCGACCGCCGCACGATCGACGCGGCGCGCGCGGTCGGCATGACCGAATGGCAGATCCTCTGGAAGGTCGAGGTTCCGCTCGGGCTGCCGCTGCTGCTGGGAGGACTGCGCTCGGCCGTGCTGCAGGTCGTCGCGACGGTGACGATCGCCGCCTACGTCAACCTCGGCGGACTCGGGCTGCCGATCATCACCGCGCTGAACCTCCGCCAGTACGACGTCGTGCTCGGCGGGGCCATCCTCGTCGCCGTGTTGGCGCTCGTCCTCGACGCGATCCTGGCGCTCGCTCAGTGGGCCTCGGTGCCGCGTGGCGTGCGTCAGCACGGCACCTCACGCCGGGAACGGCGCGCCGCGGCATCCGCTCTCGCCGTCACGTGACGTCACACCGTCTTGCTCCATCCCCCTCCACCCCCAAGAATCGCCCAGAACCTCGGTTCACGCACCCAGAGAGGACACCATGTCTACAGCACGCACGGCACGCGTCATCGGCGCCGCCGCCATCGCCGCTGTCGCCGCACTCGCCCTGAGCGCCTGCGGCTCCAGCAGCTCGATCGCCGGCCCCACCGCGACGAGCGCGGGAGGCTCGATCGTCATCGGATCGCAGGCCTACTACTCGAACGAGATCATCGCCGAGATCTACGCCCAGGCCCTCGAAGGCGCCGGCAAGACCGTCACCCGCCAGTTCAACATCGGCCAGCGCGACGCCTACATCCCGCAGCTCAAGAGCGGCGCGATCACCCTGTTCCCCGAGTACTCCGGCAACCTGCTGCAGTACTTCGACGCGAACACCACCGCCCGGTCGGCCGACGACGTCTACGCCGCCCTGCAGACCGCCCTGCCGTCGAATCTCACGGTGCTGAACCAGTCGACCGCGACCGATCAGGACTCCTACACGGTCACGAAGGCGTTCGCCGACAAGTACGGGCTCACCACCATCGCCGACCTCTCGAAGGTCACCGAGCCGCTCACCCTCGGCGGACCGCCCGAGCTCGCCGAGCGTCCGTACGGCCCGACCGGCCTGAAGTCCACCTACGGCGTGACCGTCGCGTTCTCGGCGACCGGTGACACCACCGTGCAGGACCTCGTCGCCGGTACCGTCAACGTCGCCAACGTGTACACGGCCGACCCGAGCATCCAGACCGACAACCTGGTCGTGCTGAAGGACCCGAAGGCGCTCTTCCTCGCGTCGAACGTGGTGCCGGTCGTCGCCAAGAGCATCGAGAGCGACGTCGCCGACGTCATCAACCAGGTGAGCGCCGCGCTCACGCCCGAGAAGCTCGTCGCCCTCAACGTGCAGAGCACGGTCGACAAGCAGTCGCCGGCCGACATCGCGAAGGCGTTCCTCGCGGCGAACAACATCAAGTAGGCGGTGCACGAGGGGCCCGGCGCGTGAGCGCCGGGCCCCTCGTGCGTGCGGTCGAGGGGTGAGTGGGCTGCGCGGTGATCGATGCCGGTCGTTGTCAGCCCACCGCTTCGCCGAGCTCGAGCCAGCGCTCCTCGAGTTCGACGGTCTCGGTGGTGAGCTGATCGCGCTCGGTCTGCAGCGCCACGAGCGCGGCGTAGTCGTCGTGCGCGTCGGCGAGCCGCACATCGACCGCCGAGATCTGCTCCGCGAGCTTCGCGAGTCGCCGGTCGATGGCCGCGAGCTCCTTCTCGGCCGCCCGGCGTTCGGCGCCCGAGAGGGCCGGGGTCGATGCGGCGGGGGTGGATGCCGCGGCCCGGGGCGCGGCGGTCGCGGGGCGTGACGCGGCATCCGTCATCGCGGCCCGCAGGCGCAGGTACTCATCGACGCCGCCGGGCAGGTGGCGGAAGCGGTGGTCGAGCACGGCGTACTGCTGATCGGTGACGCGCTCCATGAAATAGCGATCGTGGGAGACGACCAGCAGGGTGCCCGGCCACGTGTCGAGCAGGTCCTCGAGGGCGGCGAGCATGTCCGTGTCCATGTCGTTGGTCGGCTCGTCGAGGATGAGCACGTTCGGTTCGCCCATGAGCACCAGCAGCAGCTGCAGGCGCCGCTTCTGACCGCCGGAGAGGTCGCCGACCGGCGTCGACAGCTCCGATGCGCGAAAGCCGAGCCGTTCGAGCAGCTGGGCGGGCGTGAGCTCCTTGCCGCCGGCGACGTAGGTCGTCTTCTGCTCGGCCAGCACCTCGCGCACCCGCAGGCGTTCGACCGGCTCGAGCTCGGTGAGCCGCTGCGTCAGGTGCGCGACCTTGACGGTCTGCCCCCGCTTGACGCGCCCGGACGTGGGGGCGAGGGTGCCGGCCACGAGTGCGAGCAGGGTCGACTTGCCCGCGCCGTTCGCCCCGAGGATGCCGGTGCGCTCGCCGGGGGCGATGCGCCACTCCACTCGATCGAGCACGGGCTTCTCGTCGAACGAGACGGAGGCGTCGACGAGGTCGACAACGTCCTTTCCGAGTCGGGCGGTGGCGAGCTTGGTCAGCTCGATGCCGTTGCGCGGGTCGGGCTCGCCCTCGATCAGCTGGGTCGCCGCATCGATGCGGAACTTCGGCTTGGACGTGCGCGCCGGGGCCCCTCGGCGCAGCCACGCGAGCTCCTTGCGCAGCAGGTTGCGGCGCTTGTCCTCGGCGACGGCGGCCTGCCGGTCGCGTTCGACGCGCTGCAGGATGTATGCCCCGTACCCGCCCTCGAACGGCTCCACCTCGCCGTCGTGCACCTCCCACATGCGCGTGCAGACGGCGTCGAGGAACCAGCGGTCGTGCGTGACGACCAGAAGGGCTCCGGATGTCGCGCTCCACCGCGCCCGCAGGTGCTCCGCGAGCCAGGTGATGCCTTCGACGTCCAGGTGGTTGGTGGGCTCGTCGAGGGCGACGACATCCCAGTCGCCGACGAGCAGACGCGCGAGCGCGACCCGGCGACGTTGGCCGCCGGAAAGCGTGTCGACGTCGGCGTCGAGGGCGAGATCGCCGACGAGCCCCTTGAGCACGTCGCGCACCCGGGCGTCCCCGAGCCACTCGTGCTCGGGCCGGTCGCCGACGATCGTGTGCTGCACGCTGCCGGACTCCGGCAGGGCGTCGTCCTGGGCGAGCATGCCGACGCGGATGCCGCCGCGCACCGTCACCTTGCCGGCATCCGGTGCGTACCGCTGCATGAGCACGCGCATGAGGGTCGACTTGCCGTCGCCGTTGCGGCCGACGATGCCGATACGGTCGCCGTCGGCGACACCGACGGTGACGTCGTCGAGCACCACCTTCGCCGGGAACTCGACGTGCAGGTGCTCACCGCCCAGCAGATGCGCCATCCCTCCAGCGTAGGCGGCGCCGTCGGCCCGGCCGTCCGGTTTCAGCGCGAGGGGGACCAGCCCGTCTCGTGCAGACGCTCGATGCCGTCCAGGATGAGGTCGAGCGCGAATTCGAACTCCGTCTCGTCGTCGCATCCGGGTCCGACGATCGAGTCGGAGTCGTGCATGACGGACGCCGCCGACTCCAGCACGTACGGCCAGCGCTGGGCGAGCATCGCGGCCGCCGCCGCGAGCGCCTGCGGATCGGTCGGCGGCGGCGCCGACGCGTACACCTCCTGGGTGAAGCCCCACAGGCGGCTGCCCAGGGCGTGCATCGCGTGGTGCACGAGTGCGACCGAGAGTCCGCCCTCGCGGAGGGTGCGGATCATCGCCTCCTGCTGGTCGAGCACGACAGGGCTCGGGGAGGTGCGCGTCTCGATCGCACGCCACATCCACGGATGGCGCAGCATGACGCCGCGTGCCGCGAGCACTCGCCGCCGCGCCGCCGCCTTCCAGTGCGTGCCGGGCTCGACGTCCGGCGAGATGCTCGCGAGCACGGCGTCGACCATCCGGTCGACCAGCTCGTCCCGGTTGCGCACGTGCTTGTAGAGGGCCATCGGCACGACGTCCAGGCGCTCGGCGAGAGGTCGCATGCTCAGGGCGTCGTAGCCGGTCTCGTCGGCGAGCGCGATCGCGGTCGCGAGGATGCGATCGAGCGTCAGAGCCGCGCGCCGCGGGCTCTCGACCGCGTCATCGCCGCGCGCGGCCACGGGACCAGACATCCGTGTCCTCCTCCGCTTGACGGGTGTACGCCGTCCACCCTAGTCTTCGAGAAGACAAGTGTACGCCGTACACCTCCTCTCCTCCCACCCGTGTCACCGATCGGAGTCACCGTGAATCCCCTCCGCCGCACCGGCGTCCTCGCCGGCATCCTGTTTCTCGTCACCCACGTCACGTCGGTCGGCGCGGTCGCCCTCTACGGCCCGATGCTGACCGATGCGGGCTGGATGGACAGCGATGCGTCCGGGCTCGCCCAGCGTCTCGGTGCCGTGCTCGACGTGATCCTCGCGATCGCGGTGGTGGGCACCGCTGTCGCGCTGCTGCCCGTCCTGCGCCGACCGGAGCCTCGTTCGGCCTCGGCCTACCTCGCCCTGCGCACGCTCGAGGCGTCGGTCATCCTGCTCGGCGCCGTCGCCGTGCTCGGCGCGCTTGCCGTGCGCGGGCAGCACGCCGCGGGCTCGGATGCCGCGGGCGTAGCGCTGCTCGCCCTGTACCGCGCCGCGTTCCTCGTCGGGCCCGGGCTCGTGATCGGCGCCAACACGCTCGTGCTGGCGGCAGCCCTGCGCCGCACGCGGCTGGTGCCGGTCTGGATCCCCGTGCTCGGTCTCGTCGGCGCACCGCTCGTCGTGCTGTCGAACCTCGCGGTGCTGTTCGGGCTGCAGAGCCAGGTGTCTCCCACCGCAGCGCTCGCGGCCGTGCCGATCTTCGCGTGGGAGATCAGCCTCGCCGTGTACCTCATCGTGCGTGGCCCGCGGGCGGCGACGCGGGCCGACGCGCCCGACGCGGTCGGCGTCGCTGCCGGATGAGGGCGCCGCGGCGCGTCAGGCGTCGAATCCGAGGCTGAGCTTGCGCAGCAAAGACGCGAGGCGTTCGCGATCGGTGCGCGAGAGCCGCTCGAGCAGGTGCGCCTCAGCATCGACGAGACGCGTGATCGCGGCGTCGACGCGCACGCGACCGTCGTCGGTGAGGGTCACCAGGATGCTGCGCCCGTCGGCCGGGTCGGCCTCGCGCTGCACGAGGCGGCGCCCCACGAGCCGGTCGATGCGGTTTGTCATGGTGCCGCTCGAGACGAGGGTCTGCTGCAGGAGGGTCTTCGGGCTCAGCTGGTAGGGCTCGCCGGCGCGGCGCAGCGCCGACAGCACGTCCCACTCCCACGGTTCGAGCTCGCTGCGGCGGAACGCCTCACGCCGGGCGCGGTCGAGGTGGCGGGAGAGCCGGTCGACGCGGGAGAGCACTTCGAGAGGCGAGAAGTCGAGGTCGGGGCGCTGGGTCATCCAGGCCTCGACGATGCGGTCGACCTCGTCGCTCTCGGGTGCCATCCGCCCATTATCGCGCGCCGCGTCTCCGGTCCCGGGCGCGGGGCGGCGAGGTGGCAGACTTGGGGGCGGTTCCCGACGGCGCAGGCCGTGGGCGGGCCGGTCCGCCGTGGTGTAATGGCAGCACGACAGCCTTTGGAGCTGTGAGGTTCAGGTTCGAGTCCTGGCGGCGGAGCATGAACGAGCAGAACGCCACCGGCCTCGCCGTCGTCATCCTCGCCGCCGGCCAGGGCACCCGCATGAAGTCGTCGCTGCCGAAGGTGCTCCATCAGCTGGGCGGGCGGTCGCTGCTCGCGCATGTGCTCTCGACGGCGATCGAGCTGGAGCCCGACCGGGTCGTGGTGGTGGTGCGGCATGAGCGCGACCTCGTCGCCGCGGCGGCGCTCGACGCGCTGCCGGGCGTGCAGGTCGTCGATCAGGACGACATCCCGGGCACGGGGCGCGCGGCCGAGCTCGCCGTTGATGCGCTCGATGACTTCGACGGCGATGTGCTCGTGCTCTCCGGCGACGTGCCGCTGCTCGAAGCGCCGGTGCTCGCGGGGTTCGTGACCTCGCATCGGCTGGCGGATGCCGCGGTGTCGGTGCTCTCGGCCCAGGTCGACGACCCGACCGGCTATGGGCGCATCGTGCGCGGCGCCGGGGGTGGTCTCGAGCGCATCGTCGAGCAGAAGGATGCGGCGGCCGCCGAGCTCGCGATCACCGAGATCAACGCCGGTGTCTATGTCGTCCGCGCCGCGACGCTGCGCGCCCATCTGCCGGGCCTCACGGCTGCCAACGCGCAGGGTGAGCGGTACCTCACCGACGTCGTCGCCCTCGCGTGCGCTGCGGGGGAGCGGGTAGCGGCGTACGGTGCCCCCGATGCATCCACGGCCCTCGGCATCAACGACCGCGTGCAGCTGTCGGATGCGGCGCGCACGCTCAACGCGCGCACGGTGCGCCGATGGCAGCTCGACGGTGTGAACGTGCTCGATCCGGCGACGACGTGGATCGATGTCACCGCGACGCTCGCCCCCGATGTGACCCTGCTGCCGAACACGCTCGTGCTGCGGGCGACGACGATCGGCGAGGGGGCGATCATCGGTCCCGACACGAGTCTCGTGGACTGCGAGGTCGGCGCCGGGGCGACCGTTCGTCGTTCGGATGCGACGCTCGCGGTCATCGGCGAGAAGGCCAACGTGGGTCCGTTCGCCTATCTGCGTCCGGGAGCGGAGCTGTCCCGCGGAGCGAAGGTGGGCACGTTCGTGGAGGTGAAGAACTCCACGATCGGCGAGGACAGCAAGGTGCCCCACCTGTCGTACATCGGCGACACGACGATCGGGCGCGGCGTGAACCTCGGGGCGGGCGCGATCACAGCGAACTACGACGATCTGGTCAAGCACCGCACGGAGATCGGCGACGAGGTGCACTCGGGCTCGCACAACGTCTTCGTCGCGCCCGTTAGGATCGGTGATGGCGCGAAGACCGGAGCCGGCGCCGTCATCCGCAAGGACGTCCCGGCCGGCGCCCTGGCCCTCAGCGTCGCCCCTCAGCGCAACATCGAGGGGTGGGTCGAGAAGAATCGCTCGGGCACCCAGGCCGCGCAGGTCGCGGAGCGGGCCCGCCAGGCACAGAAGGCAGACGATGGCGCGCAAGGACAAGACGGTCGATCTTGATCGGGAACGCGGCATAGCGCCGGGGCTGGTCGCCAAGACCAAGAAGCGACTCGTCGTCGCCACCGGCAGCTCGCACCCCGAGCTCGCCGCCGCCGTCGCCGCTGAGCTCGGCACCGAGCTCGTGCCGACCGAGTACCGCACATTCGCGTCGGGCGAGATGCTGACGCGGTTCGAGGTCTCGATCCGTGGGTGCGACGTGTTCCTACTGCAGTCCTTCGGCCCGCCGGTCAACGAGTGGCTCATGGAGCTGCTCATCATGCTCGACGCCGCCAAGCGCGCCTCGGCGAAGCGCATCACGGTGGTGGCGCCGTACTACCCCTACTCCCGTCAGGACAAGAAGGGGCGCGGGCGTGAGCCAATCTCGGCGCGCCTGGTCGCCGACCTCATGAAGACCGCCGGCGCCGACCGCGTCATGAGCGTGGACCTGCACGCCGCGCAGATCCAGGGCTTCTTCGACGGCCCCGTCGACCACCTCTTCGCCAAGCCCGTGCTGCTCGAGCACTTCCACACCACGCTGAGCCCCGAGGACCGCGAGCTGCTGACCGTCGTCTCTCCCGACACCGGTCGCGTGCGGGTCGCCGACACATGGTCGGACAGCCTCGACGCACCCCTCGCGATCATCCACAAACGCCGCGACCCGAATGTCGCGAACCAGGTCACGGTCAACGAGATCGTCGGCCGGGTCGACGGCCGTGTGTGTCTCCTCGTCGACGACATGATCGACACCGGCGGCACGATCGTGAAGGCCGCCCAGGCGCTCAAGGCGAACGGCGCGCGCCGCGTCATCGTCGCAGCGACCCACGCGGTCTTCAGCGATCCCGCGACCACCCGGCTGCAGGACTCGTCGATCGACGAGGTCGTGGTCACCGATTCGATCCCGCTCGCCCCCGAGAAGCGGTTCCCGGGGCTCACGATCCTGCCGATCTCGCCGCTGCTCGCCCGCGCGATCCACGAGGTGTTCGAGGACGGCTCCGTCACGAGCATGTTCGACGGGGCTGCCTGACCGGGCGGATGCCGCGGGCCCGCGTCACCCACAACCGGTTGCCCGTTCTGCACGATCGTCCAGATTCATTCGCAAGGATGGATGAGCCCGGAGCTCCGGGCGGCCCCCGGAACCGACGCAGGAGGACCTTCATGATCCGCACCACTGCCGTACCCCGCACCGTCCGCACCTCCGCAGCCCTGCTCGGCATCGCCGGCATCGCCGTGCTCGCCGGCTGCTCCACGACCTCGACGACCTCGACCACGGGCTCCGGCTCGCAGTCCGGCACCAGCGGCTCGTCGACCTCGTCGGGATCGACGTCCTCGGGCTCCTACAAGGACGGCACGTTCAGCGCGACGGGCTCCTACCAGACTCCCGAGTCGGTCGAGACGATCGACGTCACCGTCACGCTCGCGTCCGGTGTGATCGAGAGCGTCGAAGTCACCGGCAACCCGCAGGCCCGCGAGTCGCAGCAGTACCAGTCGCAGTTCATCGGCGGGATCTCCGCCGAGGTCGTCGGCAAGAGCATCGACAGCATCTCGGTGAGCCGTGTCGCGGGCTCCTCGCTGACCAGCGGCGGCTTCAACAAGGCGATCGCCGAGATCAAGACCGAAGCGGCGGCGTGACCTTCTCCGCCCGTTGGGAGTTCGACGCGATCGGCACCCGGTGGGCGGTCGAGACCGAGGCTCCGGTCTCCGGGCGGGTGCGCACGAGGGTCGGGGAGCTCGTCGCGCAGTTCGACGAGCAGTGGTCCCGCTTCCGGTCGGACTCGCTCGTCGCGCGCCTGTCGGCGGGGGGTTCGGCGCCGCTCCCTGCGGACGGCGCCTCGATGCTCGACCTGTACGCCCGGCTCTCGGACGAGACCGGGGGAGCGGTGAACCCGCTCGTGGGCCGTTCTCTCGACGCCCTCGGCTACGACCCCGCCTATTCGTTCGTCGCGGGCGGGGCGATGCCCGCTCCGGCCGCGTGGCGCGACATCCTGCACTGGCACGACGACACGCTCTCGCTCGACGCGCCCGCCGTGATCGATGTGGGCGCCATCGGCAAGGGGCGTCTCGTCGACCGGGTGTCGGCCGCGCTCGCCGAGACCCATGACACGCACGTCGTCGACGCCAGCGGCGACATCGCCGTGTACGGCGTGACCGAGCGCATCGGCCTCGAGCACCCCTACGACCCGTCCCGCGCGATCGGGGTGGCGACAGTCGCGTCCGGGGCGCTGTGCGCCTCTGCGGTGAACCGTCGGGCGTGGGGTGACGGCCTGCACCACGTGCTCGATGCACGCACCGGCGAACCGGTGCGCACGGTCGCGGCGACGTGGGCGATCGCCTCCGATGCGATGACGGCGGATGCTGCCGCCACCGTGCTGTTCTTCGACGAGGGGCCGCGGGCCGCGGCATCCCTCGACGCGCACTGGGTGCGCATGACGACCGACGGTCAGGTCGAGTGGTCACCCGACGCGCCCGTCGACCTGTTCTTCTGAAAGGGGCTCCGATGAACGCTCAGCTCTCCGCGCTCTGGAACCGGGTGTTCGCGGTGCTGGGGCGCGTGTCGATGTACCGACTCGTGCTGCTCTCCCTCGCCGCGCTCGCGGTGATCTCGCTGGCGCTGTCGTTCGCCGGGCTCGTCGGCCCGACCCCAGGCGAGCTCGCCGCGACGGCAGCGGTGCTGGTGGTCGTGTGCGTCGCGACGGATGCCGCGGCCCAGCGCCTGCTGCGCCTCGGTGGTCGCATCGAGTCGTCGCTCATCACGGCCGGCATCCTGCTGTTCGTGCTCTGGCCGACACTCGACCCGGCGGGACTCGGCGGCATCGCGATCGCGGGCGCGGTGGCCGCGGCATCCAAGTACGTGCTCGTGTGGCGGGGACGTCACGTGCTCAACCCGGCCGCAGCCGGGGCGACAGTGCTGACACTGCTCGGCATCGCCGTGCCGGCGCTCGGCGCCTCCGGCTGGTGGGTGGGAGCGCCCGCGCTCGCGCTGCCGGTGGCGCTGTTCGGCCTTGCCGTCGTCTGGCGCACCGAGAAGGTTCGGGTCGTGCTGCTGTTCCTGGTGCTCGCCGTCGGGGTCTCGGTCGTGCGCCAGGCCGTGCAGTATGCCGCCGCCGGCTTCGCCTTCGACCTCGGTACGGCGCTGCAGTTCGCGCTGCTGCAGAGCCCGTTCCTCTTCCTCGGCGCGTTCATGCTGTCCGAGCCCCTGACCCTTCCGCCACGCCGGTGGCAGCAGTTCGCGGTCGCCGCGGTCGCGGGTGTGCTGGCCGGCTGGCCGATCCCGCTCGGTGAGATCACCCTCGGCCAGGAGCGGGCGCTCGTCATCGCCAACCTCGTCGCCTTCGCGTTCGCGCTGCGTCAGGCGGTGCGGCTCACCCTGGTCTCCCGCGAGCAGCTCGCCCCGACCCTCGCCGCGCTCACCTTCCGCGCGAAGCGGCGCTTCCGGTTCGAGGCGGGGCAGTACCTCGAGCTCGACGTGCCGCATCGGCGACCGGACGCCCGTGGCACCCGCCGCGAGTTCAGCATCGTGTCCGCTCCCGAGGACCTTCCCGAGGTGCGCATCGCGTTCCGCGACGGTCGGGGAGCGCAGAGCTCCTACAAGCGCGCTCTCGCCGAGGTCGAGCCGGGAGACGTGCTCGCCGCCACCGGCGTCTGGGGCGACTTCGTGCTGCCACGCACGCCGGCCCCCGTCCTCCTGGTCGCGGCGGGGATCGGGGTGACGCCGTTCGTGTCGCAGCTGCGCCACGACCACCTCGCAGGCATCGCGCGCGACACGGTGCTCGTCTACGTCGCCGCAGGCGCCGATGACGTCGTGTTCCGCGACGAGCTCGCGCGCACCGGCGTCCCGGTCGTGGTGTTCACCCGAGAAGACCCGGGCGCGCTTCCGGCGGGCTGGCGCTGGGCTGGCGGATCCCGATTGGATGCCGCGGCTCTCCGCAGCGCCGTTCCCGATCTGTCCGCGCGCCACGCGTACATCTCCGGCCCGGCGGCGCTGATCGCCGACCTCGCGCCGGCGCTCGCGAGCGCGAAGTCGGTCGCGACCGACGCCTTCAGCGGCTACTGAGCGGGCGGGCGCGGAGGAGCCCACCCGCCCGGCTCACGCGGCGTCGGCGCGGGCGATCTGCTCGGGACGAGCGGGGAGACGCACGGTGAACGTGGTGTCGCCCGGCTTCGACGACACCACGATGGAGCCGTGATGCGCGTGCACGATGGCGCGGGCGATCGAGAGGCCGAGCCCGGTGCCGCCGGTGCGGCGGGCGCGTGAGGAATCGGCGCGCGCGAAACGCTCGAACAGCTCGTCGGCGATCTCCGGGGCGATGCCCGGACCGTCGTCGTGCACGGACAGCACCGCCTCGCCACCCTGCTGCTGGAGGGTCAAGGTCACCGTGGTGCCCGCCGGGGTGTGGGTGCGCGCGTTGGCGAGCAGGTTGACGATCACCTGGCTGAGCCGCGCGGCGTCGCCGGCGACGACGATGGGCTCCGCCGCGACATCCATCACCCAGGTGTGATCGGGTCCGGTGTGCTGTACGTCGCCGAGCGCCTCGACGGTGACCCGGGTGAGGTCGACGCCGCTGTAGACGAGTTCCTGGCCCTCTTCCAGGCGCGCCAGGAGCAGCAGGTCCTCGACGAGGGCCGACATGCGCAGCGACTGCGCCTGGATGCGCTCCAGCGCCTGCTCGGTGTTCTCGATCGCCATCGCCGGTGCCTGACGCATCGCGCGCAGCGACAGCTCCGAATAGCCGCGGATGGAGGCGAGGGGTGTGCGCAGCTCGTGGCTCGCGTCGGCGACGAACTGCCGCATCCGCTCCTCGTTGCGATGGCGCGCGGCCAGGGACTCGTCGACGTGATCGAGCAGCGTGTTCAGGGCGAGTCCCACGCGCCCGATCTCGGTCGTGTCGTCGGTCTGCCCGTTCGGCACGCGTTCAGAGATCGACACGTCACCCTCGGAGAGCGGGAGCGCGGCGACGCGCGTGGCGGTGTCGGCGACGGCACGCAGCGGAGCGAAGCTGCGCCGGATCACGAAGGTCAGGATGATGGCGAGCAGCAGGAGGCCGCCCACCGTCACCCCGGCCACCGTCGTGAGGATGGGGGTGACGGTCTGGGTGAGCGTCGATGTCGGGATGCCGATGATGACGTAGGTGCCTCCGGGCGCCGTCGCCGCCATCAGGCGGTACTTGCCCAGCGTTCCCGCGGTCGCCTCGGTCACCGCGCCGCTGTCGGGATCGCCCGGTGTGCGCAGGTCCGCGATGAGCGCGGACTGGTCGGCCGAGGTCATCGTGTGCACGGTGAGGTCGCTGCCGACGTAGGCGCCGGTCACGGTCTGGGGTGACGTCGGCCCGTTAGAGAAGTTCTGCACCACCAGGAGGAAGCCGGCCTCCTGGCGTCCGCCGGTGAGGATCTCGGCCGCGGTCGAGGTCTGATCGACCCGCAGCAGCTGCATCTCGTTCGTGAGGCGCGCGGTGAGGTTGTCCTGCAGGATGTGGTTCAGGATCGCACCGGTCGCGAAGCCGATCGCCACCAGCAGAACCGAGACGAAGCCGATCACTGTGACCATGAGGCGCGTCTGCAGAGACCAGCGGCGTCGCAGCCACTGCCGGGGGGAACGGGCCATCACTGCGAGGCTTTGATCATGTAGCCCACGCCGCGCACCGTGTGGATAAGGGCCTGGGTCTCGCCCGCGTCGATCTTCTTGCGAAGGTACGAGATGTACAGCTCGACGACGCTGGAGCGTCCGCCGAAGTCGTAGTTCCAGACGCGGTCGAGGATCTGCGCCTTCGACACGACGCGACGCTGGTTGCGCATGAGATAGCGCAGCAGCTCGAACTCGGTCGCGGTCAGCTCGATCTCGCGTCCCGCGCGTTCGACCTCGTGGCTGTCCTCGTTGAGGGACAGGTCGCCGACCCGCAGGATGGGTTCGGCGTCGCTCGCCTGGGCGGTTCCGGCGCGACGCATGAGACCACGAAGGCGCGCGACGACCTCCTCGAGGCTGAACGGCTTCGTGACGTAGTCGTCGCCGCCGGCGGTGAGTCCGGCGACCCGGTCGCTGACCGAATCCTTCGCCGTGAGGAACAGCACCGGCACATCACTGCCGGCCTGGCGCAGGCGGTGCAGCACCGACATCCCGTCGAGGTCGGGCATCATGATGTCGAGCACCATGGCGTCGGGCTCGAAGTCGCGGGCCGCCTGCAGCGCCTGGAAGCCGGATGCCGCGGACTTCACGTCCCAGCCCTCCATGCGCAGAGCCATAGACAGCAGATCGGTGAGCATCTGCTCGTCGTCGACGACGAGCACACGCGGGGGAGTCCCGTCGGCGCGGGTGAGGGCGGGTGCAACGGTGGGCGTGGTCATACCTCCGATTCTGCGCGCCTGTCTATGAGTCGACTATGGCAGATCCTATGTCCCTGCTGTGAGTTTCGGAAGGCTCTCCCTTCATCGGCGGCACATAGGCGACAGATGTCGCGCACATCATCCCGGTGCCTACCGTCCCAGGCGGGACACAGACCCCGAGAGGAGACCTTCCACATGTATCTGAGATACCTGCGCCGCGAGCTCGGTGGGCGCAAGAAGCAGACGGCGATCGTCGCGGCCGGACTCGCGATCGCCATCGCGCTCGTCGTCATCGTGAACTCGCTCGCCGCAGGCGTCAAGGACGCGCAGAGCCAAGCGCTCGCGTCCGTCTACGGCGTCGGCACCGACCTGACCGTCACCGGAGCAGTGAGTCAACCCGGGTCGTCCACCGATTCGAGCAACGGCCGCTTCCAGTTCGGCAGCGGCGACGGCTCGACCTCCGACGGCACGACGACCCTCAGCCAATCGCGCCTGGTCACCGACATGCGCCGCGGCACGCTCGACGCCACCGCGCTGTCGACGGTCACCTCGACGACCGGGGTGGCCGCGGCATCCGGCGCGCTCAGCCTCACCAACATGACCTTCTCGGGGCAGATCCCGTCGCAGAGCTCGTCGAGCGGGTCGACCGGCACCCAGGGTCAGCCGCCGTCGGGCGGCGAGAGCGGGGGCGCGGGCGGCCCCAGCTCGTTCGACGTGAACTCGTTCACGGTGCTCGGCATCGACCCGTCGAACGCCACTGTCGGCCCCCTCTCGGCGGTCACCGTCAGCTCCGGCCGTCTGCTCACCGCGAGCGACAAGGGCACCGACGTCGCAGTCGTCGACTCGACGTACGCCACGAGCAAGAGCCTCGCCGTCGGCAGCACGATCTCGGTCGGCGGCACCGACATGACCATCGTCGGGATCGTCGCCTCGAGCACCTCGGACTCGTCATCGGCCGACACGGCCAGCGACGTCTACATCCCCTTGGATGTCGCGCAGAAGCTCGCGGGCGTCGGCGACGTGGTTTCGACGATCTACGTGCAGGCGACCTCCGCCGATGCGATCTCGAGCATCAAGACGGACCTCAGCGCCGCGATCTCGGGTGCGACCGTGAGCTCGCAGAGCGACCTCGCCTCGACCGTGTCGGGCTCGCTGTCCAGCGCCACCTCGCTCATCACCAACCTCGGCACCTGGCTCTCGGTCATCGTGCTGGTCGTCGCCCTCGCGCTCGCCGTGCTCTTCACCATCTCGGGCGTCTCGCGACGCACGCGGGAGTTCGGCACCCTCAAGGCGATCGGCTGGTCGAACGGCCGAGTCGTGGGGCAGGTCGCGGGGGAGACCCTCGTGCAGGGCCTCATCGGCGGCGTCGTCGGACTCGTGATCGGCCTCGCCGGGATCATCATCATCAACATCGTCTCCCCGACGATCTCCTCCGCCCCGTCGACCTCGACCGGCGGTCAGGGCGGTCCCGGCGGCGGTGGCGGCGCACCGGGCGGCTTCGGTCAGACGACCCAAGCGGTCAGCAACATCGTCCTCCACGCGCCCGTCACCGTCTGGGTGATCGTGGCGGCCATCGGCCTGGCCGTGCTCGGCGGTGTCGTCGCAGGCGCCTTCGGCGGCTGGCGCGCGGCGCGGCTGAGCCCTGCCGAAGCCCTCCGTTCGGTCGCGTGAGCCGCGGCATCCCTTCGACACAGGTCAGGACAGGACACATGGACACCACCATCGACACCACACCGGAATCGGTCGAGGCGCCCGTCGCCGCGGCCGGCTACCGACTCAGCGCCGTCGTGAAGACGTACGCGCAGAAGAAGCGCACCGTCACCCCTCTCAAGGGGGTGGATCTGGAGATCGGCGCGGGCGAGTTCGCGACCATCCAGGGCCCGACGGGCGGCGGCAAGTCGACCCTGCTGCAGCTGCTCGGGGCGCTCGACCGCCCCACGAGCGGCAGCGTGAAACTCGGCGACATCGACATCGCGACGGCGTCGAACGCACAACTGGGACGCCTTCGCGCCACGCAGATCGGGTTCGTCTTCCAGGGCTTCAACCTCATCCCGACGCTCACCGCCCAGGAGAACGTCGAGATGGGACTCGCCCCGCTGGGCCTTCCCGCGGCCGAACGGCACGCGCGGGCGGTCGAGGCGCTCACGCACGTGGGCCTCGCCGACCGGCTCGACCACAAGCCGGGCGAGCTGTCGGGAGGTCAGCAGCAGCGTGTCGCCATCGCCCGCGCCACGGCGAAGCGCCCCGCTGTGCTGCTGGCGGACGAACCCACCGGCAACCTCGACGAGAGCATGCGCGACGAGATCCTCGTGCTGCTGGAGTCGCTGAACGCGGAGGGGCTCACCCTCCTCGTGGTGACCCACGACTCGGCCGTCGCGAAGCGCGCGCATCGGCGTCTCCGCCTCGAGAAGGGCGAGGTGCGCGACATCACGCGCTGACCCCGTACACGCGAACGGCGCGCGGTCCCGGATGCCCCGGGGCCGCGCGCCGTTCGTCGTGCGGGGTCAGTGCGTGTCGACGGCCTCGATCTCGGTGCGGTCGCCCGACCACTGCGTGTGGAAGGTGCCGTCGCGGTCGACGCGCTTGTAGGTGTGGGCGCCGAAGAAGTCGCGCTGTCCCTGGATGAGGGCCGCCGGCAGCCGGTCGGCGCGCAGGCCGTCGTAGTACGACAGTGACGACGAGAACGCCGGGCTGGGGATCCCGGATGTCGCGGCCACGCGCACGATCTCACGCCACGCGCTCTGCGCGCGCTCGAGGGCGTCGACGAAGTACGGGGCCGTGAGCAGGACGGGGAGCGTCGCCTGCTCGTCGTAGGCCTCGGTGATGCGGTTGAGGAACTGGGCGCGGATGATGCACCCGCCGCGCCAGATCGAGGCGACCTTGCCGAGGTCGATCGACCAGTCGTACTGCGCGGCGCCGGCGCGGATCTCGTCGAACCCCTGCGAGTACGCCACGATCTTCGACGCGTAGAGCGCGAGGCGCACCTGCTCGACGAACGCGTCGGCGTCGTCGACCGCGATCTCGCCGCGCGGACCCGGCAGGTTCTGCGACACGGCGCGCTGCTCGGGGTGGCTCGACAGCGAGCGGGCGAACACGGCCTCCGCGATACCCGACACGGGCACCCCGAGGTCGATCGCCGTCTGCACTGTCCAGCCGCCGGTGCCCTTCGCCCCGGCCTGGTCGAGGATGACGTCGACGAGCGGGCGGCCGGTGGGGGCATCCGTCTGTCGCAGCACCTCCGCCGTGATCTCGATCAGGTAGGACTGCAGCTCGCCCTCGTTCCACGCCGCGAAGATGTCGGCGATCTCGGCCGGCGACTTGCCGGTGCCGCGACGGATGAGGTCGTAGGCCTCGGCGATCAGCTGCATGTCGGCGTACTCGATGCCGTTGTGCACCATCTTCACGAAGTGGCCGGCACCGTCGTGTCCGACGTGCGTCACGCACGGCTCGCCCTCGGCGATCGCAGCGATCGAGCGCAGGATCGGCCCGAGCGTGGTCCAGGACTCGTCGGAGCCGCCGGGCATGAGCGAGGGGCCGTTGAGCGCGCCCTCCTCGCCGCCGGAGACGCCCATGCCGACGAAGTTGATGCCCGTCTCGCGCACGCGCTTCTCGCGGCGGATCGTGTCGGTGAAGAGGGCGTTGCCGCCGTCGACGATGATGTCGCCCGGCTCGAACACCGAGATGAGGTCCTCGATGACCGCGTCGGTCGGGCCGCCGGCCTTGACCATGATGATCGCGGTGCGCGGCTTCTGCAGCGACGCGGCGAACTCGGCGTAGTCGCGCGCGGGCACGAATCCGGCCTCGGGGTGCTCGGTGAGCAGCTCCTCGGTCTTGGCGTAGGTGCGGTTGAAGATCGCCACGGTGTTGCCCTCGCGGCTGGCGAGGTTGCGGGCGAGGTTCGACCCCATGACGGCGAGTCCGACGACTCCGATGTTGGCTGCTGCCTCGGTCACTGATGCTCCTTGGATGCGCGGCGAACGCCGCAGAAACGTGCGGTTCCAGCCTAGAGGGCGCGGGGCCGCCCGGCGGGGCGCCAGACTGGGGCGATGGGGATCGTCGTGGCCGGGCCGAGCGGTGTCGGCAAGACCGTCGTCGGCGAGGCGCTCGCCGCTCGCCTGGGCGCGCCGTTCGTCGACGGCGATGCGCTGCATCCGCCCGAGAACATCGCGAAGATGTCGGCCGGGGTGCCGCTGACCGATGCCGACCGCTGGCCGTGGCTCGACCGCGTCGCTGCGGCCGCTCGGGAGGGCGCGGTGGTCGCCTGCTCCGCCCTCGCGCGCCGCTACCGCGACCGGCTGCGGGCGGGCGACCCGGCGGTGCGATTCATCGTGCTGAGCGCCGATGCGGCGGTGTTGGAGGAGCGGATGCGGGCGCGCACCCACTTCATGCCGCCGTCGCTGCTGGCCTCCCAGCTCGCGCTCGTCGAGCCGCTCGATGCCGACGAACCCGGGGTCGCACTCGTCTCCGACCTGTCGCCGCAGGCGACCGCCGAGCGCGCGCTCGACGCGCTCGGCGGCACCGCTCAGACCGAGCCGAAGAACTGACGCAGCGCCGGCGCACGCCGGATCACGAGCAGGTCGAGCGCGAGGATCACGAGAAGCGACAGCCCGAACAGCGGCAGGACGAGCCCGAGTGCCACGACGGCGGCGAGCAGCACGATGTTCGTGAACAGGGGGAGTCGCCCGCGCGGGGCCGCCATGCCCGTCGCGCCGGCGCGACGCTTCCACCACAGGACGGGGCCTGTCACGCACAGGAAGATCACGCCCAGGCAGAACGCGGTCGTGATGACGGTGTTGAGCGGGCCGAAGCGGCGCCCCTCGTGCCCGGCGATGCCTTGCGACACGATCTTCGCGAGCGTGCTGTAGTCGGCGTAGCCGTACTGTCCGACGACCGCGCCGGAGTACTGGTCGACGTGCACGGTCGTCTCGAGCGAGACATCCGATTCGGCCGGGTTCCCGTTGTTGTGCCACTGATCGCCGAAGACGCTGTAGACGCCCGTCTCACCTTCGGGGTAGGCGACGAAGTACGGCTCGGGCGCGCCCTGCGCGCGGGCGGCGGCCACGGCGGTGTCGATCGAGATCACCGAGCCCGCCCCCGTCGAGGTGCCCGTGCGCCCCTCGGCGATCGCCCACCCGGCCGGTCCCGACGATCCGTCGGTGCGCTCGATGAGGTCTCCGACGGTCGAGGATGCCCCGGGGTCCTCGCCCCAGAGCCCGGTGCCGTTCTGCGCGGCGACCTGCTGTGCCTGTGCGCCCCAGAACCCGGTCCACGGCAGGCCGGAGACGACGAGGAACAGGATGCCGACGCCGACCCCGAGACCGACCCAGGCGTGCGTGGAGCGCACACCCGACATCGACAGGCGCTTGCGCCGGGCGCCGACGCGCGGCTTGCGTCCGAGGAAGAAGATGATGCCTCCGGTGATCGACAGCACGATCGCCCAGCAGGCGCCGAGCTCGATGACGCGGTCGCCGAGGTCGCCCGCGAGCAGCGTGCCGTGGATGCGCAGAGCCCAGTCAGAGACGAGGTCGTCGGTCGACAGGTCGCCGGTGACGCTCGCACGGAACGGGTCGACGTAGACGTTGCGGGTGGTGTCGCCGACGGCGGTGACGAACATCGTCGACCTGTCGCCCGAGTTGTCGGTGACCGAGAGGATGTCCCGGTCGGGGTAGGCGGCGCGCACGGCGGCCTCCTGCGCCGACAGCGGGGCGCGCTCCGCGCCCGCGGGTGCGCTCACGGTGAGCACGCCCGGGTGGGTGAGGGCGTCGACCTGGGCGCGGTAGAGATAGGTGAGCCCGGTGATCGCGAGGACGAGCAGCACGGGGATGACGATCGCCGAGCCGTAGAAGTGCCACCGCCAGAACGCCGCGAACCAGTTGATGCGCCGGCGGCGCGGGGCCGGTGCGGGGGTGGCGGCCTCGAGCGGAGGCGCGTCGGCGGTGGTCATGGCGGTGCTCCCGGGGTTGTCAGCAGATATTTCTACACATCGTAGAGTAATCTCAGGGATCGTCCCACCCACCCCCTGACCGCTGGAGTGCCATGTTCTCGCCGCTGTGGAGCGCGGTCTTCACGATCCTGTTCTCGGTGACCGGTGTCGTTTCGCTCGTCTCCCTCGTGCGCACCCGTCGTGCGGCGCCGGCAGGCACGCCTTTCGGCACCACCGAAGTCGTCGAGATCGCACACCTGCTGATGAGCATCGCCATGGTCGCGATGGTGTGGTGGGCTGCGGGTGCCGAACTCACGTGGGCGCAGATCGCCGTGTTCGCGGTCGTCGCGATCGCGCTGCTGGTGTCGCTTCCGCAGGCCACCTCACGCGCGGGGCGGGTCGACCTCGCCGGACACGCCGTCGTGACCGGCGCGATGGTCTGGATGCTGGTCGCCATGCCGGCGCTCATGGGCTCCGGTGGGGACGGGGCATCCGGTCATCATCACAGCGGAGGGGCGGCGGATGCCGCGGCCCCGGCCGCGACCCCGGAGTGGATCGTCGTGCTCAACGGCGTCGTCATCGCGGTCGTCGCCGCGTTCGCGGTGTGGTGGATCGTGGGTCTCGTGCGCTCGTCCCACCATCGGGCGCGGCACGTGTGCCATGCGCTGATGGCGGGTGGGATGGCCGTGATGCTCGCGGTGATGGCGGTGTGACCGCCGTGGCGACGAAGCCCCGAGCAGCGTCGACGGGCGGCGCGACTACTTGCGGTAGGACGAGCGGCCGACGGCCCAGAACGCGCCGACCACGGTGATGAGTCCGCCCAGGCCGATGAGGCCGATGACCCAGAGAAGGATGTCCGAGGCGAGGGTCGGCTGCATGGCGGTCCTTTCGGAGATGACGGGCGATTCCCATGCTACCGGCGTCGCTGGTAGGCTTGTGGACTGAACTTCGGCGAGGGATGCCGCCGTGCCGCTTCGGCGGCGAGGCATCCGTGATCGACGCAGTGATCAAGGCTCACGGCTTTCCTCACGCGCTCGCGTTCGAGTCGAAAACGCTCACCCGCTCATCGGGCCCGTGTGCCCCCATAAAGGAGAACATCATGTCCGACGACTTCAAGGTCGCCGCCGAGCTGCGCGAGCAGTTCGGCAAGGGCTTCGCCCGCCGTCTGCGCGCCGCAGGCAAGATCCCCGCCGTGCTCTACGGCCACGGCACCGCTCCGGTGCACATCGCCCTCCCGGGTCACCAGGTGGGTCTGCTCATCCGCCGCGCCAACGCGGTGCTCGAGCTCGACATCGCCGGCACCGAGCAGCTCGCGCTCGTCAAGGACGTGCAGAAGGACCCGGTGCTGCAGATCATCGAGCACATCGACCTCCTCGTCGTGAAGAAGGGCGAGAAGGTCCAGGTCGAGGTCCCCGTGGTGCTCGTGGGCGAGTCCGCCGCCGGCACCCTGGCCAACCTCGACGCCACCACGATCTCGCTCGAGGTCGAGGCCACCCACATCCCCGAGAACGTCGAGGTCGACATCGAGGGCCTCGAGGACGGCACGCACATCACCGCGGCCGACCTGACGCTCCCGCGCGGCGCGTCGCTCGTCGCCGACGGCGAGACCCTCATCGTCGCGATCTCGATCCCGGTCGACACCCTCGCCGCCGAGGAGGAGATCGCCGAGGCCGACGCCGAGGCCGCTGCCGAGCAGGCCGAGGAGGCCGCCGAGTAATCGGACACCGTCACACGCGAGGGGATGCGGTTCGCCGCATCCCCTCGCGTCGTCTGCGGGGGTGCGTCCCCGCTGCGAGAGGATGAGCGCATGGTCGACACCTGGCTCGTGATCGGACTCGGCAACCCCGGGCCGCGGTACGAGGCGACCCGCCACAACGTCGGGCAGATGGTCGTCGACGACCTCGCCCGCCGCCGCGGCGAGACCTTCACGGCGCACAAGGCGAACGCGCGCGTCGTCGAGACGTGGCTGCGTCCCGGGGCAGCGAAGCTCGTGCTCGCGAAGTCCAACTCGTACATGAACACGTCGGGCGGACCCGTCGCCGCCCTGGCGAAGTTCTACGGCGTGCCGGCGGAGCGAGTCGTCGTCGTGCACGACGAGCTCGACATCCCCTTCGACACCCTCAAGCTCAAGGTCGGCGGCGGCCACGGCGGTCACAACGGCGTGCGCGACATCGCCAAAGCGCTCGGCACGCCCGAGTTCCCCCGGGTGCGCGTCGGCATCGGGCGGCCCGTCGGCCGCCAGGATCCGGCCGACTGGGTGCTCGACCCGTTCTCGTCGGCCGAGCGCACGACGCTGCCGATCCTCGTCGGCGATGCGGCCGACGCCGTCGAGCAGCTCGTCGACGAGGGTCTGCTCGCCGCCCAGCAGCGCTGGCACGCCCCGCGCGACTGAGACCGCGACCGGATGTCCCGGGCTCGCCGTAGGATCTTCGGGTGACAGTTCCCGGGATCGTTCGCGCCCTCGTACCGTCCGAGACGTTCGCCGGCGCCCTCCGATCGGCGACGACAGACACCGACTTCTCCGTCGTCGACGGACTCGACGCTCCCCTCATCGCCGGCCTCCTCGAGAAGCGCCGCGAGCAGGGGGCGCCCGCGGTGGTGCTCGTCGTCGCGCCGACCGGTCGCCGCGCCGAGGCGCTCGGCACGGCCCTCGATGCGCTCGTGCCGGGCGCCGAGGTGCATCACTTCCCGGCATGGGAGACGCTGCCCCACGAGCGGCTGAGCCCCAGCGCGGAGACCGTGGGGCGTCGCCTCGACGTGCTCCGCCGGGTGGCCGCGTGGGACGGCACCCATCCGCTCGTCGTCACGGCATCGGTGCGCGGCGCGGTGCAGCCGCTCGCTGCCGGCCTCACCGATCTCGAACCGATCCGGCTCGTCACCGGTGGGCGCGGCTACGACCTCGCCGCGGTCAGCCTCGGTCTCGTCGAGCGCGCCTACCACCGGGTCGACATGGTGTCCCGACGCGGCGAGTTCGCGGTGCGGGGCGGCATCCTCGACGTCTTCCCGCCGGTCGCCGACCACCCGTCGCGCGTGGAGTTCTTCGGCGACGAGGTCGATCAGATCCGTGCGTTCTCGGTCGCCGACCAGCGGTCGCTGCCGGGCGAGATCACCGCGGTCGAACTGGTCGCGAGCCGGGAGCTGCTTCTCACCGCCGACGTGCGGGCGCGCGCCGCGCTGCTCGCCGAGCAGCTGCCGGGCCTGCAGACGATGCTCGCCCGCATGGCCGAGGGAGTGCCGACCGAGGGCATGGAGTCGCTGACTCCCGCGCTCGTCGACGACCTCGTCACCCTCGTCGATTACCTGCCCGAGCGCACCGCCGTCGCGCTCGTCGACCCCGAGCGGGCCGTCACCCGTGCGATCACGCTCGCGGAGACGAACCGCGAGTTCCTCGACGCCGCGTGGAACGCCGCGGTCGCCGGCGCGTCGACCCCTGTCGACCTCGGCGCGGGCGACTTCGTGTCGCTCCCGCACCTGCACGAGCGTGCCCGTGAGCGCGGGGGCGTCTGGTACACCCTGTCGGCGTTCGACTCCGGCGAGGCGGATGCCGCGGCCGAAGGCCTCGTCGAGGCATCCGGGTCGCACGTGGTGCGGGTGGCGGCATCCGCCGTGCCGTCGTTCGCGGGTAACGTCGACGGCGCGATCGCGCACGTCGCGGCCCTCGTGCAGGACGGGTGGAAGGTCGTCGTCACGGCGTCCGGTCCGGGGCTCGCCGACCGCGCACGCGACGTGCTCGCCGACCGCGGTGTCGCGGCGCGCCGCGTCGACGCGGTGCACGAGGCACCCGAAGCAGGGGTCGCGCTCGTCGTCGCCGCCGTGCTCGAGCGGGGGTTCGAGGCATCCGGTGCCCGTCTCGCCGTGCTCACCGAGACCGAGTTCTACGGGCGCACGATCGGCGGCGACGGCCGGGTCGTCAAGAAGCTCGCCTCGCGCCGGCGCAACGTCGTCGACCCGCTGCAGCTCAAGCCCGGCGACGTCGTCGTGCACTCCACGCACGGCATCGGCAAGTTCGTCGAGCTGACCCAGCGCGAGGTCTCCAGCGGCGGGCGCAACCCGGTCAAGAGCATGCGCGAATACCTCGTGCTCGAATATGCGCCCACCAAGCGCGGCTACCCGGGTGACAAGCTCTTCGTTCCCACCGACCAGCTCGACCAGCTCTCCCGCTACGTCGGGGGTGAGGCGCCGGTGCTCTCCAAGATGGGCGGCAGCGACTGGGCCGCGGCCAAGGGCAAGGCTCGCAAGGCGGTGCGCGACATCGCGGTCGAGCTCGTGAAGCTGTACTCCGCCCGGATGGCCGCCAAGGGGCACGCGTTCGGCCCCGACACCCCGTGGCAGCGTGAGCTCGAAGAGGCGTTCCCGTTCGCCGAGACCCCCGACCAGCTGCAGACGATCGACGAGATCAAGGCCGACATGGAGAAGCCGATCCCGATGGACCGGCTGCTCTCGGGCGACGTCGGCTTCGGGAAGACCGAGGTGGCCGTGAGGGCGGCGTTCAAGGCGATTCAGGACGGCAAGCAGGTCGCGATGCTCGTGCCGACCACCCTGCTCGTGAAGCAGCACCTCGAGACCTTCACCGAGCGGTTCGCGGGCTTCCCCGTGAAGGTGCGGCCCCTGTCGCGCTTCCAGAGCGACAAGGAGGCCCGCGACACCCTCAACGGCCTCACCGACGGCACCGTCGACATGGTGATCGGCACGCACCGCATCCTCACCGAGAAGGTCGTCTTCAAAGACCTCGGGCTCATGATCATCGACGAGGAGCAGCGGTTCGGCGTCGAGCACAAGGACGCGCTCAAGAAGCTCAAGACCAACGTCGACATCCTCGCGATGAGCGCCACCCCCATCCCGCGCACGCTCGAGATGGCGGTGACCGGCATCCGCGAGATGTCGACCCTCGCGACCCCGCCCGAGGACCGCCACCCGATCCTCTCGTTCGTCGGCCCCCGCAACGACAAGCAGATCGCCGCAGCGATCCGCCGCGAGCTGCTGCGCGAGGGCCAGGTGTTCTACGTGCACAACCGGGTGCAGTCGATCCAGCGGGTCGCCGCGCAGCTCGGCGAGCTCGTCCCCGAGGCGCGCATCGTCGTCGCGCACGGCCAGATGGGCGAGCACCAGCTCGAGCAGGTCGTCGACGACTTCTGGGAGCGCCGCGCCGACGTGCTCGTCTCGACGACCATCATCGAGACCGGCCTCGACATCTCCAACGCCAACACGATCATCATCGACCGCGCCGACAAGTACGGCCTCTCGCAGCTGCACCAGCTGCGCGGCCGCGTCGGCCGTGGTCGTGAGCGCGCGTACGCCTACTTCCTGTACGACGAGCTCAAGCCGCTCAGCGAGACGGCAGCCGACCGGCTCGAGACGATCTCGGTGAACAACGACCTGGGCTCGGGCATGCAGGTCGCGTTGAAGGACCTCGAGATCCGCGGCGCCGGCAACCTCCTCGGCGCCGAGCAGGCCGGCCACATCGCCGGCGTCGGCTTCGACCTGTATCTGCGCATGATCGGCGAGGCCGTCTCGGCGTTCCGCGGTGAGGAGACCGAAGGCCCGACCGAGCTGCGTCTCGAGTTGCCCGTGCAGGCGCGCATCCTCGAGAGCTACATCGACAGCGAGCGGCTGCGTCTCGAGGCCTATCAGAAGCTGTCGGCGGCGGCCGCGGCATCCGCGAAGCCCGATGCCATCGACCTCGTCATCGACGAGCTGCGCGACCGCTACGGCGAGCCGCCCGCCGACGTCGAGGGGCTGCTGCGGGTCGCGCGGCTGCGCCGCCGCGCGGCGCAGGCCGGCCTCGCCGACGTCGTCGCGATGGGTCCGAACCTGCGCGTCGCGCCGGCGCACCTCCCCGATTCGCTGCGCGTTCGGATGCAGCGGCTCTACCCGAAGGCGAAGCTCGTCGCCTCCGGGGAGGCCCTCGTCGTGCCGTTGCCGGGCGACGGAGACCCGGTGTCGGACACCGACCTGATCGCGTGGGTCGGCCAGCTGCTCGACGCGCTCTTCCCGGTCTCCGAGCCGGCGCCCGCGGCGGCCGACGCCTCCGCCTGAGACCGGCGCGGCCCAGCGGCGTCGGCAGCCCTGCTGCCCGACGCGGTCAGCCGCGCGGCGCCGCGTCGATCACGCAGAACCGGGTGCCCTCCGGATCCTCCATCACGATGTAGTCGGCGTCGTCGGGCCGCCCCGCCCACGGCACGACACGGGTGCCCAGCTCCTCGAGCCGCGCGACCTCGGCGGCCTGGTCGTCGGCGTAGAGGTCGAGATGGATGCGCGGCGGCAGTGCGCGCTCGCTCGGCAGTTGGTCGAGCCCGACGTTCGGGCCCCGGCCGTCGGCCGAGCGCAGCAGCACGAAGTCCGTATCGACCGCTTCTCACACGGTGTAGTCGAGCGCCGCAGACCAGAACGCGACCTGCGCCTCGAGGTCGGTGACGCGGATGACGACGGATCCGAGGGTGAGCATGGCGGCAGTGTCGCACACCCGTGCCGGGAGCGGCGGCGGGGTGGCGGCATCCGTCTCGCTGAGTACGCTGACGATCGAGGAGCACACCATGCGCTACGCACATCTCGGCCGCGAGCCCCGTATCGATCCGACCGCCGTCGTCGCGCCGACCGCGGTGATCAGCGGCGACGTGACGATCGGGCCCGACTGTCAGATCCTGCACGGCGCGGTCATCACCGCCGAGGGCGGTCCGATCACCCTCGGCCGCAGTGTCATCGTGATGGAGAACGCCCTCGTGCGCGCGAGCGCCACTCATCCCGTGCACATCGGAGACCACACGCTCGTCGGACCGATGGCGAGCATCTCGGGTGCGACGGTGGGCGACGAGGTGTTCCTCGCGACGGGCGTGCGGGTGTTCAACGGTGCGCGCATCGGCGACCGGAGCGAGGTGCGCATCAACGCGGTCGTGCACCTGCGCACGGTGCTCCCCGAGCGCAGCGTCGTGCCGATCTCGTGGGTCGCGGTGGGTGACCCGGCGATCGTCGTCTCACCCGACAAGCACGACGAGATCTGGGCGCGCCAGCAGGAGCTCGACTTCCCCGGCTACGTGTTCGGTCTGGACCGCGACACCCCCGACCTCATGGTGCAGCTCACCGAGCGCTACGGGCGCTCGCTGGCGCGGCACGCGGACGACACCCCGGTCGATTGAGCGGATGCCGCACCCCGGCGCCGATGCGCTCGGGCCGGGCGCGCCGCAGCCGGGCATGCCAGGCCGGGCATGCCGGAGCAGCGCGCACCGGGGCAGGTCATCGCGTGTGCGCAGGACGCCACGGCGCGCATCGACCTGTTCTCGCGGGCGCTCCTGTTCTCGCGAGCCGGGACTCAGCCGGTGTTCTGCAGGCCCGCCGCGACGCCCGAGACCGACAGCAACAGCAGGCGCTGGAGCTCGGGGTCGGCCGGCACCTCTTCGGGCGCGTCGCGCAGGGCCCGCAGGGCGCGCAGCTGCAGCAGTGACAGCGCGTCGACGTACGGGCTCCGCAGCTTCACCGCCCGCTGCAGCACCGGCTTGTTCGAGAGCAGTCCGTCGCCGCCGGCGATGCGCACCACCCACGAGCGGGTGAGGGCCATCTCGTCGATCACCAGCTGCGCGAGATCGTCGCGGTCGCCGAGCTCCAGGTAGCGGCGCGCGATGCGGTCGTCGGCCTTCGCGAGACTCATCGCGACGTTGTCGATCATCGCGCGCAGCAGCGGCCACTCGCGGTACGCCTCCTGCAGCAGCGCGAGGTCGCCGACCGTCTCGAGGGCGGTGCCGAGCCCGAACCAGCCGGCCAGGTTGATGCGGGCCTGCGTCCACGCGAACACCCACGGGATGGCGCGCAGGTCTTCGAGCGACTCGACCGACAGCCCGCGGCGCGCGGGGCGCGACCCGAGAGCGAGCAGCCCCACCTCCTCCATCGGGGTGACGGTCGCGAACCACGGTGCGAAGCCGGGCGCCTTGACGAGCTCGAAGAACCGCGCCCGCGAGGCGTCCTCCATGCGCTGTGCCACGTCGGCGAAGCGCTCGGCGGCAGCACGGTTGCGCTGCTCGTTCGAGGGGGCGGAGGCGGTGAGGATGGCGGCGGCCACCTGGTCGATGTGACGCATCGCGATCGCCGGGTCGCCGTAGCGCGCGAAGATCACCTCGCCCTGCTCGGTGAGCTTGAAGCGGCCGTCGACCGAGTGCGGGGGCTGGGCGAGGATCGCCGAGTTCGCCGGTCCGCCGCCGCGGCCGAGCGCACCGCCGCGGCCGTGGAAGAGGGTCAGCTCGATCTCGCTGCGCTGCGCCCAGTCGGCGATCTGCGCCTGCGCCTCGTAGAGCGCGAGGTTCGCGGCGACGGGGCCGACGTCCTTCGACGAGTCGGAGTAGCCGAGCATGACCTCGAGGCGGCGTCCGGTGTCGGCCAGGCGGGCCGCGAAGGCGGGGTGCTCGACGATCTCCGCGAGGATCGCGGGGGCGGCCTGCAGGTCGGCGAACGTCTCGAAGAGAGGGATCACATCGAGAACGGGCGGGGTGCCGTCGGGGCCGACAGCGTAACGCGCGAGCCGGTGCACGGCGGCGAGGTCGTCGGCCGATCGGGTGAACGAGACGATGTAGCGGCCCGCGGCGCGCGGACCGAAGCGCTTCTGCACGTAGGAGATCGTGCGGTAGACCTCGAGCACCTCCTCGGTCAGCTCGCTGCGCTCACCGCCCGCGTCGAGCTCGGCGAGCACCTTCGCGTGCACGGCCGAGTGCTGGCGCACCTCGAGCTCGGCGAGGTGGAACCCGAAGGTCTGCACCTGCCAGACGAGCTGCTGCAGGTGACCGTAGGCCTGGCGCGGGGCGCCGGCCGCGACGAGCGAGGACTGCACGGTGAGGAGGTCCGCGAGCAGGTGCTCGGGGTCGGCGTAGGCGAGGTCGGCGTCGCGCTCGCGCGTCGCCGTGATCTTGCGGGCGATCAGCAGGACGGCCTGACGGTGCGGCTCGCCGGGCGAGCGCTTCACGACGTCGGCGGCCCCCTCGTCGTCGGCGCTGAGCAGCCGCTCGGTGAGAGCGGTGAGGGCCGGGGTCGGCGGGGTCGTGGCGGCATCCAGAGTCAGTCCGCGGCCGATGCGGGCGGAGGCCCGCTCGAGTCCGCGCAGCACGTGCTCGCTGGCGATGCCTGCGGCGCGCTTGGTGACCCTCGCGGTCACGAACGGGTTGCCGTCGCGGTCGCCGCCGACCCAGGTGCCGATGCGCACGAACGGGCGCACGACGGGCTCGCGGGCACCGGCCGCCTCGCCCTGCAGGGCGTCGTCTATGCGGCGGTAGACGTGCGGCACAGCGGTGAACAGCGTCTCGTCGAAGACGGCCATCACCGAGCGCACCTCATCGACCGGCGACGGCTTCTCCTGGCGCAGCGGCGCCGTGCGCCACAGCGTGTCGACCTCTTCGAGCATGCGACGCTCGGCGCGGCGCTGTGCGGGGCCGCCGTCCTCGGCGGCGTCGTAGTCGTCGAGCAGACCCGACAGGCGGCGGATGCTGGTCGAGATCGCCCGGCGCCGCGCCTCGGTGGGGTGGGCGGTGAACACCGGGTGGAAGCGCATCTGGTGCAGACGCTGCAGCGCGGTGTCGTCGCCGACCTCGCCGGCGAGGCGTTCGAGCGCGACGGTCACCGAGTCGGCCGACTCCTCGTCGCGGGCGGCGCGCTGACGCAGCACGCGCACGCGCTGGTGCTCCTCGGCGAGGTTCACGAGATGGAAGTAGCAGGTGAACGCGCGGGCGACCTCGTCGGCGCGGGCGACCGTGAACCCGTCGGCGATCTGCGCGGCCCGCTCGAATGCGGCATCCGTCTCGTCGGTGTAGGCCTGGATGGTCGCGACGCGCAGCCGTTCGACGTCGTCGAACAGGCCCGGGGAACCGCTCTCGCGCAGCACGCGCCCGAGGATTCCGCCGAGCAGTCGCACGTCGCCGCGCATCTGCTCGGGCATCCCATGACTGGCCTCGTAGCGGCCGACGAGATCGATGGCTTCGGTGGGGGTGGGATCCTGCACGCCTCCACGGTAGTCCCGCTCGTGTTACTGGATTGTCACGGCGGGGCGGCCGCGGCGTCGCGGCTAGAATGGTCGGAGGAGTGCCGGGAAGTCTGGTCGGCCCGTCGAGTATGTCGCCGCCGGCATGCACGAGATCGACGGATGCCGCCCCTGACCCTGGAGTGTCCCGTGCACGTGCTGCGTTCCGCCCGTCTTCCCGCCCTGTTGTTGCTGCTCGCTGCGATCGCCGGCCTCGTCGTCGCGGCGACGCCAGCAGGCCCCGGCGTGATCGCCGCGCGCGACGCGCATCTCGTCCTCGCCGGCATCGATCTGTCGGTGGGGCATTGGATCACCGACGGTCTGCTGGCACTGTTCTTCTTCGTCGTCGCGGTGGAGCTGCGGCACGAGCTGACCGTCGGATCGCTGCGCAGCCCCCGCGCCGTGCTCGTGCCGGCGATCGCCGCGCTCGGCGGCGTGGTCGTGCCGATCGCGCTCTACCTCGTGATCGCGAACGGCACCCCGTCGGCGTCGGGCTGGCCGATCCCGACGGCCACCGACATCGCGTTCGCGCTCGGCGTGCTCGCCGTCGTCGGCCGTGGGCTGCCGTCCGGGGTGCGGGTGTTCCTGCTGGCACTGGCGATCCTCGACGACATCGTCGGCATCGTGCTGATCGCGGTCGTGTTCACCGCGGACATCGACTTCGTGGCGCTGGCGGCTGCACTGGCGCTGACGGTCGCCTTCGGGGCGCTCTCGCTGCTGCTGCGTGGTCGCGCCCGCGTACCGGTCGCCGTGCTGATGGTGTGGGTGGCCATCGCGGTATGGGTGCTCGTCCACGAGTCGGGCGTGCACGCGACGATCGCGGGCGTGCTGCTGGGGCTCGCGATCGCGCCGGGTGCCGGGGCGCGTGCGCGGCACGCGCTCGAGCCGTGGGTCAACGTGATCGTGCTGCCGCTGTTCGCGTTCGCCTCCGCTCTGATGCCGATTCCGCAGGTGTCGCCGGCCGCGTTCGCGCCGGCGTTCTGGGGCACCGTGCTGGCGCTCCCGGTGGGCAAGTTTGTCGGGGTGATCGCCTTCGGGTCGCTGGCGATGGCACTGTTCTCACGAGGCTCCCGTCCGCTCGCGTTCGGCGACCTCGCCGCGGCGGGGGCGCTCAGTGGCATCGGGTTCACCGTGTCCCTGCTGATGTCGGAGCTGGCGTTCGTGGGCGCGGCGGATCTGCGCGACCAGGCGATCCTCGGCGTGCTGGGCGGATCGGCGATCTCGTTGCTCGCGGCGGTGGTGCTCGTGTCGCTGCGCGCCCGGCGCTACCGTCGGGTGCGGGAGGCGGCGGCATGACGGACGACGGGATGACGCGGGCGATCGAGGCGATGCGCGCGGTGCGGGACGAGTGCGTCTGGACGCAGCAGATAGACCACCGGGACCTGGTGCCCTATCTCGTCGAGGAGTCGAGCGAGCTCGTCGACGCCGTGGAGTCCGGTACCCGCGCCGACCTGCGAGAGGAACTCGGCGACGTGCTCTGGCAGGTGTTGTTCCATGCCGAGATCGCCTCGCGGGACCCCGACGATCCGTTCGACGTGCAGGATGTGGCATCCGATCTCGCCGACAAGATGATCCGCCGGCACCCGCACGTCTTCGGAGGCGAGAGCGCGCGCACCCCCGAGGAGGTGCTCGTGCTGTGGACCGCCGCGAAGGCGGCCGAGAAGCGCGAGCGTACCAGCGTGCTCGACGGCATCCCGGCGGGCCTGCCGGCGCTCGCCCGCGCCCAGAAGGTGCTCGGCAAGGCCGCTCAGGTGGGGCTGGTGCCCGCGATGACGGATGCCGCGGCCCCGACCGACGAGGCGCAGCTCGGCGACGCGCTGCTCGCCCTCGTCGTCGCCGCCCGCGCGGCGGGCATCGATGCGGAGCGGGCGCTCCGGGAGCGGGTGCGGGGCGTGGAGTCGGCGGTGCGCGCGGCGGAGGCCGCGGCGCGCGGCGGCGACCTGGAACAATAGACCCCCGTGGCACAGGTCAACCCGCCGCGCGGCATGCGCGATTTCCTCCCTCAGGACAAGGCTCGGCGCGAGCGCGTGCTCGCCGTCATCCGCGAGCGCTACCGCGCGCACGGGTTCGACGAGATCGAGACGCCGGTGGTCGAGGACTACGACCGGCTGCACGCCGGCATCGGCGGCGACAACGAGAAGCTCGCATTCAACGTGCTCAAGCGCGGCCTCGACGCCGAGGCGATCATCGCCGCCGCCGACGACCCCGCGGCCCTCAGCGACCTCGGGCTGCGCTATGACCTGACGGTGCCGCTCGCCCGGTTCTACGCGACGCACCGCGCGGAGCTCCCGACCGTGTTCCGGTCGCTGCAGATCGCGCCGGTGTGGCGCGCCGAGCGCCCGCAGAAGGGACGCTACCGACAGTTCGTGCAGTGCGACATCGACATCATCGGCGACGGCTCGGCGCGCGCCGAGGCCGAGCTGATGGTCGCGAGCCTCGATGCGCTCGACGCGCTCGGACTCGAGGGTGGCGTCATCCGCGTGAACGACCGGCGGGCCCTCGACGGCATGCTCGACGTGTTCGGCTTCGCCGCGGAGGAGCGACCCGGCGTCCTGATCACGATCGACAAGCTCGACAAGATCGGCATCGACGGCGTCGCCGCTGAGTTGCGCGAGCGTGGAGCGACGCCCGCGGCCGCCGACGCCTTCGAGGCGTTCGGTCGTCGGCCGACGCCCGAAGCCGACCTGCCGTTCGGTGAGGCGCAGATTCGCGCGGCCCTGCCCGAGGGGATCGATGACGCGGTGGTCGCCGGACTCGTGGCGCTCGGCGATGCGGTCGCGGCCGCCCGGGGCGGCGAGGTGCCGCTCGCGTTCGACCCGTTCCTGGTGCGAGGCATGGGCTACTACACCGGCACGATCTTCGAGCTCGCCCACCCGAGCGTCGGCTACTCGCTCGGCGGCGGCGGCCGTTACGACGGCATGATCGGCAGGTTCCTCGGCCAGAGCGTGCCGGCAGTCGGCTTCTCGATCGGCTTCGAGCGCATCGTCGACCTCGTCGCCGACGGGGTGGATGCCGCATCCCGCACCCTCGTGCTGGTGCACGACGCCGACGTGCCGGTCGGCGAGCTCGTCGCCCACAAGGCCGCGCTCATCGCGACCGGCGCCCGGGTGCGCCTCGAGCGTCGCACGAAGAACCTCACCGCCCTGCTCGCCCGCTCGGCGGCCGACGGGTACGGCGAGTTCGCGACGGTGTCCGCGGGGGCCGACACGGCCGCGCTGGAGTTCAAGCCGCTGGCCTGAGCCGCCGGCCCGAGCCGCGTTCATCCCGGGTTCACCTCGGCGAGGTGCAATCGCGGCATGAGGGGTCTGCGCACCGCCGCCGTCATCGGCGCCTCGACGCTCGTCGGAGCCGCCGCGGCGGTGTTCTCGATGCGGGAGCTGCTGCGGCGTCAGGCCGCCATCGCCCGGCGACGCATCGGCAAGCCGTTGGGGGAGGACGCCCTCGACGCCGACCGTGTCTGGCGGGCGAAGCTCGACGGCGACCCCGTCGAGCTGCTCGTGCTCGGCGACTCGATCGCGGCAGGGTTGGGAGTCACCAGGCGCAAGGACACCCCCGGCGCGCGAATCTCCAAGGGCATCGCCGAGACGCTCGGGCGCCCCGTGCGCCTGGTGACCGCGGCGAAGGTCGGGTCGGAGTCGTCGGCGCTTGCGGCGCAGCTCAACGCCCTCCCCGCACGCTACGCTCCGGATGTCGCGATCATCATCGTCGGCGGCAACGACGTCACTCATCGTGTCCCCGTGACCGTCGCCGCCGGCCATCTGCGCGCCGCCGTCGACCGTCTGCGCGAGCGGGGTGTCGCCGTCGTCGTCGGGACGTGCCCCGACCTCGGCGCGCTGCGTCCGGTGCCGCAGCCGCTGCGCTCACTCGGCTCACGGCAGTCGCGCCAGCTGGCCGACGCGCAGGCCGAGGCGGCGCTCGCCGCCGGCGCGCACGTCGTGTCGCTCCGACGTGTCGTCGGGCCGTTCTTCATCTCGCAGCCCGACGAGATGTTCAGCCTCGACCGGTTCCACCCGAGCGCGCTCGGCTACCGGCGCACCGCCGACGCGCTGCTGCCGTCGGTGCTGCTCGCCCTGGGAGGCGACGGGCCCGTGCCCGACGGGCACGCGGTGCCTGCGGCATCCGCTCTCGCCCTCTGAGGGGCCGCGGCGACCCGCACGCACGCAGCGGGCTATCCCGCGCGGCGTGCCCGGTCGATGCGCAGGCGGATGCCGCGTGCCGCCAGTCCGATCGCGAGCACGACGGCGCCGGCGACGACGGAGGCCCACGGGAGGGAGACGGCGAGCACGAGGCATCCGATCGCCCCGATGATCTGGAGTGCACGGGGGTACCGGCGGGCGTCGCCGTGCTGACGGAACGCCGCGAGGTTGGCGACGAGGTAGTACAGCAGCACGCCGAACGAGGAGAATCCGATCGCGCCGCGAAGGTCCACCAGGGCGACCGCGCCGATCACGACCACACCGACGGCGAGCTCGGCCCGGTAGGGCACACGGTGGCGCGCGCCGATCGCGGCGAGTGCGGCGGGGAGGTCCCGCTCGCGGGCCATGGCGAGCGTCGTGCGGCCGATGCCCGCGACCAGTGCGAGCAGCGCACCGAGGGACGCCGCCGCCGCCGAGACTCGCACCACCGGGTTCGCCCACGTCCATCCGGCGGCGTGCACGACGTCGGCGAGCGGCGCACTCGACGCCGCCGTCGCGGACGCTCCCAGCACCACGACAGTGAGCGTGCCGACGATCGTGTAGACGATGAGGGCCGCCGCGAAGGCGATCGTGATCGCCCGCGGGATCGTGCGGGTGGGATCCCGCACCTCCTCGCCCATCGTGGCGATGCGCGCGTACCCTGCGAAGGCGAAGAACAGCAGGCCGGCCGACTGCAGCACCCCGTAGGCGTCGACCGGGGCCGCGCTGCCGAGGCCCGCCCAGGTCGACGATGAGCTCGCGCCGGCGGCCGTGACGACGGCGAGTCCGAGGAGCGAGACGACGACGATCGCCTTGGTGAGCGCGGCGGTGCGGGTCACGCCGAGCAGGTTGACGCCGACGAGCACGGCGACAGCCACGACCGCGACCGGGCGCTCCCATCCCGCAGGCGCTGCATACGCGGCGAACGTGAGGGCCATCGTGGCCGCGCTCGCGAGCTTGCCGATGACGAAGCACCACCCGGCGGCGAATCCCCACCACTCACCGAGCTCGGCGCGCCCGTAGGCGTAGGTGCCGCCCGAGGTCGGATACGTCGCCGCGAGCTGGGCGGACGAGGTGGCGTTGCCGTACGCCACGACGGCCGCGAGCGCGAGGCCGGCGAGCAGCCACGGGCCGGCGGCAGCCGCGGCCGGCGCCCAGACCGAGAACACGCCGGCTCCGATCATCGACCCGAGGCCGATCGCGACGGCATCGCCGAGGCCGAGCCGGCGGGCGAGGGAGGGCGAGGTCACGCGCGAATCGTAGTCGGCGGGCGTGAACGCTCCGGTGCCCCGACGCGCGGACGCCGCGCGACCGGTCGTCGCCCCTGGCGGCATCGGCTCGCCCGGCGGTCAGCCCGCCGCGACCCGGTCGCGGCGCTTCTCGCGCACATAGACCTCGCGACGCACCCTCGCGACGACGTCGCCCGTGGCATCCGTGATCTCCGTCTCGAACCACTCGAGCACTTTCGTGCCGCCGCGGGCGCGCTCGCGCAGCTCTTCGGCCCTCTCCCGCGGCACCTCGAACCGGGCCGTGAGCACGCCGCGGCCGGGCTTGACGAACTCGATCTCGCCGCGCGTGTCCCACACGACGTAGTCGCGGCCGAGCTGATGCATGACGAGCATGAAGTAGTACGGATCGGTCATGGCCGACATGGCACCGCCGAACGCGACGCCGACGATGTTGCGGGTGAGCAGCGTCACCCGCAATTGCACGACGCAGTGCGTGAAGTCGGGGGCGATCTCGCGCACGCGGATGCCGTTGCAGAGATTCGGGATCCACAGGCTCATGCCGATCGCGAGCTGCCGGGGGGAGTAGGCCACGGATCGAGTGTGACCATCGCCACTCGTTCCTGACAATCCGTTATCGATGATCGACAACGAGCGGGTCGCGGGCGCCGCCGAACGCCAGAATCGAGGGAGCCGCGATCGGCGGCCGAAGGGGGGGCGGGTCACATGGCCGAGGCATCGCAGCGACGGGTGGTCAGGTCGTACGTCCTGGTGGGCGCCGTGCTGCCGGGTGTGCTGTGGCTCGCGAATGTCGTGCTGCAGCTGGTCGCGCTGCCGCACCTGCCCGCGACGGTCGCGACCCATTGGGATGCCTCGGGCGCGCCGAACGCGTACGGACCGCCGTGGGTGCTGGCTCTCGTGACCGGCCTCATCGGACTCGTCGTTCCCGGAACCCTGTTCGCCGTGTCGCTGCCCGGGCTCCTCCGCGGCCACCGGGGACTCGTTTTCCGCCTGTTGGGGGCGATCGGCCTCGGGGTCGCCGGCTTCCTGACCGCCGCGGGTATCAGCTCGACACTCGCGAACCTCCGTGCGGCCGATGGGGGCAGCGCGCACGCGGGCGGGTCGTGGTGGGTGCTGCTCGCCGGTCTCGCGCTCGGTCTGATCGGTTGGTTCGCGCAGCCGTCGCAGGGCGGGCTCCCGTTCTCCGCACCGATCGCGCCGACGTCGCCCGCCGCGCCCGTGGGTGAGACCGCCTCCGGTGCGCTCCCGAGGGCGTGGACGGCCACGACCGCGCTTCCTCGCGGAGCGGTCGTGCCGATCGTCGCGGCGCTGCTGCTGGTCGGACTCATCACCGTCGACGCGTGGTTCACCGGCGGCGGTGGCGCCGTCGCGTGGATCACGACGATCGCGTTCGTGCTCCTGCTGGTCGCCTCGGCGACGCTCGCGGCCTACCACGTGCGGGTCGACGCCGGCGGATTCATCGTGGTCTCGGCCCTCGGCCTGCCGCGCTTCCGCATCCCGCTCGACGACATCGCCCGTGTGCGCACGGTGCAGGTCGAGCCGCTGCGGGACTTCGGCGGCTGGGGGCTGCGCGGACTCCCGGGACGCCTGGGCGTCGTGCCGCGACGAGGCGACGGCATCGAGGTCACGCGCCTCGACGGCCGCCGCCTGACCGTCACCGCGCCCGACGCTTCTACCGGTGCAGCCGTGCTCACCTCGCTCGTCGCGGAGCGCCGCGCGGCGTCCTGACCCCGCCTCCCGACGTCGCCGCGATGCGGGCGACCCGCCCGCCGCCCTTGACGCTCGCCGCGCCGCCCGGGAGGCTGTCGCCATGACCGACGACGCCCTCCCGACCCCCGCGGTGTGGCGCCGGGTCGACACCTACCTCGCGGAGACCCTTGTGGGTCACGACGCCGCCCTCGAGGCGGCGGTGCACGAGCAGGATGCCGCCGGTCTCCCCGCGATCGAGGTCGCGCCGCTGAACGGCAAGCTGCTGCACCTGCTCGCGCGAGCGATCGGCGCTCGGCGGGTGCTGGAGATCGGCACGCTCGGCGGCTACTCCACGATCTGGCTGGCACGCGCGGTCGGCGACGGCGGCGAGGTGGTGACGATCGAAGCGGAGCCCGCGCACGCGGCCGTCGCCCGCGGCAACCTCGACCGTGCCGGCGTGGGGGAGCGGGTGCGCATCGAGATCGGCCGCGGGGCCGACGTGCTCCCCGGTCTCGAGCCCGGGTTCGACCTCGTCTTCATCGACGCCGACAAGCAGTCCAACGCGCTCTATCTCGACCATGCTGCGCGGCTCTCCCGCCCGGGCGCCCTCGTGATCGTCGACAACGTCGTGCGTTCCGGTCGTCTCGTCACCACCGACGAATCCGACGAGCAGGCCGAGGGGGTTCGCCGGGGGCTCGCGCTCCTCGCCGCCGACCCACGATTCGAGGCGACAGCGCTCCAGACCCTCGACGCGAAGGGATGGGACGGCATCGCCGTGGCGATCGTGACGGATGCCGCATCCCGCTCGGGTTCGTGACGCGCCGGTGGCGGCGGCATCCGTCGTCACTAGAGTGGTGGAGGACCGATGACGCTCCGCATGCACCTGTTCCCGGAATGGGAACTCTTGATTGAACCAGGGAGTCCTCAGTGGCACTGATCGAGGCTGTAGGCGCGCGCGAGATTCTTGACTCGCGCGGAAACCCGACCGTCGAAGTGGAGGTGCTCCTCGACGACGGCATCGTCCAGCGGGCGGCCGTCCCCTCCGGTGCGTCGACCGGCGCGTTCGAGGCGTACGAGCTGCGCGACGGAGACAAGAGCCGATACGGCGGCAAGGGCGTGCTCAAGGCCGTCGACGCCGTCATCGATGAGCTCGGCCCCGCGATCGAGGGTGTCGAGGCGAGCGAGCAGCGCCTCATCGACGAGATCCTCATCGAGACCGACGGCACCGAGAACAAGTCGCGCACCGGCGCGAACGCGATCCTGGGCATCAGCCTCGCGGTCGCGAAGGCGGCGGCCGACTCGGCCGACCTCCCGCTGTTCCGTTACCTCGGCGGCCCGAACGCCCACGTGCTTCCCGTGCCGCTGTTCAACGTCATCAACGGCGGCTCGCACGCCGACAACGGCATCGACTTCCAGGAGTACTTCCTCGCCCCGATCGGCGCGGAGACCTACGGCGAGTCGCTGCGCTGGGGCACCGAGGTCTACCACGTCCTCAAGGGCGAGCTGAAGGCCGCGGGGTTCGCGACCGGTCTCGGCGACGAGGGCGGCTTCGCCCCTGATCTCCCCAGCAACCGTGAGGGCCTGGACTTCCTGCTGAAGGCGATCGAGAAGGCCGGCTTCACCCCGGGCGCCGACATCGCCGTGGGCCTGGATGTCGCGGCGACCGAGTTCTTCGCCGACGGCGTCTACACGGTCGAGGGCAAGCCGTGGACGGCCGCGCAGCTGACCGACTACTTCGCCGACCTCGTCGCGAACTACCCGATCGTCACGATCGAGGATGCCCTCGCCGAGGACGACTGGGACGCCTGGAAGGACCTCACCGAGGCGCTGGGCTCGAAGGTGCAGCTCGTCGGCGACGACCTGTTCGTCACCAACCCGATCCGCCTGCAGAAGGGCATCGACCTGGGCGTCGCCAACGCGCTGCTCGTGAAGGTGAACCAGATCGGCACCCTGTCCGAGACGCTCGACGCGATCTCGCTCGCCACGCAGAACGGCTACCGCTCGATGCTGTCGCACCGTTCGGGTGAGACCGAGGACACCACGATCGCCGACCTCGCTGTCGCCGTCAACGCGGGTCAGATCAAGACCGGCGCGCCCGCCCGCAGCGAGCGCGTCGCGAAATACAATCAGCTTCTGCGCATCGAGGAAGAGCTCGGCGACGCGGCGGTCTTCGCCGGTCGCGGTGCCTTCCCCCGCTTCAAGGGCTGAGCGCAGCTGATCTACCGGAAGGGGGAGTCGTGGCCAAGAGACCGACTCCCCCTTCCGCATCTCCGGAGGAGATCCCGCGGGCTCGGCGACTTGCCGCACGCGATTGGCTCGGCGGCATCCGCCTGTCGGGCTTCATGGTGATCATGCTGGGCCTGGTGGTGCTGGCCGTCGGAGTTCTCGTGCCCACGGTCGGCACCTACCTCGCCCAGCAGCAGAAGCTCTCCGCCGCCCGTGCCGCGGTGCAGCTCACCCAGCAGCAGATCGATGCGCTCCAGGCCGAGAGCGACCGCCTCGGCGACCCGGCGTACATCGCCACGCAGGCGCGTGAACGGCTCTACTACGTGACACCGGGTCAGGTGCTCTATCTGGTCGACAACGATCTTCCCGCCGACCAGCAGCCTCGTGACGCGGCTCCCGTGAGCGCGCAGCTCACGCAGACCCGCAACGACTGGATGTCGGGATTCGTGCGATCGCTGGCCGCCGCGGGGGCCGCCGTGACGGCCACGGCGCCGACCGACGGATCCACGCCGAGCCCCACCTCGGACGCCACACCGAGTCCGTGACGCCCGGCGTCTACCGAGCCGCGCCCCGGTAGCCTTTCGGGGTGACGACGCCGCCCTACCCTGCCGTGACCGACGCCGAGCTGGCCGTGCTGCGCGCCCAGCTCGGACGCCCCGCGCGAGGGGTGCTCGGCATCGCAGCGCGCTGCGTCTGCGGCAACCCCACGGTCGTCGCCACGGCGCCCCGGCTCGACGACGGGTCGCCCTTCCCGACGTTCTACTACCTGACCCATCCGGCCGCGACGGCGGCCATGTCGACCCTCGAGGCCGAGCACGTCATGCCCGAGCTTGCGGGGCTGCTCGACGACGCGGATGTCGCGGACGCCTACCGCGCCGCGCACACCAGCTACCTCGCCGATCGCGCCGCGTACGGCGAGGTGGACGAGATCGCCGGCATCTCCGCCGGCGGCATGCCGACCCGCGTCAAGTGTCTGCATGCCCTGGCCGGCCACGCTCTCGCGGCAGGGCCCGGCGTCAATCCGATCGGCGACGCGGCGCTGGCCCGGTCGACCTGGTCGCCTTCGCGCTGCGTCTGCGCCGATCCCGGGGCCGCCCGGGGCGAGGCGGCCTGATGCGTGCTCGCCGGGTCGTCGTGGCCGCCGTGCTCCTCGCCGGTGGGTTCGTCGTCGCCCCGTCGGCTGCCGGCATCCCCGCCGTCGCGGCCTCGGGCGCGCAGCCGGCGTCGACCGGCATGGCGAACGCAGCGACCGAGGACGCGGCCCGGGCGGCGGAGTACTGGCTCACCGACTACGGAATCGAGCAGGCCTGGCAGACGACACAGGGCGCGGGCGTGAAGATCGCGATCATCGACACCGGTATCGGTGCCGCGCCGCAGCTCAACGCCGCGGTCGTCGGCGGCGCCGATTTCTCGGGCGAGGGCTCGGCGAGCGGCCGCACGCCGGTCGGCTCGAGCGACACCGGTCACGGCAGCTGGGTGGCCTCCCTCGCAGCGGCCCGCCCGCTGTCGGACGGCACCGGCATGATCGGCGTCGCTCCGCAGGCACAGCTGCTGTCGGCATCCATCTCGTTCGGCAGCGAGGTGAAGGTGCCGTTCGTGACCCAGGTGGCCTCGGCCATGAAGTGGGCCGTCGACAACGGCGCGAAGGTGATCAACCTGTCGTTCACGACCAACACGCTCGACTGGGATCCGTCGTGGGACACGGCCTTCCAGTACGCGTTCTCGCACGACGTCGTCGTCGTGGTCGCCGCCGGCAACCGGGGAAGCGGGACGACCCGCGTCGGCGCGCCGGCGACGATACCCGGTGTCTTGACGGTCGCCGGGGTCACTCCGTCGGGCCAGGCGAGCCAGGAGGCCTCCACCCAGGGGATCACCATCGGCGTCGCCGCGCCCAGTGAACAGCTTCTCGGGGTCTCGCCCGGCGGGTCGCTGGTGCGGTGGAACGGCACGAGCGGCGCCGCCCCGATCGTCGCGGGCATCGTCGCGCTCGTGCGCGCCGCTCACCCCGACCTCGACGCGGCGAACGTCATCAACCGCATCATCTCCACGGCGACCGCTCCGCCCGGCGTCTCGCTCGGCACGGTGCCCAACGCGCTCTACGGGTACGGGCTCGTCAACGCCGCCGCGGCCGTGTCCGCCGACGTGCCCACGGTGACCGCGAACCCGATGGGATCGCTCTCCGACTGGATCACGCTGCACCGTCGCGCGAACGCGTCGCCGGCGCCGGAGGACTCCGCCACACCGGTCGCGCTGCCGGCGCTCCCGCCGGCCGACGCCGCCACCCCGCGCGGGTCCCTGCTGCTGCCCTCGCGGGACACGCTGCTGTACGGGTCGCTGCCGCTGTTAGGGATGACCGTCGCGACTATACTGGTGGCGCTCGGCGTCACCGCTGCTGTCCGACGCATCCGATCGGCGCGTGACTCCCGCACGCCGAGCATCAATTCGCCAAGGAGTTCCGTTCACCGTGACTAACACCGTGCCCAGGATCTTGATCGTCGGAGGCGGCTACGCCGGCTTCTACACCGCGTGGAAGCTCGAGAAGCACCTCCGCAAGGGTGAGGCTCAGGTCACCGTCGTCGACCCGCTTCCCTACATGACCTACCTGCCGTTCCTCCCCGAGGTCGCGGCCGGGTCGATCGAGGCGCGTCACGCGGTCGTCGCCCTGCGTCGCCACCTGGCGTCGACCGAAGTCGTCACCGCCCGAGTGACGAAGATCGATCACGCCCACAAGGTCGCCACCATCACCCCGTCCGAGGGCGAGGCGTGGGAGCTCGAGTACGACCAGATCGTCGTCACCGCGGGCTCGGTCTCGCGCACCTTCCCGATCCCCGGCATCGCCGACAACGCGATCGGCATGAAGGCGATCGAGGAGGCCGTGTGGGTGCGTGACAAGCTCCTCTCGAACTTCGACAAGGCCGCGGCGCTGCCGCCCGGACCCGAGCGGGAGCGTCTGCTCACCGTCGTCGTGGTCGGTGGCGGATTCGCCGGCATCGAGACCTTCGCCGAACTGCGCAACTTCGCGTCGTCGCTGCTGAAGAAGTACCCGCAGCTGACGTTCGACGAGACGCACTTCCACCTCATCGAGGCGATGGGCCGCATCATGCCCGAGGTGTCGCTGAAGACGAGCGAGTGGGTTCTGAAGGACCTCGCGAAGCGCGGTGCGTACGTGCACCTCGACACCCAGGTTACCGGGGCCGTCGACGGCAACGTAGAGCTCTCGACCGGCGAGGTCATCTCGACCGACATCATCGTGTGGACCGCGGGCGTCATGGCCAACCCGCAGGTCGTCAAGGGCAGCGACCTGCCCAGCGAGCAGCGCGGACGCATCACGACGCAGGGCGACCTGCGCGTGATCGACGCCGACGGCAACGTCGTCGAGGGCGCCTGGGCGGCGGGCGACGTCGCGGCGGTGCCCGATCTCACCGGTGGCGGTGTCGGCGGCTTCTGCGTGCCGAACGCCCAGCACGCGGTGCGTCAGGCCAAGCAGCTCGCGAAGAACCTCACCGCGGTGCTGCGCGGCGAGCTGCCGAAGGACTACATCCACAAGAACCTGGGCGCCGTGGCCGGTCTCGGCCTCTACAACGGTGTGTTCCAGTCGGGCAACATCGCCCTCAAGGGCTTCCTCGCCTGGGGTGCCCACCGTGGCTACCACGGTCTCGCGATGCCGTCGTGGGAGCGCAAGTGGCGCGTGCTGTGGGGCTGGTGGAACAACTTCTGGCTCGGTCGCGACGTGGTGAACCTCGAGGCCGTGCAGACGCCGCGCCGCTTCTTCGACGAGTTCGCGTCGCGCCCGCGTCCGCCGCAGCCGGCTGAGGCGCCCGCGAAGCCGGCCGCCGAGAAGGCGCCGGTCGCCGAGAAGGCCGCCGCCGCGAAGTAGGCGTACGTCTCACGGAACGCCGCGACATCTTCGGATGCCGCGGCGTTCCGCATTCTTCGGATACTCCCGGCCGCACCGCTGGCGGGGTGCGCGTGCCGTATGCCACGCTGGGCTTCCCGCCGCGGGGCACAGGTGCCTCGGGTCCGGCGGCTGCGCCCGAGGAGGCCCGAGTGACCAAGGTGCACATCCGCGACTTCCACGGCGACGATCTCGACCAGCTCGTGCGGTTGTGGGGCCACGTGACGGGCGAAGGTGCAACGCCGATCTACTCGCTGGCCGAGGTCGTGGCCTCCTGCCAGGCCGACCACGCGGTGGTCGCGGTGCGCGGTGACGACATCGTCGGGGCCGCTGTCGGCCGCGCCGCCCACGCGCAGGGATGGGTGGTGTTCTTCGGGGTGCGCGAGACGGATGCCGCGGGCGAGATCAGCGGCGCCCTGCTCGATGCGCTCGAGCGCCGGATGGCGCCGCTCGGGCTCGGCACACTGTCGGTGCTGGTGCCGGAGGGGCAGCGGGTCGAGCCGTTCACGCAGAACTCCTTCGTCGTGCATCGAGCGGTGCGCTACCTGGAGCGCCAGCTCCCCGTGCAGCGCCGCGAGCTCGACGTGCTGAAGGAGCTGGGTGGTCGCATTCTGCCGCGCCACCTCTGGAACGCGGTCGCGGGCATGACGACGGAGAAGACGATCCTCGAGGAGCGACTCGTGACGCCGCTCGCGCAGCCGGAGCTCGCCGAGCGCTTCGGGGTGGTGCCGCCGCGGGCGGTCATGCTGTTCGGACCGCCCGGCACCGGCAAGACGACTTTCGCGCGGGCCGTGGCATCCCGTCTCGACTGGCCGTTCGTCGAAGTCTTCCCCTCGCGGCTCGGCGACAGCGCGCGGGGGATGGCCGGCGCCCTGCGTGCCACGTTCGAGGCGATCGACCAGCTCGAGCACGCGGTCGTCTTCATCGATGAGGTCGAGGAGATCGCGGCTCACCGGGGCGGCACGCCGCCGTCGCCCACGCAGGGGGTCACGAACGAGCTGCTGAAGCTCGTCGCGGAGTTCCGTGAGCGGGACGGCCGGCTGCTCATCTGTGCGACGAACTTCATCCGCGCACTCGACGCCGCGTTCCTGCGGCACGGACGCTTCGACTACGTGCTGCCGATCGGCCTGCCGGACGCGGAGGCGCGCCGCGCGATCTGGGGTCGGTACATCCCTGTCGACGTCGCGGGCGACGTGGATGTCTCGGCTCTCGTCGACGCCAGCGACGGACTCACCCCCGCCGACATCGAGTACGCCGCGCGGCGCGCATCGCAGGAGGCTCTTGCGCGCGCCCTCGCGTCCGGCGACACGGGCGACGCGGTCGGCACGGACGACTACCTGCGGGCGCTCGGCGGCACCCGCGCCACGGTCTCGCGCGAGGTGACGACCGAGTTCGAGGAGGACATCGTCGCGCTCGCCCGCCTCTGACGGCGCGTGTCGCTGTCCTAGGGTGGGGGCGGGCCCCCGTAGCCCAATGGCAGAGGCAGGCGACTTAAAATCGCTTCAGTGTCGGTTCGAGCCCGACCGGGGGTACGACTCTTGGCCCCGACTTCCGCGCAAATAAAGGGAAGTTGGAGGTCGGAGCGTTGAAAATCCAAAGTCGAAACCGGCACCTTGTGGCCACTTCGTGGCCAGAAACCCCCTCTGAAACGGCCGATGCGAAAGTCGTGTGGCAGTTAGAGCCAGCTGACAGCCAGCCGGAGAGAGATCGCGACAGCACCGCGCATGTAGGTGGCATGAGCGAAGAACGCGCCACCCGACAGAAGCTCCTGACCGAAGCGGAGCTCGCTGAAGAGCTGCAGGTCCCCACCCGGACGATCCGTTACTGGAGAGAGTCCGGCACCGGGCCCACTCCTCTGAAGATGGGCAAGCACACCCGCTACCGGGCATCCGACATCGACGCCTGGCTCGACGGGCTCTCGGAGGCCCCGAAGGCCTCGAAGGCGTCGTGAGCTCGGGAGGGCGGCCGGAGCTTGAGATCGGCAAGCTCGGGTCAGTGGCGATCACGGTTCGCGGCGACCGATGGCAAGCACGCGGGCGAACTCGCACCGCCGGCGGCGAGCTGAAACGGATCGCGTTCACTGGGGTTGACGAGGAATCGGCCCGCGCGGGACTCGCCGCGCTCGCTCGCAAGCTGGGGCTGGTTGTCGACGAGATCCGTGAGGAGACCACGCTCGGAGGTCTCCTTGACCTCTGGATCAAGGAGAAGCGGCGCTCCGGCCGGATCTTGGAACGGAGCGCGAAGACCTACGACCGCCACATCCTGTACCTGAAGGCCGCGGGAGGCGCGCTGGCACTGCAGGAGCTTCGGCCTGGCAGAGTGCAGGAACTCATCGACGCCATCCGGGACGAACGGTCCTTGGCAGCCGCCCACAAGTGCAGCTCGATCCTCCGGGGCGCATTCGCGCTGGCCGTCCGGCGCAACGCATTGACTCAGACCCCGATGAGCGTGCTGGAGCCTCTCCCGCCCGTCAAGGGCCCGGGCACGTCGCTGACCGTGGAGCAGGTGGGCGCGCTGCGCGCCGCGATCCTCCGCAGGGAAGCGCGCATCCGCAAGGAGTTCGGACTGCACAGCCCCAACCTGCGTTTGGTGGTCGAGGTTCTCCTCGCATCAGGCCTTCGGATTAGCGAGGCGCTCGCTCTGCGCCACCAGGACGTTGACCTGGAGGCAGGAAGCATCAACGTCTTCCGAACCCTGGTCGTCGCTCCCGGCGGAGTCGAGATCGAGGAGAGGCTGAAACGAACCGGCCAGGAACGCATCATCGATCTGCCGCCGTTCGCTGTGCAAGCACTTCGTGAAGCCCGGTCGAACTGCGAGACCGTTCAGGCAAGACTCCCCGATGCACCTGCGATCCAGAGCCTCGCTGGGACGTGGTGCCTGCCCTACAACATCCGACGGGGACTGAGATCGCTTCGCGGCGACGAAGAGCTCAAGGCGGCCCTCGCTGTGACTGGCCTGACGCCGGCCGACATCACCCCGCACCTCTTCCGCCGGACAACGGCGTCCCTTCTCGCCCAGCATGACGGGCGTGCGTCGGCCGCGCAGGAGCTGCTGGGTCACTCGAACGAGTCGACGACGAAGAGCTCCTACATCAGCGGGCCGTTCCGGCGCGTGACCGCGGCCGCTCCCACGCTCGAGGAGCTGCTCGGCGGCGGACGCGTGGCAGCCAACGACTGATCGGAAGGTGCCGAGTCGGGCCGCTGCCCGCGCACACCATCGGATCGCCGCCGCACACATGGTGTGTATGACGACCGGTTTCGACCCCAACCTGCATCCGCGAAGCGCCGTTGGGAGGTTCACAGCGAAGTCCAACACCGCACCGACGAGCGAGCTCTCGAAGCTGTCTGACTTCGGGTTCACGCCGTCCTTCGACGAGATCCCCGCACCGACCGCCGATGAACTCCTTGATGCCGAAATCGAGTCCTACTACCGGCAGGGGGACGCTGTCCCGATCAGCGATGATGCGGCGATCACGATCGCTCGGGACATCCTCCACCACTTCCCATCGACGGTTCCGGGCGGCCCGAACGGTCAGACTTCGCAGCTGCGTCTCATAGCGAGCGGCAGGCCGATCAGGTCCACCAACTACGACGCCGTCGACGAACTGCATGACGAGCTCACTCGTCTCCGTGGAAGGCGCGCAGGCAGCGGCGCCTCGTCGGATCGGAGAATCGAATCTCTGCTGACGTGGTCCCAAACCCGACGCGCACCCGGCTCATCGAGATAGCGATTCGACCTGCGGCCGCTGCCCGTGCACACCATCGGATCGCCGCCGCACACATGGTGTGTATGACGATCGATGCCGCAGGCAACATCCACCGAGGCGCAGGACTGAACGGTGCCGGACAGTTCTCAGGCCGCGTCCCACACGCGCCCGCCGGCGATCTCGTCGAGGAGACCGTCCCGGTTAGGTGGGGTGAGGTGAACCTCCGCGAGGGCTCCCGAACCCCATGGGGGCCGGCGCAGAGCGTCGACCGGGTCGCAGACGGCATCGTTGCGGTCGGCACAGCCGGCCACGGTGGAGTGAAGCTGTCCCCGGAACGTAACCGCGTCATCCCGCCCTCCCTGCGGGACCAGACCGGATGGTACGAGGAGGACATGGAAGTCAACATCGTCCGGCGCTACTTCTCCGACGAATGGGCGGGCGCGCATTGGGTCCACGACGACGCCGCCACCATCCGTGAGGACGCGGACGCATCGATCAGACACTGGCTCCCGGACGGATGGGAAGCCGCGAACGGGAGGGTGCTCGCCCCCGGGGAGTCGAGGGTGAAGGACGAGGCCGCATGGCTGGAACGGCACGCCGGAGAGCCCGTCGTCATCTCGGCGTCTCGAGCGGAGAGCGACGCAGACCTGCTGCGCGTGTCCGCGAACGTCGACGGTGCCACGCACGAGTACCTGGTGCCTCGCGAGGAGTACGAAACACGGAGTGCGGGCACCGAGCTCGGGCAGAACGGGCGGTTCGTCGTAGATCCCTCCCGGCACCCGCGCCTGCCGTCCGCGGACCCGGCACGCCCAGCGGCGCCGACCATCGTGAAGGTCACCGTCCCCTCCGCCGTCGAGCGTCAAGCGGACCGTGCACTGACCGCGGTCGCGAAGGATCGGATCAGCCGCGACCTTCACAAGAGGTGGCGTCACACAGACGACTCGGGCGCGACAGTTGTCCGCTCGCTCGAGGAGATCATCTCGACCGACGGCCTCGAGGGGAAGGGCGCGTTCCTGCAGGGCGGGAAGATGGTCTACTCGCTGCACCAGCCGACGCCGGAAGGCCGCGGCCATTACGGGTTCCCGGTATCGAAGGCGCTGTTCGACTACCTGACGACCGTGCCTGACGTCCGATCTCCCTCCCAGATTGCGCAGCAGCGGGCATACGCCTACCAGGAGCGGGTGGACCGGAAGTGGCCCGGACCGACCCCAGAGGAGAGCGCCCGAGCCCGATCGCTGTACGCCGACTATCGGAAGCTCGCGGACGCAGAGGAAGCAGAGCGAACCGCCCGCGAGGGTTCCTGGGCCGAGCGCGATGCCGCGCGGCGACTCACGATCGCTGAGCGCGAGCGCGCCGCAACGGTGAGCTGACGGTCACGCCGCGCTGTACCGACGGCCCAGCAGGTGCCCGACCGGTGCGGGGATCTGACGGTTGCGCGTCCTTGCCCAGTTCCGGAATGCGTCCGCGTCTGCCCACAGCGAGCCGGAGAGCACCCATTCGTTCAGGCCGACCCGCCACGCAGTCGGTTGATCGAGCGGAACGATCCGCAGCGTGACGTCTCGCCGCGGAACGCGTCGGAACAGTGTCTTCAGGCGGTCATGCAGGGTGACCGAGTCGAGCGGAACCCACTGACGGGCATCGGCGAGCCACCCCAGGAGGTCGTCCGCTGTCGAGGTCAACGAGGCCGCGATCGTCGGGTACCGGCGCAGAGCGTCGAGCACCGACCGGGGCTCGTCCTCGGTTCCCCACTGCACAGCCTCATCGTCGAGGATTTCCCACTCAGCCCGATAGTTCGGCGGACTCGCGATCGGGCCCAGCAGGGTGCCTTCTCGCCGGCATCCGTGCAGAACCCACAGCGACGCCGAGAGACCGACGTCGAACCGAGGGTGCAGGGTCCTGATCACCATGACCGCAGAGTAGCCCGTCGGTCAACGCGAGGGAAGATCAGAAGCCTTGTGGGAGGAACCTCCCGCCATCACACTGAGGCGCAAGGCCGGAACCCCGGCCGGGGGAATCAACTGATTGGGGAATCATGAACAGAATCTGGCGACGGTCTCTACTGAGCGGCGCTGCGGTTGTCGCTGCGATGGGGCTCGTACTGGGCTCCACACAAGCGTCAGTCGCTGCGGCGCCAGTTGACTCGGTGACGGTCGTGAGCGGGCCGCAGATGGTGTTGGCGTGCGATCAGTTCAGCGGCAGCACCCTGAAGTACGCACAAGACCATGGGTATTGCCCGACCGTGAAAGTGGGCACCATCACGCCGCAATTCGTTCAGAGCTACAACTGCGGGAGCTCCTACATCTACATCTTCAACCGGGGTCTGCGTGGCTACGCCTACGTCGACTACGGCTTCAGCTCGAGCCTCGGAATCGTGACGTCACGGAGGATTGATGTGGCTGTCGCCGCCATCGCCGCCTGGACCGACGCGAGCCTGATGTGGAGCACAACCTACGACTCTGGAAGGCGGTTCGCGGGGTACACGGGAACCGGCTGGCAGTCGGCCTCGTTCAGCGGCACGGTATGGCTCGTCTGGGGAGGGTGGTGCACCATCCCACTCGGAACTGACTCGGCCTACTTGTAACTCGCCGTCGGCCTCGACCTCGTGCGGCTTGTCACTGCACGGGGTCGAGGCCGACGAACTTCATCCGGTTCTCACCGTAGAAGCAGCTCTGCAGGGCGAGTTGACCACCGAGGCCGACCAGTGAAGCGATCGGCGTGTAGTGCTTGCCGGTGTACCGGATGTCGACGACCCGGTAGCGGCGCGTCACCCCGTCATGCTCGATGTCCACGAGCTGCCCCAACGCCCACGGCAGCACGATGTCGCCGCCACAGATGTTGTGCGCCGCCCACACCGGCGGGACGCCGGGGATCTCGTACGCACGCATCTCGGTGAACTTCCCCGTGCACGCGTCCATCTGAGCGAGGCCGCCAACGGCACCGAGGTGGACGACCGGGACGGAACCGACGACCGTCGTCTGAATGGTCTCCACCGCGCCCTGCGCGACACCGTACGCGCGCTCCGTGACCTGTGGGGCGAGGAGGGTGACCGCGCACAGCACACCGGCGGTGACGGTGCACACGCACACCGAAATGACCGCGAGCCGGCGTAGCCATCGGCGCCGGCCGCCGCTTCTCCTCCTCACGATTCCACCTCCGCTGATAGACCCCTGCGGCGACCGCGCATGTGGGAGGTATGGCCCACGCCCCCACAATCGACGAGCTCGTTCCCCCGCACAGCAGGGATCAGCTTCTCGATGACCCGCTCGGGCTGCTCACCGCCGCCGTCCGAGTCGCGACCTCGAACCCGACCGCGACCGCGCGCGAAGGGCAGGCGTCTCTCCGCCATCACATTGACGAGGCGATGCAGGGACTGAGTCACCTCGTGGGTGTTGCGCCGACCGGGTCGGGGAAGTCGCTCGCGACCCTCACCGCGGCGTTCGACGCTGCCATCCTCCGCGACGAGCGAACCGTCATCTCGACCGACTCGCTCGCCCTCATGGGGCAGCTGCAGGACAAGGACGTGGACACCGTCCAACGCGCCTCCAGCCAACTGCACCCCGACCGTGATGTCACCGTCGCGTTCCTCAAGGGAGTGTCGAACTACGTCGACCCGGCGAAGACCATCGCGACCGCGCAGACACTCACCCGCTCGACATCAGTCGGCTTCGCGCAGCTCGCTGACGAGCTCGACGCGAACCGCCCACTTCACGGTCTTGATCAGTACGACCGGGTCACCGACCATGAGCTCCTCCGCGCGCTCGTCATCTGGGCTCTCCGCCAGTACGCCTCCACGACAGGCCCGCGCACGTCCGGTGAACGCCACTCCTGCCCGATCGAGCATGACGCGGCCATGTGGGAGACCGTGTCCTCACCGTCCTCGGAAGCTGACGACGGCGCCCGATACGGGGTGCGGTCGAAGGCGGAGCTCGCGAAGGACGCCGCCGAGGCGGCAGACATCATCATCACGAATCATTCGATCCTCGCCGTGCAGGCCGCCCACGCTATCCCGGTGATCATCGGATCATCCCGGTTCGGCCGCATCGACCACATCATCGTGGACGAAGCGCACACACTCCCCAGCCATGTGCGGGCGCAGGGATCGTCGAAGCTGTCAGGCCCGATCATCGAGTCGATCAGCCGGCAGGCGTCCCGCGCGCTCGGGTCACCGGGCGGGAAGTTCCGTCAGTGGGCCGATGAAGGAGCACGGGTTGCCGCGGAAGTGGAGTCCGCGCTCAACTCGTTCACACACGGCCAACGTGACGGTGCGCGCCGGCTCGGTCAGAACGATGACCCGTTCGGTCGGGTCGGCGCTCTCGTGAAGCAGTGGGCAGAGGTCGGTTCCCGGATGCTCGCGAACGACTCAAGCTCGGACGTGGCGCGAAGTCTGAAGATCAGTGCCGCAGCGGACCGCCTCGACACGCTCCTGAGCGCCCTGAAGGCGTTCAGTCGACACCGCACCGGCTGGGCGCGGTGGGTGGATCGTGCGGAGTCACGAGCCGGCGGGACAGGCGCCGCCAGGTCATGGTCGGTCGCGAACGTCGCGCCGATCAACGTCGGCTGGATGCTCAACGACAACCTCTGGACCGCGCCCGACGTCGACGGTGACGAGGGAGCCAGGTACCCGCTGTCTGTGACGGCCATCTCCGCCACCCTCCCCTCGAACTACCCCCAGCAGGCAGGGCTTGCCGCTCAACGGCGCGTGTACCCGACGCCGTTCGCTGACGCCTACGCCCGCTCCGCCCTCTTCATCCCCTCCGCAGTATCCCCGGCCGACCTGGCAGCTCTGACGAGCATTTTCGGGGCCAACCCTCGCGCGAAGTTCGACGCGGGTAAGCATGCGAGCTGGGCGGTCGACCATGTCGTCGACCTCGTACGCGCGAACGGTGGCAAGGCGTTGGTGCTGGCGGCGAAAGCGGCGGACGGCCGGATGTACGCCGAGCGGCTCCGTTCGGAGCTCCCGCACATTCAGGTGCACTCGCAATGGGATGGTGGATCGCCGTCGCGCATCACGACCCAGTGGCGTGACGATGAAGGCAGCGTCCTCGTTGGAACGAAGTCGCTCATGACCGGTGTGGATGCGCCGGGGGAGACCTGCAGCCTCGTCATCATCGACCGTGTGCCCCGCAGCCCGTCCAACCCGATCGACGACGCTCGCGTCGATGACCTGAACGAACGGCTCGGCGATCGGTGGGCGGCGGACAGGTTCGTCTACGCGGTCGACGCTGCTCTGCTGCTCGATCAGGCGAGCGGGCGGCTTGTGCGCGCGACGTCGGACACGGGCATGGTCGCCTGCCTTGACCCGCGGCTGCTGAAGGCGCCGGGAGGGCGTCCAGGGCCGCTCACGTACCCTGAGCCGACCCGGCAGGTTTACATGGCCGGGCTCTACCAGTTCGGGGTGAAGATCGCCGCGAAGGCCGACGCGCTCGAGTGGCTTGCAGGTCGGAAGTGACGCTCAGAACGGGCAGGTGGGGTCCGGGTCCCCGAACAGGTCGGCGCCCGGCGCCGGATCAGAGTCGCTCTCGCCTGCGTCGATGATCGCTGCCATCCGGTCATGCCAGTCGGCGCTGTCGGAGGGGTCCTCGAGCGTGCTGACGGGAGCGTGAGCCTGCCGAGCGGTGAAACGGCCGCCAGCGGGGTCGCCGGCGGGACGCCGAGGGTGGTCGGCGGAACGGAAGTTGGTCATACCTCCATGTGTGCGGCGCGCCCCGGATCGCGACCAGGTGCGGTGCTCGGGCGTCGACCGCCTAGGCGGTCGTGCTCAACGGAGGGAGCCGTTCGGGGGTGAGTTCCGCTTCCCGGCGAACTGTCCACCTTCACGGCTCCCGGCCGGCCGGCGCAGCTGCTCGGCGCCGGCTGCGATCACCGTGCGATCCTTCACCCCACGTGCCACGTCGGTGTTCCGGTTGATGGAGGCCCGCAGTACCGCCGCCTGATCGTCGTCCAGCGCATCCCAGGCGGCATGGTTGTGTTCCGCGACCCGCTCAGCCACACCCTTCACGAGATCGGTGATCTCGTCCTCATCGACACCGATCGTGCGTGCGAGCTTCCGCCAATGGTTCGGGGTGATCGCCTGCGGGAGAGCTTGGCCACCGACCTGCATCGCGAGGGTCTGATCGAAGTTCGGGTACAGCGCGAGCGGCACGACGTCGTACATCGGTGCCATGGTGATGCTGTCTGGGTCGAGGAGCACCGAGTAGTTCTTCGCGTGCGCGTCGGAGTTGCCGACGACGGTGTTGAGGACGAGCTGCGCCAGGAACCCGCGCAGGAGCCGCCCGGTGGGGTCCGCTCTGGTAAGGATCCCCGCGATCTGCTTGGCGGTCACGTCGTACTTGTTCGCGGAAGCCACGCCGAACGCCTGCGCCAGGTCCTCGGCGTGACGCCTGCGCGCGAGCAAGCCCGCACCGAGATCACGGTCGAAGCGTTCGACGATCAACGCCGTCTGATCACCGATCTCGAACACAGCAGCTCGGGCCGCGTCGACACCGGCGTTGAGGGCGAGGTGGAGGGCGCTCGACTCCGCCGCCTCGATGCCGCGCAGATCGGGGCGGCCAGGCTTCAGGATGTGCGTCGATGGGACTGTGCTGTTCGGCCAGAACCAGGAGCCGTCGACCCTGGCGAGAGCGAACTTCCCCTGCGTGCCGGCGAGCGAGAAACGCGCAGCGAACTCCCGCGGCGCCCACGCGTCGGAGTCGAGCTTGATGTCGCTGATCCGGGCGGCGATGTCCCGGTCGAGGACGGGGCGCAATTGTGCGCTGCCGGCCGGCAGAGGCTGCCCTTCGGGCGTGAGGATGAGGCCGCCGGCGATGTCGCCGCCGGCTCTGGCGAGGAGGTCGAAGGTCCTGCTGCTCGGTGCCCCGTAGGCATCGGCAAGTCTCCTTCGCGTGGACCCATGGTCGGGGAGCAGGTTCTCGAGGAAGTTCGCGGGTGCACGCTTGGTGGCGCTCCCATCGCGCGGCAGGGAGAGGGAGATCGGTGTGGGCGGCGCGTCCGCGTCGTAGTCGAACGTGACCGTGCCGTCGTCGGCTTCGGTGAATTGGCCTGCGTGGCGGCCATCGAACCACGCCTCGAGGCGGTTGCTCACGTCAGCACCACATCGGGGAGAGCTGATGCTTCGATGTTCAGCGCGGCGAGCACCTTCAGGATCCGTCCGGGGGAAGGGACGCTGCGGGCACGTTCGATCTGCAAGACGACGTCGCCGTCGACACCGGCGATCGCGGCGAGCTGCTGCCGGCTCCAGCCTTGAATGGCGCGCTCGGAGGAGACCACGTCAGCAAGGTCAGCGGGGTCGCGGAGGTACTCTGTCGGCCGGCTGCGGATCGTCTCGGCAACGAAGTCACCGGAGCCCTCAACGGCATGCCGTGCGAGTTGCGACCCCAGGTCATTGGCTTCCGTGGCGAAGCCCCACCAGTCCACGAGAAGCGCACCAGGGTCGGCTGATTCGCGGAGCTGGCGCACGCGCTCGGCGGTGCGCGCCCGTTCCTGCCCGGTGAGGCTCCCGAGGGCCCTGTTGGTGAGGGCTTCGGACAGCGCTGTGCGGGAGGCGGCGGAGAGAGGGCGTCGGCTGCGCACGGTGGGGAGGGAGTCGAGCTGCCACACGCCGTCCACCTTGCGAGCGGCAACGCGCTCGGACTGAACGAGTGCGCGCACGCGGCGCTCGCTCACACCCAGCGCTGCCGCAGCCTCCGTGACGTTCATGACACAACTATACCGATTGTCGTGTGACGGCGCTCGGAATGAGACGACATTCCACGCGGACCCCGGCACCGCACTACGGCCGCTGCGCCGCCTCCGAACGCACACGGTCGACGGTGCGATACACGGTGGCGCGGCCGACATGGAACAGCTCGGCGAGCTCAGCCACGCTGTGCTCCCCAGCATCGAACAGCCGAAGCAGAAGCTTCGCCTGCGCGGGTGACAGCTTCGGCGCCTTCCCCTTCAACCGGCCACGCGCACGCGCGATCGCCATCCCCTCCCTGGTGCGTGCGCGAATGAGGTCAGCTTCGAACTCCGCGACCATGGCCAGCACGTTGAACAGCAGCCGCCCGACCGGGTCGGTGGGGTCGTAGACGCTCGCACCGATGCTCAGCGCGACATCCCGGCGGGCAAGCTCATCGGCGATGTCTCGCGCGTCAGGGAGCGAGCGTGCGAGACGGTCGAGCTTCGTGACGACAAGGACGTCCCCGCGCCGGCAGGAAGCGAGCGCGGCCGTGAGCCCCGGCCGATCACGATTGGTCCCCGTCCGGCCGTGGTCGACGTGGATCTGCTCGTCATCGACCCCGAGCTCGCGAAGACCGGCGCGCTGCGCCTCGAGGTCCTGATCGACCGTGGACACCCGCGCGTACCCGATCCTCATGCGGGGAGCCTAACCGTGTCCGAAAGCCGGTCGTTCAGCGAGACACGGCACCGTTCACTCCGTGGAGCTGTAAATCGCAACGCTTCGTGGCGTGATTTTCGCGGCGATAACTGTCGCGAAAATCACTCCGCGGGAAGAGCTCGCGATCGCCGATAGAACGTGGCGCGGGACATGCCGAGGTCTCGAACAACCTGCGCGGCGGGTATGCCCGCATCCACGAGTTGCATCGCACTCCTGATCTGGCTGTCCGTGATGCGTTGCGGCCGGCCGCCGAGGTCGTGGCCGGCGGCGCGTCTCTTGCTGATGGAGTCCACGACACGCTCCCGCTTTATCTCGTGCTCCATCTGCGCAAGAGCGGCCATGATCGTGAACAGCATCGATCCCATCGGGGTGGACGTGTCCACGTCGCCGCCGCCGAGATTGAGGACGCGAAGGCCGGCACCGCGGCCGCGGAGGTCCTCCGCCAAAGCGAGCATGTTCTGTGTCGAGCGTCCCAGTCGGTCGAGGGTGGTGATGACGAGAGTGTCGCCCGCTTCGAGCGCGGCGAGAGCGCGGTCGAATTTCGGTCGGGACGCTCGGGCGCCCGAGACGCCGTGGTCGACGTAGAGGTCATCGCGGCGGACGCCGGTAGCGATCAGATCGGCCTCCTGCCGGTCGGTCGATTGCTGCCGTGTTGACACGCGCGCGTATCCGATGAGCTTGGCCACGAGCACCCTCCTGATGTCTCGTAACTAACCTCTCGCACTCGATCACGGGCGGCCGGTTATGACACGTAGTTTTGAGAACTTCGTTGGCCCAGGATGTCGCGGAACACGAACGTCGGGCAACGACGGGATCGAGACATCTCGCAAGGCATGAGATGAGAGACAGTCCGGGCAACAGTCGCGCTGGGGCCGGGTGATTGGCGAACCAGGTTTGCACTTCGGTGAGAGGTATGAGCATACTTATGCGCATGGCTACAAGAAACGTGTATGTCTCGGATGGTGACGTGGGGTTGTTCGAGAGGGCCGCCGAACTAGCAGGGGGCATGTCCACAGCCGTTGCTGCGGGATTGCGTCTCTACGTAGCGCAGGAAGACCGCAAACAGAGAAGAGACAAGATGTTGCCGATCGAAGTTGAAGTCCAGGAAGGTGCCGTCGTCTCGATCAAGCGGTTTGTTGGTCGACCGCTGGTCCGCTACGAGGAGAAGGAGGGCCTTCGTGCGCACAACTTCCGCGTCTATGAAACAGAGCGCGGACAGCTGGCCGTCCATCTTCGAAGCGACGCAAACTGGAGCGCACTGGCCGCGTCCAACGACGACAATCCCGTGTGGGATGACCCCAAGGCCTGGCAGGCAGATTGGTGGAAGACAACGGACCGGTCACTAACGGTCTATCCAGACCTCGACGCGATGAACGCGGCCCTGCCGGAAGATCTCGTTGAGGCCGTGCGCCACGCGCTTTCCCAACCCACCGTCGACGTTCTCGACATCTGACCAAGACGACAGTTATCGCCGCGAATCACGCGCCACAAAGCGGTGCGATCCACACCGTGGAGCCTGCACACGTGCGATTCGGCGTCTCGAAAGACCCGTCCGCACGGCGTCGCGATGAACACACCCCAAACGGACACGGTCACCGGTAGTCGCGCTTGAACTTCTTCTCCGCCTTCACCGAAGCGGCAGCTCTCACCTCATCAGCGGGCACACCCGTCTTCGCAGCGATCGCCTCCACGAGCATGTCCCGCCACTCGAGCATCTCCGCCACATGCTCACGGTTCCGGATCGTGTGCCCGCGACTGTCCGCGAGCTCGTACGTCTCGATCGCGTCGACGAGCTCGCGCTCCGCGGTCACCAGCGTGCGAGCCTCCCGGTAGCCGTGTCGAAGCGGCCGACCGTCCGGTTGAGTGATCGCCTTCGCTTCGCGCGCGGCCGCGGCTGCAGCACGCGCCTCAGCGCGGGCAGTCCGCTCCTCGGCGGCCGTGCGCTCGTCGGGGGTGAGAAGCGCGCTGGGGCGGCGGAGAACGTCGATCGGCGCGCTCGGGAAACACACCGTGCACGCGCGTTCGCCAGCTGCCTGCACGATCTCATCTTCCGTTGCGCCTGAGAGCTCCGTCATCCACGCGAACCGTGTGACCGCACCATCCCGGTTGCACGTTGAGCACGACATTCCGGAGTGGAGGTGACCGCCGGTGACCAGGAACGCTCGCGGCCACCCGCCGCGCCGTCGGAACTCATCATGGAACGGGCGCATCCTCAGAGCGAGAACAGCCCTCTCCTTCTCAGCCGCCTCCAGCGACGCCTGAAGGCGAGCGATCTCCCGATCGAGATCCCGAAGGACCGACTCTGAGGTCGTCTTCTCTCGCCGGGCAATCGAGCTAGCGAGATAGCGTTCGTTTCTCGCCATCGCGAGCACGTGGACGACATCGGACTCGTAGAGCGCCGCGAGCTCGTCATCGATCGCCGACGGGGCGAGCTCGCTGAGCGTCGGTTTCTCCTCGAGCTCCGAGGTCGGCGCGGACGACGTGCGCCCGGCGAACCGACCCCCGGCAGATGATCCTGCCGGCTCGTGCCGGTTCCCAGAGGCGTCAACGGTACCCATATGGTCGCTACCCTTCGATGAAGGTTCCGCCAGGCGACGTGTACGTCCCTGCGAATGTGCGCGGCCGGCGGCCCGTGCCGAGTGCGATGACGCGGGCGCGGTCTTCCGCGCTGACGCTGAGCTTCACGTCCTCGGAGATGACGACGACCTCGCTATCGCCCCACGCGGTGACAGAGTTCCCGTCGGCGCTGCGGGCGTGGACGACAACCCGGCCGCCGCGAACGTTGAGGTCCGCGACGCCGCTTTCCAACGTCACCAGCACCGGGGTGCCGTCGGGAGACCCGTGGACGTCGAACTCCGATGCTGGTCCGTCTGCAGCGATCACCAGATGCTGCACCCAGCCGTCGCCGGCGCCGAGCTCCAGCGCGGACTCGGTCACGCGCTGTGGAAGCTGCACGGGAAGCCCAGAGAGGTAGGCACGCGGGTCGAACCGGTAGTCGGACATGGCGACGTTCACCCAGTCCAGCGGGCGCTCGTCCCGCAGCGGATCCTGCGGTGCACGCTCAGGCTTCGCGGTGAACTGGCCAGCGCACAGACCCTTCGAACGGTGATGGTTCCCGTACGCGTCGACGAACGTCGACGAGCTCACAGGAACTCTCCCGCGTTGCGCCACTGCGTGCCCGTCAGAACGGACTTCGTCGCCTTCGCGATCGTCTCGCCGACTTCCCGGAGCGCGCCCGGCTCCTTCGACTGCCAGCCGGCGACGTACTCGCTCGCGCCACGCAGGTGGGTCTGCATGCCGTTGGCGCGGGAGAGCACGAACGCGAAGCTCTCGGCCTCCACCTCCATACGGCCGCGGTGTCCGCCGTGGCCGGTGTGGTACTCGTCCATCTGGTCGGTGTGCCCGCAGACGATGTGTCCGAGCTCGTGCGCGAGGGCGGTCGCTCGGTCTCCCTCACCGAGGGACTCGTCAACGACGACACGGTGGCTTCCGTCCGTGGCGGTGTACGCGTGAGCGCCGCCGGAGATCGGCTCGTACGTGACGGAGTAGCCGTGGGAGGTGATCGCCGCTGTCAGATCGTCGATGTAGCCGGCAGGTGGCTCCTCCGTCAGCGCTTCGTGCGCGGTCGGGAGCTCCTCGCCGTCGGTCTGAGAGACATCGAACACCGTCGTAGCCGTGAACCCCACGACGCGACGGACAGGCTTCCCGTTCGCGTCCAGTTCCGGTGCGCCGTTCTCGTCCTTCGCGTTCACCACCTTCGGTGCGAGGATCGCGATCCCACGCTCACCCTTTCGGACGGAGCGACCGAGGCTCTTCCACGTGTTGAACCCTGCCACCCGGGTCGCGTCCGGACGCTGGACACCGATGAGCAGCTGGTTGTTGAACGAGTACCGGTGGAAGCGTCCCATCATCTTCAGGTAAGCCAGCCACTGGTCATCGTCACCCAGGGCCTCGACGGATCGCTCCAGCTCCGACTGCATCACCTTCAGCTTCTCCTCGACGCTCCCGAATCGCTGAGCGAGCGGGAGCAGGGGTGTTGATGGCGCAGGATCGCTGAGCTGGTCTGCTGGTGCGGAGTTCGTCTTCTCGGAGAACTGGCCGCCGCGGGTCGAGCCGGCAGGGCGGTGCCGGTTCCCGCGGATGTCCACGTTGGTCGTCATACCTCCATGTGTGCGGGCAGAAGCGAAACGTGCGCGGCGGTGTGCTCCCGCCAGAGCTTCAACGCTTTCGAACGCTCACGGTCCCAGGCGATGGAACGCAGCTTCTCCCGCTCACCGTCAACGATCTGGCGCGCCGCATGGTCGATCTCACGAGATGTGAGCTCGTTGCGCACAGCGCGGTGGCGCATGAGTGCGAGCCTGTCGGCGAGGTCATTGAGCGGGTGCCCCTGGTGACTACGCACCCAGATCAGCTCCAGCGACCCGGTCCGCAGACGCTGCAGCGTCTCCATGAGCGCTTCCTGGTCGTTCTGCATCCAGATACGGGCGCTGCCATCCTGGAGGGCGGCGATCGCATCGAGGCTGTCAACGAACACGACCGCCTTGCCGAAGTGGTGGGGGATGCTCCGCACGAACGACAGGATGCCGGCGACCTCAGCGTCAAGGATCCCGCCGGGTGCGCGACCCACCATGAAGTCCCCGTACACGTTCACCCACGCGAACGCGCCATTCCCGTGACGAGGATGGCGCGCGCCGTCCGTCGCCCCGTACATGACTCGGCGGGCACGCATGCCCTCCTCGAGGCGCTCGAGCTCGCCGGCCAGGTCGTGATTCGTCGCGAGCGCCCAGTCTTGGGCGGCGGCGTACTGAAGGCCGTGCGCGAACGTAATGTTCTGAACCCCGGCCTCACGCAACGCATCACGCACGATCCCGTTGAAGACGCGGACGGTGATCTCCGGCTCCGAGAACGCCCCGAACCACTTCGCCAGGCTCGTCACGAGCGTCGCGACGACCAGCGAGCCAGCCTTCCGGGGCTGGATGAACCGTCGCGTCGCTCCGGCAGACGTGCGAGCCACCCACGCGAGATGATGCGCTGACTTGGCCGTGACAACGTCGATCGTCAGACCCCGAGGAACATCGACTGCAGGTGGTCGTGGACGGGGCGTGGCGGGGATGGTGATGTCCATCCTTCACACATGCGCGGTGAGGCCGCGACGTGCCCTCGCCAGAGCACGTCGCGGCCTTCTAGGCGGCCAGCAGCCTCAGCGGCGGCTGCGGCGGTACCGTCGCATCATCAGCAGACTGATCGCGCCGAGGGCGGCGATGCAGCCGGAGATGACGACGACGGACGTTGTTGCGAACCCACCCGTGGCGGCGATGAACGCCACAGCAGCATTCGCGTTCGCGGTCTCGTTCGGGTCACCACACTCACCTGCAGCGACCTGGCGGCCGAGGGAGTCGGTGACGACGGCAACGAAGTAGCCGACCGAGTCGAAGTCGACGTCGTTCTTCCACTTCTCGCTCGTCAACGAGTAAGGCGATGCCGCGGGGAAGTACCCGCCGGGCTGCGGGTTCGCTGTCGTCGGGGCGAGGGTCGCGACCAGAGTGCTCGCGTCGCACACCGGCGCCTGCCCCTTCTTCACCACGTACAGGTTGAAGTTCACGGTGCTGCCCTCAGGGACATACCCGGTGATCGACGCCGTGTCCCACAGGTTGGCGCCGGCGGCCGCGGTTCCCGCGCCGGCGGCCGCGGTTCCCGTGCCGTCGTCCGTGGCCGCGTGGGTCGTCACCGTCAAGGCGTGGGAGGTCTCAGCGAGCACCCCACACGTGCCGCTGTGCAGGACGACGGCAGCAGGTGTCGGGCCACCGGACGTTGCCGGCGGCTGCCAGGTGAGCGTTTCCACCCAGAGGTACTTCCCGCCCTCAGAGGGGACGAATGTCGCGCTCGAATGCTCGCCGGCGGTCGTGATGAGCTGTCCCGGGTCGCTGAAAACCTCGTTCGCTGGGGTGCACGCCCACGACAGGTCCGGGGTCGCTCCAGCCTGCGGGTCTGGTGTGGCGGACAGCGCTGGCGTTGAGGGTGTCGGCGCAGGTGTCCCGCTCGAGGCGGGGTAGTCGATCGCCCAGCTTCCGTTGGGGGTCTGCGTCATCGGCACCCGGTACGCGGCGAAGCTCAACGTCGCCCCCGTCTCGGGGAGCTCCCCGGTCACCGTGGCGACATCGCCGATCGCTGTTGCGAGGTCACTGCCTGCGGTCGCCGAGGTGGTGACTGCGGGAGCGGACACGACAGTCTGCTCCGTCGACGCACCGCACGCGCCACGGCTGATCACGTTCCCGCTGTTGGATGTGAGCACCTCGACCCAGTTGTACGTGCCGGGCGCCTGACCTGGTGCCGGCGCCGACGTGACGTCGCCCGTCGCGCTCACGGCCACCACCGGGCTCGTCCATGCGAGGTTCGCGGCCGCGCACACCCACGCCCCCGAGCTGTCCTTGACGCCGTCGTACAGCTCGAAGTGCAGGTTCGCGCCGCCGACCGGAAGCGTGCCCGTGATCGTCGCCGTGTCCGTGAACCCTCGACCTGCGTACGCGGTGGGCTCCGCGACGGTACTGACCGCTGGCATCGCGATCGACTGTGTCTCAGGCCCGAGGCCGAACTGGTCAGCCCACGGTTCCACGTACCCGCGATAGGCGATCGGCTGGTCCGCGGTGCGGATCTGCCACACCCAGGTGATGAACCCGGCTGACGCGTCGGGGGCGGTGATGCTCGGAGGGGTGTACTGGCCCGGCGCGGTCACGATCTGTGTGACCGATCCGAGGGATGTCGCGCCGGCCGGGGGAGAGGCGGACACACTCGGTGCGGTGGCTCCCGAAACGAAGTAGGCGGTGCCGCGGAAGGTGATCGGGATGTTCGCGCCCGTCGAGTCCTTCAACCAGTAGCCGTCCGCTGTCACGGTGAGCGTGTCGGTCGACTGCCCCGAGAGCTCGATGGTCGGCGCCGTGAGCTGCGACACCGCGGCGATCCGCATGGGGGTGACGCTCGTCTCGACACTCTGACCGAAGTCGTCGCTCCAGAAGTAGGGCGCTTGCGACGGGTCTCCGGAGGCTGGGCCAGGGATCGTCGCCTGCACGCCTGCGGTCTGGTTGTTCCAGTCGATCGACCAGACCCAGGTGTAGTAGCCGCTTGTCGCTGCGGGGGTGTCGGATGTTGCCGTGTACGCGACGTTGGGCCCGTTCTGCAGGCTTGTCGTCACCGTCGCGTGTCCGAGGAGGGGTGCTCCAGCGGGCACCGTCGTCGACTGGGCGGGTGGGGTGTCGAAGGGTCCGTACAGGGTGCCGTTCGCGAGGATCGGCGCGTAGTTACCGGAGGGGGAGATGAACCATGGGTTGTTCGTCCCGCTCGCATCAGCGGTCGTCGAGAACGTGACCTGGTCGGTCGGGACATCCCCGCGCGCAACGAACTGGGTCGCGGTGGTCGTCAGCACCGGCTGGAAGACGGTGCTGCGCTCCATCGGGTCGATGCCGGAGACGTTGAACGGCTGGTTGGAGACCATGCCGCCGACGCCGAGGGAGGACTGCTGCCCGGACGCGGCAAGGTACACACCCACGTTCGGTGCGTATCCCGAGTTCCCGGGGGCGGTGAAGGTTCCGCTGCCGCTGATCTTGTACGGGGCGCCGTCCGTCGTCGGTGGCACTCCTGTCACCTGGTAGCTGGCACCTTCCACGGCTCCGTTGAGGGTGTTGGTGCCGGTCGAGAGGAAGGTGCCGTTGGTGAGGGTGATGGTTCCCGTCGACCCGGATGTGCCGTTCATCGTCACTGTGCCGTTGTAGTTGTTGCGCGGGCTCACCGTGAACTGGAGCAGTCCGGAGCCCGTTCCCCCGGAGCCGGCGGTCGTCGAGTTGATCTCGTTGATGAGGTTCTGGGCGATCGAGGTGATCGTGTTCACGTTCGCGCTGCCGGCGGAGCGGACCAGGGTGTAGTTCACGAGATCCCAGAGGGATGGGTGGCTGTTGCCGGACGTGTCGAAGTAGCCGCCGTACAGGCTGGACTGCACCGCGAACTCGAGCGCCGCTGCCGTGTTGCGGTCGCCCGTGTTGACGTTCTCCTGGATCACGCGATTCAGGCCCGCGACCTGGTTGTCGTTGACGTTCGGGTGAGCTCCCCAGCTCGTGCTGAGGTTCGCGTTGATCCACCCCGTTCCTTGGACGCCGATGTAGGAGTCGCCGCTGCTGGGAACCGCCTTGCCGATCTCACCGCACACCGACCGTGCGCCGGTGGACTGCGTCGTAAACGTTCCCTTGTACGGGTAGTAGCCGGAGGTGCCGTTGTTCCAGTTGCCCCATCCGACGCCCGGGGTGGCCGCGTCGGCGGCGGGAACGATCGCGATGCTGACGCCGACGATCGCGACAGCCACGGCGATGCCGGCGATGATCCGTCGCACTCGAGTGCTCAGTCGTTGGGCGCGCCGAAGGGCGGCTCGGGTGATGTGGCGGGGCTTGCTCATGGTGGTCCTCTCCCGCAGTGCTGACCTGCGGTGGCGGTTGCGGAGGGGGTGGCGACCCCTTCCGCAAAGAGACCCCTGCGGCAACATCGCCGAGGACCCGCGGAAGTGACCTCGCGAACGGTGGCTCCCGCCTCACGCGCCGCCGTTCCCCACGGTCATCTCACTGGCGGTGATCGTGGGGAAATTCCGTGTCTGGCGCGGCGCTGTGCGTCCCGGCCCGGTTGGCCCGGCGCTGTCCAGCGGGTGCCGGTCCGGGTCTTTCCTTACTCCCGACTGGGATCAGGGGTCGATTTTGGGGGTCGGCCCGGCGGCCCAGCATTTCCGGAGGACATATAGGAGAGGGAAGACATATATGAGACACCGAACGGTGGACATAGATATAGATAGATAGAGGAGAACTACTTATCTCTTCTTCTTCTAGGGGTGGGGGCTCCGATCCCAGTCGGGAGTAAGGAAAGACCCGGCCCAGCATGGTTCGGGCCGGGTGGGCCGATCCTTGATTTTCCGCGGCAGAACCGGGCATCGGGTTCTGGACCGGCGCTGGGCCGGGCGGGCCAGAACCCCCGAAAACGGGTGATTCAGACCCCGAAACGCCATCGGGAGCCGCCGGCACCCCTCACACGGTCACCGCCGGCGGCACCACCCGAGGAAGCGGTCATAGGGAACGCAAAACGAATTGTGGCGGCCGAATCGACCCGACAACACCGATCTGGCCCCGAAAACGTGCCCGGACACGACGAATACCCCTCCACCGGCCCCGATTTTCGACTGAAATCAGGGCCCGTCAGGGGTCAGGATGCGACGGGAACACGCTGCCATGCAGTGGAGGAACCATTCCGTATCGTCACATCAACGCACACTCACCCGTACCACTGCACAGCACCGACAGACGCTTCCCCACATGCCGATCTCGTATCGGAAACTCGCGGTGACAGCCGCCCAGAGCAGTGCCCGAACATCATCCACCCCCACACCGACATCCACCACACGACAACGTGATTTGGACGGGCAGAAC
>MDSZ01125057.1_pt1 | contig 108898 bp, 91 predicted proteins | sample 811201 | NCBI WGS metagenome assembly MDSZ01 (sample SAMN05326647, study PRJNA326480) | marine metagenome | isolation source: seawater | place: Indian Ocean: North | collected 2010
CCCCGGGCAGCTCCGGCGACAATCCCGGCAGCAGCGGCAATCCCCCGGGCAGCTCCGGCGACAATCCCGGCAGCAGCGGCGATCCCCCGGGCAGCTCCGGCGACGATCCCGGCTCCGGTGGCGACATTATTCCCGGAGCCCCAGGCGCTCGCCCGGACAAGCCCGGGGACTGAGTCAGGCTGCCCGATGCTTTCCGCAGCCGGCACCGCTGAACACCAGGGCGCCGTCGTCGATGGGCGCCTCGAGGAAGAGCTTCCGGTCCGCGCGGTAGTCCTGCGGGTTGACCCACGGTGCGTGGTCACCCTGGCGCGGAAAGCGGTGCATCACCCGGCGCAGGTAGCCCGGTGAGAAATCATCGATCCAGTCCCGGTCCGGCATGTCGGCGAGCGCCGCGGGCAGCGTCGGCGTCGCCACCGCCAGGTCGTGCTCACGCAGGTAGTTCAGCAGCCGGCAGGTCCACTCGGCGGTGAGGTCGGCCCGCAGCGTCCAGGACGCGTTGATGTAGCCGAAGACAGACACCAGGTTGGGCACGCCGCTGCACATGATGCCCTTGTAGGTCCAGCTGCGTGCGAAATCCACCGGCTCACCGTCGACGCTGAAGGCCACGCCGCCAAGCACCTCCACCTCCAGCCCGGTCGCACTCACGATGATGTCCGCCGGCAGCTCATCGCCGGAGGCGAGCCGGATGCCGTTCTCCGTGAAGCGCTCGATGGTGTCCGTCACCACGCGGGCACGGCCGCTCTTCAGCGCGTCAAACAGATCCCCGTCCGGCACGAGGCATAGGCGCTGATCCCAGGGGTCATAGCTCGGCGTGAAGTGGCGCTCCACGTCGTAGTCCGGGCCGAGGGCCCGGCGCACGCGGCGCAGGAGCACGCGCCCGACCTTCCCCGGCGCGACCCGGGAACGGTGATAGAACCACTGCTGCAGGGCGGTATTCTTCCAGCGCGTCAGGGCGTAGGCCAAGGTATCCGGCAGCAGCGCGCGCAACGCGTTCGCCAGCCGGTCCCGCGCCGGGCGCGATATCACCCAGGTCGGCGAGCGCTGCAGCATCACCACCTCCTGCGCCTGCTCCGCGAGCGCGGGCACCAGGGTCATGGCCGTGGCGCCGGAGCCGATCACCACCACGCGCTTGCCGCGGTAATCGAGGTCCTCGGGCCAGAACTGCGGGTGGATGAAGGTGCCGCGGTAGGCCTCGCGCCCCGGGTAGTCGGGGGTGTGGGCGCGATCGTAGCGGTAGTAGCCGGCGCACATGAGCAGGAAGCCCGTGCGCAGTTCCCGCGTGCTGCCGGCATCGCCCTCCTCGATGAGCAGGCGCCACTCGGCGGCCGCGCTGTCCCAGTGAGCTTCCCGGAGGCGCTGGCGGAAGCGGATGTGGCAGTCGATGCCGCCCTCGCGCGCGGTGTCGCGCACGTAGGCGCGGATGGCCGGGCCGTCAGCAATGGCCTTGCCGTCGCGCCAGGGCCGGAACTTGTAGCCCAGGGTGTGCATGTCGCTGTCGGAGCGGATGCCCGGGTAGCGGAACAGATCCCAGGTGCCGCCGATGGCGTCGCGGGCCTCCAGGATCCGGTAGTCCAGCCCCGGGCACTGCTGCTGCAGGTGCCAGGCGGCGCCGATGCCGGACAGGCCGGCGCCGACGATGATGACGTCGATACGCTCCGCGGGTGCGTTCATGGCCTCGGCGCCCGCGCCCGTTTCCGCGCCAGCCCCCGCCTGAGTCCCCGCCTCAGCTGCCGCCAAGACCGCGCCCCTTGCCGGCGGCGATGCGCAGGCGCAGCGCGTTGAGCTTGATGAAACCCTCGGCATCGCCCTGGTCGTAGGCGCCCGCGTCCTCCTCGAAGGTGGCAATGTGCTCATCGAAGAGGCTGTCGGTCGCGGACTGGCGGCCAACGACGATAACGTTGCCCTTGTAGAGCTTGAGGCGCACCACGCCGTTGACGTGGGCCTGCGACTGGTCGATGGCCGCCTGCAGCATCTGCCGCTCCGGCGACCACCAGTAGCCGTTGTAGATCAGCTCGGCGTAGCGCGGCATGAGTTCGTCCTTCAGGTGCGCCACTTCCCGGTCCAGGGTCAGGGATTCGATAGCCCGGTGTGCGCGCAGCATGATCGTGCCGCCGGGCGTCTCGTAGCAGCCGCGGGACTTCATGCCCACGTAGCGGTTCTCGACGATATCGAGGCGGCCGATGCCATTGGCGCCGCCGACGGCATTCAGGCGCTCGATAACCTGCGCCGGGGTCAGCGCCTCGCCGTCGATGGCGACGATGTCCCCGCCGCGGTAGCTGAGCTCGAGGTAGGTGGGGGTGTCCGGGGCCGCCTCGGGGCTGACGCTCCAGCGCCACATGTCCTCCTCGCACTCGGTCCAGGGGTCTTCGAGCACGCCGCCCTCGTAGGAGATATGCAGGAGGTTGGCGTCCATGGAGTACGGCGACTTTTTCTTCTGGCTGGCGAAATCGACGGGGATATCGTGCTCCCGGCAGTAGGCCATGAGGGATTCGCGGGAACCCAGGTCCCACTCCCGCCAGGGGGCGATGACGCGGATGCCGGGCTTGAGCGCGTAGGCGCCGAGCTCGAAGCGGACCTGGTCGTTGCCCTTGCCCGTGGCGCCGTGGGAGATGGCATCGGCGCCGGTCTCGTTGGCGATCTCGATGAGGCGCTTGGCGATGAGCGGCCGGGCGATGGACGTGCCCAGCAGGTACTCGCCCTCGTAGACGGTATTGGCGCGGAACATGGGGAAGACGAAGTCGCGGGCAAACTCCTCGCGCAGGTCATCGATGTAGATTTCCCTGACGCCCAGGGCCTCGGCCTTGGCCCGGGCCGGCGAGACCTCCTCGCCCTGGCCGATATCGGCGGTGAAGGTCACCACCTCGCAGCCGTAGTGCTCCTGCAGCCAGCGCACGATCACGGAGGTGTCCAGCCCCCCGGAATAGGCGAGCACTACCTTGTTGATGTCTGCCATGCGCCCCGTCCCTCCTCGAAAAATCGCGCGCAGTGTACCGCCGCGGGCGTGTCATGCCCAGTGAGCGCGTGGGCCGCGAGTTTCCGACCCGTGGCCTTTGCGGTAGCATCGCGCTGTGTCCCCGGAACGCGAAGCCCCTGCCGTGACAACCCTCACTCTCCGCCGCCCGGACGACTGGCATGTCCATCTCCGCGACGGCGACGCCCTGGCGCACACCTGCCGGGACATGGCCCGCTACATGGGCCGCGCCATCGTCATGCCCAACCTGACGCCGCCGGTCACCACGGTCGCCCTCGCCGAGGCCTACCGCGACCGGATCGAGGCGGCGATGACGGAGCTGCCGCGGCGCTTCGAGCCACTGATGACCCTCTACCTCACCGATGGCACGAGCAGCGACGAGATCCGCCGCGCCGCGGACAGCTCCATCGTCCACGGGGTGAAGCTGTACCCGGCCGGCGCGACCACGAACTCCGATGCCGGCGTGGCCGCCCTCGATGCACTGTACCCGGTACTCGAGGCCATGGAGGCCGCGGACCTGCCGCTGCTGGTGCACGGCGAGGTCACGGATGCGGCCATCGATATCTTCGACCGCGAACGCGTGTTCATCGACCGGCACCTGGCGCCGATCGTCGACCGCTTCCCGGGCCTACGGGTGGTGCTCGAGCACATCACCACCGCGGACTCGGTCGCCTTCGTGAGCGAGGCCCGGGACGGCGTGGCGGCCACCATCACGGCGCACCACCTGCTCCTGAACCGCAACGACATGCTGGTGGGCGGCATCCGCCCGCACTACTACTGCCTGCCGATCCTCAAGCGCGCCCGGCACCAGGAAGCGCTGCGCCAGGCTGCGACCAGCGGCAACCCGCGCTTCTTCCTTGGCACGGACTCGGCCCCGCACACGCGCGCGGCGAAGGAGTCACCCTGCGGCTGCGCCGGTGTCTACACCGCCCATGCGGCGCTGGAGCTCTACGCCGAGGTCTTCGACAGCCTCGGCGCGCTCGACCGTCTCGAAGGTTTTGCCTCGCTGCACGGACCGGCGTTCTACGGGCTGCCGGTGAACGAGGAGACGGTGACGCTCATCCGTGGCGAGCAGCCGGTACCGGCATCGCTGCCCCTCGGCGAGGAGGTCCTGGTGCCACTGCGGGCCGGGGAAACCCTGCCCTGGCAGGTCGCATGAGCGACGGGACGGCCTCGCCCATCGCTCGCCGGTTCCGCGGCTTCCTACCGGTCGTCGTCGATATCGAGACCGGCGGCTTCAACGCCGCCACCGATGCGATCCTGGAAATCGCGGCGACGCTGCTGCGCATGACGCCGGACGGCACGCTCGGCGCGCACCGCACCATCAGCCACCACGTGAAGCCCTTCGAAGGCGCCAACATCGAGCAGGCCTCCCTCGACTTCACGGGCATCGACCCCTGGCACCCGTTCCGGGAGGCCATCGACGAACGCGAGGCCCTTGGCGACCTGTTCCTCGCAGTGCGCCGGGAGCTGCGCGAGCAGGGCTGCAACCGAGCGATCCTGGTCGCTCACAACGCGCACTTCGACGCCGGTTTCGTCAACGCCGCCGTGGAGCGCTGCGAGATCAAGCGCAACCCCTTCCACCCCTTCTCCTATTTCGACACGGCGACCCTGGCGGGCCTGGCCTACGGGCAGACGGTGCTCGCCAAGGCCTGTGCCGGCGCCGGCATCGCCTTCGACAACAGCGAGGCGCACTCCGCCGCCTACGACGCGGAGCGCACCGCGGAACTGTTCTGCACGATCGTCAATCGCTGGCAGGCACTGGGGGGCTGGCCGCCGCCGGAACCGGCGCCAAGGCCGGAACAAGCCGACTGATCAGTCCGCGCCGCTGATCTCGTTGAGCAGGCGGTCGAGCTCCGCCAGCAGCGCCTCTGCCGAGGGAAGCCCCAGGAGTCGGTATTTCTCCGACTCTTCCACGGGCAGCAGCTGCAGCAGCGTGCCGCCGATCTGGGCGGCGTTCGCCCGGTCGACGGGCAGGGCCAGACGCTGCACGTGGGGATGCGCCTCCAGCCCCTCGAGCAGCCGCGCGAGTCCTTCCCAGCGCTCGCTCATGGGCACCGGCGCAAGCGGCGGCCCGAGCGTGACCTCGCCCATGTTGAGCTCGTTCGCCAGGCGCCAGTGCCGGTGCAGCTCGAAGCGTTCACCGCCCTCGATGGTAAGGCCGAGGAGTCCGTTCGGCAGCTGGTCCCAGTCGACGATGCGGGCAAAGGTGCCGTAGTCGCCCAGTTCCGCGGCGCCGCCGGCGATCTCCCGGCCGGCGCGCAGCCAGACCACCCCGAAACCCGACCCCTCGCGCATGCAGCTGCGCACGAGATCGAGGTAACGCTGCTCGAAGATCTGCAGCGCCATGCGGCCGTAGGGAACCAGCACCGACGACAGGGGAAAGAGGGGAATTTCCGCCCGCTCGCTCATGCCGGGAGGCTCTCCGCTTCCAGCTCGGCGAGGATCAGCAGTGCCTCCTCGCGGCTTTCGCCGCAGAAGGCCGGCTCGGCCTGGAAACGCTCGCAGCAATCCGGCCGCTCCGGCCGGCCGAACAGGGCACAGCGCAGGTCCGCCTGCAGGTGCACGCAGCGCACGCCGGCGGGCTTGCCCGCCGGCATACCGTGGAAGGGCTGCGTGATCGCCGGCGCGATGCAGCAGGCGCCACAGCCGGGGCGGCATTCCATCACTGCCCCTCCGGCCCGAGCGGGCGGAACAGGATGATCAGCCGCGGCAGCAGCAGCAGCGCACCGAGCACCGCCGCGGTCATGGCCAGCACCGTCAGCAGCCCGAAGTAGATGCTGGGCGTGAAGTTCGACAGCGTCAGCATGGAGAAACCGATGACGATGGTGATCGTCGTGTAGTACATGGCGCGACCGATACTGCCGTGGCTGCGGTACATGGCGGCGAGGTAGTCCCGGTCCTGGCGGAACTCTTCCCGGAAGCGGTAGACGTAGTGCACGCAGTCGTCCACACCGATACCGACGACGATCGCCGCGATGGTGATGGTCATGATATCCAGCGGAATACCCACGAGCCCCATGATACCGAGCACCAGCGTGGCCGCCAGCAGGTTCGGCGCGAGCGCCACCATGGCCAGTGAGAAGGAGCGGAACAGCACCCAGAACATCAGCAGGATGGCGAGGAACACCGCACCCAGGGTGAGGATCTGCGAGCGGAACAGGCTCTGCAGCACGTTGTTGTAGAGCACCAGCATGCCGGTCAGGCGGACCTCGTCGGCGGACAGGGCATCGAGTTCCGCGAGGTCCGCCGACAGCTCGCGCAGCAGCTGGTCCCGGCGCAGCGTCTTGCTGGTTTCCTTCACGCGCACCGTGATCCGCGCTTCCTCCAGCTCCGCATCGAAATAGGGATCGACCAGCTGCCGGGCCACATCCTCCGGGAGACTGCGCTGCACCAGGGCCAGCTCGACGCTGCCGATGTCCTCGCCGAGGAGGTCGCGGACCACGCTGAAGGTGGTCGCCAGGGACAGGACCTTGCCGGTCTCCTCCCGCGACGCCACCAGTTCGTGCGCGGCATCGATGGTCCGCATGCCCTCGAGGCTGAACCAGTAGCTCGGCTCGAAGGTCTCGCCGCCCCCCGCGAAAGGATCGCCGTCGCCGGCGAAGGGGTCTTCCGCGGCAAACGGATCGTCCTGTGCAAAGGGGTCGTCCTCCGCAAGGTTACCGGCGGGTTCGCGCGCCTGCGGCGCGCTGTCGAAGCCAGGCGCATCCGCGGCGAACGGATCGTCCGCCGCCACCGGCTCGCCGCCACCGTCGCCGCCCGGCTCGAGGCCGGGCAGGGGCGCCGTCGAGTCGGGCGCGGAGAGCACGATATCCAGGGGAATCGTGCCGCCGAGCCGGGAATCCAGCAGCTCCATGCCCCGATAGATCTCGGTGCTTTCCTTGAAGTAGTCGATGAAGCGGTTCTCCACGCGCAGCTGGGACACGCCGGCCACGACGACCAGGATGAGCGCGGCGCTGGTCCACAGCACCGAGCGCCCGTGGCGGTCCGCGAAGCGTGCGAAGTGCAGCGTGAGGGGCGCGTCGGCACCCGTGTGGCGCACCGGGCGGCCCTTCGGCCAGAGCAGCACCAGCGACGGCAGCAGCGTGAAACACACGAGGAAGGCCACGGCGATGCCGAGGGTCATCATCCAGCCGAAATCGATGACCGGCTGGATGTCGGAAACGACCAGCGACACGAAGGCAACCATGGTCGTGAGCGCCGTGTAGGCGCAGGGCACGAACATCAGCCGCACCGTGTCGCGGACGCGCTGGCGCGGGTCGCCCTCGGGTTGCAGCGCGTGGAGCTCCCGGTAGCGCACCACCAGGTGGATGGCGATGGCGAGCGTGACGATGAGCAGCACCGCGACGAAGTTGGAGGAGATCACGGTCATGCGCCAGTCGATGGCCGCCAGCAGGCCGAGCATGAAGGTCACGGTGACGCTGCAGGTCAGCAGCGGAATGAGCGTCCAGCGGACCCGGCGGAAAACGATGGCGAGGACGAACAGCATGACCACGATGATCGCGCTGCCGAAGACGACGAGGTCGCTGCGCACGAAATCGACCATGTCCGCGGCGATCATGGGCACGCCGCCCACGAAGATGCGCGCGTGCTCCCGGTAGCGGTCGGCGATGGACCGGACCGAGGCAACCAGCTCGCTCTGCTGTTCGAGGAGCACCGCACTGTGTGCCTTGAACGCCGCCTCGACCTCGGCGAGGCGCGCGGCCTCCGCCGCCGTGCGCGCATCTTTCTTCTCGCGCAGTGCCTCCCGCTCCCGGAGCAGTTCGAAGTAGCGCTCATCCCGCTCGAGATTGACCTGCACCGCCGTGACTTCCCCGTCCCGGCCGACGAGCAGGTCCGCATAGATGGGGCTGCTGGTGAACTCCGCAAGCGCCGCCTCGCGATCGATGGTCGGGTCCCGCAGGCTGGGCAGCGGGTCACCGGAGGTCACCGCCGACAGGCTGAGCGGACGCGTCTCCAGCAGGGGCACGTCCCAGACCGTGACCACGGAGGAAACGCCGGGCAGTTCCCGGAGCTCGTCGGCCATGCGCTTCAGGGGGTCGAGGGAGGCATCGGCGAAGAGCGGCGCATCGGGCTGCCAGGTCAGGAGCAGGAAGTCCTCCGACGAGTAGCGCTTCGACACCTCGCGGAAGAACTCCAGGGACGGGTCACCCTGCAACAGCAGCGAGTCCGCGGAGGCGTCGATGCGCAGCTTGCCGAGCTGCGACACGGCCCCCGCCGTGAGGACTGCGAGCAGCACCAGCACGATGACCGGGTGACGCAGGACAAGACGCTCGTAGAGCGCCAGAAGAAACTGGCTCATTCGCCCTGCGCCGCCTGCAGGGCGCCGAGCAGGCGCTGGTGGATGCCGGCAAAGCTGCCGTTGCTCATGATCACGATCTGGTCTCCTTGCTGGGCTTCTCCGACAACGGTCGCCACGAGGCGTTCCACGTCGTCACAGACGGAAGCCGGCGCAGTGCCCGCGGCGGCCACGTCCTCCAGGGACCAGTCCATGCCCGGCGGCTGGTACCAGTAGACGCGATCGGCGTCCGCGACGGAAGCGGCGAGCGCTTCCCGATGCTTTCCCATACGCATGGTATTCGAGCGCGGTTCCACGAGCGCCAGCACCCGGCCGCGGCAGCCGCGGGCGCGCAGGGCGCCGAGGGTGGCAGCGATGGCCGTCGGGTGGTGGGCGAAATCGTCGTAGAGCGTCACGCCGGCGACCTCCCCGAGCAGCTCCAGGCGGCGCTTTACGCCCCGGAAACGAGCGAGGGAAGCGAGGGCCTGCGCCGGCGCCACGCCCGCGTGGGCCGCGGCGGCAACCGCGGCCAGCGCGTTGTTCGCATTGTGCCGCCCCGGCAGCAGCCAGTCGACGGCGCCCGCCTCGCCCGCGGGGCCGCGCAGGGAGAGGCGCGAACCGTCCGCCGTTTCCATGCGCCCCTGCCAGTCGGCCGCCGCCGGCTCCTCCCCCGGGCCGGCGAGGGACCAGCGCTCCACCGGGGTCCAGCATCCCATGGCCTCCACCGCGTCGAGCGCGGCCGAATCCCGTGGCCGCAGGATGCGCCCGTTGCCGGGCACGCAGCGCACGAGGTGGTGGAACTGGCGCTGGATAGCGGCCAGGTCAGGGAAGATATCCGCGTGGTCGAACTCGAGGTTGCCGAGCACCAGGGTCTTCGGCCGGTAGTGAACGAACTTGGAGCGCTTGTCGAAGAACGCCGTGTCGTACTCGTCGGCCTCGACCACGAAGCAGTCACCGGCGCCCTCGCGGGCGGAGACACCGAAATTGCCGGGCACGCCGCCGATGAGGAAACCGGGGGCGAGCCCCGCGTCCTCGAGGATCCAGGCGAGGAGGCTGCTGGTCGTGGTCTTGCCGTGTGTCCCGGCAACGCCCAGGACCCAGCGCCCGCGCAGCACCTCGCGGGCGAGCCACTCGGGGCCGGAGCAATAGTCGAGACCGCGGGCGAGCACCGCTTCCACGGCCGGGTTCCCTCGCGACAGCGCATTGCCGATCACCACGAGGTCGGGCGCCGGGTCGAGGTGCCCGGGGGCATAGCCCTCCATGAGACCGATCCCCGCCGCCTCGAGCTGCGTGCTCATGGGCGGATAGACATTGCTGTCGGATCCGGTCACGCGGAAACCGCGGGCCGCGGCGAGCTGCGCGAGGCCGCCCATGAAGGTACCGCAGATGCCGAGAATGTGGAGGTGCTGCGCCACGGGAGGGTCTCCGGGAAATGCCGCGCATGGTAGCACGCGCCGCGCGGTGCACAGGTCCCCGGGAATGGCGTATCCTCGTGACCTCGCGCAGCGTCGGGAGTGCCCCATGGCCCAGAACACCGCCCGCAACCGGGCCAGGAAAAAACCGCAGGCGAAGAGCCGGACCGGGGCGGGGAAAGCGCCCCGCCGCAACGCCTTCTACGCCCAGTCCGGCGGTGTCACGCCGGTCATCAACGCCTCTGCCTGCGGGGTCATCGAGACGGCTCGCGCCAACCGGGGCGCCATCGGCAAGGTCTATGCCGGCCGCAACGGCATCATCGGCGCCCTGCGGGAGGAGCTCATCGACACCGGTGCCGAGACCGCGGCGGCGATCCGCGGCCTCATGCATACCCCGGCCGGCGCCTTCGGCTCCTGCCGCCACAAGATGAAATCCATCGAGGAGAACCGCGCCGAATACGAGCGCCTGATCGAAGTCTTCCACGCCCATGACATCGGCTACTTCTTCTACAACGGCGGCGGCGACTCCGCGGACACCTGCCTCAAGGTGTCACAGCTCGGCGAGGCGATGGGCTACCCGGTCCAGGCCATCCACGTCCCCAAGACCATCGACAATGACCTGCCGCTGACGGACAACAGCCCGGGCTTCGGTTCCGTGGCCAAGTACGTGGCCGTGTCCACCCGCGAAGCCGCCATGGATGTCGCCTCCATGTGCGAGACCTCCACCAAGGTCTTCATCCTCGAGGTCATGGGCCGCCACGCGGGGTGGATAGCCGCTGCGGCCGGGCTGGCGGGTGAAGGCCCGGCGGAAGCGCCGCACGTAATCCTGTTCCCCGAAATCGCCTTCGACCGCGAGCGCTTCCTGGAGAAGGTGGACGCGACGGTGAAAAAGGTGGGCTACTGCGTCGTGGTCGCCTCCGAGGGTGCCCAGTATGCCGACGGCACCTTCCTGGCCGATGCCGGCACCCGCGATGCCTTCGGTCACGCCCAGCTCGGCGGCGTCGCACCGACCCTCGCCGACATGGTCCGCAGCGAACTCGGCTACAAGCACCACTGGGCGGTCGCGGACTACCTGCAGCGGGCCGCCCGGCATATCGCCTCGCAGACCGACCTCGACCAGGCCTACGCCGTGGGCAGGGCCGCCGTGGAATTCGCGCTGGCCGGCCACAACGCGGTCATGCCGGCGATCGTCCGCGGCACGGGCAAGCGCTACCGCTGGTCCATCGGCGAGGCGCCGCTGGCGAAGGTCGCCAACCGCGAAAAGAAGATGCCCCGCAGCTACATCAGCCGCGACGGCTTCGGCATCACCGGGGCGGCCCGCGACTACCTCGCGCCGCTCATCCAGGGCGAGGCCTACCCGCCCTATGCCGGCGGGCTGCCGCGCTACCCGCGGCTCAAGCACAAGCTCGTGCCGAGGCGGCTGAAGGTGCGCTTCGACGTCTAGTGTCCTGTCCGGCTACTTCGTTGCATTTCAGCTTGCCAGCCCGGTCTCCTGGCAAGGCGCGTCTTGCCGCCAAGGGCCGTCGCCCTTGGCAAAAGGCGCAACGCGGCCAGGGGGCCGGGCTGGCAAGCCCGAAGGGAGCCTACAGAAATCGCCGCAGCTGCGTTGCGATCCTTGCCAATACACCCGGTATTCCCTGCGGATCGCGCCTTGCTGCAGCGATTTCTGTAGGCTCTGAAATTCAACGAAGTAGCCGGACAGGACACCAGGCAGGGAGATTTTTCCGCGGGCACCCGGTACAATCCGCGCCTTTTCCGGCAACCGCTGACGAGGCACGCATGTACAGGAACGAGAAATTCAACCGCTGGCGCCGCCACCCCTGGCACGGACTCTACGCGCGCATGGAAGAGGCGCCGGAGGACGTCGTGCAGGTGTACGTCGAGATGCTGCCCACGGACGTGGTCAAGTACGAGCTCGACAAGAGCTCCGGCTTTCTCGTCGTCGACCGGCCCCAGCGCACCACCTCCAGCCCGCCGGCACTGTACGGTTTCATCCCGCGCACCTATTGCGCCGAGGAAGTGGCCAAGCGCTGCCCCGGCGTGACCGAGGCCGACCATGACCCCCTGGACATCTGTGTCTACTCGGAGCGCCACATCAACCGCGCCGACATCGTGCTCAACGCGCGCGTCGTCGGCGGCATCCAGATGATCGACGGCGGCGAGGCCGACGACAAGATCATCGCCATCCTCGAGGGCGACAACATCTGGGGCAACGCCCAGGACATCGCCGACCTGCCGCCGATCAAGGTCGAGCGGCTGCAGCATTACTTTGCGACCTACAAGATGGTCCCCGGGAAAGAAATCGACATCAAGGTCGATCACGTGTATGGGCGGGAAGAAGCCCTCAAGGTCATCGCCGCCGCCGAGGAGGACTATTGGAACCACTACGGCGAACTGCACGAGCAGCAGCGCATCTAGGGCCTCAGGCCGTCGCCCGGCTCCCGGCCCAGCCCTCGGGGACGGCGACGTAACGCGCCAGCAGCGCCGGCAGCGAATCGACCAGCGCGGACAGCCCGGCGGGCTGTCCGCCCTCCTCCCAGCTGCGCAGCAGCAACGCAGTCGTCAGGCGCGGCGCCAGCCGCGTAGCCAGGGGCGCATAGCTCAGGTGCCAGCGCTCCGGGGCGACGCCACCCCGGTCGACGCCGTAGGGCCGGTAGAACCCGTGGCTCTCGCCGGCGGCCATGCGTTCGTCCAGCCAGCAGTGCAGCGCATCGAAGTCAGCGCCCGGCGCCACTTCCTCCGGCGACAGCGCCGGCTTCACCCCGGCCGGCAGCGCCGACGCATCGTAGACATCGAGGTCCGTCCCCCAGTGGTGCCGCGAAGTGCCCGGCAGCGCCGAGAAGCGAAGCACCGCCGCTAGCTGCTCCGGGAGCGGCAGGTCGGCCATGGCGACGGGCCGGCCCGCGTCGTCGTGCACCGGCCGCTCGCCGGCCAGCTTGCCGTTCCAGATGGCCAGCTGCCGGGCATAGCCCCGCCAGGCGCTGGCGACGGCGAGATCGAAGCCCGCGGCCCGCGCTTCGGTGCGCAGTTTCTCGAAGGCGGCAGCCGCCGCCGGATGCAGGTGCCCGCCCCCGGCGAGGGGCACGAGGTGACCGTCGTCGAGGCCGACGAGCTGACGATCATCGGGCAGGTCGCGGGCCCGCGCAGCGCCCGCAGCGCCGGGCCTGTCGGTCGCTGTTGCCATGGTCGGCATTGTGACACCGGGCCTCTGCCGGGCCCAGTGCGGGGCGCTGTCCGACGCGCCGATTTTTTGCTGGATTGGCCTGTCGATATCTGGTAGCTTCTCCGCGCTTCGGCGCTGGCCCTCCGCCGCGAGGGGCTCGCCAGCGACCACGTCATCACGTCGATGGGACAGACCATGCCGACCAAGACCGCCCCGAAAAAGCCCGCAGCCAGCAAGAAGTCAGCCGCCAAGAGCAAGGCGCCCGCCAAGGCGAAAGCCCCTGCCGGAAGCAAGGCGCCGGCAAAGAGCAAGGCAAAGGCCAAGGCGCCCGCCAAGAGCAAGGCGCCGGCGAAGAGCAAGGCTGCCGCCAAGGCAAAAGCCCAGGCCGTGACCTCCGCGAACAGCCAGTTCAAGAACTTCGAGCCGTACAAGCCCAAGCGCGGTGAGGAGTACATGAGCGACGCGCAGCTGGACCACTTCAAGAACATCCTCCTGAAGTGGAAGGGCGAGCTGATGCAGGAAGTGGACCGGACCGTCACGCACATGAAGGATGAGGCCGCGAATTTCCCCGACCCGGCCGATCGCGCCACCCAGGAGGAGGAATTCAGCCTGGAGCTGCGCACCCGGGACCGCGAGCGCAAGCTCATCAAGAAGATCGACTCGACCATTGAGCGCCTGGAGCAGGAAGACTACGGTTTCTGCGACGCCTGCGGCATCGAGATCGGCATCAAGCGCCTCGAGGCGCGCCCCACGGCCACGCTGTGCATCGATTGCAAGACCCTGGCCGAGATCAAGGAGCGGCAGGAGCTGGGCTGATCCGGCCCGCCTGCACCCCGGCATGACCCGGAGCGCCGGCAGCTACTGCGGGCGCTTTGCCCCCTCCCCCACGGGCCCGCTGCATTTCGGCTCCCTGCTGGCCGCCCTGGCCAGTTACCTGGACGCCCGCGCTCACGGCGGCCGCTGGCTGCTGCGCGTGGAAGACATCGACCCGCCCCGGGAGCAACCGGGCGCCAGCCGCGCGATCATCGACAGCCTGCGCGCCCACGGCCTCGACTGGGACGGCCCGGTCTGCCACCAGCACACCCGCGGTGATGCCTACGACGCGGCCCTCGATGCACTCGAGCGCAAGGGGCTGCTGCGGCGCTGCTACTGCCCGAGGCGCGTGCTCGGCCCGGACGGCGCCTGCGGGGGCCGCTGCGGCGGCGAGGGCGAGGGGCCCGCGGCCCTGCGCGTGCGCGTGGACGCGGCCTGGCCGACCGCTTTCGAGGACCGTTTCCAGGGCCCCGTCGCCGCCACCGCACTGCCGGAAGACTTCGTCGTTCGCCGGCGCGACGGGCTCTACGCCTACCAGCTCGCCGTGGTCGTGGACGACTACGCCCAGGGCATCACCGACGTGGTCCGGGGCGCCGACCTGCTGTCGGTGACGCCGCGGCAGCGCTACCTGCAGGCCTGCCTCGGCTATCCCTCACCCCGCTACGCACACTGCCCCGTGCTCCTCGGCGGCGACGGCCGCAAGCTGAGCAAACAGAACCACGCGCCGCCCCTCGAGGACGGCAACGCCGTTGCCAACCTGCGCCGGGCCCTGGAGCTGCTGGCGCAGCCGCCGGCGCCCGCCGCGGCCGCTACGCCCCCGGCGCTGCTCGCGCACGCGGTACGGCACTGGGCGCCGGCGGCGCTCACCGGGACGGCGGCCCTGCCGGGTGATCGCCTTTACCCCCCCTCGGGCATCTCGTAGACTCGCCGCAGGCCACCGGGACTCATCGTCATGTACCTCGATCGCGGCCTGCTGCTCGCCGTCGCCCTCACCGTCATCCTGTTCCCGGGTATCGAACGCTGGATGTTCGCCGACCCGGTGCACTGGTACCGTCCCTTCATCGTCGGGGCCGCGGTGATCGCGGGTGTGTACTGGAACCAGCGCCGCCGGGACTTCGATGAGCTTTAGCCCGGACCAGGTTCTCCTCGCCATCGTCGCCTACCTGAGCGTCCTGTTCCTGGTGGGCTACTTCGGCGACCGGGGCGCCATCCCGAAGCGAGTCGTGGAGCACCCGGCCACCTACGTGCTGTCCCTGGGCGTCATCGGCGGCGGCATGGCCAGCAACGGCGTGTTCACGCTCGCAGCGCTCTACGGTCATCACTACCTTCTCTACTACCTCGGCATCGCGCTCATGTTCCTCCTCGCGGTGCTGCTGCTGCGCCCGCTGCTGCGCCTGTGCCGGGTACACCAGCTCGCCTCGCTGGCAGACCTGCTGGCGTTCCGCTTCCGCAGCCCCTGGGTCGGTGCGGCGGTCACCCTGGCGATGTGCGCCACGTTGCTGCCGCTGCTAGCCCTGCAGATCCGGACCGTCGCCGACAGTATCCATCACCTCGCCGGCGGCGGTCTCGACCTGCTGCCGGGCGGGGGCCCCCGCGATGGCCTGGCGCTGCTTTTCTGCGTGATCATCACGGTGTTCACGATCCTCTTCGGCACCCGCAACGCCGCCAACCCCAACCGCAACCCGGGGCTCGTGGCCGCCATCGCCTTCGAATCCCTGGTCAAGCTGGGCGCCCTCACGCTGCTCATGGCCGTCGCCCTGGGCGCGGTTTTCGACGGCTTCGACGGCCTGGAACGCTGGCTCCGCGAGCATCATGCCGCCCTCGGCGGCAGTGCGCCGCCGCTGCCCGCCGGCGCCGCCCGCCTGCTGCTGCTCCTGTTCTTCGCCGGCGCCGTCTGCATGCCGCATATTTTTCACATGGCCTTTGCCGAGAACAGCGACAGCCGGCACCTGCGCGCGGCGAGCTGGGGCCTGCCCCTCTACCTGCTGCTGCTGGCGCTGCCGGTACTGCCGGTGACCTGGGGCGCCGTCGCCGCGGGCAGCACCCTGCCCGCCTCTTTCGCCGGCCTCGGCCTCGGCGCGGCCCTCGGCGCCCCCTGGGTGAGCGGCGTGGCCTTCGTCGCGGGCCTCTCCGCCGCCAGCGCGGTCATCGTGGTGGCCACGCTGGCGCTCGCCAACATGTGCCTCAATTACCTCGTGCTGCCGAACCGGCTGCTGCGCGCCGCCGGTGACAGCGGCCTCTACCGGCAGCTGAAGTGGCTGCGCCGAAGCCTGATCACGGCGCTCATCCTCGGCGGCTACGCGTTCTTTGCCTTCCTCGGCAACGGGCAGTCGCTGCCGGAGCTGGGCTTCCTGGCCTTCAGCGGGACACTGCAGTTCCTGCCGGCGGTGATCGCCACGCCCTACTGGCCGCGCGCCAATCGCATCGGCCTGTTGGCAGGTCTGGCGCTGGGGCTGGCGATCTGGTTCCTGGCGCTGGTGCTGCCGGTACTGTCGAACAACACCGCCGGCATCATCGCGAGCCACAGCGACGACTGGGCCCTGCGCTGCACGCTCGCCCTGCTCGCCAACTGCGCCGCCTTCATCGTCGGGTCCCTCCTCACCCGCCGCTCCCGGGAAGAGACCGTGGCGGCGGAGATCTGCTCCATGGACTCCGGCAGCCGCCCGCACCGGCGCACGCTGCCCGTGAATGCCGCCGCGGATTTCGTTCCGGCCCTGGCGCGGGGGCTCGGCGAGGACACGGCGCGCACGGAAGTGGAGCGGGCGCTACGGGAACTGCGCTTCGACGGGGGCGAGAGCCGCCCCTACGCGCTGCGTCACCTGCGCAGCCGCATCGAGGCCAACCTCTCCGGCATGCTCGGGCCTGCCCTGGCACTGGAGATCGTCGACCGCTGCCTGCCCTACGGCAAGAGCTACCCCGGCGAGGCCGGCGATTTCACCCTCCTCGAGCAGCGGCTGGAGAAGGCCGCCGGGCGCTTCACGGGGCTCGCCGCCGATCTCGACTACCTGCGCCGCCACTACCGGCAGACCCTCGAGGCCCTGCCCGTGGGCCTGTGCTCCCTCGGCGTGGACGGCGAGGTGCTGCTCTGGAACCAGAGCCTCGCGGAGCTGACCGGGATTCCGGCCCGGGAGGCCATCGGCGCGCGCTGGACGGCGCTGCCGGGACCCTGGCAGGCGGTGTTCGCGGAGGCCCTGGAGGCGGAGCCGAACACGCTGCTCAAGCGCGAACTCCCCGGCAGCGGCCCGGCGGCGCCGCGCTGGATCACGCTGCACTGCAGCGCACCGACGGAGGACGCGGACCGTTTGCTGCTGGTGGAGGACATCACCGACTACCAGTTGCTGCAGGACGAGGTGCTGCACAACGAGCGCCTCGCGTCCATCGGCCGTCTCGCCGCCGGCGTTGCCCACGAGATCGGCAACCCGATCACCGGCATCGCCTGCCTGGCGCAGAACCTGGCGGCGTCCTGCGACCCGGCGGAGGTTCGCGAGACCGCGGACGACATCCTCACGCAGACGGGCCGCATCAGCCGTATCGTCGAGTCGCTGGTGAACTTCTCCCACCTGGGTTCCGGGGCGGGCGATACCCGCGTCGAGCCCTGCAACCTGGCCGACTGCGTCGACGAGGCGATCAGCCTGCTCTCCCTGGACCGCGACGCGCGCCCGGTCCGCTTCGTCAACGACTGCCCCCGGGACACGCTGGTACTCGCCGATTGCCAGCGGTTGCTGCAGGTCTTTATCAACCTCCTCGGCAACGCGCGGGACGCCTCCGCGGACGGCGCCGCGGTGGTGGTCAGCGCCACGACCGGCGGAAGCGGGGCGGTAGAGGTCCACGTCGACGACTGCGGCCACGGCATCGCCCCGGAGCTGCTGCCGCGGGTGTTCGAGCCCTTCTTCACCACCAAGGACCCGGGCAAGGGCACGGGCCTCGGACTTCCCCTGGTCTACAGCATCCTCGAGGACATGGGCGGCAGCGTGCGCATCGAGAGCCCCGGGCCGACGGCGGCTGCGAGCGGTACCCGGGTCACCCTGGCGCTGCGCGCGGCCCGCTACGACCCGGCCTTTACCGGGCTCGCCGGCGAAGGCGCGGGCGCCGCGGCTGGATAATTCCGCCCCGGGAAGGTATGTTGTGGGGCTCGTCGGATAACGGGTAACGCGATGCAGCAGATTCTCGTCGTCGAGGATGAAACGGTCATCCGCACCGCCCTCCGCCGCCTGCTGGAACGCTCCGGCTACGCGGTGTCCGAGGCCGGCTCGGTGGCCGAGGCCGAAGGCAACCACACCCTCGGTGAGTTCGACCTCATCATCAGCGACCTGCGCCTCCCCGGCGCGCCGGGCACGGACCTGATCCGCAAGGCGGGCAAGGTGCCGGTGCTCATCATGACCAGCTACGCCAGCCTGCGCTCCGCCGTGGATTCCATGCGCATGGGTGCCGTCGACTACATCGCCAAACCCTTCGACCACGGGGATATGCTGAACGCGGTGAAGCGCATCATCAGCGAGCACCCGCGGCAGGAGAACGCAGCGGCAGAGGCCACCGACGGGGACGGCGAGGACGGCCCGGCGATCGTGGGCGACTGTCCGGCCATGCAGCGGCTGATGACGCACGTGGCCAGGTTCGCACCCACCGATTCGACGGTACTGGTGCTCGGGGAGACCGGCACCGGCAAGGAACTCGTCGCGCGGGCCATCCATCGGCAGAGCCGCCGCGCCGGGGAGGCACTGGTGTGCGTGAACTGCGCGGCCATCCCCGAGACGCTGATCGAGTCCGAGCTCTTCGGCTACGAGAAGGGTGCCTTCACCGGGGCCAACGCCAACCGCATGGGCCTCATCGAGGCCGCCGACGGCGGCACGCTCTTCCTCGACGAGATCGGCGAGCTGCCGATGGAAGCGCAGGCGCGCCTGCTGCGCTTCATCCAGGAAGGCGAGATCCGGCGCATCGGCTCGGTGCACTCGCGCAAGGTGAACGTCCGGCTGATCTGTGCCACGCACCGGGACCTGCAGACCCTCGCTGCCGAGGGCCGCTTCCGCCAGGACCTTTTCTATCGCATCAACGTGCTGCGCCTCAGCCTGCCCGCGCTGCGCGATCGTGGCAAGGACATCCTCTACCTCGCCGAGACGCTCCTGGCGCGCCAGGTGGAGCGCTTCGGCCGCGGCACCATGACCCTGTCACCGCGGGCGATCCAGGCCATCACGACCTACCAGTGGCCCGGCAACGTGCGCGAACTCGAGCACGCGATCGAGCGGGCCGTGATCCTCACCGAGGGCGACGAGATCGACAACGAGACCCTCGGCATCGACCTCGAGCTGGTGAACATCAGCCGCCTGCGCGGCGAGCGTATCGGCGGGCCGAAGAAGCGGCAGGCGAGCCACAGCACCTCGGACCCGCAGGAAGACCTCTCGCTGGAGGACTACTTCCAGCGCTTCGTGATCGAGCACCAGGACTCCATGAGCGAGACCGAGCTGGCGCAGAAGCTCGGTATCAGCCGCAAGTGTCTCTGGGAGCGACGCCAGCGCTTTGATATCCCGCGCAAGAAGAACGCCCCGCGCGGGAAAAAAGCCGCCTCCTGAGCCCGCGCCTCGACGGCGACGGGGGCGTTACCCAGCCGAACACCTGTAACAATTGGCAGTAGCCGAAGGTAACAAACAGGCCTCCCGGACCGTTACCAGGCACCCCAGCTGAAATTTCATCTTATTGTTTTTTTATGGTTTTTTAATCTTCTGGCACGCGCACTGCACTTCCACGGGCGCTCAACAATAAAAATAATTCAGCAGTAATAAGAATAAGCGCAAGAAAAAAAATGGACCTGGATGGGGAAGCACGCTTCCCCGTCGTTCATTTGTGCCACCCGCCCGGGCATTTGCAACAACTGCCCGGCCGCGCCCGCTAAGAATAATTGCCTGCATAAGAATAACTGTCCCGGGGTGGACCTGTGCGGGGGAGGGATCTCCCCCGATCTCCCCGGATCCCCGGGGGGCTGTGCTACCATCCCGCCTTTCCACAACGAGAGATGCCCGCGCTTGAAGGTCATTCCCCGGGACCAGCACTGCATTTCCCGCAAGAACATCAGCCCCAACGCCCTCAAGGTCATGGCCCGGCTGCGCAGCCAGGACTTCCAGGCCTATCTCGTGGGCGGGGCCGTGCGCGACCTGCTCCTCGGCGGACACCCCAAGGATTTCGATGTGGCCACCGACGCCACGCCGGAGGAGGTGCACGGGCTGTTCCGCAATTCGCGGATCATCGGCCGTCGCTTTCGCATCGTGCACGTGCGTTTCGGGCGCGAGATCATCGAGGTGACGACCTTCCGAGGCCACCACGACGCCGATGGCGAGGGCGAGGCACACCGCGGCGAGAGCGGTGTACTGCTGCGCGACAACGTGTACGGCACCCTGGAAGAGGACGCGGTACGCCGCGATCTCACGATCAATGCCCTCTACTACTCGTCCGGTGACTTCGCGGTGCATGACCAGGTGGGCGGCCTCGCCGACCTGCAGGCCCGGCTCGTGCGTATCATCGGCGACCCGCACGAGCGCTACCGGGAGGATCCCGTGCGCATGCTGCGCGTGGTGCGCTTCGCCGCCAAGCTGGGCTTTCGCATCGAGCAGCACACCGCAGCGGCCATCAAGGAAGCGGCCGGCCTCCTGGACGCCATTCCCGCGGCCCGCCTCTTCGACGAGATCCTGAAGCTCTTCCTCGCCGGCCACGGCGCCGCAACCCTCAAGCTCCTGCGCCGGCACCACCTGCTGGAGCACCTGTTCCCGGAGGCCGAGCACCACATGGCACGGGACGTACGCGCGGCCGAACTCATGGCCGCCGCCATGGCCAGCACCGACCGCCGCGTCGCCGAGGACCGGCCGGTCACGCCGGCCTTTATCCTCGCCGCGCTCCTCTGGCCCGCCGCCAGCCTGCGCGCCGAACAGCTGCGCGACCGCGGCGAGCCGCCGGTACCGGCCATGCACAGCGCGGCGCAGCAGGTGATCGCCGAGGCCTGCCGCCGCGTCGCGATACCCAAGCGCTTCAGCCAGCCCATGCGGGAGATCTGGGAACTGCAGCATCGCCTGGAGAACCCACGGGGCAAGCGCGCCGCGGAGCTGCCGGAGCAGCGCCGGTTCCGGGCCGCCTACGACTTCCTCCTGCTGCGCGAGGCCGCCGGCGAGGAAACCGGTGGCGTCGGCGAGTGGTGGACCCGCTTCCAGGAACTCGACCCGGGGGCGCGGGTGGAAGAGGTCGCGGCCCAGGAACCCGCCGGCGGCAAACGCAGTCGCCGGGGCGGAAGACGCCGGCGCAGTCGCTAGTGTCCAGGCGAGCGGTTTCTTCAGGCTCCGGGATTCAACGAGTCAGCCGGACAGGGCACTAGCCTTGCTGCGCTGCTACATCGGCCTGGGCGCGAACGTGGGCGATCCGCTGCAGCAGTTGCGCGACGCGGCACGGGCCCTGGCCGCCCTCCCCGGCTGTCGCCCCGGGCCGCTTTCCCCGCTCTACCGCAGCACCCCGCTGGGCCCGCAGGACCAGCCGGACTTTCTCAACGCGGTCGCCGCGCTGGATACCTCGCTGGCACCCCTCGACCTCCTCGATGCGCTGCAGCGTATCGAGGCAGCCGCCGGTCGCGTGCGCGGCCGGCGCTGGGGGCCGCGGACCCTCGACCTGGACCTCCTCCTGTACGGCAGCCGGCAGTTGGACCTGCCCCGGCTGACGGTGCCGCACCCGGGCATCGCCAGCCGCGCCTTCGTGCTCTGGCCCCTGGCGGACCTTTGCGGCGAGGATTTCCGGCTGCCACGGGGCGAGGATATTGGTACATTGAAACGCGCCTGCCCCGGGCCCGCCCCGGTGCGCCAGGCGGAGGCGCTCGGGCCAGCGGCAGGGAGAGGCGAGATTGACGGCAACGAATGAGGTACTGAGCCTGGACCTCAAGGGGCGCACTCCCCCCGGCTACATCGCCGTGGAGGGCCCGATCGGCGTCGGCAAGACCACGCTGGCGCGCCGCCTCGCCGATACCTTCAACTACCAGGTCATGCTCGAGGACGCCGAGGAGAACCCGTTCCTCGAGCGCTTCTACCAGAACCGCAAGCAGGCCGCGCTGGCCACGCAGCTGTTCTTTCTCTTCCAGCGCGCCCAGAAGATCCAGGACCTGCGCCAGTCGGATATCTTCCAGCCGGTCCGCGTGGCGGACTTCCTCATCGAGAAGGACCCGCTCTTCGCCCGCATCAACCTCGACCCGGACGAGTACCAGCTCTACGAGAAGGTCTATCGCCAGCTCACCATCGATGCGCCCGTGCCGGACCTGGTGATCTACCTGCAGGCCTCGCCGGACGTGCTTCTCACCCGTATCGAGCAGCGCGGCATCGCCCACGAGCGCAACATCGACCGGGCCTATCTCGAGCAGCTGAACGAAGTGTACAGCGAATTTTTCCTGTATTACGATGGCGCGCCGCTGCTGATTGTCAACGCCAGCGCCATCGACCTCGTCCAGGGAGAGCGCGATTACAGCCAGCTCGTCGACTACCTACTCGACGTGCGCAGCGGGCGCCACTACTTCAATCCCACCTTTTTCGGCTAGGTTTCCAGGCAGGTCCATGGGCAAGATAACCATCAGCACCCTCGACAGGATGAAGACAGCGGGAGAGAAGTTCGTCTGCATCACCGCCTACGACGCCACCTTCGCCCGCCTCGTCAATGAAGCGGGGGCGGAGACGATCCTGGTCGGTGACTCCCTCGGCATGGTGCTGCAGGGGCACGACAGCACCATCCCCGTGACCGTGGAAGACATGGCCTACCACACCGCCTGCGTCGCCCGCGCCGGCGGCGACGCGCTGGTGATCGCCGACCTGCCGTTCATGAGCTACGACCGGCCGGAGACCGCCATGGACAGCGCCACGGCGCTGATGCAGGCCGGTGCGCAGATGGTGAAGATGGAGGGCGGCGTCTGGCTCTCCGACACGATCAGCGCGCTCGTCGAGCGCGGCATCCCGGTCTGCGCACACCTGGGCCTAACCCCGCAGTCGGTGAATGCCTTCGGCGGCTTCAAGGTCCAGGGACGCACACCGAAGGAAGCCAAGTCGATCCTCGCCGACGCGGTCGAGATCCAGGACGCCGGGGCCGCCCTGCTCGTGCTCGAGTGTGTGCCCGCCCCGCTGGCGGCCGACATCAGCAGCAAGCTGGACATTCCCGTGATCGGCATCGGCGCCGGCGCGGGCACCGACGCCCAGGTCCTCGTCCTCCACGACCTCCTCGGCCTCAGTCCCCGGGTACCCCGCTTCGTGCGCAACTTCATGGCCGAGACGGGCAGCGTGCAGGATGCGCTGGCGGCCTTCGTGGCAGCGGTAAAAGCCGGTGATTTCCCGGCCGGCGCGCATACCTACGACTAGGCCGCCGCCCGTCACCTGTCCGCCCAACCCGTGCTCCGGGGTCCTGGACAGTAGTAAACACTTACTCCGCGCATGTGTTTATAACCAGATCACGCAGCGAGTGATTCCTTTCGTAACAAAAAGGTGTGTTGTTGCGTGACACTTTTGTTGCTGCCCCCCGGGCCATGGGGCATACTCGGTCTCCCTCCGCGGGGCCGCCCCGCGAAGAGGAACGTATAAACAGGCGCCGCCCATGGCAGCGGCTCCACCCTGACCGCAAGCGGGGGCGTACGTCATGAAGACAACCGGTGACCGGCAGCGGCTGCGGGCGCAGCTCGCCGAGTGCAAGCAGCGGGGGCAGCGCATCGCCTTCGTGCCCACCATGGGCAACCTCCACGACGGCCACCTGCAGCTGGTGCGCCGGGCACACGAGCTGGCCGACATCGTCGTCGTCAGTATCTTCGTCAACCCGCTGCAGTTCGGCGCCGGTGAAGACCTCGACGCCTACCCGCGAACGCTGATGGCGGACAAGGAAAAGCTCTTCGCCGAGGGCGTCAAGTTCCTCTACACGCCGGAAGCCGCCGACATCTACCCGGAAGGGCTCGAGCGCCACACCCAGGTGCTGGTGCCGGACCTGTCCGAGACCCTCTGCGGCAGCAGCCGCCCCGGCCACTTCAACGGCGTTGCCACCATCGTCGCCAAGCTGTTCAACATCGTACAGCCGGACGTGGCCATCTTCGGTGAGAAGGACTTCCAGCAGCTGTCTATCGTGCGCAAGATGGTGGCCGACCTCTGCCTGCCCGTGAGCGTCGTCGGCGTGCCGACGGTCCGCGACCAGGACGGCCTGGCGCTGAGTTCCCGCAACGGCTACCTGTCCGCCGCGGAACGGCGCATTGCACCCCTGCTCCACGAAACCCTCGCGAGCTGCCGCGACGCCATCGCCTGTGGCTTCGACAATTTCCTGCAGCTCGAGTCCCACGCGCGCATGCGCCTGCTGCAGGCGGGCTTCGAGCCCGATTACTTCGCCATCCGCGACGCGCGCACGCTGCGCAAGGTCACCGAGGACACCGAGGAAATCGCCATCCTCGCCGCAGCCCGCCTGGGCCGGACGCGCCTCATCGACAACCTGCGGCTGAGCCTGAACCCGGCGACCGACTGGGGTATGCTCGCCACGCCCTGACGGCCCCGGGGCCCGCGCTGGCCCCGCCACCCGCCCGTCCAGCGCAGCCCCTTAGACCATGGTCGCCTTGCTCTTGGCGGGCGCGGGGCTACCATCAGGGAACACTGTCCGAAGGAACGGAGGCCTGCCGATGTCCGATTTCCCTGTCCACCCGGTACCCGACAACTTTGCCGACGCCCACGTTGACGCCGCGCGCTACGCCGAGCTGTACCGCCGCTCCCTCGAGGAGCCGGATGCGTTCTGGAGCGAGCAGGCCGAGGCCTTTCTCGACTGGATGGCGCCCTGGGAAGAGGTCTGCAGCTACGACTTCCACCGCGGTGAAGCGAGCTGGTTCCGCGGCGGCAAGCTGAACGTCAGCCAGAACTGCATCGACCGGCACCTGCCGGCGCGCGCCGGCCAGGCCGCGCTGATCTGGGAGGGCGACGACCCGGCAGACTCGAAAACCATCACCTACGCCGAGCTGAAGGAAGCCGTCTGCCGGCTGGCGAATGCACTCAAGGCGCGCGGCGTCGGCAAGGGTGACCGGGTCTGCATCTACATGCCGATGATCCCCGAGGCCGCCTATGCCATGCTGGCCTGCGCCCGTATCGGCGCTGTCCACTCGGTGGTCTTCGGCGGCTTCTCGCCGGAAGCGCTCAAGGACCGCATCCTCGACGCGGACTGCTGCGCCCTCATCACCGCCGACGAGGGACTGCGCGGCGGCAAGCGCGTGCCGCTGAAGGCCAATGCCGACAAGGCCCTCGCCGAGTGCCCCGGGGTGCACAGCTGCATCGTCGCCCGCCGCACCGGCGGCGACATCGACTGGCACGGCGAGCGCGACGCCTGGTACCACGAGCTGGTGGAAGCCGCGCCGGCCGAGTGCGAACCCGAGCCCATGGACGCCGAGGACCCGCTGTTCATCCTCTACACCTCCGGCTCGACCGGCAAGCCGAAGGGCGTGCTGCACACCACCGGCGGCTACCTGCTGCAGGCGGCCATGAGCTTCAAGTACGTGTTCGACTACCGCGAGGGCGAGGTCTACTGGTGCACGGCAGACGTCGGCTGGGTCACCGGCCACACCTATATCGTCTACGGCCCCCTCGCCAACGGCGCCAGCTCCCTGGTCTTCGAGGGGGTGCCGACCTACCCGGATGCCGGCCGCTGCTGGGAGGTGGTCGACAAGCACAAGGTCAACACCTTTTACACCGCGCCGACGGCACTCCGTGCCCTGCAGGCGGTGGGCAACGAGCCGGTGAAGCGCGCTTCCCGGGAGACCCTGCGCGTTCTCGGCACCGTCGGCGAGCCGATCAACCCGGAGGCGTGGGAGTGGTACTACAACGTGGTCGGTGACGCGCGCTGTCCGATCGTCGACACCTGGTGGCAGACGGAGACCGGGGCACACATGATCACGCCGCTCCCCGGCGCCACGGCCCTCAAGCCCGGTTCCGCCACCTTTCCCTTCTTCGGCGTCGAGCTCGCCCTGCTGGCCGAGGACGGCAGCGAGATCGAGGGTCCCGGCGCCGGCTACCTGGTTGTCAAGCGCTCCTGGCCCAGCCAGATCCGCAGCGTCTACGGCGACCACCAGCGCATGGTGGATACCTACTTCAGCCACTACCCCGGCTACTACTTCACCGGCGACGGCGCGAGCCGCGACGAGGACGGCTACTACTGGATCACGGGCCGCGTCGACGATGTGCTCAACGTCTCCGGCCACCGCATGGGTACGGCCGAGGTGGAGAGTGCCCTGGTGCTGCACGACAAGATCGCCGAGGCGGCCGTGGTCGGCTTCCCGCACGACATCAAGGGCCAGGGCATCTATTGCTACGTCACGCCGATGCAGGGCGTCGAGCCGGACGAACAGCTCAAGGCCGAGCTCATCGCCCTGTGCGTGCAGGAGATCGGCCCCATCGCCAAGCCCGACATCATCCAGTGGGCGCCGGGGCTGCCGAAGACGCGCTCGGGCAAGATCATGCGGCGGATCCTGCGCAAGATTGCCGAGAACGAGCTCGAGAGCCTCGGCGATACCAGCACCCTCGCCGACCCGTCGGTGGTCGACAGCCTGGTGGAGAACCGCCCGGGCTGAACCCCGGGCAACAGACGGCACCGCCGGGAGCGGGTAGACTGCGCCCATGGCGGAATCCGTCCAGGCACTGCACCGGCGCGCCCAGCGCCACCTGAACCGGGGGGAATACGGCCCCCTGGCCGCCTGCTGCAAGGCGATCATCGCCCGGCGACAGGATTTCGCCGATGCCTGGTTCCTGCTCTCCGTGGTTGCCGAGGCGGCCGGCGACCTGCCCCGGGCCGAGGGGCTGCGCGCCCGGGCCCTCGAGCTCGACGCTGGCAACGCCGAGTACCTCGCGCAGCAGGCGCGGCTGCTCTCGCGGCTGAACCGGAACGCCGAGGCCCTGGCGGCCGCCCGCGGCGCCCTCGATGCGGGGCCCGCGAATGCCCTCGGCTTCGACACCGTCGGCGTGGTCCTCTCCCGCCTGGCCCGCTACGAGGAGGCCCGGGGCGCGCTCGCCGAGGCCGTGCGCCTGGCGCCGGACAATCCCCAGTATCGCTTCAACCTCGCCGCCGCCGAGCAGTTCCTCGGCCACGCCGAGGCCGCGGAAACGCACTACCGCGCCGCCCTCGCCCAGCGGCCCGATTTTGCCCGCGCCTGGTGGGCCCTGTCCGAGCTGCGCAAGACCGGCGGCGCTTCCGCCGACCTGCCGGTACTCACGGCCCAGGCTGAAAGGACAGACCTGTCGGCGGAGGACGCACTCTACCTGGGCCACGCGCTGGCGCGGGAACACGAGCTACGCGGCGATCACGCCGCCGCCTTCAGGGCGCTGGAAAAGGGCAAGGCCGGGCGCCGGGCAAGGGCCCTCGAGGGCAGGGCGCGGGACGCGGCGCTGTTCACGGCGCTGCGGGAGAGCTTCCGGGAAAGCGACGGCGAACGGCGACCCGCCAGCACGGATGGGGCAACACCGCTCTTCGTGGTCGGCATGCCGCGCACGGGAACGACGCTGGTCGAACGCATCCTCACCAGCCACGACGCGGTCACCAGCCTGGGCGAGATCCAGGACCTCGCGCACGCTGTGCGGCGCAGCGCCGGCAGCGGCGGCAGCGGCGCCGTCCTCGACCCGGCCGTGGTCCGCGCCGCCCTCGCGGCACCGCCAGGGGCCGCCGCGGCGCACTACCTCGAGAGCACCGCGGCACGGCTGGAGAACACCGCGGCGCCGGGCCGCTACCTCCTCGACAAGATGCCGCTGAACGCGCTCTACCTCGGCTTCATCCTGCGCAGCCTGCCGTCGGCGCGCATCGTCCTGTTGCGCCGGGACCCGCGGGACACCTGCCTGAGCAACTACCGGCAGCTGTTCGCCGTGGACTATTCCTACTACGACTACCACTACGATCTCGAGAGCACGGCGCGTTACGTCGCCGACTTCGAGCGGCTGATGGCGCACTGGCAGGCGCTTTACGGCGAGCGGATCCACAGCCTGTCCTACGAGGCACTGGTGACGGACCCGGAGCGCGAGGTGCGGGCGCTGCTCGCCTACCTGGACCTGCCCTGGGAGCCGCGCTGCCTGGCTTTCCACCGGAACGCGGCGGGGGTGGCGACGCCTAGCGCCCTGCAGGTGCGCCAGCCCCTGTACCGGGACGCACTGGAGCGCTGGCGACGCTATGAGAGGGAACTGGCCCCGGCGACAGCGATCCTCGCCGAGGCCGGGGTACTGCCGCCGGCCGCCGGCGCCTAAGCGCCGGCGGCCACAGCTTCCGCAAAGATCAGAAGCTGTAGGTGGCGCGGATGCCCGCGGTGCGCGGTGCGCCGACGAAGTTGCCGTAGGAGCGCAGCGTGAAACCGCCGATCTGGTTGCCCGGGCCGACGCCGTTCTGCAGGAAGCGGCGGGTCGTCCGCGTGCCGGTCACGTAGTACTCGTCCCACAGGTTGTCGACGAAGGCCTGCAGGGACCACTGGTCCTTGCTGAAGGTGGCGCTCAGGTGGTGTACGTCCCACTCGGGGATCGCCTCGCCACCGAAGTCCGCCGCCTCGCCGGTCGCCGGGTCGATCAGCGCGCCGGTCTCGTCGCCGCCGGTGATATTGTAGACATCACTGGAGAAGACAATGCCGTAGTTGATCGCCAGGTCAATGCCGTCGAGGACGAGGGTGCTGTAAGTCACGTTGAAGGTGCCCTGGTGCTCGGCGTGGCCGGGCAGGCGCGCGCCCTCGGTGCCAGTGAAGTCATCCACCAGGCCCGGCGCGTCCTCGACCAGCTCGGCGTCCGTGTAGGCGTAGCTGAGCTGCACTTCCCAGTTCTCGTTGATCAGCCAGTTGCCCTGGAGCTCGAGGCCCTGGCTCTCGGCGGCGGAGCCGTTGCCGACGATCGGCAGCTGACCGAAGGTGGTCACCGTGTCGACCTGCAGGTCCGTCCAGTCGATGTAGAACAGCGCGGCGTTCAGGGACATGCGGCCGTCCATGAGCAGGCCCTTGTAGCCGATCTCGTAATTCTCGATCTGGTCCGGGGAGATGAACACCTCGTCGGGGAGCGCGCAGAGGTTCTGCGTATCGCTCTCGTTGACGTCCGGGGGACAGGCCGGCACGGCGTTCACGCCGCCGTTGCGGTAACCCTCGGAGTAGGTGGCGTAGATCATGTTGTCGTCGTCGATGTCGAAGGCGACGTTCAGCTTGATCAGATCACCCTCGTCGTCACCGACGTTCTCGCCGAAGTCGATGTTGATGGCGTCCTGGGGCTCGCCGAAGAACACCGTCTCCAGCAGCGGCAGGCCGAAACCGGAGCGGTTGTTCACCTCGAAGGTGTAGTCGCGGTAGCCGAAGGTCAGCTCGAGGCGGTCGAAGAAGCGGTAGGATATCTCGCCGTACCAGGCCTCCTCCTTCTCTTCGTCAAAGCCCTGCGAAATGTACTCCAGGCTGTCCGGGCGCAGCTGCACGCCGCCGAAGTTGTCGACGGCGAACTGGTCGAAGCCCGGGGTGAACTCGCGGCTCTCGCCAAAGTTCTCCAACTCGTTGTTGAAGTAACCGAGCACCCAGGACAGGGGGCCTTCGTAAGTCGAAACGAGGCGGATCTCGATGGTCTCGGTCTCCTCCTCGACGATTTCCCGGGTGAAGGCGGAAAACGTCGGGAAGGCCTCGTAGCCGTACTCGAAGTTGAGCAGCAGGTCGGTCTGGTCGCGCTGCCCCTCCTCCTCGTACTCGGTCTCACCGTAGATGAAGGTCGCCTCGGCAAAGCCGAGATCCGCCTTCACTTCGAGGCTGTACAGCTCGTTTGTGTAGTCATTCGGCTCCAGGTAGCGGTAGGCGGACACGTAGTCGCCGGTGCCGAAGGCGGCCCGGTGATTGATCTGCCGGCCCTCGGCTTCGGTGTCCTGGTACAGCCACCAGAGGTTCACGTCCAGCCAGTCCGTTGGCAGCCAGCGCAGGTTGGCGCGGGCAGCGAGCGTGTCCTCCCCGTTGGCGTCCTCCACCCGGCGCAGGTTCGCATTCACCTCGTCCGGGTTGGAGAAGTCGGGCTCGGGGTCGGAGACGCCGGCCTCGCGCACCAGGAAGTCGTAATCGATGAAGCCGGGGTCGTCGACGCGGTCGAGGTTGACACGAAGGGCCAGGCTGTCGCGGACGATCGGCAGGTTCAGGGTGACGCCGACATCGTTATACATGTCGTCGCTTTCGAAATTCTGGCTCAGGGTGCCGCGCAGGTCGATACCGAAAGCCTCCGGGTCAGCGCGGTTCGGCAGGTAGCGGATGGCGCCGCCCATGGTGCCCTGGCCGTAAAGCGTACCCTGCGGCCCGATGAGCACCTCCACACGCTCGAGGTCCACGGGGCGGATATCCAGGGGCAGCGGAATATCGCCGAAGTAAGTGGCCACCGTGTCACTCGTGTAGCCCGGGCCGAGCTGCGAGGTGTTCAGGCCGCGAACCAGGATATCCGGTACCTCGTCGCGGGCGCCGCGGTCGATGACCGTGAGGCCGGGCACGTAGCGCGCGATCTCGTTGATGCCGGTGAGGCGGTACTTCTCGATCTTCTCGGCGCTCACGGCGGAGATGTTGATCGGGATGTCCTGGACCGTGGAGGTCCGGCGGGAGGCGGTGACGACCACCTCCTCGAGACGGGCGCCTTCCTGGGCCAGGGTACTGCCGGCACCGGCCCCCACCAGGGGCAGTGAGGCCAGGGCGACCGCCCGGGACAGGCGGGAACGCGGATGTGCGGACTGGTTGCGTTGCATGGTTCTTCCCCTCTTGGACAACGGTTGCCACCCTCTTGAACGCGACAGATCGCTCAGGTTGGTCGTCCGGACCATTTTCCTGCCCGACCGGCGGCACACAATAGGAAATAATACCCAAGCAAACATCACACCAATTGCCGCCAGCGGCCGGCTGCAGCCAGGGGGGGTGCAGGAAACAACTACGTGGGCGTCGACCCCCGCGAAGTTCGCACCACCACGGTGCATGCTCCGGGCAGCTATGCCTTATCGAGATGCGCGATGTTCCGCTCGATGACGGCGTTGATGTCGGGCCCCAGGCCGCCGAGCGTGAGACACTCCCGCAGCAGACCCAGGGCGGCGGCACGGTCGCCGCGGCGCACCGCGAGATTGGCCAGGTTCAGGCACAGGGAGGGCGTCCGGTAGCCGTCGCGGTGGAGGCGCCGGTACAGATCGCTCGCCGCCCCGTAATCGCCCTCGCGGTAGCTCGCCTCCGCCGCCCCCTCGAGGCTGCGCTGCGGCTCGTAGCCCAGCTCCGCGGCGCGCAGGAAATAGTCCCGGGCCTTGCGGAAATCTCCCACCACGTTCATCGCGCCGGCGGCGGCAATACCGAAAAGGCGTCCATCGGCACCCTCGGCCAGTTCGCGTTCGAGCAGGGCCTGGTAGCGCTCGCCCCGGACCCTGGACGGCCGCTGCGTATTGGCGTTGCCGTAGTGATGCAGGGGCACCGCGAGCTCGCCGCGGCGCGCCTCGGCAATGGTGCCGTCGACGATCTCGTGGATGCGTCCCTGGTAGCGGATCGCGTCGCAGCGGCGGAAGAGCCGCAGAATCGGGTTGACCGTGTAACCGCTGAAGCCGCGGGCGTAGGGCGCGTGCTCGCCCGCCGGGCGCCAGCCCCGGGCGGCCTGATCGTCACAATAATTGTGCTCTGGCAGGTAGAAGCCGTCGAAGGCCTCGTCGGCCAAGGCCGCCCGCAGCCGCGGGTAGTCGGTCTCCGCGATCCGCTCGTCGGCGTCCAGGACGAGGATCCAGTCGCCGCCCGCCGCGTCCAGCCCGTGGTTACGCGCCGCCGAGAAGTCGTCGCACCAGCTGAAGTCCAGCAGCCGGTCGGCATGGGCCGCCGCGATCTCGCGGCTGCCGTCCACGGACCCCGTATCCACCACCACCAGTTCGTCCACCTGCGGCCGCGCCGCCGCCAGGCATTCCTCGAGAATCCAGGCCTCGTCGCGGACGATCATGCACAGGGAAAGGGTCGCCATTGGCACCTCGGCAAAGAACGCGCGTCAACCTTAGCAAAGTCACCGGGGAAAGCGGACAGGCCACAAAAAAGGGCGCCGAAGCGCCCTTCTCCGCCCGGTCGCGGAGCCTTACTCCGTGGGCTCGTCCACCGGGGCCTGCGCCTCGGTGACTTCCTCTTCGATTTCCTCGTCGAGGAGCTCCTTGATGGACAGCTTGATACGGCCGCGCTGGTCCACGTCGAGCACCTTCACGCGGACTTCCTCGCCCTCGGTCAGGTAGTCGGCGACATTCTCGACCCGCTCGTTGGCGATCTGCGAGATGTGCACCAGGCCGTCCTTGCCCGGGAGGATGTTGACGAAAGCGCCGAAGTCGACGATGCGGGCCACGCGGCCCTCGTAGATCGCGCCGACCTCCGCCTCGGCGGTGATCTCCTCGACCATGGCCACGGCGGCGTCGCGCGCCGCCTGGTCCTGGCCGAAGATGCGTACCGTGCCGTCGTCGTCGATATCCACCGTGGCGCCGGAAGCCTCGGTGATGCCGCGGATCGTGGCGCCGCCCTTGCCGATGATGTCGCGGATCTTGTCCGCGTCGACCTTGAGCGTGACCATGCTCGGCGCGTTCTCCGAGGTGACCTCGCGGGCTTCGGCGATGACCTGGTTCATCTGGCCGAGGATGTGCAGCCGCGCCTGCAGCGCCTGCTCCAGGGCGATCTCCATGATCTGCTCGTTGATGCCCTCGATCTTGATGTCCATCTGTAGGGCGGTCACGCCCTCGGCCGTACCGGCCACCTTGAAGTCCATGTCGCCGAGGTGGTCCTCATCACCGAGGATGTCGGTCAGCACCGCGAACTGGTTGCCGTCCTTCACCAGGCCCATGGCGATACCGGCAACCGGCGCCTTCAGGGGAACGCCCGCGGCCATGAGCGCCATGGAGCCGACGCAGACCGACGCCATGGAGCTGGAGCCATTCGATTCGGTGATCTCGGAGACCACGCGGACCGTGTAGGGAAACTCTTCTTCGCCGGGCAGTACCGCGGCGAGGCCGCGACGGGCGAGGCGGCCGTGGCCGACTTCGCGACGGCCGGTGAAGCCGATGCGGCCCGCTTCGCCGACCGAGTAGGGCGGGAAGTTGTAGTGCAGCATGAACGGGTCGCGCCGCTCGCCCTCGAGGGCGTCGATGATCTGCGCGTCGCGGGTGGAGCCGAGGGTGACGGCACCGATGGCCTGGGTCTCACCGCGCGTGAACAGGGCCGAGCCGTGCGCCTTCGGCAGCACGTCGATCTCGCAGGCGATGGGGCGCACCGTGCGGCTGTCGCGGCCGTCGATACGGGCTTCGCCGTCGAGGATGCGCTTGCGCACGAGCTGCTTCTCGACGCTCTTGAACACGTCCTTGATCTCTTCCTCGCTCGGGCCGCCTTCCACGGCCAGTGCCTCGACGCAGGCCTGGCGGATCTCGCCGACGCGCTCGTAGCGGGCGGCTTTCTCGGTGATGCGGTAGGCCTCGCCGAGGGCGTCCTTGACCTGGGCCTCGACCGCGGCAACGAGTTCCGCGTTGACGGCAGGGGGCTGCCAGTCCCAGCGCGGCTTGCCGGCTTCCGCGGCGAGTTCGTTCACGGCCTGGACCACGGCCTGCATCTCCTGGTGCGCGTAGAGAACGGCGCCCAGCATCTGGTCTTCCGTAAGCTGGTCTGCCTGGGACTCGACCATGAGCACGGCATCCTTCGTACCGGCCACGACCATGTCCAGCTTGCTGTCGGCAAGCTGCGCGTAGGTCGGGTTGAGGAGGTAGCCCTCCTGCTCCGTGAAGCCCACGCGGGCGGCGCCGATGGGACCGTTGAAGGGGCAGCCGGAGATCGCCAGGGCCGCGGAGGTGCCGATCATGGCGGGGATATCCGGGTCGATGTGCTTGTCGGCGGACATTACCGTGCACACCACCTGTACCTCGTTCATGAAGCCGTCCGCGAAGAGCGGGCGGATCGGGCGGTCGATGAGGCGGGAGGTCAGGGTTTCCTTCTCGCTGGGCCGGCCTTCACGCTTAAAGAAGCCGCCGGGGATCTTGCCGACCGCGTAGGTCTTCTCCTGGTAGTGGACGGACAGCGGGAAGAAGGGCTGGCCGGGTTTGGAGGTCTTTTCCGCGACCACGGTGCACAGCACCGACGTGTTCTCGACGGTCACGAGCACGGCACCGGTGGCCTGACGGGCGATACGCCCGGTCTCCAGCGTGACGGTCTGGCCGCCATACTGGAAGGTCTTGGTTACTGGATTCACAATCTTTCTCCGATTCTTTAAACGACAACCGGGGCCCCTGGGCCCCGGTGTGGCTGGCCTAGCGGCGCAGGCCCAGGCGCTTGATCAGTTCCGCGTAGCGCGCGGCATCCTTGCGCTTGAGGTAATCGAGCAGGTTGCGGCGCTGGTTGACCATGCGAATGAGGCCGCGGCGAGAGTGGTGATCCTGCTTGTGCGACGAGAAGTGGTCGCGCAGCTGTTCGATATTTGCCGTCAACAGCGCCACCTGTACTTCCGGTGAACCGGTGTCACCCTCTACGCGCTGGTATTCCTTGACGATTTCCGCTTTTTTCTCGGCAGTCAATGCCATGTGTTCATCCTCTTGTTAACCTGCGAGGCCGCGCCCGTTACGCTGCGCGACCGATTCATGTAAAGAGCCTGTCCGTGCAGATTTACAGACAGGTTCGTGTCACCGCCTGGTGACCATCAGTCGACGGGGCGCCACGCGCCCGTCGTCCAATATCTCGCCGATGCCGAGCAGTTCCCCGCTCTCTGCGGCGACGCGCACCATACCATCACAGGGCGCGTTTGGCACTAGCACCGGCTGGCCCTGGCGCAGGTAGAAACCTGCGGACTCGCTCAGCGTCACCAGGGGCATGTCCGCGAGGGCGCGCTCCGACGGCAGCAGGAGCCGGTCCAGCGCCGCCTCGTCGCCGGCATCGCGGAGGGCCTGCAGCGCCTCCAGGGTTACCGCCTCGTCGATGCGGAAGGGGCCGGACTGCAGCCGGCGCAGCCGCGACACGTGCGCACCACAGCCGAGCGCCGCGCCGAGGTCTTCCGCCAGGGTACGCACGTAGGTGCCCTTGCTGCAGTGTACCCGCACATCGGCCTCGGCCTGCTCGCCGGGGCGGAAGGCCTGCAGCTCGAAGGCGTGGACCGTGACCCGGCGCGCCTTGCGCTCCACTTCCAGTCCCTGCCGCGCCAGCTCGTAGAGCGGCCTGCCGCCCTGCTTGATGGCGGAGTACATGGACGGGACCTGCTCGATCTCGCCGCGGAAGGGCACCAGCGCCGCTTCCACCGCGGCCGCGTCCAGGGCGCGGGCATCGGCGCGCGCCGTCTCCGTGCCCTCGGCATCCCCCGTGTCGGTGCTGACACCGAGCACGAAGGTGCTCTCGTAGATCTTGTCTGCCTCGAGGAGGTACTGCGACACCTTGGTCGCCTCGCCGAAGCAGAGCGGCAGCACCCCCGTGGCCAGGGGGTCGAGGCTGCCCGTATGGCCCGCCTTCGCGGCCCGGTAGAGACCCTTGGCCCGCTGCAGCGCCCGGTTCGAGGACAGCCCGGCGGGTTTGTCGAGTACCAGGATACCGCTGATCGGGCGACCGCGTCGGCGGCGGGCCACCTCAGTCCTCCCCGTCCGCTGTGTCGTCGCGCTCGCGGCGGGCATCGAGCGCACGGTCGCGCTCACCGGCCTCGCGGATCAGTTCTTCCATGTGGCGGCCGCGGCCGACGCTGCTGTCGAAGGCGAAGCGCAGTCGCGGGACGCTGCGCATGGTGGCCTCCCGCGAGAGCAGCGTGCGCAGGTAACCGGCAGCGCCGTTCAGCGCATCTGCGGCCTCCGTTGCCTCCTCGGCGCTGTCGCTGCCGAGGCGGGTGAACCAGACCTTCGCGTGCGCCAGGTCCCGGCTCACGTCGACGCCGGTCAGGCTGACCATGCCCACGCGAGGATCGTCGACCTCCTGCTGTATCAGGAGCGCCAGCTCCCGCTGCAGGTAATCGGCGACCCGCTGGGTGCGACTGAACTCTCGTGCCATGGCGGGCCGCTACAGGGAGCGGGCGACCTCCTTGACCTCGAAGACCTCGATCTGGTCCCCGACCTGCACGTCGTTGTAGTTCTTCACGCCGATACCGCACTCCATGCCGTTGCGGACCTCGTTGGCGTCGTCCTTGAAGCGGCGCAGGGACTCGAGTTCGCCCTCGTAGATGACCACGTTGTCGCGGAGCACGCGGATCGGCTTGCTCCGGTAGACGGTGCCTTCCGTGACCATGCAGCCGGCAACCTGGCCGAACTTCGGCGAATTGAACACCTCGCGCACCTCGGCGATGCCGACGATCTCCTCGCGCATCTCCGGTGCCAGCATGCCGGACAGGGCCTGCTTGACGTCGTCGATGAGGTCGTAGATGACGTTGTAGTAGCGCAGGTCGACGCCTTCGTTCTCCACCAGCCGCCGGGCCGCGGCATCGGCGCGGACGTTGAAGCCGAAGATAACGGCACCGGAGGTGATGGCCAGGGTCACGTCGGTCTCGGCAATGCCGCCGACGCCGCTGGTCACGATATTCACCTGCACCTCTTCGTTGCCTAGGTCCAGGAGCGCGGCCTGGATCGCTTCCAGCGACCCGCGCACGTCGGCCTTGACCACCACGTTGAGGGTCTTCTTCTCGCCGGCGGTCATGCTCTCGAACATGTTGTCGAGCTTCGCCGCCTGCTGCCGCTGCAGCTTGTTCTCGCGCATCTTCTCCTGGCGGTAGTCGGCGAGGTCCCGGGCCTGCTTCTCGTTCTCGACCACGGCGAACTGGTCGCCGGCGTCGGGCGTGCCGTCCAGGCCGAGGATCTCCACCGGGATACTCGGGCCGGCGGTCTCGATGGTCTGGCCGTTCTCGTCGAGCATGGCGCGGACGCGGCCGTACTGCAGGCCCGCGAGAACGATCTCGCCCTGGCGCAGCGTACCGCTCTGCACGAGCAGGGAGGCGACGGGGCCACGCCCCTTGTCGAGACGCGATTCGATGACGATGCCCTGGGCCGGCACGTCCTTCGGCGCCTTCAGCTCCAGGAGTTCGGCCTGCAGCAGCACGGCGTCGAGCAGCGCGTCGATGCCGTCCCCGGTGATCGCCGAGACGTGGACGAACTGCGTGTCGCCGCCCCACTCTTCCGGGATCACCTCCTGCGCCGCGAGCTCGTTCTTTACGCGGTCCGGGTCCGCCCCTTCCTTGTCGATCTTGTTCACGGCGACGATCAGCGGCACCTCCGCCGCCCGCGCGTGCTGCACCGCCTCGATGGTCTGCGGCATGACGCCGTCATCGGCGGCCACCACGAGGATCACGATGTCCGTACTCTTCGCACCGCGGGCCCGCATGGCGGTGAAGGCCGCGTGCCCCGGGGTGTCGAGGAAGGAGATCATGCCGTGGCCCGTCTCGACGTGGTAGGCGCCGATGTGCTGGGTGATGCCACCGGCCTCGCCGGAGGCCACCTTGGCCTTACGGATATAGTCGAGCAGCGACGTCTTGCCGTGGTCGACGTGGCCCATGACCGTGACCACCGGCGCGCGCGGTTCCGGCGTGCCCTCGTGCTGGGCCAGGGTTTCGGTGAGATCCTCTTCCAGCGCGTCGGCGCTGATGTACTTGACCTTGTGACCGAGCTCCTCGACCACCAGCGTCGCCGTGTCGCGATCGATCATCTGGTTGATCGTCGCCATGACGCCGAGCTTCATGAGCTCCTTGATCACTACGCCGGACTTGATGGCCATGGCCTCGGCGAGGCCGCCGACGGAGATCATGTCGGCGATCTGGACTTCGTAGATCTTCTTCTCTGTCGGCATCTCGAAGCCGTGACGGCCGTGCTCTTCGTGGGTGGCCTTCATCTTCTTGCGGCCACCGCGACGGCGCACGCGACCCTCCGCTGCCTCGAGGTCGGACAGGGACAGGTTGTGTCCGCGCTGCTTGCCGCGGCCGAGCGGCTCGTTGCGCCCGAGACGGCCCTTCTTGCGCTTCTGCTCATCGCGGGGCTGCTCGGACGGCGCCGCGTGCAGGCGCTTGGGACGCTTCGGCGCCTCGTCCCGCGCCTTCGCCGCGACCTCGGCGGCCTGGCGCTGCTCTTCCTCGGCCTTGCGCGCAGCGATCGCCGCCGCGCGGGCCGCGGCCTCTTCCTCTTCTTTCTGCTTGCGGCGCAGGGCGGCGCGCTGGCGCAGTACCTCCGGGTCGAGGTCCTCGGGCTCGTCCTCCTCCTCGGGCAGGGGCTCGAATTCGGGCTCCTTCGGTGCCGGCGTCTCCTCGGCGGGGCGGGCCTCGGCTGCCGGGGCCTCCGCCGCAGCCGCTTCCGGCAGCTCGGCTTCGGCGCTGACCGCGGTTTCGACTGCTTCCTCGGCCGGCGCCTCAGGCTCCTCGCGCTTCACGTAGGTCCGTTTCTTGCGGACCTCGACGTTGACCGTCTTCTTCCCGGAAGAACCGCCCGTGCGCAGCGTGCTCATGGTCTTGCGCTTCAGGGTGATGCGCTTCGGCGCCGCCGCGGATTCGCCGTGGCTGCGCTTCAGGTGGGCGAGAAGCGTCTGCTTGTCTTCATCGGATACCGGCTCCGCGGCGTCCTTGTGGGGCAGACCGGCGTCGCGCATCTGGGTCAAGAGCCGCTCCACCGATGCGCCTACGGATTTCGCCAGCTGCTCTACTGTCACCTGCGCCATGCAAATACTCTCCTAGCTACCCTGGTTCCCTGACTTTCCGTGGTACTGGCCAGTGCCTTCAGGACTGGGCTTCCTCTTCGGCAAACCAGGGGGCGCGCGCGGTCATGATCAACTCGCCTGCGCGCTCTTCCGTCATGTTCTCGATATCCATCAGGTCGTCGACGCCCTGCTCGGCAAGGTCTTCCATCGTGACGATGCCGCGGCTGGCGAGCAGATAGGCGAGGTGCCGGTCCATGCCGTCCATGGTCAGCAGGTCCTCGGCCGGCTCGTTCGCCCCGAGCTGCTCCTCGGAGGCGATCGCGAGCGTCAGCAGCGCGTCCTTGGCGCGGGCGCGCAGTTCCTCGGCGATCTCCTCGTCGAAGCCTTCGATGGAGAGCATCTCGTCGAGGGGGACATAGGCCACCTCTTCGAGCGTCGTGAAGCCTTCCTCGACCAGGATCTCCGCGACCTCCTCATCGATATCGAGCTGATCCATGAAGGTCTGGATGATCTGCCCGGCCTCGGCCTCGTGTTTCTCCGCAGCTTCCTCGTTGCTCATCACGTTGATGGTCCAGCCGGTGAGCTCGCTCGCGAGGCGCACGTTCTGGCCCGAGCGACCGATGGCCTGGGCGAGGTTGTCCTCGGACACGGCCACATCCATGGCGTGCGCGTCCTCGTCGACGACGATGGACTCCACCTCCGCCGGCGACATGGCATTGATCACCAGCTGGGCCGCGTTGTCATCCCAGAGCACGATGTCGACGCGCTCGTTGTCGAGCTCGTTGGACACGGCCTGGACGCGCGACCCGCGCATGCCGACACAGGCACCGACGGGGTCGATGCGCTGGTCGTTGGTCTTCACCGCGATCTTGGCGCGGGAGCCCGGGTCGCGAGCAGCGCTGCGGATCTGGATGACGCCCTCGGCAATCTCCGGTACCTCGATCTTGAACAGCTCGATGAGCATCTCCGGGCAGGCGCGGCTCAGGATGAGCTGCGGGCCGCGGGTCTCGGTGCTGATCTCGGTGAGAATGGCGCGCACGCGGTCGTTGACCCGGAAGGTCTCGCGGCCCACGAGCTCGCCGCGGGGCAGCAGGCCCTCCGCGTTGTTGCCGAGGTCGACGATGATATTGTCGCGGGTCACTTTCTTCACGGAGCCGGCGACCAGCTCGCCGACCCGGTGCTGGTACTCCTCGACCACCTGGGCGCGCTCCGCGTCGCGGACGCGCTGTACGATCACCTGCTTGGCGGTCTGCGCGGCGATGCGGCCGAACTCGACGTTCTCGACCTTCTCCTCGTAGATGTCTCCGACCTTCAGGCCCGGGTCCTTCTCGGCGGCCTCCTCGGTGGTGAACTGGGTCCCGAGCAGGGCGACCTCGTCGTCCGGCACGACCAGCCAGCGGCGAACGGTCTCGTAGTCGCCGGACTCGCGGTCGATGGTGACGTGGATATCCGCGTCCTCGTCGTAGCGCTTCTTGGTGGCCGTGGCCAGCGCCAGCTCGATCGCCTCGAAGATAATGTCCTCGGAAACGCCCTTCTCGTTCGAGACGGCTTCCGCGACCATCAGGATTTCCTTGTTCATGAGCCTACCTTGCCTCGCGCCCGTTGCCGCCGATGTCTGCCGGCAGTTCCACCTGCGCCTTGTCGATCGTGTCGAAGGGCAGGAGATACTCGTGGTCATCGACCTGTACCACCACGTCCTCACCCTCGACGCCCTTGAGCAGCCCGCGGAACTTGCGCCGGCCCTCGAAGGGCGAGCGCAGGCGCAGGTCGATGGTCTCGCCGAGGTAGCGACCGTACTGGGCCAGGGCAAAGAGCCGGCGGTCCAGCCCCGGCGACGACACCTCGAGGGTGTACTCGCCGTTGATCGGGTCCTCGACATCCAGGACCGCACTGACCTGCTCGCTCACCGCGGCGCAGTCATCGACGCTGATGCCCTCGGGCCGCTCGATGTACACCCGCAGTACGCTGTGGCGCCCCTGCGCCAGGTGCTCGACACCCCAGAGTTCGAAGCCCAGGGCCTCGAAGGTCGGTCCGAGCAACTCACGCAGCCTGTTTTCCCTGCCGCTCACGCGTCTCCTGCGAAATTTTTTCGGTACAAACGAAAAAGCCCCAAAAAGGGGCTTTTCACGCCGCATCACCAGGTTTCGGAGCAGGTGATGCGTATTTGGTAGCGGGGGCCGGATTTGAACCGACGACCTTCGGGTTATGAGCCCGACGAGCTACCAGGCTGCTCCACCCCGCATCAAAACGCTCATGGCAAGCTTGCTTGCCCGGGACACACCCTCAAGGTGCCCCCAAAGAGGTCGCGTATTATAGGTAGGCCTCCCGGTGCGGTCAACATCCTTTGTGCCTTTCCTTCCCGCCCGCGACCGGGCTGTTTGGTGCCGAAGGGGGGACTTGAACCCCCACGAGCATAGCTCACTACCCCCTCAAGATAGCGTGTCTACCAATTCCACCACTTCGGCTTGTTCATCCCGCCTATTCTACCCCGGTGCCTACGCTTCGGGAATGTCTCCCGTGGGCAGATCGCCCTCTACCGGCGCAGCCGCGGGCGCGTCGCCCGCTTCCACCGCCGGCAGGTCGTCGGCGGAAGCCTCTTCCGTGGCCGGCTGCTGCTGCACCGCCGGCACGGCGATATCCACGTCATCGACGCTGCGCGTCTTCTCCGTGGCAATGATCGCAAGACCGAAGCTGGTCGCGAAAAACGCGGCGACCAGCCAGGCCGTGGCGCGGGTCAGCACGTTGGCGCTGCCCGTGCTGCCGAGGAGCGTCTGCGACGCACCGGCACCGAAGGACGCACCCATGTCGGCGCCCTTCCCCTGCTGCAGCATGATCAGGCCGATGATGGCCAGCGCCAGCAGCAGGTGCACGATCAATACGATCTGTTCCATAACTCCCCTGCCCGTCTCCGGGCGTCAGTCCGTGGCGGCGGCGCGGACGATCGCGGCAAAGGCTTCCGCGTCGAGGGAGGCGCCTCCCACCAGCGCGCCGTCGATATCGGGGCGCGCAAACAAGTCTGCCGCGTTGCCGGCCTTGACGCTGCCGCCGTAGAGCAGCCGCACCGCCTCGCCGTCGTCGACGATTCCCGCCAGCCGTTCGCGGATGAACGCGTGCATGGCCTGCGCCTCATCGGGGCTCGCGGTGAGCCCGGTGCCGATGGCCCAGACGGGCTCATAGGCGATCACCATTCCCGCGGCGCGCGGTTCGTCGGCCAGCGCGCCCTCGAGCTGCTCAGCGACCACGGCTTCCGCCTCGCCACCCTCACGCTGCTCGCGGGTCTCCCCGACGCAGATGATTGGCGCCAGTCCCGCGTCGGCCGCCGCACACACCTTGGCGGCGATCAGCGCAGACGTCTCCCGGTGATACTGGCGCCGCTCCGAGTGACCGATGATCACCCAGCGGCAGCCCAGATCCGCCAGCATCGGCGCCGACACCTCACCGGTGTAGGCACCCTCCGCCATGTGGCTGCAGTCCTGCGCGCCGACGGACAGGGCACTGCCTGCGCAGAGCGACAGGGCCTGCTGCAGGTAGGCGAAAGGCGGACAGACCGCCACGTCGACGGCGTCCGGCAACCCGGCCGATGCCAGGCCCTCGAGCAGGTTGCGATTCGCCGCGAGGGAGCCGTGCATCTTCCAGTTTCCAGCAACCAAGGGACGTCGCATCGCTAGCACCCGGCTCGGAAAGGGGCGCAATGGTACCCAAGACCACCGGGGGTGACAAGCGGGAATCAGCGGTAAAAGCGGTCAGGCAAGGCCGCGGGCAACTTCCTCTGCCAGGCGTTCGCAAAGGGCCTCGACCTGCTCGGCGTCGCGACCCTCGACCATGACCCGCACGACCGGCTCCGTGCCCGACGGCCGCAGGAGCACGCGCCCCGCGTCACCGAGCTCCGCCTCCGCTGCCGCCACGGCCGCGGCGACGGTGCCGTTGCCCTCGAGGGCGCCGTTGCCCTCGCGGCGCACGTTGACCAGCCGCTGGGGCAGCCGGTTCATGCCGGCAGCGAGCTCGGACAGGGGCTTGCCGGCCGCGCGCAGGGCCTGGAGCACCTGCAGCGCTGCCACGATACCGTCGCCGGTGGTCGTGACATCGCTGCAGATAATGTGACCGGAGGACTCGCCACCCAAGTGCCAGCCCTCCGCGACCATGCGCTCGCGCACGTAGCGGTCACCCACCGGCGTGCGCGCGAAGTCGAGGCCGGCCTCGCGCAGGGCGAGCTCGAGGCCGAGGTTGCTCATCAGCGTGCCGACCACGCCGGCGTCAGCCGTGCCCTGGGCGGTGCGGTGCATGGCGATGATGTAGAGCAGTTCGTCGCCATCGACGACCGCACCCTGCTCATCCGCGAACAGCACCCGGTCGCCGTCGCCGTCAAAGGCGATGCCGACATCGGCCCCCTTCGCGCGCACCAGGGCGCAGAGCGATGCCATGTCCGTGGAGCCGACGCCCTGGTTGATATTGAAGCCATCGGGCGCGGCCCCCATGGATTCCACCTCCGCACCGAGCTCGGCGAACACCGCCGGCGCGATGGCGTAGGTCGCCCCGTGGGCGCAGTCGAGGGCGACGCGCAGGCCGCGCAGGCTGAAGCCTTCGGGAACCGTGCTCTTGCAGAACTCGATGTAGCGGCCGGCCGCATCGACCACGCGCACGGCTTTGCCGATGGCACGCGGGGGCACCGTTTCCAGCGGCGCATCGAGCATCGTCTCGATCGCCAGCTCCACGTCGTCGGGCAGCTTGGACCCGTCGGCGGAGAAGAACTTGATGCCGTTGTCCTCAAAGGGATTGTGTGAGGCACTGATGACGATGCCGGCGTCCGCGTTGTGGCTGCGGGTCATCAGCGCCACCGCGGGGGTCGGCATCGGCCCGAGGAGCTTGACGTCGACACCGGCGGCGACCAGCCCGGCCTCCAGCGCCGATTCGAACATGTAGCCGGAAACGCGCGTGTCCTTGCCGATGATCACGGAGCAGCGGCCCGCTTCCGAGGAGCGTTCCGTGAACACGCGGCCGCAGGCCCAGCCCAGCTTGAGCATGAAGTCGGGGGTAATCGGTGCCTGGCCGACCGTACCGCGGATGCCGTCGGTACCGAAGTAGCGCTTGCTCATGCAGTTCCTGCCTCTGCCAGCGCCGCCACCATGGCAAGCGCATCTGCGGTCTCGGCGACGTCGTGGGCACGGACGATGCTGGCGCCGCGCTCCGCGGCGAGCACCGCAAGCGCCAGGCTGGCCGGCAGACGCTCCTCGACGGACCGCCCGAGGAGCTTAGCAATGAGCGACTTGCGCGACAATCCGACCAGCAGGGGATGGCCGAGCGCCCCGAGACGGGGCAGCGCCGCGAGCAGGGCCAGGTTGTGCGCGACGGTCTTGCCGAAGCCGAAACCCGGGTCGAGGAGGATGGACCCGGCGTCGATGCCCGCCGCACGGCAGGCCGCCACCCGCTCGCGGAGGAAACGCTCGACATCGGCGACCACGTCGACGTAGCGCGGGTCCGCCTGCATGGTTTCCGGCGAGCCCTGCATGTGCATCAGGCACACCGGCAGCCCGCTGGCCGCCGCCGCCGCCAGCGCGCCGGGGCGGCGCAGCGCGCGCACGTCGTTGATGAGGTGGGCCCCGGCGTCCGCAGCGGCGCGCATAACCGCCGGGGTACTGCTGTCGACGGAGAGCATGGCATCGACGCGACCGGCCAGGGCCTCCACCACGGGCACGACCCGGGCGAGTTCCTCGCTTTCCGCAACCGGTTCCGCCCCCGGACGGGTGGATTCACCGCCGATGTCGAGCAGGCTCGCCCCGGCTGCGACCATGGCGTCGGCACGGTGGAGGATGGCGTCCAGGTCTGCGCGGCCCGCCCGGTAGAGCTGGCCGCCGTCGGAGAAGGAATCGGGGGTGACGTTGAGCACCCCCATGACGCGGGGACGATCGAGGGACAGGGCGCGTCCCCCGCCCCGGAGCACGGGGGCCGTAGTCACTGCGTCAGCCGCCCGGGCCCGCGAGGGCCGCGGTCAGTGCTCGCTGGCGGGGCCGCCGATGGGGCTGGCCGGCTTGTCGTCGCCGGTAGCCCGGTCGTCGTCACCGACCGCGCTCGGCCCGCTCGGGCCGCCGCTGCTGCCGCCCCAGCCCTCCGGCTCGCGCGGCTGCCTGCCGGCCATGATGTCGTCGATCTGGTCCGAGTCGATGGTCTCGTAGACCATCAGCGCCTCGGCCATGACGTGCAGCTTGTCGATGTGCTCCTCGAGAATCCGCTTCGCCGTCGCGTAGCACTCGTCGACGATGGCGCGGACTTCCGCGTCGATCTGCTTGGCAGTCTCGTCGGACATCGCGTTGTGCGGCTGGGTCGCGCTGCGGCCGAGGAAAGGCTCGTCGCCGCCCTCGTCGTACATGAGCGGTCCCATCTTCTCGGACAGGCCCCACTTGGTGACCATGTTCCGGGCGAGTTCCGTGGCCCGCTGGATATCGTTCGAGGCACCGGTGGTGATGCCATCCTTGCCGAGCGTCATCTCCTCGGCGATGCGGCCGCCGAAGAGACTGCAGATCTGGCTGATGATGTGCCGCCGGCTGTGGCTGTAGCGGTCCTCCTCGGGCAGGAACATGGTCACGCCGAGGGCGCGGCCCCGGGGGATGATGCTGACCTTGTACACCGGGTCGTGCTCGGGCATGAGCCGGCCGACGATGGCGTGACCCGCCTCGTGGTAGGCCGTGTTCCGCTTCTCGTGCTCGGACATCACCATGGACTTGCGCTCGGCGCCCATCATGATCTTGTCCTTGGCGAGCTCGAACTGGGTCATGCCAACGGTGCGCACGCCGGCCCGGGCCGCGAACAGGGCGGCCTCGTTGACCAGGTTGGCGAGGTCGGCGCCGGAGAAGCCCGGCGTGCCGCGGGCGATGCGCGAGGCATCGACGTCCTCCGACAGGGGCACCTTGCGCATGTGCACCTTGAGGATCTGCTCGCGGCCACGGATGTCAGGCAGCCCGACCACCACCTGGCGGTCGAAGCGCCCCGGGCGCAGGAGCGCCGGGTCGAGGACGTCGGGGCGGTTGGTGGCAGCGATGACGATGACGCCGTCGTTCACCTCGAAGCCATCCATCTCGACCAGCAGCTGGTTCAGGGTCTGCTCCCGCTCGTCGTGGCCACCGCCGAGGCCCGCGCCCCGGTGCCGGCCGACGGCGTCGATCTCGTCGATGAAGATGATGCACGGCGACTGCTTCTTCGCCTGTTCGAACATGTCGCGCACCCGGGACGCGCCGACACCGACGAACATCTCGACGAAGTCCGAGCCGGAAATGGAGAAGAACGGCACCTTGGCCTCGCCGGCGATGGCCTTCGCCAGCAGCGTCTTGCCGGTACCGGGCTGGCCGACCATGAGCACACCGCGGGGGATGCGGCCGCCCAGCTTCTGGAACTTGCTCGGGTCGCGCAGGAACTCGACCAGCTCCTGTACATCTTCCTTGGCCTCGTCGCAGCCGGCGACATCAGCGAAGGTGGTGGTGATCTGGTCCTCGCCGAGGAGCCGCGCCTTGCTCTTGCCGAAACTCATGGGGCCGCCGCGCCCGCCGGCGCCGCCCTGCATCTGGCGCATGAAGAACATGAACACGGCGATGATGATCAGGATCGGGAAGCTGGCCACCAGGAGCTGGGTCCAGACGGACTGCTGCTCCGGCTCGCGACCCTCGACCTCGACGTCGTGGGTCAGCAGGTCATCGATGAGCTTGGGGTCCTCGACCATCGGCCGCGTTGTCTCGAAGCGCGAGCCGTCGAACCGCGTACCGGTGATGGTCAGGCCGTCGATGACGACCTTCTCGACCCTGTCCTGCTGGATTTCCTCGATAAACTCCGAGTAGACCAGGCGCTCCGTCGGACTCTGCATGTTGAAGTTGTTGAAGATCGACAGCAGGACCGCCGCGATCACGAGCCAAAGGAGCAGATTCTTCGCCATGTCGTTCAATGCTGATACCTCTCTTTGCCGGCGCCGCTGGCGCCGCGCGGCGAACAGCGCCGCGTGATTCTCCCGCCAAGTATAGCGTATGGGCGCACTGCCCCCAGTTGTCGCTGGCAGGCTTTGCCGGGGCTGCTTCGCAAGCCCGCAGTTTCCGGGGCCCGGTCGCCTGAATTCCGGTTTTGTGGCCCCTGCCTGGGTGAACCTTAGTTGCTACGGTCGGCGGGGTCTATTGTCTCTCACCGTTAGATGTCGGGGCGCCGGCGGCGCTTTTCAATGGCGCCGGTGGCGACGAGGTAGACCTCCCGGGAACGGGGCCGCGAGGCAGCGGGCTTGCGGCTCTGCACCCGCTCGAAGCCGGCGCGGGCATCGGCCAGCAGGCTCTCGAAGCCCTCGCCCTGGAAGACCTTGCAGGCGAAAGCGCCCCCGGGACGCAGCATGCGCAGCGCGAGGTCCAGGGCCAACTCCGCCAGCAGCATCGCCCGGGGCTGGTCGACGGCAGCCAGGCCACTCATGTTGGGAGCCATGTCGGAAAGCACCACATCCGCGCCCTTGCCCTCCAGTTCGGCACAGATCGCGTCAAATACGCTGTCTTCCGTGAAATCTCCCTGGATAAAGGTCACCCCCGCAAGGCTGTCCATGGGCAGGATGTCGGAGGCCACCACGCGTCCCCGGTCGCCCGTCAGTTCCGCGGCGACCTGGGACCAGCCGCCGGGGGCGCTGCCGAGGTCCACCACGGTCATGCCCGGGCGGATCAGCCGATCGCGCTCCTGCAGCTCGAGCAGCTTGTAGCAGGCGCGGGAGCGGTAGCCCTCCCGCTGCGCACGCTGCACGTAGGAGTCGTCGCGGTGCTCGCGAAGCCAGGCCTTGCTGGAGGAGCGCTTCTTAGCCATCGAGCGGGGCGCTGCCGGCGATTCCGTCCCCGGCGCGGCTCAGGTAGACTGCGCCGCCCGAAAGGCAGGAATCCTCAGCGATGACAAAAAGCCAACCCACCAAGCAGCAGCTGCGCCAGTGGCGGGCCCTCGGGCACAAGCTGAAGCCCGTGGTCACCGTGGCGGGCAACGGCGTGAGCGAGGGGGTACTGGCGGAGCTGGAGCGGGCCCTGGCGGACCACGAACTGGTCAAGGTCAAGGTGGCGGCCGGCGATCGGGAAAGCCGCGCGGCTGTCGCGGAAGCGCTCTGCGAAGCCAGCGGCGCACGGCTCGTGCAATCCATCGGCAATATCCTGCTGCTGCTCCGAAAGAACCCCGACGCGGACCCGCGCCTCTCCAACCTGCAGCGGACGCTCTGACGCCGCACGGGCCGGCGAGCCCGCCCGCTCCCCGTCCTCAGACGTGCCGGACCTCGTCGATCTCGTACTCGATATCCCCGCCCGGCGCCTTCACCACGACCACCTCGCCTTCCTCCTTGCCGATGAGGGCGCGGGCAATCGGTGAGCTGACGGAGATGAGGTTCTGCTTAACGTCCGCCTCGTCGTCGCCGACGATGCGGTAGGTGACCGTGTCGTCGGTCTCGGTGTTGATGAGGTCGACGGTGGTGCCGAAGAGCACCTTCCCGCTCTTCGGCAGCTTCGTCACATCGATGACCTGGGCGTGGGACAGCTTGCCCTCGATCTCCATGATGCGCCCCTCGACGAAGCTCTGCTGCTCCCGCGCCGCGTGGTACTCGGCGTTCTCCTTCAGGTCACCGTGCTCCCGCGCCTCCGCGATGGCCTGCGTGATGCGCGGGCGCTCGGTTTTCTTGAGATGCTCGAGCTCCTTGCGCAGCGCCGCCTCGCCCTGGACGGTCATCGGTACCTTGTTCATCGGTGCATGCTCCCGTGGAGGTCCTGCAGCCGCCTGACGGCCTTGTCGCTCCCCTGCTTCAGCGCCAGGCAGACCGCCTCGGCCGCGGCCAGCGTCGTCGTGTAGAAGACCCGGTGCGCCTCGGCGCTGGCCCGGATCGGTGCCGAGTCGGCGATGGCCCGCCGCCCCTCGGTCGTGTTGATGATGATGTCCGCCTCGTCGTTCTTGATCATGTCGACGATGTGCGGCCGGCCTTCCATGACCTTGTTGACCCGGCGCACCGTCAGGCCCGCCGCCTCCAGGGCCCGCGCCGTGCCGCCGGTGGCGACGAGGTCGAAGCCGAGCTCCGCCATCTGCCGGGCCACTTCCACGGCCCCGGGCTTGTCGACGTCGCGGACGCTGACCAGCAGCGTGCCCTGGCGGGGCGGCGGATCGCCGGCGGCAAGCTGCGCCTTGGCAAAGGCGCCGGCGAAGGTCTCGCCCGTGCCCATGACCTCGCCGGTGGATTTCATCTCCGGACCGAGGATCGGGTCGACGCCCGGGAACTTGTTGAACGGCATCACCGCCTCCTTCACGCTGAAGAACGGCGGCACGATCTCCTCCGTGAATCCCTGCTCGGCGAGCGAGGTGCCCGCCATGCAGCGCGCTGCTACCTTGGCCAGGGACACGCCGATGCACTTGGAGACGAAAGGCACGGTCCGCGACGCGCGCGGATTCACCTCGATCACGTAGACTCCATCATCCTGCCACGCCAGCTGAACATTCATCAAGCCGCGCACGCCGAGCTCGAGGGCCATGCGCCGCACCTGTTCGCGCATCTCGTCCTGCACCGCCGGCGGCAGGCTGTAGGGCGGCAGCGAACAGGCCGAGTCGCCGGAATGCACCCCGGCCTGCTCGATGTGCTGCATGATCGCGCCGATGACCACGGTCTCGCCGTCGGAGACCGCGTCGATGTCCACCTCGATCGCCGCGCTGAGGAAGCTGTCGAGCAGCACCGGGGCGTCATCGGACACGGACACCGCGTCGTTCATGTAGCGCAGCAGGTCCTCCTCGCGGTAGACGATCTCCATGGCCCGGCCGCCGAGCACGTAGGAGGGCCGCACGACCAGCGGGTAGCCGATCCGTTCCGCGGCGGCGACCGCCGCATCGACGCTGCGCACAGTGGTGTTCGCGGGCTGCGCGAGGCCGAGCTTGTTGATCATCTGCTGGAAGCGCTCGCGGTCCTCCGCGCGGTCGATGGCATCCGGCGTGGTACCGATGATCGGCACGCCCGCCGCCTCGAGGGCGCGGGCCAGCTTGAGCGGCGTCTGGCCGCCGAACTGCACGATCACCCCCGCCGGCCGCTCGAGCTCGACGATCTCGAGCACGTCCTCGAGGGTCACCGGTTCGAAGTAGAGCCGGTCCGAGGTGTCGTAGTCCGTGGACACGGTCTCCGGGTTGCAGTTGACCATGATCGTCTCGTAGCCGTCCTCGCGCATGGCGAGCACCGCGTGCACGCAGCAGTAGTCGAACTCGATGCCCTGGCCGATGCGGTTCGGACCGCCGCCCAGAACGAGGATCTTCGGCCGCTCCGAAGGCGCCGCCTCGCACTCCTCCTCGTAGGTCGAGTAGAGGTAGGCGGTAGCCGTGGCGAACTCCGCGGCGCAGGTGTCGACCCGCTTGTAGACGGGCCGGATCCCCTGCTCGTGGCGGTGGTTGCGCACCTCCGCCTCGCTGACGCCGAGCAGCACCGCGAGGCGGGCATCGGAGAATCCCTTGCGCTTGAGCTCGAACAGCCGCGCGGCATCGAGGTCGCGCAGCGCCTCGGTCTTGAGGCCGTTCTCGGTCCTGACGATGTCCTCGATCTGCACCAGGAACCACGGGTCCACGCCCGAGTAGCCGTAGACCTCGTCCACGTCCATGCCCGCGCGGAAAGCTTCGGCGAGGTACCAGATCCGGTCCGGCCCCGGGTTGGTGAGTTCGCCGATGAGTTCGTCGCGCAGGTCCGGGTTGTCCACGTCGATGCGGTGCTCGAAGCCGACGGAGCCGACCTCGAGGCCGCGGAGCGCCTTCTGCACGGACTCCTGGAAGGTCCGGCCCATGGCCATGACCTCACCGACGGACTTCATCTGCGTGGTCAGCCGCGGGTCGGCGGCGTTGAACTTCTCGAAGGCGAAGCGGGGGATCTTGGTGACCACGTAATCGATGGACGGCTCGAAGGAGGCGGGCGTCGCGCCGCCGGTGATCTCGTTCTGCAGCTCGTCGAGGGTGTAGCCCACGGCCAGCTTGGCGGCCACCTTGGCGATGGGGAAGCCGGTGGCCTTGGAGGCCAGCGCCGAGGAGCGGGACACCCGCGGGTTCATCTCGATGACCACCATGCGCCCGGTCTTCGGGTCAAGCCCGAACTGGACGTTCGAGCCGCCGGTCTCCACGCCGATCTCGCGCAGCACCGCCAGGGAGGCGTTGCGCATGATCTGGTACTCCCGGTCCGTGAGCGTCTGCGCCGGCGCCACGGTGATGGAGTCCCCGGTGTGCACGCCCATGGCGTCGAAGTTCTCGATGGAGCAGACGATGATGCAGTTGTCGTTGCGGTCGCGGACGACCTCCATCTCGAACTCTTTCCAGCCGATGAGCGACTCGTCGATGAGCAGCTCGTTGGTGGGCGAGAGGTCGAGGCCGCGGTTGCAGATCTCCTCGAACTCGTCGCGGTTGTAGGCGATGCCCCCGCCGGAGCCGCCCATGGTGAAAGACGGGCGGATGATGCACGGGAAGCCGATGTCCTCGAGCACGGCATAGGCCTGCTCGAGGTTGTGCGCGGTCTGGGCGCGCGGGGTCTCGAGGCCGATGCGCCGCATGGCCTTGTCGAAGAGCTCCCGGTCCTCGGCCTTGTCGATGGCCTCCTTGGTAGCGCCGATCATCTCCACCCCGTGCGCCTCGAGGACGCCCTCCCGGGCGAGGTCGAGCGCGCAGTTGAGGGCGGTCTGGCCGCCCATGGTCGGCAGCAGCGCATCGGGCTTCTCGGCTTCGATGATCCGCTCCACGGTCTGCCACTCGATGGGCTCGATGTAGGTGGCGTCGGCCATGGCCGGGTCGGTCATGATCGTGGCCGGGTTCGAGTTCACCAGGATGACCCGGAAGCCCTCCTCGCGCAGCGCCTTGCAGGCCTGCGCGCCGGAGTAGTCGAACTCGCAGGCCTGGCCGATGACGATGGGGCCGGCGCCGAGGATGAGAATGCTTTGGATGTCCGTACGTTTCGGCATGGCGTCAGTTCCCCGCGCCGCGCGCGGCCATGAGCTCGATGAAATGGTCGAAGAGCGGCGCAGCGTCGTGCGGCCCCGGGCTCGCCTCCGGGTGGCCCTGGAAGCTGAACGCCGGCCTGTCGGTGCGATGGATGCCCTGCAGCGAGCCGTCGAAGAGCGAACGGTGCGTGACCCGCAGGCAGTCCGGCAGCGCCGTGTCGTCGACCGCAAAGCCGTGGTTCTGGCTGGTGATCAGCACCGTGCCGTCGTCGAGGTCCTGCACCGGGTGGTTGGCGCCGTGATGGCCGAACTTCATCTTCACGGTGCGCCCGCCGCTGGCCAGGGCCAGCAGCTGGTGGCCGAGGCAGATTCCGAAGACCGGGATCTCCGTTTCCAGCAGCTCGCGGATGGCGGCGATGGCGTAGTCGCAGGGCTCCGGGTCGCCGGGGCCGTTGGAGAGGAAGATGCCGTCCGGCTCGAGGGCGAGCACCTCCGCCGCCGGCGTCTCGGCCGGCACCACGGTCAGGCGGCAGCCGCGGTCGGCGAGCATGCGCAGGATGTTGCGCTTGACGCCGTAATCGTAGGCCACCACGTGGAAGCGCTGGTCGCTTTCCCGGAACTGGCGGAAGCCGCTGCCGAGCTGCCAGCTGCCCTCGGTCCAGCGGTAGGGCGTGTCCACGGTCACCTCGCGCGCCAGGTCGGAGCCGGCGAGACCCGGAAAAGCGCCCGCCGCGGCCACGGCGGCAGCGGCGTCCGCGGCGGCTTCGCCGGTCACGATGCAGCCGGCCTGGGCGCCCTTCTCGCGCAGCAGCCGCGTGAGGCGGCGGGTGTCGATCCCGGCGATGGCCACCACGCCCTGGTCGTGCAGGTACTCGTCCAGGGGCCGGGTGCTGCGGAAGCTGCTGGCGAAGAGCGGCAGGTCGCGGATGACCAGGCCGGCGGCCCAGACGGCCCGCGATTCCTCGTCTTCCGGGTTGGTTCCCGTATTGCCGATGTGCGGGTAGGTCAGGGTGACCAGCTGTTTCGCGTAGGACGGGTCGGTGAGGATTTCCTGGTAGCCGGTCATGGCGGTGTTGAAGACCACCTCACCGACGGCGCTGCCCTCGGCGCCGATGGCGCTGCCGCGGAACAGGGATCCGTCAGCGAGGGCAAGAAGGGCAGGGCTGGACAAAGAAACCTCCGCTCAGTGGGGCCTCGGCACCCGTCGAGCGGCCGCAAAAAAGCGAGATGAGTTGGCCTGCATCTCGCTTCCCGTGACGTGCTCCGACGCAGCGCGGCGATGGCACGGCTTGTAGTGTCAGGGCGACCGGGATGAGCCCGGCGCTTGGCCCGCGGATTGTAGGGGATGGCCCCCCGGGTGTCCAGAAGAAGCCTCGCGGGCGGGTGCCCGGCGGCTGCAGCGCCCGCGACCTGTCAGGACAGGGACGCATGGCCTATCATGCAGCGCTCCCTCGCAAGGAATCGCCATGGCTTACTTCGACGGCAAACGGGCCGCTGTCACCGGCGCCGGCTCCGGCATCGGCCGGGCCCTGGCGCGGGCACTGAACGACGCCGGCTGCGCCCTCTGGCTCTGCGACGTCGACGGCGAAGCGCTCGCCGCCACGGTCGATGGCCTGCCGCGGCCGGAGGTCCCCTGCGCCATCGCCACGGTGGACGTCGCCGACCGGGCGGCCGTCTTCGCCTGGCGCGACGCGGTGGCGGCAGAGGCCGACTCGCTGGACCTGCTGGTCAACAACGCGGGCGTCGGCCTGGTGGCCAGCGCCGCCGAGGCGACCATCGAGGATCTGCGCTGGCTCATGGACATCAACTTCTACGGCGTGGTGCACGGCACCCAGGCCTACCTGCCGCTGCTCTCGCGAGCGCCGCGCAGCCACCTCGTCAACCTGTCCTCCCTGTTCGGCCTCATCGGCGTGCCCACGCAGTCCGCCTACAACGCCGCCAAGTTCGCCGTCCGCGGCTACAGCGAGGCGCTGCGCCAGGAACTGGCGCTGGCCGGCAGCCCCGTCGAGGTCTGCTGCGTGCACCCGGGCGGGGTCGATACGCACATCGCCCGCAACGCGCGCAGCGCCGATCCGGCAGACACGCCGGAGGCCCGCGCGGAAGCCTTCCGGGCCTTCGCGCGCACCGCGCCGGACGCGGCCGCCGCACAGATCCTGCGCGCCGCGGAGCGCGGCCGGGCGCGGCTGCTCCTGGGCCGTGACGCGCGCATCGCGGCCCTCATCGCCACCCTCTTCCCCGTCCGCTACCCGCGGCTGCTGGGACTGCACCGTGCCGGCGGACGCTGAAGCGCAGCCCGCACCGACCCTCGGTGGCCGGGATCTCGCCATCCTGCTGTTCGCGCTGATCGCGACCGCCATCGGCCAGTCACTGGTCTTCGCCGTGCTCGCGCCGCTGGGCCGGGAGGTGGACCTGTCGGAGCTGCAGATCACCTCGATCATCGCCATCTCGGCGCTGGTCTTCGCCCTGGGCTCCCCGCGCTGGGGGCGCTTCTCCGATCGCGCCGGGCGCAAACCGGTGATCATCACCGGCCTGGTCGGCTATACCATCGGCACGGTGTTGTTCACCTCCGTGTTCTGGGCGGGCCTCGTCGGCCTGCTCGGCGGCCTGGCCCTGTACGCGGTCGCCCTGGTCGCCCGCTGCGGCCAGTCCATGATCATGTCGGCGACCACGCCCGCGTGCACGGCCTACGCGGCGGACCACACCACGCCGGCGGCGCGCCCCCGGGCCATGGCCCGCCTCGGCACCGCCAACAGCATCGGCATGATCCTCGGCCCGGCCATGGGTGGCGCCTTCGCGGCCCTCGGCCTGCTGGCTCCGCTCTACTTCGCCGGCGCGCTCACGGCGACGGCGGCGCTCGTGGTCTGGCGCCTGCTGCCGACGATTCCCGCGGACGAGCGGCGCAGCCACCGCCGCGCCCGGCTGCGCTTCACCGACCCGCGGGTGCGCCTCTACATCTTCACGGCGATCGCCCTGTTCACCGGGTTCTCGGCGATCCAGCAGACCCTGGGCTTCCTGCTCCAGGACACGCTGGCGCTGGACAGCGTCGGCACCGCCCAGTACACCGGCGCCGCCATGATGATCTCCGCGATCTTCGCCTTCGCCATCCAGGTCACGGTCATGCAGCGCCTGAAGCTGGCGCCGGGCACTTTCATGCGCCTGGGTCTTCTCGCCTGCCTCGCCGGGGCCGGCTGCATCGGCTCCGCGGACGGTTTCGCCCTGATCGGCGCCGGCATGGGCTTTCTCGGCGCGGGCCTGGGGCTGACCATGCCGGCGGTGACCGCCGGGGCCTCCATCGCGGTCGGCGCGGAGGAACAGGGCGGCGCGGCGGGGCTGGTGGGGGCCTGCCCCGCCATCGGCTTCGTCAGCGGGCCGATCATCGGCGGCGCGCTTTACCAAGTCGCGCCGGCCCTCGCCCCGCTGTTCAGCGCGGCGGTGATCTTCCTGACCCTGGTGGTGCTGGTCCTCGCGGACCGCTGACCTCAGCCGACGCCGAGGCGCTCGAGGGCACCGCGCAGCCCGCCGGGCATGGCGACGGCGCGGTTCGTGGCCCGCTCGACGAAGACGTGGACGAAGTGGCCGTGCGCGCAGGCTGCGTCCTCGCCGGCGCGGAAGACCGCCACGCCGTAGCGCACGGAGCTGTTGCCCAGGCGGTCGACGCGGATGCCGACCTCGATGGGCTCCGGATAGGTCACGGGCGCGAGGTACTCGCAGCCCGAGCTGACCACGAAGCCGACGACGTCGCCGCCGGCGATATCGAGGCCGCCCTCCTCGATCAGGTAGCGGTTCACGGCGCTGTCGAACCAGGCGTAGTAGACGACGTTGTTGACGTGCCCGTAGATGTCATTGTCCGCCCAGCGCGTGCTCACCGGGTAGAAGACCCGGTAGTCCCCGCGCCGGGGCTGCTCCCGGTCGCTCACGCCGCGGCCCCGTAGGCCGCACGGTAAATCGCCAGGGCGTCTTCCCGCGCCACCTCCCGCGGGTTGTTCACCAGCAGGCGCTGCTGCAGCATCGCGTCGTCCGCGAGCATGGGCAGGTCCGCGACCGGCACGCCGGCCTCCGCCAGGGTCGCCGGCAGGCCCACCGTCCCGATCAGCGCGCGCAGGGCAGCCACCAGCGCCTCCGTGGCCTCCGCCGCGGCACCTTCGACCGGGCCGCCGACGACCAGCGGCGCCAGCTCGGCGTAGAGGAGCGCGGCCGCGCGCGCATTGAACTCGAGCACGCTCGGCAGCACCAGGGAATTACTGAGCCCGTGCGGGATGTGGTAATGGCCGCCGAGGGGATAGGCCAGCGCATGCACCGCCGCCACCGGGGCGTTGGCAAAGGCCTGGCCGGCCTGGAAGGCGCCGAGGAGCATCGCCGAGCGGGCTGCCAGGTTGCCGCCGTCCTCGACCGCCGTGCGCAGGTTCCCGGCGAGCAGCGCAAGCGCACTGCGGGCCAGGTTGTCGGAGACCGGGTTCTTCTTGTGCCGCGAGGTGTAGGCCTCGATGGCGTGCACCATCGCGTCGATGCCGGTCATGGCGGTCACCCGTGGCGGCAGGCCAAGGGTGAGCTCCGGGTCGAGGACCGCGATGTCCGGCAGCAGCACCGGCGACGACACGCCGGCCTTGGTGGTCTCGCCGGTGGTGATCACCGCCACCGGCGTCGCCTCGGACCCGGTACCGGCGGTCGTGGGCACGAGCAGCAGCGGCAGGCGTCCGCCGCGGACCTGGTCCACGCCGTAAAGCTCGGGCAGCGGCTGCTCGCCGCCGAGGAGCACGGCGACCACCTTCGCCGTGTCCATGGAGCTGCCGCCGCCGACGGCGACCACCCCGTCGACGCCGGAGGCCCTGCCCCGCTCGACGCAGGCGAGCACCACGGACTCCGGCGGGTCCTCGCGGACCTCCGCGAAGCGCGTGACCGTGAGGCCGTCGGCGGCGAGCGCCGCCTCGACGGGGGCGACGAGGCCGAGCTCGACCAGGCCCGGATCCGTCACCAGCAGCGGGCGGACCAGGCCCAGGCTGCGGCAGTGGGCCGCCAGCTCCCGGGCCGCGCCCGGCGCGAACACCACCCGCGGCACCGTGTTGAAGGTGAAGGCGTCCACGGTCAGTCGCCCAGGGTAAGGATGACCTTGCCGCGCGCCCGGCGCTCCATCATGCAGGCGTAGGCGTCCCGGAAGTCCGCCAGGGGGAAGACGTCGGTCACGGCAGCCTTGAGCTCGCCGCGGGCAAAGAGCGCCCAGACCTCCTCGGTGTTTTGCCGGGCGACCTCCGGTTCCTCGCCGAGGAAGCGGCCCCAGAACACGCCGACAATGGCGCAGCCCTTGAGCAGGGTCAGGTTCAGCGGAATCGATGGGATCGGGCCGCTGGCGAAACCGATGACGAGGTAGCGGCCGTTCCAGGCCATGCCCCGGAGCGCGGGTTCGCTGTAGTCGCCACCGACCGGGTCGTAGACCACGTCGACGCCGCGGCCGCCCGTGAGTTCCTTGACCGCGGCCTTCAGGTCCGTGTCGCTGTAGTTGATGGTCTCGTCGGCGCCGAGCTCGCGGCAGAAGGCGAGCTTTTCATCGGAGCTCGCGGCGGCGATGACCGTCGCCCCCATCTGCTTGCCGAGTTCGACGGCCGTGCTGCCGACACCGCCGGCGGCGCCGAGCACGAGCAGGGTCTCGCCTTTCTTCAACTGCGCCCGCTGCTTGAGCGCGTGGTAGGAGGTCAGGTAGGTCATGGCGACCCCGGCGGCCTGGTTGAAGTCCAGGCCCTCTGGCACCGGGAACACGGCGTTCTCGTTCGCCGCCACCTTCGCGCAGAAGGCGCCGTGGCCGGTCATGGACAGCACCCGGTCCCCGACCTTGAAGCGCGAGACCTTGTCGCCGACCGCGAGCACCTCGCCGGCGCATTCACCGCCGGGGACGAAGGGCAGGTCCGGCTGGAACTGGTACTTGCCCTGGATGATCAGCACGTCGGGGAAATTGAGGCCGGCGGCCTTCACGCCGATGAGCACGTCGTGCTCGCCGACTTCCGGCTCGGGCCAGTCCTTCACCAGGTCGAGTTTTTCCGGGAGGCCGTGCTCCCGGCATACCAGTGCCTGCATTGTTTTCTCCTGCCGGGTTGTCGTGCGGCGGCGCTGCGCGCGCCGCCGCGCTCTGGAACGCTAGAGTACCTCGAAGAGGCCCGCGGCTCCCATGCCGCCGCCCACGCACATGGTGATGACCACGTACTTGACGCCGCGGCGCCGCCCCTCGATGAGCGCGTGGCCGACCATGCGCGAGCCGCTCATGCCGTAGGGATGGCCGATGGCGATAGCGCCGCCGTCCACGTTCAGCTTGTCGTTGTCGATACCGAGCTGGTCGCGGCAGTAGAGCACCTGCACGGCAAAGGCCTCGTTCAGCTCCCAGAGGCCGATGTCGTCCACGGATAGACCATGCTGCTTGAGCAGCTTGGGCACGGCGAAGACCGGGCCGATGCCCATCTCGTCGGGCTCGCAGCCGGCCACCGCGATGCCGCGGTACAGGCCGAGGGGCTCCAGCCCCTGCTGCTCTGCGAGCTTCGCCTCCATGAGCACCTGCGCCGACGCGCCGTCGGACAGCTGCGAGGCGTTGCCGGCGGTAATCGTGCCGCCCTCGATGACCGTCTTCAGGCCGGCGAGACCCTCGGCGGTGGTCGCGCGGATGCCCTCGTCAGCGCTCACCGTGACTTCCGCCTCGGACTGTTCGCCGGTTTCCTTGTCCCAGGTGATGCGCCGGCAGGTCACGGGCACGAGCTCGTCTGCGTAGCGGCCGGCCTCGTAGGCGGCGGCGGTGCGCTGCTGCGACTGCAGGCCGTACTCGTCCATCGCTTCCCGGCTGATGCCGTAGCGCTTCGCCACCACCTCGGCGGTCTGCAGCATGGGCATGTGGATGTCCGGATGCATGGCCACCAGCTCCTCGTCGACCATGCGGTGCGCGTTCATGTGCTCGTTCTGCACCAGGGAGATGGATTCGAGGCCGCCGCCGACCACGCAGTCCATGCCGTCGTGCTGGATCTGCTTGGCCGCCGTGGCCACCGCCATCAGGCCCGAGGAGCACTGCCGGTCCAGGGTCATGCCCGGCACCGTGACCGGCAGCCCCGCGCGCAGGGCGATCTGCCGCGCGATGTTCTGTCCGGTGGCGCCCTGCTGCAGGGCGGCGCCCATGATGACATCGTCCACCGCCGCCGGGTCGACCCCGGCGCGGCGCACCGCCTCGGTGACTGCCGCAGCGCCGAGGGTGGCACCGGCAAGGTTATTGAAGCCGCCCCGGTAGGCCTTGCCGATGGGGGTGCGGGCGGTGCTGACAATGACCGCGTCTCTCATGCTGTTCTCCCTGCGGGTTTCGCCCGCCTCAATCCAGTTTGATGCCGAGACCCTCGGCGGCCTTGGTGAGCATCTTTGCGGTCTGCTCGAAGCCCGCATTCAGGGCGCGCTCGCCGGCGGTTGCCGTGATCTCGTCCCAGTGTGCGGCGATGCCCTCCGGGGTCTGCTCTTCCGGCGGCAGCCAGCGCCCCTCGGTCTCGACAATCTTGGCCACGGCGTAGCTGCCGGCGCCGGCGGCGAGGATGGTCCGCGTCGGGCCGTCCTCGCTGACGAGGTAGAGCACCGCCGGCGTGACCGTTTCCGGGGTCAGCAGCTCGAAGGCCTTCTCGGGGATCAGCCCCTCGGTCATGCGCGTGCCCGCCGTCGGCGCCAGCGCGTTGATGCGGATGTTGTACTTGGCCCCTTCCTGCGCCAGCGTGTTCATCATGCCGATCACGCCCATCTTCGCCGAGCCGTAATTGGTCTGGCCGAAGTTGCCGTAGAGGCCCGAGGAGGACGTGGTCACGACGATGCGGCCGTACTCCTGTTCCTTCATGAGGTCCCAGCAGGCCTTGGTACAGTACACGGAACCGAGCAGGTGCACGTCGAGCACCATGCGGAAGTCTTCCATGCTGCCCTTGCCGAAGCTCTTGTCGCGGAGGATCCCGGCGTTGTTGACCAGGATGTCGACCCGGCCCCAGGCGTCCACGGCCTGCTTCACCATGGCCTCGACCTCGTCGAACTTCGCGACGTTGGCGCCGTTGGCGATGGCCTCGCCGCCGGCCGCCTCGATCTCCGCGACCACCGCCTTCGCCGCCTCGCTGGAGCCGCCGGTGCCGTCCTTGGCGCCACCTAAGTCGTTGACCACGACCTTCGCGCCGCGCGCCGCCAGGGCCAGGGCGTGGCTGCGCCCGAGGCCGTGGCCCGCGCCGGTCACGATGGCCACCTTGCCGTCATAGCGAATCGTCATTGCATCTGCTCCTTGTCTCGTTGCCGGCACTAGCCGCACACCACCATGGAAAGCCATTCGGCGACCAGCGCCGGCGTGTCTTCGCCCTCGATCTCGACGCTCACCGCCTGCTTGATCAGGAAACGGTTGTCGTCCTTCTGCGTGACATCCGTGATCTGGGTGTGCACACGCACGCGCCTGCCCGCGCGCACCGGCGCCAGGAAGCGGACCTTGTCGAAGCCGTAGTTGATGCCCATGACCATGCCCTCGGGGTAGACGCCCTGCCCCTCGCACATCTTCACCAGCATGGACAGGGTGAGAAAGCCGTGGGCGATGGTGCCGCCGAAAGGCGTCTGCGCCGCCTTCTCTTCGTCGATGTGGATGAACTGGTGGTCCTCGGTGCAGTCGGCGAAGGCGTTGATCCGCGCCTGGTCGAGGGTCACCCACTCCCCGGGCGGGAACTTCGTGCCCACCTGGGCCAGCATCTGGTCTTTCGGTACTAGGTTCACAGCCATGGCATCGCTCCTTGAGTGGGAATCCGGGACGGCGGCAGGTCAGCCGTCGCGGAAGGTGGCGTTGACGTCGTCCTGGGTAACGTATTTCTTCAGTTCGTGCCGGCCGACCACCATGCGGTGTACCGCATCCGGCCCGTCGGCGAGGCGCAGCGTGCGCTGCCCCATATACATGGTCGCCAGCGGCGTGTCCTGGGAGACGCCGAGGCCGCCGAACATCTGGATCGCCTCGTCGATGATCTTCAGGGTCACGTTGGGCACGGCGGTCTTGATCATGGAGATCCAGATCCGCGCCTCCTTCGGGTCGCGGTGGTCCATCATCCACGCCGCCTTCAGGGTAAGCAGGCGCGCCTGCTCGATGTCCATGCGCGCGTTGGCGATGATATCCACGTTGCCGCCGAGGCGCGCCAGCGGCTTGCCGAAGGCGACCCGGGTAGTGGCGCGCTCGCACATGAGCTGCAGGGCTTTCTCGGCGGCGCCGAGGGCGCGCATGCAGTGGTGGATGCGCCCCGGCCCGAGACGGCCCTGGGAGATCTCGAAGCCGCGGCCGGGGCCGAGGATGATGTTGTCCTTCGGCACCCGCACGTTGTCGAGGCGCAGTTCCATGTGGCCGTGGGGCGCATCGTCCATGGAGAAGACGTGCATGGGCCGGACGATTTCCACGCCCGGGGTGTCCAGGGGCACCAGGATCTGCGACTGCTGCTGGTGCTTCGGCGCGTCGGGGTCGGTCTTGACCATGACGATCATGATCTTGCAGCGCGGATCGCCGGCGCCGGAGATCCAGTGCTTCTCGCCGTTGATCACCCACTCGTCGCCGTCGAGCTCGGCGCGGGTACAGATGTTGGTGGCATCGGAGGACGCGACACCCGGCTCGGTCATGGCGTAGGCGGAGCGGATCTCGCCGGCCATGAGCGGCTCGAGCCACTGTTTCTTCTGCGCCTCGCTGCCGTACTTGGCCAGCACCTCCATGTTGCCCGTATCGGGCGCGGCGCAGTTGAACACCTCTGACGCGATATGGGACTTGCCCATCTCCTCCGCGAGGTAGGCGTACTCGACGGTACTGAGGCCGGAGCTGTGCTCTCCCTCCGTGAGGAAGAAGTTCCACAGACCCTGCTCCCGGGCCTTCGCCTTCAGCCCCTCCATGATCTCCGTCTGCCGCGCGGTGAACTGCCAGCGGTCGCCGTTGCCGATCTCCGCGAGGTACTCGCCCTCGAGGGGGGCAATCTCCTCCGCGATAAAAGCCTTGACCTGCTCGAGCAGGGGGGCCAGCCGTTCCGTGATGCCGAGGTCCATGGTGCTCTCCTTGTGTCGGGGCCCGCCGCCGGCGGGCCGGTCGTTCGTTCCTGCGCTCAGAAGCCGCTCAGCGCGGCGTAGCGGTCCAGGTGGTAGTGGCTGTCGCCGAACAGGTGCTGCAGCACGCGGGCGCGCTTGATGAAAAAGCCGATCTCGTGCTCGTCGGTCATGCCGATCCCGCCGTGCATCTGGATGCCCTCGTTCGTCGCCAGCTCCGCCACCTGGCAGAGCTTGGCCTTCGCGGCGCTGGCGCAGAGGCGAAGGTCCTCGCCGGCATCGACGGCGCGCAGGCCGTCGAGGACGACAGAGCGGGCGAGCTCGAGCTCGGCGAAGAGCACCGCGGCGCGGTGCTGCAGACCCTGGAAGCTGCCGATGACGCGGCCGAACTGCTTGCGCTCCTGCAGGTAGGCGACGGTGCGCTCGAAGGCTTCGGTGGCAAGGCCGAGCAGCGCGGCCGACAGGCCGATGTTGATGATATCCAGCGCCCGCTCGAGACCGTCCCAGGCTTCTCCCGGCGCTCCCAGGCAGTGGCTCTCGGGCACGCGCACGTCGCGCAGCAGCAGCGTTCCCGTGTTGCGCGAGTCGACGAAGCTGCGCCGCTCCACGTGCAGCCCCTCGCTGCCGGACTCCACGAGGAAGGCGGAGAGCCCGTGGTGGTCCCTGTGATGGCCGCCGAGGCGCGCGATCACGATGAAGGCGTCGGCGACGTGGGCGTCGAGTACCAGGCACTTGCTGCCGTCCAGCACGTAGTGGTCGTCCACCCGCGTGGCCTGCATGGCGGTCTCCAGCGGCGCGTGGTGCCGGCGCTCCTGCAGGGCCAGGGTCACGATGCGTTCCCCGGCGGCGATCGCCGGCAGCCAGGCTTCCTTCTGCCCCTGGTTGGCGAGCTGGGCCAGGACCGTGGCGCCCACCAGCACCGTCGATTCCAGGGGCGAGGCACTCAGGTGGCGGCCGGCCTGCTCCAGCACGACGCCGAGGCCCGTGTAGCCGTAGCCGAGGCCGCCGTAGGCCTCGTCGATGGCGATGCCGGCCCAGCCCATCCCGGCCATCTCCCGCCACACCTCCCGGTCGAAGCCGGTCTCGTCCCCGCGATCGCGCAGGGCGCGCAGGTGGGCCACGGTCGCCCGGTCGCCGAGGAAGCCCGCGGCGGCATCCCGGAGCATGAGCTGTTCTTCGTTCAGTACGAGCGTCATGGTGCGCGTCTCCTGCTCAGGCGTCGGGGAGGCCGAGCACGCGCTTGGCCACGATGTTCAGCTGCACCTCGCTGGTGCCGCCCTCGATGGAGTTGCCCTTGGAGCGCAGCCAGGCGCGCGCAGTCTGGCCGCCGTGGTAGGCGTCGCCGTCCCAGCCCAGCGCCGGCTCGCCGCCGACGGCGAGGTTGAGCTCGTTGCGGCGCTTGTTCAGCTCGGTGCCGTAGTACTTGAAGATCGACGAGGCCGCACCGAGTCCCTGCCCTGCCTTCACTTCATCACCGACCCGGGCCATGGTGCGCGCGAAACAGCGCGCGTCGAGCTGGTACTGGGCGATCGCCTGGCGCAGGCTGCTGTTGCCGAGACGGCCGTCGCTGTCGGCGCCGATGAAGTCCATGGCCTGCTCGCCGAGGGGCCGCCCGGTGGCGGTGCCGAAGCCGGAGATCATCTCGCGCTCGTGGGTGAGCAGGTACTTGGCGATGGTCCAGCCCTTGCCGGCCTCGCCCACGAGGTTGCGCTTCTCGGCGCGGGCATCGTCGAAGAAGGTCTCGCAGAAGGGGGAGGCGCCGCTGATCAGGCGAATCGGCCGCGTAGTCACGCCGGGCTGGTCCATATCGAAGAGCACGAAGCTGATGCCATCGTGCTTCGGCCCGCTGTTGTCGGTGCGCACGAGGCAGAAGATCCAGTCGGCCTTGTCCGCGTAGGAGGTCCACACCTTCTGCCCGTTGATGAGGTAGTGGTCGCCCTTGTCCTCGGCGCGCGTCTGCAGGCTGGCGAGGTCCGACCCCGCGTTGGGCTCGGAGTAGCCCTGGCACCAGCGGATCTCGCCGCGGCAGATCGGCGGCAGGTGCTCCCGCTTCTGCTCCTCGCTGCCGAACTCGAGTAGGGCCGGGCCGAGCATGGAGATGCCGAAGCTGTCCAGCGGCCGGCGCGCGCTGATCCGCGCCATCTCCTCCCTGAGGATGCGCAATTCGTCGCCGGCGAGCCCCCCGCCGCCGTACTCCTTCGGCCAGTGCGGTACGGTCCAGCCCCGTTCGGCCATGCGATCGCACCAGAGCTTCTGCTCCGGGTGCGCGATCTCCGGGTTGCGCCCGCCCATGTAATAGTCCTCGAAGCTGCGCACCGGTTCGCGCATGCTGTCGGGGCAGTTGGCCTCCAGCCACTCGCGGGTTTCCTGGCGGAACGCGTTGAGGTCGGTCATGCGGTCAGCTCCACTGGCGGTCGGGCAGTCCCGGGGGCCACCAAGGATGCAGCACGCGCGCGGCGCGCTCAAGCATTTTTTGAACTTTAAGTATGTTTTTGATCTTGCTGGTATTCCCGCCCCCGTCCGGGTCGCACCGGATGGGCCGCTGGGCTATGATCGCCGCTCTGCAAGCGTACCTGCCGGAAACCATGAGCACACCGACCAAGCCTGACCGCGCCGGCCTCGAGCAGTGGCTGCGCGACTGCCACGTCGCCTTCGAGCACTGCGGCGAATGCGAGGCCCTGCATATCGTCGCCCTCCAGAACCTCGATGGGGTCGTCGACAGCCGCCTGTTCCTGGAGCACTACGGCCTTCTGTTCACCACGGAGCTGGAAATCCGCCCCATGGCGGTGCTGGCGCTGACCGCCGACCTCGGCCGCCTCAGCCTCGACTACCCGACCCTCAAGCTGTTCCTGGACATCGTCGACGACGCCACCCCGCAGCTGGTGATCGCCGGCGTGCTGCCCACGGGCGCGGGACTGACCGGCGCCCAGTGCGCGAATTTCCTGTCGCTGACCATGGAGGGCACGCGCCAGCTCGCCGCCGAGTGCCTCGACCTCGACTACCTGTTCCCGGAGAGCAACAAGGCCCGCAGCGGCCCGAGCCGCGCCCTGCACTAGCGAGCTACCGCTCGTATGAAATAGCTACCCACTGGTAGCTTTGTCTCACCGTGTGCTAGTGTCCCGTCCCAGAACATAACCAGAACATAACCAGAACAGGACAGGGGCAGCACTCGCCTATGCACAGTTTCTCCGTCGGCCGCTTTGCGGTTCACCACGTCGAGGAGTGGCAGGGCCCCTTCGCCGCGCCCTCGGAACTGTTCGCCGGTTTCGACCCCGGGCGCTTCGCCGCTTTCCGGGACGAGCTCCCGGCGGCCACGTACCAGCGCGACGACGACCGTCTCTATGCCTTCCTGCAGTCCTGGGTCCTCGAGGCCGACGACATCACGCTGCTGGTGGACACGGGCGCCGGCAACGGCAAGCCGCGGCCCGGCATCCCGGTCTTCGGCGACCTCGATACCCCCTATCTCGACAACCTGGCCCGCGCGGGCTTCGGCCCGGCGGATATCGACGTAGTGCTGAACACCCACCTGCACATCGACCACGTGGGCTGGAACACGCGCCGCGATGCGGGTACCTGGACCCCCACCTTCCCGCGGGCCCGCTACCTCTTTTCCGCCATCGACCGCGATTACTGGGACCCGGCGGGCCACGGTCCCCGGCCGGGGGCGGCCGGCCAGGCGGTGAACACCAATGTCTTCGAGGACAGCGTGCAGCCGGTCCTCGACAGCGGCCGCGGGGAACCGGTGGCGGATGGCTTCTGCATTGCCCCGGGGCTGACCCTGCGCCTGTTCCCCGGGCATACGCCGGGGCACCTGGTCCTGGACGTGGAGGACGGCGGCGAACGCGCGCTGTTCGTGGGCGACATCCTGCACCACCCGGCGCAGGTGTTCTGCCCCGAGTGGAACTCGGTCTACTGCGAGGACCCGGAGCAGGCGCGCGCGTCCCGCCGGCGCGTCCTCGAGGAGGCCGCCGCCAGCGACGCGCGCCTGGTTCCCGCCCACTTCGGCGGCTGTCACTACGCCTGGGTCGACCGGGATGGCGACGGCTACCGCCCGCGCTACGAGGCAACCTGCCTGGAGGAGCACACCGCATGACCGAAGCCCTCAGCACCGCCGGGCTGCGCGACAGCACCCGGAGCACCCCGGTCACCTTCGACGCCACCGACCCGGCCCTGCTCGCCGACCCCTATCCCGCCTTCGCCGCCTTGCGCGCCGGGGAGCCCGTGGCCTTCACGGACGGGGGCTTCTGGGTGGTCACCCGCCACGAGGACGTGCGCGGCGTGATCATCGACAAGCGCAACTTCGGCCAGGGCGATTTCGTCCGCAATATCCAGCTCCACTACGGGCCGGATTTCGACGTGCTGGCCCAGCCGGGCTACCGCTGGCTGTCGGAGGTCTTCGTCTACCAGGACCCGCCGCAGCACACGCGCATCCGCGGCCTGGTAACCCAGGCGCTGACGGCAAAGCGGGTGCGCGCCATGCGTCCGGACGTGGAAGCCATCACGCACCGGCTGCTGGACCGGGTGATCGACGACCGCAGCATGGAGTTCATCCACGACTTCGCCTACCAGCTGCCGACCCTGGTTATGTGCGACATGCTGGGCATCCGCGAGGACGAGATGGCCCCGGGGCTGCTGGAGCAGCTGAACCAGGCCATCGCCGATTCCTTCCTCGTGTTCGAGATGCGCGCACTGCCCGAGGACGAGCTGGCGCTGGCCAACCGGCAGATTCTTTTCCTGGAGTCGTTCTTCGGGGACGTCCTGGCCGAGCGCCGGCGGCGACCGGGGGACGACCTGGCGACGGGGCTGCTGCAGGCGCGTGACGGCGACAGCCAGCTCACGGAGCGGGAGATCATCACCGTCGCCATCGGCCTTTTCGGCGCCGGCTTCGAGACCACGGCCCACATGCTCGGCAACGGCCTGCTGGCCTTCGCCCGCAACCCCGCCGAGTGGCGCAAGCTGGTCGGGAACCGCGAACTCGCGCCCTCCGCGGTGGAAGAGATACTGCGCTACGAGAGCTCCCTGGTCGCGACCTACCGCACGGCCTTCCACGACACGCCGCTCGGGGACAGGCTCATCCGCGGCGGCGAACGCGTGCTCGCACTCCTCGCCGCCGGCAACCGGGACCCGGACGTGTTCCCCGACCCGGACCGTTTCGACATCGAGCGCGAGGGCGCCCACCACCTGACCTTCGGTGGCGGCATCCACTATTGCGTCGGCGCGGAACTCGCGCGCCTCGAGGGCGATGTCGCTTTCCGCGCCCTGGCCGGGCGCATGCCGCGACTTCAGGCCGATGCCGACAACCCGGCCTGGCGCCCCGGCTTCCTGTTCCGGGGCCTTACGCGCCTGCCCGTCACCTGGTAGCAGCGGGCTTCTGCCCGGGCCGCTAGCCGATCTCGATCCGCCGCTGACCCGCGGGCTTTTCTTTCAGCTTCGGGGCCCGCAGCGTCAGCACGCCGTCCTCGAAGCGCGCGCTAATATCGGCCTCGTGGACGTCGCCGCCGAGGTCAAAGCTGCGCAGGAACCGCCCGTAGCGCCGCTCCTGGCGGATGAGGCGGCCGTCCTTCTCTTCCTTGTCCTCCTGCTCGGTCTCGGCTTCCAGCGTCAGCACCCCGTCGTGGACCGTGACGTGGATGTCTTCCTTCTTCACGCCGGGCAGTTCCGCGGTGATCTCGTAGTGATCGCCTTTCTCCCGGATGTCGACCATGGGTGCGAAAAACGCTTTGCCGTCGCCGTCGGTGGCGGCGGGAGCCCAGAAATCATCGAGGAAGCGATCGCCGAAGAGGCTGTGTTTCCTGGGTACGAGAGCCATGATGCTGTCCTCCCTGTGGTTGCCAGCACCGTGCCGGCAAGAGGAAATATGGCTCCTCCCGCTGCACCTTCAAGGCGCCCGACGGACGAAAGATCGGTCCTTTGACGTAGATCAACGGGCCTGGCCGACCGCCCCGGAGCGCTGCGCTATGCTGCGGCAAGACCCGCTGCGGGAAGGATGAACACCATGACTGACGGCCTGCGCCAGCGCGCGCCCGCCCCCGCCGCCGAGACCCTGCCGGCGGATGCCCTGTACCGGTCCTGCCCCCTGGAATCCCTTGCCTTTGCCAGTACCGCCGAGCTCGAGCCCCTGCCCTTCGAGCTCGGCCAGGAACGGGCCGTCGAGGCCCTGGACTTCGGCCTGGCGGTGGGCGGCCTGGGCTTCAACATTTTCCTCGCCGGCAGCACCGGCAGCGGCCGCCGGGAGCTGCTGCGCGGCCTCCTCGAGCGCACCCGGGCCACTCGCGCGGCGCCGCCGGAGGACTGGTGCTACGTCAACAACTTCGACGACCCCGGCAAGCCCATCGCCCTGCGCCTGCCGCCCGGCCGGGGCCGGCAGCTGCGCAGCGCCATGGCCTGCGCCGTGGAGGAACTGCTGACCCTTCTCCCGGCAACCTTCCAGGGCGACGAGTACCAGGCCCGGGTGCAGGAATTGGGGGAGTTCTTCCAGGAGCGCGAGTCCGAGGCCTTCCAGGCCCTTGCGGAGAAAGCGTCCGCCCGGGGCGTGGCCATGCTGAAGACGCCCTCAGGCTACACCCTGGCGCCCATGAAGGACGGCGAGGTGCTCACCCCGGCGGCCTTCGAAAAGCTGCCGGAGGCGGAGCGCAAGACCACCCTCGACGCCATCGAGGCCCTGAAGGAGGAACTCAAGGGCGTGGTCCGCCAGCTGCCCGGCTGGAAGAAGGAGAGCCTCGACCGCTTCCGGGAATTGAACAGCGATTTCTGCCGCCAGGCGGTGGCGCCGGTGTTCGAGCGGCTGCGCGAGGCGTACAGGGACCTCCCCGGCGTGCTCGACTGGCTGGCCGCGGCCCAGGCCGCCGTCATGGAGGAGGCGGAGTCCTTCACCCAGCTGCGCCAGGACTCGGCGATCCCGGACAACCTCCACGAGCGGGCAAAGGAATTCCCGCAGTACAGCGTCAACGTGCTCATCGACCACGGCGACAGCGACGGCCCGCCGATCGTGCACGAGGACAACCCGACCTTCGGCAACCTGCTGGGCCGCGCCGAGCAGGTTGCGCAGATGGGTACCCTGGTCACGGACTTCACCCTGGTCAAGGCCGGGGCGCTGCACCGGGCCAACGGCGGCTATCTCGTCCTCGAGGCGGAGAAGGTCCTCACCAGCCCCTTCGCCTGGACGGCGCTCAAGCGCACGCTGCGGGCGCGGGAGATCCGCATCCAGTCGCTGGACCAGGTGTTCAGCTTCGCCAGCACGGTACAGCTGGAACCGGAGCCGATACCGCTGGATCTCAAGGTCGTGCTGCTCGGTGACTATCTCACCGGCTATCTCCTGCAGGAATACGATCCGGAGTTCGCCACCCTGTTCAAGGTCACCGCCGACATGGCACCGGACGTGTCCCGGACCGAAGACAGCACGCGGCTGTTCGCCCAGCTCCTGGCCACGCTGCAGCGGCGCGACGGACTGCTGCCCATCGAGCGCGGCGGGGTCGCGCGCTGCGTGGAGCTGGCCTCGCGCCTCGCCGGCGACGGCAGCCGCCTCGACCTGCACCAGGGCCGCCTCGGCAACCTCCTCGCGGAAGCGGACTTCCTGGCCCGCCGCGAGGGCGCCGGCGAGGTGCGCGCGGAGCACGTGAGCGCCGCCCTCGAGGCCGCCGACCGTCGCCGCGGGCAGTGGCAGGAACGGGCCCGGGAACAGATCCTGCGCGAGCGCACCCTGGTCGCGACCGAGGGCGACGCCGTGGGCCAGGTCAACGGACTCGCTGTCCACGCCCTCGGCGAGTACCGCTTCGGCCTGCCGACCCGGATCACCGCCACCGCCCGCCTCGGCAGCGGCAAGGTGCTCGATATCGAGCGCGAGGTGGACCTCGGCGGCAAGATCCACTCGAAGGCGGTTCTCATCATCAGTGCGCTGCTCGCCAACCGCTGGGCGCGGGAGCGGCCGCTGCCGCTCGCGGCCACGCTGGTCTTCGAGCAGTCCTACGGCGGCATCGAGGGCGACTCCGCCTCGGTGGCCGAGCTCGCCGCCCTGGTCTCGGCCATTACCGGCGTCGCCCTGCGCCAGGACCTCGCCGTGACCGGCTCCCTGAACCAGCACGGCGCCGTGCAGCCCATCGGCGGCGTCAACGAGAAGGTGGAGGGCTTCTTCGACCTCTGCGCCGCCCGCGGGCTCACGGGCCAGCAGGGCGTGGTGATTCCCGCGGCAAACCGGGACCAGCTGATGCTGGCCGCACGGGTCCGCGAGGCGGTGACCGATGGCCGCTTCCACCTCTACGCGGTGGCTACCGCCGACGAGGCCCTGGCCCTGCTCACGGGGGTCGCCATCGAGGCCCTGGACGGCGCCATGGACGAGCGCATCGACGCCCTCCTGGCGCAGGCGCAACGCTATGCGCGGGCGGGCCGCGGTGAGGATCGCGACGGGGAAAGGGATGACTGACCCACGCCCGCTGCTGGTCCCGATCGACGACTTCGGCCTCGATGCCGAGGCGCTGGCGTTCCTGGTCGAGACCGCGGCCCAGCTCGGCCGCCCGCTGCAGGTGCTGCTGCTGGAGAGCCCGCGGCTCTACGGGGTCGCCGACCTGCCCTTCACGCGGGAGATCACCCTGTTCGGGGCGGGGGAACGGGACCTCGAGCGGAACCTCCTGCGTCGCCACGGTGGCCGGGCCCGCAGCGAGGCCCGGGAGCGGCTCGCGGAGCTCGCCGCCCTGCGCCGGGTCGCCCTGGCGTTCGAGGTGCGCGAGGGCGAGCGTCTCGGCTGCGTGCTGCGCCACGACCCGGGGGTCGACAGCTGGCTGCCGCGGCGCCCCACGGCGGCCGCTGCCCGGGGGGTGCGGCCACCGGCGCTGGGCATCGTCCTCGCCGGCGTGCCGGGGGACAGTGCGGCGGTAGCCGCCGCCAATGTGCTCGCGGCGCGCAGCGGCCACCGGGATCTCTACGTACACAGCAACCAGCCCTGGCCGCCGCCGGCCCTGGGCGGGCTCGCGACGCCGGGGCTCAAGCTGCACCGGCTGCCGACCACGGCGCTGGACCCGCCGGCGCTCCTGCGGCTGCTGCGGCGATTGCGCAACGAGCTGCTCATCATGCCGCGGGAGCTGCTGCTCACCCTGGACCCGCTGGCGCTGGAGCAGGCGATGGACCGGGCGGCGGGGCAGCTGCTGCTCGTCGACGGCGGCGAGCCGGCCGCAACGGCGCCGTGATTCGCGACGCCGGATACCCTAGACTCAGGCGTGTCTGAAAAAACCTCCGGAGGTGCCCGTGCGTTCCCTTTTTCTTGCCCTGACCCTGCTCGCCGCCCAGGCCGCGGCCGCCGAATCGCTGCTGCTGACCGCGGCACACCTGCTCGACGTCCGCGACGGCTCGCTGATCGATAACGCGGCCGTCCTGGTGGAGGACGGCCGCATCGCAGCGGTCGGCACCCGGGACGCTGTCGAGGCGCCGGCGGGTGCGCGCCGCCTCGACCTGCCCGGCGCCACGCTGCTGCCGGGGCTCATCGACATGCACGTGCACCTGACCAGCAGCCCCGAATACCACGGCTTCCGTCGCCTGGCGCTGTCCGACGAGCGCAAGGCCATCCAGGGCGTCGTCCATGCCGAGCGCACGCTCTACGCGGGCTTCACCACGGCGCGCAACGTCGGCGCCGGCTCCTACGGCGACGTGGCGCTGCGCGACGCCATCAATGCCGGCGAGGTGCCGGGGCCTCGGCTGTTCGTGTCGGGCCCGCCGGTCGGCATCACCGGCGGCCACTGCAGCGACAACAACCTGCTGCCCGCCGAATACGACCTCGAGGGCGAGGGCGTGGCCGACGGCCCCTGGGCCGCCCGGGCCGCGGTGCGGCGCAACATCAAGTACGGCGTCGACCTGATCAAGACCTGCTCCACCGGCGGCGTCCTGTCCAAGGGCACCAGGGTCGGCGCGCCGCAGTACAGCGTCGAGGAACTCACGGCGCTGGTGGACGAGGCCCACAGCCGCGGCCTCCGCGTTGCCTCTCATGCGCACGGCGCCGAGGGCATCCGCAACGCGCTGGAAGCGGGAGTCGACACCATCGAGCACGGCAGCTTCATCGACGAAGCGGGTATCCGCCTGGCTAAGAAGAAGGGCGCCTGGCTGGGCATGGACATCTACGTCACCGAGTTCATCCTCGGCGAGGGCGAGGAAAAAGGCATCCTCCCGGAGAGCCTCGAGAAGGAGCGGATGACCGGCGAGACGCAGCGCGCCAACTTCCGCAAGGCCGTGGAGGCCGGCGTGAAGATGATCTACAGCACCGATGCCGGTGTGTATCCGCACGGCCACAATGCGCGCCAGCTATCGCGCATGGTCGAGTTCGGCATGACCCCGCTGCAGGCGCTGCAGGCGGCGACGCTGAACAGCGCCGAGGCGCTGGACCGGGGCGACAGCATCGGTGTCCTCGCGCCGGGCTACCTCGCCGACGTCATCGCGGTACAGGGCAATCCGCTCGAGGACATCTCGCTCCTCGAGTCCGTGCACTTCGTGATGCGCGACGGCGTCGTCTACAAGCATTCCCGCGTCAAGGACTGAAACGGCAGCGTTGGCAACGGGCGGCGGTAGTGGCAGACTTGCGTGACACTAAAAATAAAGGGAACGACCCATGACCCAGGTTCTGAGCTTCGCCGGCGCCCTCGCCGTCTTCGCGGTCTTCGTCTACAGCGGAATCGCCTGACCGACCGCCCCGCGCCCTGCTTTCAGGGCGCAGCCCCGCCCCGGGCGGCGGCCATGAGAGCCTGCATGCGCTCCAGCCACTCCAGCCAGGCCTCGCGCCCCGTGTCCGTGAGATGCACCAGCGTCTGCGGCCGGCGGCCGACGAAGCGCTTTTCCTGCCGGACGTAACCCGCGGCTTCCAGCTTGCGCAGGTGCGTGGCCAGGTTGCCGTCCGTGGCCTCCACCCGGTCCCTCAGCTCGCGGAACGTCGCCGGGCTCGCCGACGCCAGGTAGGCCATCACCCCCAGCCGGATGCGGCCGTGGATGAGCTCGTCGATGGCACCGTGATCATAGGGGTTCGGCGCACTCACACCGCGTCCGCCGCCCGCTCTTCGCGCAGGAGCAGCAGCCCCGGCAGCAGCGCCGTCAACAGGCTCGCCCCGGCCGCGATCAGCCAGAGGGCCGGTGAGAACGCATACCACGCCGCCAGGGCCACGCTGGCGATAGCCGCCCCGCCCGCCCTGACCAGCAGGCGGCTGCGTCCGAGGACGCCGGTCGTGCCGAGGGCGACCGCGTAAACCGCGAACACCAGGGGCACGGAGGTCTGGAACTGCGGGTTGACGGACCCGTTGAGCACCGAGTGCCCCGCCAGCGCCAGGAAGTAGACTGCCAGCACCGCGCCGGCGAACTGCCAGCTCGACCATTCCACCCGGTTGCCCACCGTACCCCGTCCCGGCCGGTCCGCGGCCTCGCCCCGGGCCAGGACCTGCTGGCCGGCCAGCCCGCAGGTCGCGAAGGCCAGCCACAGCCAGCCGAGAGCGCCGGCCCCCCCGGGCAGCAGACCGGTCAGGAAGCTGTAGTGAAGCAGGTAGGCGACGGCAAGCAGACCGCCCCACCAGGCGAGATAGCGACCGCCGAGCAAAGGCGCCCGGCGACCCTCCTCGGCGATGGCGCGCAGGCGCTCGAGATCGACAACGTGGTGCGTTGGGTTCATGGCGTGTCCTCCGGCAGCTATGCCACGTCAGAAACGAATGCAAAGTACTTTGATTTTCAAAGTAGCAGGGCGCGGCCGTCAGTGCAAGGGCTGTTCAGGACCGGTCCCAGCGAAGGCTGGAGGTGCCCGCCGGCACGCCGCCGGCGGCGAAGCGGCGCTCTTCGAGGACAACGGCGTGCTCACCCACGACGACCACGGTACTCGCCCGGGTCCCGTAGCGCTCACCGACGATGAACGGCGCCGCGAGCGCGGCGACTTCGGCCCCGGTCATGCCGGCGACATTGCGCTGCTCCGGCTGCGGAGGGAGAGAGCGGTCGGCGAGCGGCGCGAACAGCGCAGCGGGGAGCTCGGCATCAGCGGTGGCGGCGAGGGTTGCCGCCAGGGCCTCGCGGCTGCGCGACACCTTGAAGCGCGCTTCGTCCAGCTCGCCGTTGGCCAGCGCGTGAATCCCGGCGCCGAGCACCTGCGGCGGATGGCGGTTGGAGGTGTAGACCAGCGTCTCGCCGTCCCAGAGCAGCAGGTTGAAGCCGCGGTAGGCGTCGCCGTCGACCCGGGCCGCGTAGGCCCGGGCGCCCTCCCCGCCCTCGAGGAACCCCGGTACCAGTTCGCCGCGGGAGCGGAACGCGCCCGGCGACGGCAGCTCGCTGACATTGGTCACCGCCGCGAAGCGGCCACCGGCCGCCACCCCCAGCCAGGTCCCGCCCGCCTCGAGATCACGGCCGGCGACCACGCCCGCGGCGCCGGGCCAGCGGTGCGCCGCCGCGCTCGGCCTGGCGTGGAACTCGTCCCGGTTGGCTGCGACGACCAGCGGCAGGCCCGGACGGGCACCCACGGCGAGGAGAACGAGGCACACGGCCGCCGGACCGGGACTAGGTGCCGAGCACCCGGCGCCAGAGCGCCGCGTGGGCCTCGTCGAAGAGCCAGATGCTCACCGACAGGTCGGCGTAGGCGGGGTCGGCACAGCAGTCGCGGGCGATGGCCGCCGCTTCGGCGTGCGGGTAACCGAACACGCCACAGGAAATGGCCGGGAAGGCGATGCTCCGGCAGTCGTGCGCCAGGGCGAGGTGCAGCGAGGCGTGCCAGGCGGCGGCGAGCCTGCCCGCCGGATCCGGATCGCTGTGGTAGACCGGGCCGACCGTGTGAATCACGAAACGCGCGGGCAGGTCGCCGGCGGTGGTGATGCGAGCCTCGCCGACGGGACAGCGCTCGCCATCGACCGCCGGCAGGGCCTCGCAGGCCGCAAGGAGCGCCGGCCCCGCGGCGCGGTGAATGGCACCGTCGACCCCGCCCCCGCCGAGCAGGGTGGTGTTTGCCGCATTGACGATCGCATCGACCCGGGCCCGGGTGATATCGCCGACGACGAGGTTGAGATGCGCTGCGCCTGCCATGGTCGGACCCTAGCAGGCAGTGCGGGGACTGACCAGCCGCCGAGCCGCCCCGGCCGGCTGGGGCACTGCTCGCTGTCCGCCCGGTACAGGCCCGCCCCCGGGAGGCCCCGACCGGGTCACTCGCGCAGCCAGGTACCGGCCTCGTCCGCACGCACCCACAGCCGGGAGAGCCAGGCATGGCCGCCGCCGCTGGCCGGCGCCGTGCAGTTGACCTTGTTGCGGCCGGGCCGGAACGCCGGCAGCGTGACCTCGATCCAGGCACCGTCCCGGGCGAGCGCCAGCGGCGTTCCGTCGGCGCCGTAACAGGCCAGCCCCTGCTCGCGCCACGCACCGGGTACGGGGCGGAAACGCCAGTGCTGCGGGGACGCTTCGCCCGGCGGCAGGAAGACCCGCGGGTCGGCCTCGTCGCCCGGCTCCAGCGGCCGGGCCGCCAGCGCCGTGCGCAGCCGCTCATCGCCATCGGCACCATGATAGAGCGGGAAGCGCGGCACCCGGGTGGCACGGCTCTCAGGCCCCACGGCACCGGACTGCTGCGCCAGGCCCCACAGCCCCTCGGCCGCCAGCAGCGCCTCCGTCGCCCGGCTGTACTCGCCGTAGGGGTGGGCGTGCGCGTCGATCACGGCGTCGCCGAGCTCGGCGCGCAGCCGAGCGAGGCTGTCGAGGATTTCCCGGCGCACGCGGGACCGCCGGCCGGCATCGTCCTCGCCGTCCCGGCGCGCCTCGAGGTGACCGTGGCTGACCGAGTGCCCGCCGAAGGTCGCCAGCCCGCTGTCAGCGAGCTGGCGCAGCGCGTCCCAGTCCAGGTAGCTGCCAAAGCCCTCGTCCACCGGGCCCGTGGCCACGAACACGGTGAACGGCAGTCTGCGCTCGGCGAGGAGGGGAAAGGCGTTGGCCAGGATCGAGCGGTAGGCGTCATCGAAGGTCAGGGCCACCGCGCGCGGCGGCAGGTTCCCGGCGCGGGCGCCCGCGAGCAGCTCCGCCAGCGGCAGAACCCGGTAGTCGCCGTCCAGCAGCGCATCGAGGTGGGCCTCAAAGCGCGCCGGCGCCACGCGGGTACTCCCCGGGCCCTCCGCCGCGATACGGTGATAGAGCAGGATCACGCCGTGCGCGGCAGCGGTATCGGCTGTTGCATCACTGCTGGCGGTGGCCGGGCCGGCGGCGAGACAGAGCAGGCTCAAACCCAGCAGGCAGCGGCGAAGCGGGGAGCGGAAAGCGGCGAGCCGGCGCGCCATCAGCCGCTGGCAACCTCGTCGAGAAGATCGCGGTTCTGGCGCATCATCGCCTGCAGTTCGTCGAGGTAGACCTCGCCGCGCTCGGAGTAGCCGAGCAGGCCCGGGACCAGCGCCGGCCCGCTGAGCGGACGCTCGTTCGCCCGCAGTTCCGCCCGTTTCTCCCGGAAGGCGCGGTAGCGTTCGTGGGTGTTCAGGTTGTTCATGTAGCGCCGGATGGCCTGGTCGACGCTGCTGAACGCGGCCACTTCGTGCTGCTCGCCCGCCGACCGGTTCGACGGCACCAGCCCGCAGCCCGGTTCGTAGCACCACTGGCCGAACAGGTTGTTGCCCTCGAGCGCAAAGCGGGAGCGGCCCCAGCCGGACTCCTTGGCCGCCTGGGTCAGGGCGAGGTCGGGCGGGATGATGTCCACGCGGCGGTCGAGCGTCGCCAGCACGGTCGCCGGGTTGTCCGGGTTCCAGGGCACTTCATACTCTTCGGCGAGGCGACGCAGGCGGCGGCGCTCGAGCCAGCCGAGGCTCTCACCCGCCGCCACCCTGCCCTGCAGAGTCTCGATGTCCTCCCGCTGGGCGCGGATCCGCTGGTTCTCTTCCACCACGATCGGCTGCAGGAACCCGAAGAACGTGCGCTTCATGGTCGGCACGTCCTCCACGGCGGCCAGATCCGGAAGGTCCCCGCCGGCGCCGCAGCCCTGCAGGGCCGGCAGGCAGGCCGCCGCGAGAATGACGATACGCAGGCGGGCAGGCAAGTCAGGGAAGGGCATGGCGTTCGAGCGCCTCCAGGGTATCGGGGTCCGGGTAGCCGTCGGCGGGCAGGCCCGCGTCCAGCTGGAAGGCGCGCAGGGCGGCGCGGGTCCGGCTGCCGATAATGCCGTCCGCGGTCCCGGCATCGAGGCCGAGGGCATTCAGCGCCTCCTGGGCGCCGACGATGTCCGCCTTGCGCAGCGGCTCCGCGAGACCGGGCGGCAGGCGCAGCGGCGGCGCGCCGGCGAGCTGGTCCGCCAGCAGCCCCACCGCCAGCGCGTAGGACTGGGAGGCGTTCCAGCGCATGACCACGCGGAAGTTGTCGTAGACGAGGAACGCCGGCCCACGGTGCCCGGCGGGCAGCAGCAGGGCGGCCTCGAGATCCAGCGCGGGCAGCGGTGCGCCGTCGGCGCGGGTCACCCCGGCGGCGGCCCAGGCGCGCAGGCTCTGCGCCTTGCCCAGACCCGCCTGCTCGTACGCGAAGCCCGCGGGCAGCCCGACCTGTCGCCCCCAGCGCATGCCCGGCTTCCAGCCGAGGCTGCGCAGGAAGTTCGCCCCGGAGGCCAGCGCATCCTGCTCGCTCTGCCACAGGTCGATGCGTCCGTCGCCGTCACCGTCCACGGCGTAGCGCAGGTAGGAGGAGGGCATGAACTGCGTATGTCCCACCGCACCGGCCCAGGAGCCCACGAGCTGCTCCACGGGCAGCTGCTCGCGTTCCACGAGCTGCAGGGCATTGACGAACTCGCCGGCGAAGAACTCGGAGCGGCGCTCGTCGCAGGCCAGGGTCGCGAGCGAATCGAGGGTCGGGACCTTGCCGAGGTAGCCACCGTAGTTCGTCTCCAGGCCCCAGAACGCGACCAGGTAGCGCGGCGGCACGCCGTAGCGCGCGAGCAGCGATTCCAGGAAAGCGCCGTGGCGCTCCAGCAGCGCGCGGCCCTTGTCCACGCGCGACGCCGTGACCCGGGCTTCGAGATAGGCCGGGAAAGTCTGCACGAACTCCGGCTGGCTGCGGTCGAGCGCGATCACCCGCTCCAGCGGTGACAGCGAGGGCAGCACGCGTGCGATGAGGTCGCGGTCGACACCGGCGGCCGCCGCGCGCTCGCCGAGGCCCTCGACGCAGTCGCGGAAGGCCGTTGCGCCGGCCGGTCCCGCGGGCAACAGCGTCGCTGCGAGCAGCAGCACCAGGGATAGGGGGCGGGTCATGGATACCTCGGGAATGCCTGAGGATGGCATCATAACGAAACGGTCGGCGGCGGCGCCACGCCGGCTGCGCGGGCACGTGCCGGGGAGCCGCTGCCACGCCCCCTTGCGTCACGCTCCACTTTGGTTAGAGTTATAAGCATCCATGACTGAGCATAGCGACAGCGACCGGGAACCGTCCACCGGCGGCAGCCCCTTGAGCGCCGGGGAGCGCTACCACCTCAACGAGGGCACGCTCCGGCGCCTGTGGCAGGTGCTCGGCGCGCAGGTGCAGGCGGGCGGTACCCGCTTCGCGCTGTGGGCACCGAACGCCAGCGCGGCGGCGGTCGTGGGCGACTTCAACCACTGGGACGCCGCCGCCAACCCGATGCACCCGCTGGGCGACAGCGGCCTGTGGGAGACCTTCGTGCCCGGCGTCGGCGAGGGCGCCTGCTACAAGTACCGGCTGCTCGACCGGCGCGGCGCCGAGCTGCCGCTGAAGAGCGATCCGGTCGCCTTCGGCTCGGAACACCCGCCGCAGACGGCCTCCGTGGTGCGCGACATCGGCGGCTACGGCTGGCACGACAGCGCCTGGATGGCGGACCGCGCCGGGCGCAACGACCGCAGCGCACCGATCAGCATCTACGAGGTCCACCTGGGGTCCTGGCGCCGCCGGGCCGCCGAGGACAACCGCATGCTCTCCTACCGGGAAGCGGCGGAAGAGCTGGTCGAGTACGTCGCCGACCTCGGCTTCACCCACCTCGAGTTCCTGCCGCTGTCGGAGCACCCCTTCGACGGCTCCTGGGGCTACCAGCCCGTGGGCCTCTACGCGCCGACGATCCGCCACGGCCCGCCGCACGAGTTCCGCGACCTCGTCGATGCCGCCCACCGGCGCGGCCTCGGCGTGCTGCTGGACTGGGTGCCCGCCCACTTCCCCGCGGACGAGCACGGCCTCGCCCGCTTCGACGGCACGGCGCTCTACGAGCACGAGGACCCGCGGCAGGGTTTCCACCCGGACTGGAACACGCTGATCTACAACTTCGGGCGCCGGGAAGTGGCCAACTTCCTGCTGTCGAACGCGCTGTACTGGCTCGAGGAGTACCACGTCGACGGCCTGCGCGTGGATGCGGTGGCCTCCATGCTCTACCTCGACTACTCCCGCAAGGCGGGCGAGTGGCTCCCGAACCGCCACGGCGGCCGGGAAAACCTCGAGGCCATCGACTTCCTGCAGCGCATGAACCAGCTCGTCTACGGCGAGGAGCCCGGCATCATGACCGTGGCCGAGGAGAGCACCGCCTTCCCCGGCGTCTCGCGCCCGGTGCATGACGGCGGCCTCGGCTTCGGCTTCAAGTGGAACATGGGCTGGATGAACGACACCCTCGCCTACATGGCCGAGGACCCGGTACACCGCCGCTACCACCATCACAAGATGACCTTCGGCATCCACTACGCCTTCTCGGAGAACTTCATCCTGCCCCTCTCCCACGACGAAGTGGTGCACGGCAAGGGGTCGCTGTACACGCGCATGCCCGGCGACCACGCCGCGAAGCTGGCGAACCTGCGCGCCTACTTCGGCTTCCAGTGGGGCCACCCGGGCAAGAAGCTCCTGTTCATGGGCGGCGAGTTCGCCCAGCCGGCGGAGTGGGCCCAGGCCGGGGAACTGGACTGGGCGACCGCGGCGCGCCCGGACCACGCCGGCATCACCCGCCTGGTGCGCGACCTCAACACCCTCTACCGGGGAACGCCCGCCCTGCACCGCCGCGACTGCGAGGAGAGCGGCTTCCGCTGGCTCGAGGCCAACGACGCCGAGCACTCGCTGTTCGCCTGGCTGCGCTTCGGCGAACCCGGCGACCCACCAGTCGCCGTGCTCTGCAACTTCACCCCCGTGGAGCGCCGGGACTGGCGCGTCGGCCTGCCGCTCGCCGGTCGCTGGCGGGAAGCGCTGAACACGGATGCCGCGCTGTACGGTGGCGGCGACTGCGGCAACCTCGGCGCCATCGAGGCCACTGCCGAGCCGCACCAGGGCCAGCCCTGCTCGGCGAGCGTCACCCTGCCGCCGCTCTCCGTGCTGTTCTTCGTTCCCGGGGAATCCTGATGACCGACCCGTCGACGCCGCTGCGCGAACGAGCCCGCCTGGATGAGACCGCCAGCGAAGCGCTCGCCGACTGGAGCGCGGCGCGCTACCGGGAAAGCGCAACGACCTTCGACGCCGAACAGTGCATCGCCCGCCGTCTCGGCGCCCGGGTAGAGGCCCCGGGCCGGGTCACTTTCGGCTTCTGGGCACCGGAGCTGCTCGATCGCCGCGTGCCGGACGGCGATATCTTCCTGGAGCTGCTGGCACCGGCGGAGCCGCTGGACCTCGAGCAGTGGCACCAGGTCGCCGACTTCGAGCGCCTGCTGCTGCCCGTGCGGCGCCACGAGAGCCATGTCTTCGCCGTGGTCGACGGGCTCTGCGCGGGCACCCGGGCGCTGGTGGGCGATTTCTACGCGCTTTGCTGGCGCGACGGCGAGGGCGTCGAGCATCGCATCGTCGACCCGCTGGCAGTGTCCGTACCCTTCGGTGCCTTCGCGCCGGCTGAAATCCTCGACCCCGCCGACCTCGAACGCGAGCGCGGCGACCGGGCCTACTACGAGGCCCTGGCCGGTGAGGGCGTGCACAAGTTCGGCCCGCCGATCAATATCCTCCAGCTACACGTGCCCACGGCCACCGCCGGCGGCACGCTGGCAAGCCTGACCCGCCACTTCGAGCGCATCGGCGAGCGGCTGCGCCGCGGGCTGCCGCTGGAGGATGCAGACGCCATCTACGCCGGCTACGACGCGGTGCAGCTGCTGCCGGTGGAGCCCACCACCATCTACGAGACCGGCCCCGGTTTCTGGGCGGAAACACAGCGCGACGACGCAAGCTGCCGGGTAGAACTCACGCGCCCGGACACGACGAACTGGGGTTATGACGTGGTCATCGCCGGCATGGGCACGGTCAACCCGGTGCTCCTTGAGACCGGCCGCCCGCACGAACTCGCGGACCTCGCCGCGGTGCTGCACAACTGGCCGAAAGGGCCGAAAATGCTGATCCTGGACCTGGTCTTCGGCCACGCCGACAACCAGGCGCTGGAGGTTCTCAGTCCCCACTACCTTGCCGGGCCGAACATGTACGGCCAGAACCTCGACTACCGCAACCCGGCGGTGCGCGCCATTCTCCTGGAAATCCAGCGGCGCAAGGTCGACTTCGGCGCCGACGGCGTGCGCGTGGACGGCGCGCAGGACTTCAAGTGGTGGGACCACGGCGACCAGCGGCTCCGCCACGACGATGACTACCTGCAGCAGATGGCCGACGTGGAGCAGTGCGTCTGCGGCACCCGCTTCCGCCCCTGGTTCATCTTCGAGGACGGGCGCCCCTGGCCGGAGGAGGACTGGGAACTCGCCTCGACCTACCGGGCGGTGATCGAGGCTCAGCGGGATGACGATGTGTTCCAGTGGGGGCCGCTCACCTTTGCCCACAACACGCCGTTTCTCTACAGCTTCTGGCTGTCCAAGTTCTGGCGCATCCGCGAGATGCTCACGCACGGCGACCAGTGGATCAGCGGCACCGCAAATCACGACACGCTGCGCCGGGGCACGCAGGTCAATCCCAAGCTCAACATCAATACCCGCCTCGGCGCCACGCGCATGGAGATCCTCGACAAGGCCTACGACAACCCGGCCGTGGCCCTGCTCACCTATGCCGCCTTCCCGGGCGTGCCCATGGACTTCCTCAACGCCTCCGCCCGCGCAAGCTGGGGTTTCATCCGCAACCAGGATGACCGCTACGGGGTGAAGATCGTCGCCGAGGAGTCCGTCTCCCTCAAATGGCAGGTCGATGAGTACGCCTACTCGGTACCGGGCAACTTCACCCGGCTCAAGGCGCTCGGTTTCGAGACGCGCGAGGACCTGTCGCGCTTCTTCGAGTTTCTCCCTGCGCTGGTGGAGGTGACCGAGTACGATCTCGAACAGATTGCCAACCTGCTCACCGCTGTTCGCCCCATCCTTGCCGGGCCCCAGCCGATGACGCCCGCGCATCTCAAGGTCATCGCCCGGGCATGGATGGACGACATGCACGAGTACTGCAACGTGTCGCACTCGCTGTCCATGCTCGACGAGGAGCAGGTGGCCTTCACCCGGGGGCTGCGCGCCTTCCGCCGGGCGCGCCCCTGGCTGCGCGAGGCCTACGGCGGGCGCGACCACTTCGACTACCTCCGGCCCATCGAAGGGCGCACGGTGTTCACCGCGCTGCGGCACGGGCCCGACGGCGAACAGGTGTACCTGGTCACGCACATGGAAGGCGAGGCCACCGAACCCCTGGACCCCCTCGCACTCCCGGTGCCGGGGCTGGACGGCGACGGCTGGACCGTGGCCCTGCGCACACCCGGCATTGCACAGGACTACGCGGGGGGGCCGCTGTCGCTGCACGATTCGACCGGCGTGCTTTTCACCCGCGGCCGGTAACGCCGGCGCCGGCTCGGGCAGCGATAGCTCAGCGGTACAGCTGCTCGACGTAGGCGCGGGCCGCGTCGGCCCAGGGAAAGCGCGCGGCCCGCGCAGCGCGGCGCAGGGCCTCGCGCTTGCGCCGGTGGTTGCGCAGCAGCCGCAGGGCCTCGCGCAGCCGGGCGAGCAGGTTATCGAGACGTTCCGCCTCCGTCGCACCGGCGAAGACGAAGCCGTCGACCCCGTCCCTGACCGTATCGGCAAGCCCGCCAGTGCGATGCACCAGGCAGGGCTGGCCGGCGCGCATGGCGAGGAGCTGGGCGATGCCGCAGGGCTCGAAGCGGCTGGGCATGAGGAACAGGTCGCCGGCGAGATAGAGCTGCTCGGAGAGCGCCTCGGAGTAGCCGCAGAGGAACAGCAGGCGGTCACTGCGTGCCTGCGCCTCGTTCAAGAAACGCTCGAGGTCGCCGTCGCCGCTGCCGAGCACCACCAGCAGTTCATCGTCCCGGAGCTGCTCCAGCAGGTGCTCGAGCACCGGGCGACCGTCGGCCTGCCGCGCGACCAGCATGCCGAGCTTCTGCTCCGTCAGGCGCCCGACCACCGTGAGCAGCCGCGCGGGCTCGCCGCCCGCGGCCAGGCGCTCGTCGATGCGCCGGAGCGCGAGCACATGGGCCGCGGCGGCAACCCCCCCCGCCGCCAGCCAGCGCTCCACTTCGCGCCGGGCCAGGGCGAGGAAATCGCCGTGGGGGAGCGGTGCGGGGAGCGCATCCGGGTATTCGCAGCCGTTGAGAATACCGTGCAGGCGACCCGCCTCCTGCGCCGCCGCGAGATCGCGCTGCAGCCCCTCGCCGAGGCCGCTGGCGGGGTCGCAGATCTCCGCGGCGTAGGTCGGCGACACCGCGTGCAGGGCCTCGCAGAGCCCGATGGCGGCGCGCAGCGGGTTGTAGCAGTCCTTGTAGCGCGGGTCGATGGCCACCGGCAGCGGTACCAGCCCGGGAAACCAGGCACCCAGGCTGGACGGGTCGCCGCGCAGCGGCCGGATGCCCTGCATCGCCAGGTTGTGGATCGTGAACACCCGGCGCAGGCTGGCGAGCCGCGGCTGCGCCTGCGAGAGGAGCGCGAAGGTCCCCGTGTGCCAGTCGTGCAGGTGCACCACGTCCGGCATCGGAAGTTCCCCCTCGAGCAGCGCGCGCACGGCGGCGGCACAGAACAGGGCGAACTTGCTGGCGTCGGTGGCGAAGGGACGATCCGGCGGGTCATTGCAGTACACGGGGCCGGCGAAGGTCAGGTGCTCGAGCACCAGCTGCCGGACGGCCCCGCCGGGGCCGCGGGCGGGCAGCTCGAAGAGACCCAGCAGCTCGCTGCGACCGCGGAAAGGGACCGCCACCGAGGCGACCTGCCGCGCCCCCGGAACGTGCGACAGGCGGCCGTAGCCGGGTGTCAGCACCGTCACCCGGTGACCCAGTGCCGCCAGCGCCGGCGGGATATCGCGGAGCACGTCGCCCATGCCGCCGACCTTGCCGCCGGGCAGCGCGCCGTCCTCGGCCGCGAGCATGAGGATGTGCACGGTCGCGCTCAGGTGATGACGTCGGGCGTCGTGCGGCCGGTGTGCGCCTCGATGCCGGCGATGGCGGCGGCGGCATCGAGCACAGGCGCCAGCGTCCGCTGCGTGTCCAGCTCGAGCAGCGTCGGGTCGCGCTCGTAGCGCTCACAGTAAAGGCGCAGGGTGGCCCCCGCGGTGCCGGTGCCGGAGAGCCGGAACACCACGCGTGCGCCGCTCTCGAAGTAGAGGCGGATGCCCTGGCCGCGGCTGACGCTGCCGTCCACCGGGTCCTCGTAGGCGAAATCGTCCGCCTCGGTCACGACCTCCTCTCCGAACTGCTGGCCGGGCAGGCTGCCCAGTCGCTCGCGCAGCCCGGCCATGAGCGCCTCGGCGCCGGCGCTGTCCACGCCCTCGTAGTCGTGCCGGGTGAAGTAGTCGCGGCCGAACTGCCGCCAGTGCTCGCGGAGGATCGCCCGCGCCGGCTGCTGCCGGGCGGCGATGATGTTGAGCCAGAACAGCACGGCCCAGAGGCCGTCCTTTTCGCGCACGTGGCTGCTGCCGGTGCCGAAGCTCTCTTCGCCGCAGAGGGTGATGCGGCCGTCGTCGAGCAGGTTGCCGAAGAACTTCCACCCGGTGGGCGTCTCGTAGCAGGGCAGGTTCCGGGCCGCGGCCACCCGGTCCACGGCCCGGCTGGTGGGCATGGACCGGGCCACGCCGGCGAGGCTCCGGTAGCCGGGCACGAGGTGCGCGTTGGCGGTGAGCACGGCCAGGGAGTCACAGGGATTGATGTACCCGCCGCGACCCAGGACCATGTTGCGGTCGCCGTCACCGTCCGAGGCGGCACCGAAGGCGGGCGGGTCATCGCCGTTCATGAGCGCCACCAGCGCGTGTGCGTGGACCAGGTTCGGGTCCGGGTGACCGCCGCCGAAATCCTCCAGCGGCTCGCCGTTCATGACCGTGCCGGCGGGCGCCTCGAGGCGGCGTTCGAGGATCTCGCGGGCGTACGGGCCGGTCACCGCGTGCATGGCATCGAAGCGCATGCGGAAGCGCCCGCTGCCGAGCATCTCGCGCAGGGCGTCGAAGTCGAACAGCCCCTCGAGCAGGTCCGCGTAGTCGGCCACCGGGTCGATCACGTCCACCTGCATGCCGCAGAGGTCGTGGCAGCCGTCGCGGTCGAGGTCGATGTCGGGCGCATCGCAGGTGAGGTAGTGGTCGAGGCTGCCGCTGGCGGCGTGGATCGCCGCGGTGACGCTCTCCGGCGCGGGTCCCCCGTTGGCGCCGTTGAACTTGACCCCGAAATCGCCGTCCGGGCCGCCGGGATTGTGGCTGGCCGAGAGGATGATGCCGCCATCGGTGCCGTGCTTGCGGATCAGGCAGGAGGCCGCCGGCGTCGACAGGATGCCGCCGCGGCCGACGATCACCCGCCGGAAGCCGTTGGCGGCCGCCTGCCGCAGGATGCGCTGGATCGCATCGCGGTTGCCGTAGCGGCCGTCGCCGCCGAGGACGAGGGCATCCCGGGCGTCCCCCCCGAGGGTATTGAAAATGGCCTGGACGAAGTTCTCCAGGTAGTGGGGCTCGGCAAACTCCCGCACGCTCTTGCGCAGGCCCGACGTACCGGGCTTCTGGCCTTCGAAGGGACGAGTCTCCACGCGGCGCACAGCCACACCCGGCTCCCGGTTCATTGCATCCATCCTGGGTTGTTTCCTGTTAAAGCGATCCCTCGGCCTGGCCAAGCATGCCGCGGGTGATGAGGGTCACACCGCCGGCGGATACCCGGAAGCCGTTGGACCGGTCTTCCTCCGGGTTGAGGCCGATGCGCATACCTTCCGGTATCCGGCAACCGCGGTCAACGATGACCCGGCCGAGCCGCGAGCCGGCCCCCACCTCCACGTCCGGCAGCAGCACGGCCCCGTCCACCATCGAGTGCGGGTGCACGTAGACGCCGGAGAAGAGCACGGAGCCGTGGACCTCGCTTCCCGAGATAATACACCCTCCGGCGACCATCGACTGCAGCGCCAGTCCGCGCCGGTCCGGGTCGTCGAAGACGAACTTGGCCGGCGGCAGCTGCTCCTGGTAGGTCCAAAGCGGCCACTCGCTGTCATAGAGGTTCAGCTGCGGCGTGGTCGAGACCAGCTCCATGTTTGCCTGCCAGTAGGAGTCGAGGGTCCCGACGTCGCGCCAGTAGGCCTTGTCGCCCGTTTCCGTGTCGCGGAACGGGTAGGCGTGGACGTGGCAGGACTCGATCATTGCCGGGATCACGTCGTTGCCGAAGTCGTGGGTCGAGCCCATCTCCGCCGCATCCTCCACCAGGCGGTCGTAGAGGAAATCGGTGTTGAACACGTAGTTGCCCATGGAGGCCAGGCAGAAGCCCGGGCGCCCGGGAATCTCCGCCGGCTCCGCCGGCTTCTCCTGGAAGCCGATGACCCGCCCCGTCTCGTCGATCTGCATGACGCCGAAGGTGCCCGCGGCTTCCGCGACCGGCACCTCGAGACAGCAGACCGTCATATCTGCACCGGACTCCACGTGCTCCACCAGCAGCGGGCCGTAGTCCATCTTGTAGACGTGGTCCCCGGCCAGGATGAGTACGAACTCGGGCTGCTCCGCGCGGATGATGTCGAGGTTCTGGTAGACCGCGTCGGCGGTGCCCTGGTACCAGTCGTCGGAGTGGCGCTGGGAGGCCGGCAGCACCTCGATATACTCGCCGAGTTCGCGCCGGAAGTGGCTCCAGCCGCGCATGAGGTGGCGGATCAGGGAATGCGCCTTGTACTGGGTCAGCACGCCGATCTTGCGCACCCCGGAGTTCACGCAGTTGGAGAGCGGGAAGTCGATGATGCGGTACTTGCCGCCGAAGTAGACCGCCGGTTTTGCCCGCCAGTTGGTCATCTCGTAGAGCCGCGAGCCGCGACCGCCGGCAAGCACCAGGCCCAGCGTACTGCGGGTCAGCCGGCTGACATAGCGGGGGTTGTCGTCGCTGATCACCATGGGCCGGCCCTCCGGGTACCGTTCAGCCTGTGCTGCGTTCACGGAACCAGATGTCCCGTCCGTATTCCCGGATCGTGCGATCCGAGGAGAAGCGGCCGCTCGCCGCCGTGTTCATGATGCACCGCCTGAGCCAGCCGTCACGGTCCTGCCAGGCGGCATCCACCCGGCGCTGGGCATCGACGTAGGCGCGGAAATCGCCGAGGGTCATCCAGGGGTCGCCGGGGCTGGTCATGGCGCCGATGATGTCATCGAAGATCCCGGGCTCGAGCAGGTTGAAGTGTCCGCTCTCGAGCAGGTGCAGCACGCGCTGCAGGTCGCCGTCGGCCGCCACGATGTCCGCGGGGCGGTAGTCACGGCGCCGGGCCTGGACCTCCTCGGCGTTCATGCCGAAGAGAAAGAAATTCTCCTCCCCCACGGCCTCGAGAATCTCGATGTTGGCACCGTCCAGGGTGCCGATGGTGACCGCCCCGTTCATCATGAATTTCATGTTGCCGGTGCCCGAGGCCTCCTTGCCCGCGGTGGATATCTGCTCCGACAGGTCCGCGCCAGGGCAGATGACCTCCATGCTGGTGACCTTGTAGTCGGGCAGGAAGGCCAGGCGCAGCCAGGGCGCCAACCGTGAATCCTCGTTCACCACCGCGGCCACGTTGTTCACCAGCTTGATGATGGCCTTGGCCATGGCGTAGCCCGGCGCCGCCTTGCCGCCGATGAGTACGCAGCGCGGTGCGAGGCCGTCGGTTTCCCCGCGCAGCACCCGGTCGTACAGGTGGATGACGTGGAGCACATTGAGGAGCTGCCGCTTGTACTCGTGGATGCGCTTGACCTGCACATCGAAGAGCATGGCCGGGTCGAAGGTGACGCCACAGCCATCGGCGACCAGCTCGGCCAGGTGCCGCTTGTTGTCGAGCTTTACCGCGGCGAAACGCTCGCGGAAGGCCGGATCCTCCGCCTGCGGGGCCAGCTCCCGCAGCCGCTCGAGGTCGCAGACCCAGCCCTCGCCCAGGGTCTCGTCGATCAGCGCGGCCAGCCCCGGGTTGCAGTAGGCGAGCCAGCGCCGGGGGGTGACACCGTTGGTCTTGTTGTTGAACTTCGCCGGCCACAGCTCGTGGAAATCCCGGAACAGGCCGCGGGTGAGCAGCCGCGTGTGCAGGGCGGCGACGCCGTTGACAGAGAAGCTGCCCACGATGCCGAGATAGGCCATGCGCAGCTGCGGCTCCCCGCCCTCGTCGATCAGCGACATGCGCCGCTCGCGGTCGACGTCGCCGGGCCAGTGCCGCGACACCTCGGTGAGGAAGCGGGCGTTGATCTCCTGGATGATCTCCAGCAGCCGCGGCAGCAGGCTGCCGAAGAGCGCGACGGACCACGTCTCCAGCGCTTCGGGCAGGAGCGTGTGGTTGGTGTAGGCAAAGCTCTCGCGGGTGATCGCCCAGGCCGCCTCCCAGCCCAGGTGGTGCTCGTCCATGAGCAGGCGCATGAGCTCGGGGATGGCGACGGTCGGATGGGTGTCATTCAGCTGCAGGCAGTTGCCGTCGGCGAAACCGGTGAAGTCCTCCCCGTGCACGTCGACCCAGTCGGCGAGGATATCCTGCAGGCTGGCAGACGCGAGGAAATACTGCTGGCGCAGGCGCAGCTCCTTGCCCGCCTCGCTCTGGTCGTTGGGGTAAAGGACCATGGTGATCTTCTCGGCCTGCGTCTTCTCGTCCACCGCGTCCGTATAGCTGCCGGCGTTGAACTCACCGAGGTCGAACTCCTCCGTGGCCTGCGCGCGCCAGAGGCGCAGCGTATTGACCGTCTCGTTGCGGTAGCCCGGCACCGGCATGTCGTAAGGAATCGCCAGCACGTCGCGCGTATCCACCCAGCGGTGCCGCCAGTGACCGTGGTCGTCGCGGTAGCCCTCGGCGCGCCCGCCGAAGTGAACCCGCCGGGCGCGCTCGCGCACCTCGAACTCCCAGGGGTTTCCGTCGCGAAGCCAGCGGTCGGGATTCTCCAGCTGGTAGCCGTTGCGCAGCTGCTGCTGGAACATGCCGTACTCGTAGCGGATTCCGTAGCCGGTGACCGGCAGGGCGAGGCTCGCGCAGCTGTCGAGGAAGCACGCGGCCAGCCGGCCGAGGCCGCCGTTGCCGAGGCCAGCATCGCGCTCCTCCGCCTCCACGGTCTCCAGGTCGCAGGCAAAGGCCGCGACCGCGTCCCGCGCCTCGCCCTCGAGGCCGAGGGAGAGCAGTGCGTTGTGCAGGCTGCGGCCGATGAGGAACTCGAGGGACAGGTAGGCCACCCGCCGGCGGCCGTTGCCGGCCTGCTCCCGGGTGTCGCGCCAGCGGCCGACGAGGCGGTCGCGCAGGGCCAGCGCCAGGGCCTGGTAGAGGTAGTGATGATCGCCGCCGGTGCGGTCCTGGCCCAGGGTCAGGCGGTAGTGCCGGGCAACCGCCGCCGCCAGGGCCAGCCCGTCACCGTCAACCGCACTGTTACCACCGTCATTCCCGCTGACCAGGCTATCACTCACACCGCTCACGCTGCTGTCTCCTCCTCTTCCGCTGCATAGGGCCCGCTCGCCAGTAGCTGCAGCGACCGGCCCGCACAGGTCACCTCGGTACCGGATACCAACTCGCCCGTAAAGACCCAGGGCGCCCGCGCCGTATCCACGCGGCAGTGCCAGGGCCCGGGCGCCGGCAGCCTGAACGGCACCGGCGTCTCGCCGCCGTTAAGGACCAGTAACAGGGAGTATGGCTCACGATTGTGACCGCCGTCTTGCGACAGCAGGCAGCCGACGCAGGCGCGGGCCGGGTCGTGCCAGTCACCGTTGCCCGGTTCGCCGCCCTCCGGCGCGAGCCAGGCCAGGCGCTGGCCGTCGGCGTCCGCTTCGCGATGGCGGTAGCGGTCGGCGCGGAGCAGGGGCTCCCCGGCCCGCAGGGCGAGGAGCGCCCGGGTGAAGGCCAGCAGCTCCTCGTCCGCCTCCGCCCAGGCCAGCCAGCTGGTGGCGTTGTCCTGGCAGTAGGCATTGTTGTTGCCGCCCTGGCTGCGGCCCAGCTCGTCGCCGGCCTGGAGCATGGGCACGCCCTGGGAGAACAGCAGCGTCGCCAGGCAGTTGCGCGCCTGGCGGGCGCGTCGCTCGCGGATCGCCGGGTCGTCGCTCGGGCCCTCGTGGCCGTTGTTGTCACTGAAGTTCTCGCCGTGGCCGTCCCGGTTACCCTCGCGGTTGTCCCGGTTGTGGCGCCGCGCGTAGCTGACCAGGTCGCGCAGGGTGAAGCCGTCGTGGCTGGTAACGAAGTTGATGCTGGCCCAGGGCGCCCGGCCGGCCCCTTCGAAAAGATCGCCGGAGCCGTGCACGCGCCGCGCCAGTTCCGGCAGCTCACCGTCGTCGCCGCGCCAGAAGCGGCGCAGGCTGTCGCGGTAGCGGTCGTTCCACTCGGCCCAGCCCGGGGGAAAGCCGCCCAGCCGGTAGCCCTCCGGACCGACGTCCCAGGGCTCGGCGATGAGCTTGCGCCCGGCGAGCAGCGGATCCTCCGTGAGCTGCCTGAGCAGCGCGGCGTGGGGATCGACGCCGTGCGCACCGCGCGCGAGCACCGGGGCGAGGTCGAAGCGGAAACCGTCCACCCCCATCTCGCCGGCCCAGTAGCGCAGGCTGTCGAGCACCAGGCGCCGCACCGCCGGGTGATCGCTCGCCAGGGTGTTGCCGCAGCCCGTGTCGTTCACGTAGCTGGCCGGGTCGCCGTGCTCGAGGCGGTAGTAGCTCGCGTTGTCGATACCGCGGAGCGACAGCGTCGGCCCGCTGTCACCGCCCTCCGCCGTGTGGTTGTAGACCACGTCCAGGATCACCTCGAGCCCGGCCTCGTGCAGCCGTTCGACCATGGCCAGGAACGCCCCGGGGCCGGCGCCGCCCAGATAGGCCGGGTGCGCGGCGAAGAAAGACACCGGGTTATAGCCCCAGTAATTGCTGAGCCCCCGCTCGACCAGGAAAGGCTCGTCGGCGAAGGCGAAAACCGGCAGCAGCTCCACCGCCGTGATCCCGAGCGCCTTCAGGTAGGCGACGGTGGCGTCGGCGCCGAGGCCGGCCACGGTGCCCCGCTCGGCGTCGGACAGCGCGGGGTGCCGCTGCGTAAAGCCCTTGAGGTGCAGTTCGTACAGGCGCGTATCGGCCCAGGCCGTGCGCGGCCCCTCGGCCGGCGCGGAGCGTTCCCCGGTAACGATCCCGAGCGGCACGTGGGGCGCGCTGTCGACCGGGTCCGGGCCGGCGCCGGCTTCGCCCCCGGCCTGCACCGGGTGCCAGCGGCAGGCCCGGTCGAGCGCCCGTGCGTACGGGTCGATAAGCAGCTTGGCCGGATTGAAGCGATGGCCCAGGGCCGGGGCCCAGGGCCCGTGGACGCGGTAGCCGTAGCGCTGCCCGGGACCGACGCCCGGCGCGAAGCCGTGCCAGCGATCGCCGTCGCGCCCCGGCAGGGGCAGGCGCGCCAGCTCCCGCTCGCCGCGCGCGTCGAACAGGCACAGCTCCACCTGCTCCGCATGCGCGGAGAAAAGGGCAAAGTGGGTTCCCTCGGCGGTGCAGGTCGCACCCGGCCGGGTCGGGTCTCCGGGGAGGAGTTCCAGGATGGTCACCCCTGATCAGTCAGCCACAACCACCCTAGTGTAGTGCGCCGCCGATGCCGCTGGCCATGCGCGGTGCCGGAACCGGCGAGCGGAAAGCTTGCCCGGGGCCGGCATCGAGCGCCGGGCCCGGGCACAGTCTCCTTCAGCGATCGCCGTCGCGGCGCAGCTTGTAGCGGTAGAGGTTGGGCGATGCACACTGGGTGACGCCGTCCATCAGCTCGTTGGCCTTCATCCAGCCGCCCTGGTTGAAATAGGCATCGAAGCCGGCACCGAGCGTGGCGAAATCGTCCCAGCTCTCCACGTGGTAGTAGTCGAACTCCACGTCCCCGAAGCCCAGGGCGGGCAGGAACAGCCAGCTCGCGGCGGGCGAACCCATATCGGCCATCGCCGAGCCCATGGCGCCGTGGGCGGCCGCGGCATCCCGGAGCGACACGCCATCCTCCAGCGTGCAGCGGGAGAACCAGGTTACGCCGGCCTCGGGCCAGCCGTCCGCCGGGGCGCGGACCGTGGTCACCGATGCCAGGTTGTTGACGCAGTCCGCCGTCTCGTTGAACAGCTTGCCCACGTCGTCGTCGTCGTCGAACCAGTTGTCCCAGCTCTTGCCGAACATCGCGCCACTGCTCCAGCCGCCGATCCAGGCAAAGTCGAGCTCGTTGTCCTCGCGGAACACCGGCGCGAAGGTCCAGTAGGTATAGTCCTTGTCCTTTCTCTTTAGCCACTTGTTGAACGCCTCCGTGAGTTCATCGAGGTCGTCCCAGCTCTTGTCCTCCTTGAAGCTGCACGCCATCATCTCCACGGGCGTGAACGCGAGCGCCGCATCGTCCTGCGCATGGGCCGGGCCCGTGAAGGCGGTGCCTGCAGCGCCCGCTACTGCCAGTGCCAGTACACCGCTGATTGTCTTGCCTGCCATTGCTGTTACCTCGTCTATTGTTGGAATCATCGGGTACAGAAACGGGGCAGCCGCCTAAAAGGCCCCGAAGCCTTGAGCTTAGACCACCGCGGGTGCCTGTCAAAAAGGAACGGTGGTCATGGCGCGGCAAGCCCTGCATAGTGAACGGCTAGACTCACAGCGTTACCCGGTAGCACCATGCATATCCCACTCGAGGATCGCGCCAGCGGCGTGCTCCTGCACATCACTTCCCTGCCCTCGCCCTGGGGCGTGGGCGACCTGGGCGAGCAGGCACGCGCCATGGCGAGGCGGCTGGGCGCCGCGCGCCAGCGCTACTGGCAGGTGCTGCCGCTGAACCCGACGAGCGATGCGGCGGGCGAATCCCCCTACTTCAGCCCATCTTCCCGCGCGGGCAACCCGCTGCTGCTCAGCCTCGAGGACCTCGCCGCCGACGGCCTGCTCCGCACCGCCGAGCTCGCCGCGGCGCCGGCCGTCGAGGAAGGCCGCGCGGACTTCGCCCGCGCCCGCGCGCTGAAACTGCCGCTCCTGCAGGCGGCGGCGGAACGCTTTGCCGCGGACGGTGACGACGACGGCTACCGCGCCTTCTGCGAGCGCGAAGCCGACTGGCTCGACGACCACGCCCTGTTCACGGCGCTGAAGGCCCGGGACCCGCGCAGCTGGAGCGACTGGCCGGCGGCGCTGCGCTTCCGCGAGCCGGCCGCTGTCGCCGAGGCCCGCAGCACGCTTGCGCCGGCCATCGCGATGGAGAAACGGCTGCAGTACTTCTTCGAGCGCCAGTGGCGGCGCCTGCGCGCGGCCTGCGCCGATGCCGGGGTCTGGCTCTTCGGCGACATGCCCATCTACGTGAACCTCGACAGCGTCGACGTGTGGGCGCGGCCGGACGTCTTCCAGCTCGACGCCGACCTGCGCCCGGTCGCCGAGTCCGGCGTGCCGCCGGACTACTTCAGCGCGACCGGACAGCTCTGGCGCAACCCGGTCTACGACTGGGACCGGCTGGCCGCCGAGGACTTCCGCTGGTGGGTGCTCCGCCTCGGCACCCTGCTGCGGCGTCTCGACGTGTTGCGCATCGACCACTTCCGCGGCCTCGCGCAGTACTGGCGCGTCCCCGCCGGGGCGGAGACGGCCGCGGCCGGCGAGTGGCGCGACGTACCCTCCTACGCACTTTTCGACCGGCTGCGCGAGGCCTTCGACCCCTTCCCGGTAGTGGCCGAGGACCTCGGCACCATCACGCCGGACGTGCACGCCCTGCGCGAGCACTACGGGCTCCCGGGCATGGTGGTGCTGCAGTTCGCCTTCAACGAGGACGACGAGGCCCACCCCTACCTGCCGGCAAACCACCCGGAGAACGGCGTCGCCTACCTCGGCACCCACGACAACAACACGGTCCGCGGCTGGCTGGAGGACGAGCTCGACGGTGCCGCCCGCGAGCGCCTGTCGCGCTTCGTGACGCTGGATGACGATCCCGCCAGCACCGTCGCCGCACTCCTGGACCTGCTCATGGCGTCACCGGCGCGCACCGCCATCGCCTGCGCCCAGGACCTGCTGGCTCTGCCGGCCGGGGCACGCATGAACACGCCGGGGCAGCCCACCGGCAACTGGGACTGGCAGCTTACCCGGGCGCAGTACGAGACACTCCCACTCGCCCCTCTGGCCGCAATGGCCGCGGCGCACGGACGGGGGTGACGGTGCAATGGCGCCGGGGCTGGGCTAAGGTCTGCAAGGTCACGACAGGGCCCGGGAGGGGCTGGCGATGGAAGGACACCCGGTCAGTTATTCGCGGACGACCATCACGGAGCTGATGATCCCGTCCTATGCCAATTTCGGCGGCAAGATTCACGGCGGCACGCTCCTCTCGCTCATGGACAAGGTCGCCTACGCCTGCTCGAGCAAGCACGCCGGTGCCTACTGCGTCACCGTCGCCGTGGGCGCCGTGAACTTCCTGCAGCCGGTGGAGGTGGGCGAACTCGTCTCCATGCTCGCCTCGGTGAACTACGTGGGCCGCACCTCCGTGGTCGTCGGCATCAAGGTTATCGCCGAGGACGTGCAGACCGGCGTGGTCAAGCACACCAACACCTCCTATTTCACCCTGGTCGCAAAATCGGACAGCGGCGAACTGGTGCAGGTGCCGCCGCTGATCCTTGAGACCTCGGAGGACGTCCGCCGCTTCCATTCCGCCGCCCTGCGCCAGCGGCTGCGCAAGGAGCTGTTCGCGCGGATGGACGCACACCGCGAGGGCTTCGTGCTGAACGACCGGGTGCGCGCCGACCTCGCCGGCGAGCGCTGTGTCATCCGCGTGGACGGTGGCTCATGAAGCGCCTCACCGGGCTCGCCCTGCGCGGCCTTGCGGTCGCCCTGCCCTTCGCCCTGACGATCTACTTCGTCTACTGGTCCATCAGCAACATCGAGTGGGCCATGCGCAAGGCGCTCGAAACCCTGGACATGGGCGGACTCTATCTCCCCGGCATGGGCGTGGTGGTCTTCGTCGGCATCCTGCTGGTGCTCGGGCTGGTAGCGCGGCTGCTGGTGTTCCAGAGCTTCCTGGCCCTGCTGGAGCAGCTCTTCGAACAGATCCCGCTGATCAAGTCGGTATACACGGCAATCCGCGACTTCATGGCCTTTCTCGCCGGCGAGAACCGGGCCAGCGGTGAGGTCGTCGCCATCGATATTGCCGGCCAGCGCATGCTGGGCATCGTCTCCGACACGGAGCCGCCGCGCTCGCTGGGCAAGGACGCCGACTCAGGCGACGACCTCGTCGGTGTCTTCCTGCCCATGAGCTACCAGCTCGGCGGCTACACGATCTACGTGCCGCGCAGCCGGCTGTCGGCGGTCGACATGGATGCGGAGTCCGCCATGCGCTACATCATGACCGCGGGCATCGGGCGGGCGTCGGCCGACAGCGGTGATCCGGGAGACCGTGCCGCCCCGTAATAGTGAATACAACATGCCGGCAGACGCAGCGTCCGCCGGCTGTATACCGCGCACGGCGGGCAGTCGGTTCCTCTTATTCCCTTAGGACGTCAACGGAAGCAGTTTGCGCGCTAGCGCCTGCTTACCCTTCTGCCGGGACATTCTCGTGAAGCAAGGAGGGAACGATGAACAAGATCGCGAACTTCACCGCACCCGGTATCGAAGACGCCACCGCCGAGAAGACCATCGGCATCCTGGACAACCGCATGGTGGCACTGATCGACCTCGCGCTAACGCTGAAGCACGTGCACTGGAACGTGGTCGGCCCCAACTTCATCGGCGTACACGAGATGCTCGACCCGCAGGTCGAGGCCGTGCGCGAGATGGTCGACCAGGTCGCTGAGCGCATCGCGACCCTGGGCGGCGAACCGGTCGGCACGCCCGCCGCGCTCGTCGAGCGCCGCGACTGGAGCGACTACACGCTGGGCAAGGCGCTGGTGACCGAGCACCTCGGCGCGCTGGACCTCGTCTATTCCGGGGTCAATGAGGACCACCGCAAGGCCATCGGCCAGCTCGCGGAGCTGGACCCGGTCTCCGAGGACCTGCTCACGGGCCATCTGCGCGACCTGGAACAATTCCAGTGGTTCGTGCGCGCCCACCTCGAGTCCGCGGCCGGCGAGCTGGCAACGGCCGGCACGCACAGCGAGAAAGAAGCAGCTCGCGCTGCCCGCCGCTAACGGGCAGAACCCGGATCCGGGGGCTTCCCCTGGCGCAAGCAAGCATGGGCCCGCCGGTACAGCCGGCGGGCTTTTCTTGTGTGCGGCAGGGCTTCACGGGTAATGCTGCCCGGCACGGGGCACCGCCGACCTGGCCGCCCGCGCCGCGTCCCCGGGGTATACTCGCGCCTTTGCCGATGTTCCCGGAGACGCCGATGACCGACCTGTTCGACCCCCTTACCTTCGCCAGCGGTGCCCGTATGAAGAATCGCTTCATGCTCGCGCCGCTGACCAACCTGCAGAGCCACGCCGACGGTACGCTGTCTGACGATGAGTACCGCTGGCTGACCATGCGGGCGCGCGGCGGCTTCGGCGCCACCATGACCTGCGCCTCTCACGTGCAGGCCGCGGGGCTCGGTTTCCCGGGCCAGCTGGGCTGCTTCTCCGACGACCACCTGCCGGGGCTCACGCGCCTCGCAGCGGGCATCCACGAGGGCGACAGCCTTGCGATCCTGCAGCTCCACCACGCCGGCATGCGCTCGCCGGCCGAGGAGATCGGCCAGGCGCCGCTCTGCCCGTCGGACAACAGCGAGTTCGGCGCCCGGGCCCTGACCACGGCAGAGGTGGAAGGCGTGCGCGAAGCCTTCATCGCCGCTGCCGGGCGCGCCGAGCAGGCCGGCTTCGACGGTGTCGAACTGCACGGCGCCCACGGCTACCTTCTCGGCCAGTTCCTGAGCCCCGGCATCAACCGGCGCAGCGATCATTACGGCGGCTCGCTGGAGAACCGGGCCCGGCTCCTTCAGGAAATCATCGACGGCATTCGCACGCGCTGCCGGCCGGACTTCGTCCTCGGCCTGCGCCTGTCCCCCGAGCGCTTCGACATCGTCCTGGGCGAGATGCTCGAGCTGGCACAGCAGCTGTGTGCTGAGGGGCATATCGATTTTCTCGACATGTCGCTCTGGGACGGCTTCAAGGCGCCGGCGGAGCCCGGCTATGAAGGCAGCACCCTGCTCTCCCTCTTCGCCGGCATCGACCGCGGCAAGGTTCGCCTCGGCTGCGCCGGCAACATTCGCAGCGGCGCCGCGGCCGCGCGCTGCCTGGCGGAGGGCGCCGATTTCGTCCTCACCGGCCGCGCAGCGATCCTGCACCACGACCTGCCCCGCCGCATCGCCGCGGACCCCGCCTTCGAGCCGGTGCCCAACCCGGTCACCCGGGACTACCTGCAGAAAGAGGGGCTAGGCGAGGCCTTTATCGACTACATGGCGAGCTGGAAGGGCTTCGTCGCCGAGTGATCACAGACCAGGGGGAACGCACGATGCGTATTGACCGGCTGTTTCTTTTTCTCACCCTGTCGACCCTGCTGGCCACCGCGCCGCTGCGGGCAGCTGACGAGAGCGCGGCGGCTAACGCCGTGGCCGCGGTCCTCGACGACTTCCACGACGCCGCGGACAAGGGCGACAAGGCCCGCTACCTCGGCCACTTTACCGAGGATGGCGTCTTCCTGGGCACCGATGACTGGGAGCGCTGGCCGCTGCCGGTCTTCCGCGACTACGTCGGGAAGCGCTTCCGGGACGGCAAGGGCTGGAGCTACCGGGCGGTGGAGCGCCATGTGCGCGTTGCCGCGGACGGCGAGACCGCGTGGTTCGACGAGATCGTCGAGTCACCGAAGTGGGGGCGTTTCCGGGGTACCGGCGTCCTGCTGAGGCGGGGCGACCAGTGGAAGGTCGCCCACTACGCGCTGTCCTTCCTCATTCCCAACGCCGTGGGCGAGGAAGTCAGCCGCCTGGCGCAGGCGGCGGAGCGGCAGGCGACGCCGGAGTAGCCGCGGCCCGCAGTTCCGCCTCCAGCGCTTCGGCAGCGTGCGAGCGCGGCCGGGCGAAACGGGCCAGCCCCAGGTACACCACCGGGGTCAGGTACAGCGTGAACAGCGCGGTCAGGCCCAGGCCACCGAACACCACCCAGCCGACGGCGGCCCGGGCCTCGGCCCCGGGGCCGCTCGACAGGATCAGCGGCAGCGCGCCGAGCACCGTCGACACCAGCGTCATGGCGATAGGCCGCAGGCGGACGGTGGCCGCCTCGCGCACGGCCTCGCGCACCGGAAGCCCGGCATCGCGGCGCTGGTCCGCGAACTCCACCAGCAGGATGCCGTTCTTGGCGATCAGCCCGATGAGCATGACCAGCCCGACCTGCGAGTAGATGTTCAGGCTGGTGCCGGTGAGAAACAGGGAAAAAATCGCCGCGGCGAGGCCGAAGGGCACGATGGCCATGATCACGAGCGCGCTGGTCAGACTCTCGAACTGGGCCACCAGCACCAGGAAGACGACCAGCAGCGCAAAGCCGTAGGTCAGCAGGGTCTCCCGCCCGCTCTCTTCGAGCGTCGCCGCCTCGCCCCGGGTCAGCACCTCGATATCCGGCGGCACGACCTCCGCCGCCAGGGCCCGCAGCTCGTCGATGGCCGTCTGCAGCGCCACCCCCTCCACCACGTCGACGTCGATCTCGACGGCGCGGCGCTGGGACTGGCGCTCGAGCTCGCTGGCCACGCCGGCCTCGACGATGGTCACCACGCTCGACAGCGGCACCAGGGCACCGCTTCCCGCGCGCACGTAGAGGTTGACGAGGTCGCCGGGGTCGTCGATGGCGCGCGCACCGGCCTCGAGCATGATCGGCACCGCCTGGTCATCCACGTTCAGGTCGATCACGTCGAGCCCGTCGATCATGGCGCGCAGGGTCTCGGCGAGCTGTGGAAGCTCGATGCCCAGGTCCGCCACCCGGCGCCGGTCGATGCGCACGGACAGCTGCGGCTGGGTAGGCTGGTAGCCGATGCGCGGGCCCTGCACGCTGCTGAGACGCTCGCGGATGGCGTCGGCGTAGGCCCTCGCCGCCGCGTAGATGCGGTCGTACTCATTCCCCGTGAGCACCAGCTCCAGGCCGCCGGAGCTGCCGCGCAGGTTGAGGCTGTTGCTGCTGAACACGCGGGCGCCGGCCCCGGGCAGGTTGCGCAGAATCGGCGCGATCTCGGCGGCGATGGCCTGCTGGCTGCGCTCGCGCTCGCTCCACGGCGCCAGCGGCGCGCTGATGAACAGGATGTTCGGGTCCCAGCGACCGACCACCGTGTACAGCGACTGGATCTCGCCGCTGGCGACCAGCGGCTGCAGCACGTCCTCGACGCGGTTGGCCTGGCGCTCCATGTAGGGCAGGCCCACCCCGTCCGGGCCGCGGGCGAAGACGTTGATCTCGCCGCGGTCCTCCTCGGGCAGCAGCTCCTGGTCGAGCTGGAAGTAGAGCGCACCGGCGCTGCCCGCCGCGGCGAGACAGGCGACGAGGGCCAGCCAGGGATGGGCGAGCAGGCCGCCGAGGGTGCGCCCGTAGAAGCGCTGGAGCCCGTCGCCCAGCCGGTGCAGCTGCCGGTCGACGGCGCTCTCCTTCGATGTCCCGAGCCGCGCCATGGCCGCCGGCACCAGCGACAGCGCGACGAAGGATGAGATGGCGACCGCCACCGCCAGCACCAGCCCGAACTCGCGGAACAGGCGGCCGGCCGTACCCGGCAGGAACGCGATGGGCACGAACACCGCCGCGAGCACGACGGTGGTAGCCACCACGGCGAAGAACACCTGCCGGGTGCCCAGCACGGCGGCGGCGTTGGCACCCAGACCGAGGCGCCGCCGGCGCTGGATGTTCTCGAGCACCACGATCGCGTCGTCGACGATCAGGCCCGTTGCCAGCACCAGGGCGAGCAGCGTCAGGATGTTGATGGAGAAGCCGAGCAGCCAGATGGCCGCGACAGTGCCGAGGAGCGAGACGGGGATCGCCACCGCGGGCACCAGCGTGAGACGCAGGGACCCCGAGAACACGCGGATGGTCGCCACCACGATCAGCACGGCGAGCAGGAGGCTCGCGAGCACCTCGCGCACCGCGCCGCGGATGAAGATGGCGTTGTCGGAAATCTTGGTCAGCGTGACGTCATCGAAGCGGGCGTTCAGGCGCTCGAGCGCACGATCGACCCCCGCGGCGATCTCGATGGTGTTGGAGCCGGCCTGGCGCACCACGCCGACGCCGATGACACGCTGCCCGTCGAGGCGGACGAAGGATTCGGCGTCTGCCGGCGCAAAGGTCACGTCCGCGATGTCATCAATGCGCACGGTGCCGGTGATGATGGTGTCGGCGACCTGCTCGGCGGTGACCACCGAGGCGTCGGCGCGCACGAGCAGCTGCTGGTCGCCGCCGCGGAAACTGCCCGCCGGCACGTCGAGCGGCGCCTGTCGGAGCACCGCCGCCACGTCGCTGACGGTGAGGCCATAACTCGCCAGGCGCAGCGGGTCCACGATCACGCGCAGGGTGCGCTCCCGGTTGCCGAAGAGCGGCACGTCCGCCACGCCGGGCAGGGACAGGAGCGCCGGGGCGATGTTCTGCTCGACGATGCGGGTCAGGGCCTCCTCGCTGTAGACCGTGCTAGAGACCGCGACGCGGACGACCTCCTGCGCGTCTTCCTCGGCCTTGAACACCGCGAGTTGCTCCACGTCGTCGGGCAGCTCGCGGGTGACCTGGCTGATCGCCTCGCGGACGTCGGTCGCGGCCCGGTCGAGGTCGTAGCCCGGGCGGAACTCGACGCGGATGCGGGTGCTGTTCTCCTCACTGGCGGAGCTGATGTCCGTGACGCCGGACACGCGGGCGACGGCGCCCTCGAGAATGCGCGTGACCTCGGCGTCCATGGTTTCCGGCGAGCCGCCGGGAAGCTGCGCGCGCACGTTGATCACCGGGCGGTCGACGTCCGGCAGCTCGCGGACCTCCACGGCCAGCAGGGCCGCGATGCCGGCAATGGCGATGAGCAGGTTCATCACCGCCACCAACCAGGGGCGGCGGACGCCGAGGGCCGGCAGGTCCGCCCGCGGCGGCGCGTGCGTCGGGTCCGCCACGCGCTCAGCCCTCGTTCGCGGCCGGTGCCAGGGTGCCGCGCGCGTCCCGGGCCAGGGCGGCGGCATCCATGGTTCGCACGGGGATTCCCTCGCGCATGGACTGTACGCCCTCGCCGACGACCGGCGCGCCCGCGGGCAGCTCCGCGTCGATCAGTACCCGCCCCTGCTGCCGCTGCACCAGTGATGCCGGCACGCGCCGCGCACGCTCGTTCTCAACGGTCCAGACGTAGGCGCCGTCGGCGCCCCACTGCACCGCCACTTCCGGTACCGCGGGGTAGGCGGCGCCGGTGAGGTCCAGCCGAACGCGGAAACTCATGCCCGGCCGCAGCCGGTCGTCCCCGTTGGGCACCTCGGCCCGTGCGGTGAAGGCCCGGGAAGCTGGATCGACCCGCGAGCCGATGGCCACCACGGTGCCGCTGGCCCGCGTGCGTTCGTCGTTCCATACCTCGATGCGCACCGGGTCGCCGGCCGAGAGACGGCCGACGTAGGCCTCCGGCACCTCGAAGCTCACCAGCAGCAGGCTGCGATCGTCGATGGTCGTGATCTCGGTGGTCGGCTCGATGCGGTCGCCGGGGTCGATGTCCGTAATGCCCACGTAGCCGTCGAAGGGTGCGGTGACAAAGCGCCGGTCGAGGGCGATCTGCGCCCGGTCGCGCTCGATGCGCGCGGACTCGAGGGTCGTCCGGGCCGTATCGATGGTGGTCTCCGGCACCGTGAGTTCGACGCTGCTGTTCGCCGTGGTGTAACGCTCGAGCATGCGGCGGGCATCGGCGAGGCGCAGCTCGGCCAGTTCCAGCGCCAGCTTCTCGTCGCGCGAATCCAGGGCCAGCAGCACGTCGCCCTGTTCTACAGGATCACCGGGCTGGAAGTTGACCGCGACCACCTCACCGGCCGCCTCGGGGTAAAGCGAGACGGAGCGCCGCGCCCGCGCTGTACCCACCGCTTCGACGCGCATGCGCAGCGGCTCCAGGCGCACGGGCTCCACGACCGCGGGCACAGCGGTGCTGCCGGATTTCGGCGCGTCGATGACCTCACCGCGCTGCCCGCAGGCGGCAAGCAGAAGCCCCAGCGCGAGGGCGCAGAACCGCCCGCCCCTCGGCCCGCCCGCTTGACTGGCATCTGGCCTATTCATAGGGGGTATTTACGGAGAACCCCGGCAACCCGATTGCCGGAGCAATACCCTACTCGCCCTCGTCCAGCGCTTCCAGGCGCCTGTGCGCAGCGTCCTGCAGCTGCTGCTCGACATTTCCGGCCTTTTCCATGGACTGCTTGTAGCCCTCGGGAAGCACTCCTTCAGGGTCCTCTTCCTTCGTGCACCCGACCAGGCTGGCCACGAGAGCCAGCAGCATGATCGGGATCAGGTGTTTGCGGTGCGGCATGGCAGGTCCTCCCGGCGGGCGATGCGGTGCCCGAAGCGCAGGGCACTTGACCCAGTATTGCCGCTGTCGCCAACCGGTGCCACCCTGTCGTTGACCCGTACAGGAGCCGGTACCAAGCAACCGCGCTGTCGCGCCCGGCGTCAGTCGGCTACGCTGTAGGCTTCCCGATGGCCATGCTCAGGGGGCGGGCAGCATGTACAGGCAGAACAGGCAACACAGGCGGGTAGCGGCTTTAGCTGTCAGCCTCGCTCTCGGCTCCGCGGCAGTCTGCGCAGCAAGCGATGATGTGGCGAAACAGCTTGCCAACCCCATTGCCTCGCTGGTGAGCGTCCCCCTGCAGCTGAACTACGACGACGGCTACGGCGCGGGCGGCGACGGCGAGCTGTGGCGCCTGAACGTGCAGCCGGTGATTCCGTTCTCCGTCAGCGACGACTGGAACGTCATCTCGCGCACCATCCTCCCCGTCATCGACCAGGACGGCTTCCCGGGTGCCGGTGACAGCGAAACCGGGCTCGGCGACACGCTGCAGAGTCTCTTCTTTTCGCCGAAGTCGCTGACGGACAGCGGCTGGACCTGGGGTGTCGGCCCCGCCCTGCTGCTGCCGACGGCGACAGAGGATGTGCTCGGCGCGGAGCAGTGGGCGGCCGGCCCGACGGCGGTGGCGCTGCGGCAATCCGGCTCCTGGACTTACGGTGCACTGGCAAATCACATCGAGTCCTTCGCGGGCGACGGCGACCGCGCGGACGTGAGCGCGACCTTCCTCCAGCCTTTCCTGACCTACATCACCGCGAAGCAGACGACCTTCGCAATCAACACGGAGTCGACCTACGACTGGGAAACGGAGCAATGGTCCGTGCCGCTGAACCTGCAGGCCAGCCAGCTGCTGAAACTCGGTGGCCAGCACGTGCAGGTCGGCGGCGGCGTGCGCTACTGGCTCGATTCACCCAGCGGCGGACCCGATGGCTGGGGCCTGCGCATGAACCTGGTGCTGGTCTTTCCCCGCCCGTAGCGCAGCCCCCCGGCAAGGAGTTGCCACAGAGCCATGGAACACTACCTCTGGTGGATCACCGGTGCCTCGTTGCTCAGCGCTGTCGCCACCCTGCTGGCGATGCCCTGGGTGGTGACCCGCCTGCCCGAGAACTACTTCAACCACCACGAGCGGGAGAGTTGGCGGCGGTCGAACAGCGAGCCCGTGGTCGCCCTGCTTCTCGGGCTGCTGAAAAATGCCGTCGGTGCCTTACTGCTGGTCCTCGGGATCGTGATGCTGTTCACGCCCGGCCAGGGGCTGCTGACCATCCTGGCCGGGCTGCTGCTGATGAACTTCCCGGGGAAGTACCGCCTCGAGCGCTGGCTCGTGCAGCGCCCGGGCGTCCTCCGGAGCCTCAACTGGTTGCGGACGCGCCGCGGCAAGGCGCCCTTCCACCTCTCCTGAGAGGTCCCGCTACCCTCGGGTAATGCCAGCCGGCGCATCCAGCCCGGGCGGAACGCCGCTTTCGCCCGCGCCCGCGAGGTCGAGCAGCGTCTGCGTCACCAGCCGGTCGTGGGTCCACATGCCCATGCGGCTCACGGGCAGGTCCAGCCACTGCCAGTCCGGGTTGTCCTTTGCCGGCCCGGGCATCCAGTCGGAACTCGGCCGCTGCTGCTGCCCGGCGCAGCGGATGTAGGTTTTCGGCAGGCCGTCGTAGCCGCCGTGCTCGAGCACCAGTTCCGTAGCCCACTGCTTCCAGGGGTGGTAGCGGATGCGTTCCCGGAGCAGGCGCCGCAGCTCCGGATAGTCCTCGGACACCAGCATGTCCAGCGTGTAGTCGCGGAAAAAATCGAGCTGGTAGCCGTCGACCAGGCCCTCGAAGCGATCCTGGTAGGCCCCCGGGTACCGCCCGTCGGGCCCCGGGTCCGGCCAGGCCTTCATGGTCCCGGGCCGCGGCACCAGGGCATCGAAGTAGACGAGGTGGCGAATCCGGTCGCGACGGCGATCGGCCACCCCCGTGATGGTGAGCCCGGCAAAGGAGTGGCCAACCAGCACCACGTCACGCAGGTCCTCGTAATCCATGAGGTCGACGACCTCCTGGATATGCGTGTAAAGGTCGATGTCGGGATTGGCGACGGCGGAACGTTCCGCCACGCCGCTCATGGTCGGCGTGAAGGCGCGGTAACCCTGCGCCCACAGGCGGTCCCGAACCCGGCTCCAGGTCCAGCCGCCGAGCCAGGTGCCCGGGACGAAGAGAAAGTCGGGTTTTCGACGAGGCGGCTCACCTGCTCCGGTTGCCGCGTCCCCGGCGGCAACGGGGGCCAGGGCGTTCCCAGCCAGCGTGGACACCAGCGACAGCTGCAACAAGCGGCGTCGATCCATGGTCATGAGGTGCCTCCTCCCGGTTCTCGGTCTCCCCCCAATTCTGCCGCAGCCGTCCCCAGAAAGCTGCTCTCCGGAAAGGTAGCCGGCCGCGCTCAATGCTGTGACAGCTTCCCCCGAAGTGGCGTATCGTCTCCGGGAGCTGATGCTCAGTCCGAACAGCCGCAACGAGAGGATTCCGGATGAAAGAGACCCCGGACATGGACGCTTTCTTCGAAGCCTATGCGGACGCATGGGCGAGCAACGACCCCGTGGCGATCGGCGCACACTGGGACCCCGAGCGGGCGCCGCTCTACCAGGCAGAGGAGAAAGATGAGCCGTTCACCAGCTGGGCGGCGCTGGATGACTACTGGGCCGCCAATGCAGAATTCCATGACAGTGTCCGCCTGCAGTTCAGTGACCCGCGGGTCCAGCCTCTTGCCGATGGCCTCTGCCAGGTGCTGGTCCAGATGCGCTGGGATATCCGTTTTACCTCCGGCGCCAGCCGCGCCATGGGCGGCAGCAACCGGGTTCTCGCTACCCTGGTGAAAAGGCAGGACGGCTGGCGGCTCTGCGGCTGGGTCGAGGCACCGCTGGCGCCGATCACCTACCTGAGGCGCCTGTATGAGCAGAGCGCCGCCAGCGACCTCAGGTAGCCAGGAAGGGGTAGCTGCGCCGAACGGGGAAGAGAAGGGAACCCGGCGAGGGCTCACGATCCACGGGCAGCACACCCGGGCAACCGCTCAGACTTTCAAGGCATCGAACTCTGAGAGGCCCACCAGCAGGGAGTAGACCGGCCGCTCGACCGCCTCGCGCGACTCGGCCTCGGCGAGCTGCTTGATCGACTCAACGATGTCGACCCACCAGCGCATGTGGCCGGCGCTGAGCTGCGCCGCGATGTTGATCAGGTCGTGGGCCAGGGGCAGCGTGTAGATCGCCGTCCGCTTGAGGGCGAGCATGCTGTCGGCATCGAGTTCCATCTCCTCCATGCTCTTCATCAGCCTGAGCACAACGCGCGGCTCGGACTCGAGGTCGTGGGTCTTTGCCGGCTCCGCATCCGGCTCCAGGAACGCCAGGTCGAGGTGCGACAGGAAATCGCGCAGGGCGCTGCGCAGGCTGAGCTTGAGCTCACGCCGGTGGTGGTTCTCACGCAATTTCTGCACCAGGGTGAACAGGCCGACCAGGAAGAAGCCCTCGAGGCAGAAGCCGATCAGTTCCGGGAGCAGGTTATCCCGGAAGGACGCTTCATCGGCGTGCGTCATGAACAGCGCATAGAGCGCGATACCGACGACCCCGAAGACGGCCAGGGGCAGGGCCAGGAGCCAGCGGTTCATTCTTCGCCCGCGGGCTCGTCGGCCAGCGCCTCCACGACCCTGGCGATCTTGCGCGCCTCTGCCGCGCTCAGGTCCGCCGGCACGCCATGGAGGTAGAGCACCGTGCCCGGCCGCAGCGGGATCGGAACGATGTCGGGCCGGTAGCGCGTCTCGTCCAGGCGCAGCTGTTCCAGCGCCGCTTCTTCCGCCGTGCGCGACTGTTCGCTCCCGCGCCGCCGCGGCCCCTGCCTCTCGGTGCGCCGGGCGACAAACCCGTCCGGCGCCTCGCGGTAGCGGAAGTAGTCATCCAGGGCCTCGCGCAGGCGACCGGCGTAGAGCGACAGCACCTCCGGGCGCACCGTGCCTCCCTGCAGCTTGTGGCAGCGCGCGGCCAGTTCATCGACGTCAACCCGGCGCAGATCCTCGGCTTCCGCCTCCGTGAGGTGAGCGAACAGTTCCAGCGCAGCGTTCCTCCGGCTGCGTGCGACCGCGGGATTGATCAGTCCAGCGTGTACCGCCTCGCGAAGAAAATCGAGCATCGCGTCGCGCGAATAGTCCTTGTCCATGATCGTTCCCCTGAGCCCCGCCTCGATCGTTGTCCCGATGAACGTCCCCGTCAAGTCCGGCGCAGGGGTGAAGCGGGGATCAGACTGGCCGGGCAAACGATCACACCCGCCACGCGATCGCTGCGCGACGGCCGCGGCATCGGATTTCCCCTGCATACCCCGGTGCGTATAGTTGAGCGCAGTATCCGGAGGGAATCCATGCGACCGCACATCGAGTTCATCCAGGCCCAGCTCCTTCCCTGGCAGCGCATCCAGGGGGATGTCGCGAGGCCCGGGCGACATTTCACGTCAACGCACTGGAGATGCCCTGGGCCATGAGCCTGAACGATCCGAAGCTGGCCCACCCCGGCATCTTCCGCAAGGACCTGCGCATGGACCCTGAGACCGGCGAACGCCCCGTTCACCTTCAACGCGCCCTACGATCCGATCCTGCCGGAAGAACTGGCACCCTTTGCGCGCGTGCCCTGGATCGCGCCGGACCCGGAATCCCTGGAGGGACCGCGCCAGAAGTCCACGATGGCCCCGGCACCCGCAAGGTCGATCGATGGGCGATCGAAGTACGCCCTAGCGCTGTGGCGAGGCATGCCTCAGGGGCCGTCGGCGCACTCGCGATGACTGGGCCAGGTCGGTAGCGGGAAGTCTTCCTCACTGCCAACCAGAGACGCTGGCCGGTTCTCACACACTCGCTGCGGCGAATCTCCTTCAAAGAGTTCGCTGTAGCACTGCCTGACCAGGCACTGCTCCCTGGATTCAAAGGGGCTTCGATCGAAGTAGCGAATCACGTACTCGCCATCGGGTTCCGCGTCGAAACGCTCGCTCGACAGGAAATACTCCCCCGCATCGTTGAAAGACCACCTCTTGGAGTAATCGGGACCCGTTTCCACACTCAGGTAAGGCTCGCCATCCCTCGTACCGTAGGTGCGCAGCACGTCACCCGTATAGCGCCAGCCCCACTCCGGATCGCGGGGAAACCCAAAATCGTCGGGCTCGGGCTGATAGAAGAACCAGCACCCCTCCCCTTCAGTCCACCTTGAACGCGGGCTGTAGCCGCTAGCTTCCAGCAACATGTCAATACGCTGCTTATCGATAAACCCGCACTGTTCAAAACCGACTGAAGGATTCTCCGGTAGCGAGCTTTCGCCGTCACCGTCGCCAGGGTCGGTTATTGGCAGGCACTCGCTCGCATAATCACGCCGTTCAAGATTATTGAAGAGCTGTATCGCGTCTACTTGCCTTTGAGGGTCCAGGGGACCGAACCGTCCCCGGAGCTCCAGCAGCACGGCCTGGTTCACGTAATAGGGAATCTCCGCCTTCTTCCTGAGGCGATCCCAGGTGTAGTCGCCATAGGGATACAGGGTGTTGCCGGCCAGACTGAAAACCTGCAAGCCGGTGCGGTTCAGCCGGCTGTTATTGCCGTCACCGATGAACGCTGTCTGCGTTGAGGTCCACGGTTGACCGCAGAGGTCATTAGTCGGATAGAAAATCTCACCCGTCCCGCGGTCGTGTACCGCCATGTAGCCATCCATGCGAGGATTGCCCGCATCGTCACGCGGCGGCTCCCACACCGGCGCAAAGAGCTCGCCGCTGCGCGCGGTAGCGTTCAGTGGCGGAGAGACGCTGTTCGCCCACTGGTAAACGAGAACCTCCACCGAGAGTGTTTGCACGAAGAGAAGCAGATCATCCTCCTCGATCACATTCTCGATGTACCCGGCCTCCAGTTCGCAGAAGAAAGAACAGTCTCGGCTGGCGAAGAGGTCCGAACCCACGGACAGTCGATGCCAGGCTGCGCTGGTAGACAGATTCTCCTTCTCAAAGGTGGGCGCGAGATAAACCACCTCTCCGTTCGAGGTGATGGACCGGGGCAGGTTTTCCAGCAAGCACGGCTCCATCGAGCCGCCGCAGAGAAAGCGGGGGCCCTCCGCCCAGCCCGTAAAGCGGTAGCCCGCCGAAGGAATTGCCTCAAAGCCGACATCGACGCCCTCTTCGGAACCTTCGAGATCGAGGTAGCAATCCGTGTACTCGGGGCACACGCTGTCGCTCTGTATATGTCGGACCTGTCCACCGATGGGCGATCTGACCTCGATACGACAACCAGCCAGTGCCAGCAGTACAATAATGACCGTGGTCGCCTCGATAACCCGCACCATCCCTCTTCCCCTCTGCAATCACCGCGGCGCAAGAAGAGTCAGGCTGCGGGCTGTTCAATTGGCGAATGAGTTAACCTTAGCAGCAGGTAATCACACGTCAAAAAGTGACGGCCAAGCGTGAGGATCATCGGGACGTTGCCATTGCGAGGGTCGTGCCGGGATCAGCCGGGGCACGCAGCCCGGCAACCAAAAAGTAAAACGAAGTGAATTCGTTCAAAGAAGAAAATGGTGGGCCGTGCTGGGCTCGAACCAGCGACCAATTGGTTAAAAGCCGGATAGCCAATTTCCATGTGATTGATTTTATTTAACTTTTATCGGTGACGCCCGTTGCAAGTTGCACCGAAATGCACAACAAAGCAGGACTGATCCCGGCAAAATCCCGGCATTGGCAGCCACTTGGATTACGACTGCCGGTCGGCTTCCGTGAAGGCTTTTTCCAATCGCCTCAGCGGGTTATCGAAGCGCACTTTTTCCGGTTTGAACAACTCCGGCCCCCAGCCAGCCGATTGCATCCTGGATAGCTACGTGCAGATCCCAGAAGGAGTATCGGGCCGGCACCGAGTCAGTCGTAGATCGACACGACCCGCGAAACCATACCACCCAGCAGAGAGGAGCCCGGCAGGGGGTCCTTGATGACGATCCGTCCGATCCGAAGTATAAGAAAAACAAACGGCATATAGTGGGAAAAATTTCTTTCCAAGGATAGGAAATATTAACGGCCTGTTGAGAGTAGAGATCCTCGCTGATTGTGCTGCCCGGTCCTGCTGACCTGTCGAAATACCCGTCTATTGACCC